>Ga0247818_10001328_pt1 | contig 15628 bp, 9 predicted proteins | sample 13C_Glucose_Day1_FD_192424 | JGI IMG/M metagenome (GOLD analysis project Ga0247818, IMG submission 192424) | Soil microbial communities from agricultural site in Penn Yan, New York, United States - 13C_Glucose_Day1 | ecosystem: Environmental > Terrestrial > Soil > Agricultural land | place: USA...
GGTGATGGGCGGCAACGCAGCAGAAGCGCATCCGTGCGGCTTCAAATGGGTGACCGAGGCCAAAGCGCACAACGCTGCGCGGCTGATCGTGGTTGATCCGCGTTTTACCCGAACCGCTTCGGTGGCCGACTATTACGCGCCGATCCGCACCGGCACCGACATCGCCTTCATGGGCGGCCTGATCAATTACCTGCTGACCGAGGACAAGATCCAGCACGAATACGTGCGCAATTACACCGACGTGTCGTTCATCGTCAAAGCAGGCTACGGCTTCGAAGACGGCATCTTCAGCGGTTACGACGTCGCCAAACGCAGCTACACCGACAAATCCGGCTGGGGTTACGAGTTGGGCGAGGACGGCTTCGTCAGAGTAGACCCAACCCTGCAAGACCCGCGCTGCGTCTATCAATTGATGAAGCAGCATTACAGCCGCTACAACATCGACCTCGCCAGCCAGATCTGCGGCATGCCGGTCGACGCCATGCAAAAAATCTGGGAAGAGATCGCCACCTGCTCGACACCGGGCAAGACCATGACGATTCTTTACGCCTTGGGCTGGACCCAGCACTCGATCGGCGCGCAGATCATTCGCAGCGCGGCGATGGTGCAACTGCTGCTCGGCAACGTCGGCATGCCCGGTGGCGGCGTCAACGCCTTGCGCGGTCACTCGAACATTCAGGGCCTGACCGACCTTGGTTTGCTCTCCAATGCGCTGCCTGGCTATCTGACCTTGGGTCAGGACAGCGAGCAGGACTACAACGCCTTCATCCATAAACGCACGCAAGTGCCGCTGCGGCCGGGGCAACTGTCGTACTGGCAGAACTACAGCAAATTCCACGTCAGCCTGATGAAGTCGTGGTACGGCGCCAACGCCACCGTCGAGAACAATTGGTGCTACGACCATTTGCCGAAACTCGACATCCCCAACTACGACGTCCTGAAGATGTTCGACTTGATGAGCCAGGGCAAGGTCAACGGCTACTTCTGCCAAGGCTTCAATCCGATCGCCGCGCTACCGGACAAGAACCGCGTAATGGGCGCACTGGCCAAGCTGAAATGGCTGGTGGTGATGGATCCGCTGGCCACCGAAACCTCGGAGTTCTGGCACAACGTCGGGCCGTACAACGATGTTAAAAGCGCGGAAATCCAGACCGAAGTCATTCGCCTGCCGACCACCTGTTTTGCCGAAGAGGACGGTTCGCTGGTCAACAGCAGCCGCTGGCTGCAATGGCACTGGAAAGGCGCCGATGGTCCGGGCGAAGCGCAGACCGACATTCGCATCATGGCCGAACTGTTCCTGCGCCTGCGCAAGCGCTATCAGGCCGAGGGCGGCAAATTCCCTGATCCGCTGTTGAAACTGACGTGGCCATACAAGATCCCTGACGAGCCTTCGCCGGAAGAGCTGGCCAAGGAAATCAACGGCAGCGCTGTTGCCGATTTCACCGACGCCACGGGTGTCGCGGTCAAGGCCGGCTCGCAACTGGCCGGGTTCGGCTTGCTCAAGGACGACGGCAGCACCGCGTCCGGCTGCTGGATCTTCGCCGGCAGCTGGACTGAAGCGGGCAACCAGATGGCGCGGCGCGACAATGCCGATCCGTATGGCATGCACCAGCATCTGGGCTGGGCGTGGGCCTGGCCGGCCAATCGGCGGATTCTCTATAACCGCGCTTCGGCGGACGTCGCCGGCAAACCGTGGGATCCGAAAAAACGTCTGGTCTGGTGGAATGGCAAGGCCTGGGGCGGCACCGATGTGCCGGACTACAAGGCCGATGTGCCGCCAGAAGCCGGGATGAACCCGTTCATCATGAACCCCGAAGGCGTGGCGCGGTTCTTCGCCGTCGACAAGATGAACGAAGGGCCATTCCCCGAGCACTACGAGCCGTTCGAAACACCGATCGGCATCAACCCACTGCACCCGCAAAACAAGAAAGCCACCAGCAACCCGGCGGCGCGGATCTTCGATTCGGTCTGGGAAACCCTCGGCGAGGCCAAGGACTTCCCGTACGCCGGCACCAGTTACCGGCTCACCGAGCATTTCCACTTCTGGAGCAAGCACTGCAAGTTGAACGCAATCGCCCAGCCCGAGCAGTTCGTCGAAATCGGTGAAGTGCTGGCGAAAGAGAAGGGCATCGCTGCCGGTGATCGGGTGCGGGTCAGTTGCAAACGCGGCTTTATCGAAGCAGTGGCAGTGGTGACGAAAAGGATCCGGCCGCTGCAGGTCAACGGCCAGGTCGTGCATCAGATCGGCATTCCGCTGCACTGGGGTTTCACCGGCCTGACGCGTCACGGTTACCTGACCAACACCCTGGTGCCGTTCCTCGGCGATGGCAATACCCAGACCCCGGAATCCAAGTCATTCCTGGTCAACGTGGAGAAGCTCTAATGGAGAATCTTTAAATGGCCAGCCAAGACATCATTGCCCGCTCGGCCACCACCACGGTGCCGCCATCGGTGAGGAATCAGGAAGCGGTGGCGAAGCTGATCGACACCACCAAATGCATCGGCTGCAAAGCTTGCCAGGTCGCCTGCTCGGAATGGAACGAGCTGCGCGACGAGGTCGGCCACAACCACGGCACCTATGACAACCCGCAAGACCTCAGCGCGGAAACCTGGACGTTGATGCGTTTTACTGAGCACGAAACCGACGCCGGCAACCTCGAATGGCTAATCCGCAAGGACGGCTGCATGCACTGCGCCGAGCCGGGTTGTCTGGCGGCGTGCCCGAGTCCCGGTGCGATCATCAAGCACGCCAACGGCATCGTCGATTTCGATCAGGATCACTGCATCGGTTGCGGTTATTGCATCACCGGTTGCCCGTTCAACATTCCGCGTATTTCGCAGAAAGACCACAAGGCCTACAAATGCACCTTGTGTTCGGATCGAGTCGCGGTGGGGCTGGAACCGGCCTGCGTGAAAACCTGCCCGACCGGCGCCATTGTTTTCGGCACCAAGGAAGACATGAAGGAACACGCCGCCGAACGCATCGTCGACCTGAAAAGCCGTGGCTTCGAAAACGCCGGTCTGTATGACCCGGCAGGTGTTGGCGGCACGCATGTGATGTACGTGCTGCACCACGCCGATACGCCGACGATCTACGCCAACCTGCCGCAGGATCCGGCGATCAGTCCGTTGGTAGGCCTGTGGAAAGGCATCAGCAAACCATTGGGCCTGCTGGCCATGGGCGCGGCGGTGCTGGCCGGGTTCTTCCATTACGTGCGCATCGGGCCGAACCGGGTCGAAGAAGATGAACATCCAACGCCACCCGACACCTCGGTGCACGTCGTCGACCCGGCGGTGCACACCTTCGATCCACGCGGGGAGGACCGGCCATGAGCAACAAGACGATCCTGCGTTACACCGCCAACCAGCGCACCAATCACTGGCTGGTGGCGATCCTGTTTTTCATGGCCGGGCTGTCCGGGCTGGCGTTGTTTCATCCATCGTTGTTTTGGCTGAGCAATCTGTTCGGCGGTGGGCCGTGGACGCGGATTCTGCATCCTTACATGGGCGTGCTCATGTTCGTGTTGTTCCTCGGACTGGTGCTGAATTTCTGGCGGGCGAATTTTTTCATCAGCAACGACGGTAAATGGCTGCGGCGCATTGACCGGGTGCTGGTCAACGATGAAGAAAGCGTGCCGCCGGTAGGCAAATACAACGCCGGGCAAAAGCTGCTGTTCTGGACTTTACTGCTGTGCATGCTCGGTTTGCTGTTTACCGGGCTGGTGATCTGGCGCGCCTGGTTCAGTGTGTATTTCGGCATCACCGTGATTCGCTGGGCGATGCTCCTGCATGCGCTGGCCGGGTTCATTCTGGTGCTGAGCATCATCATTCACATCTACGCCGGGCTGTGGATCAAGGGTTCGGTCGACGCGATGATGCACGGCTGGGTGAGCCGCGCCTGGGCGAAGAAACACCATGGACTCTGGTATCGCGACATCACCCGCGATGAACGCCAACCGGACGTGCCGGAGCGACCGATCACCAAAAAGGGCTGACTTTTGCCAACCATTCTGGAACCTGGGGAAATCGAAGCGGCGGCGAGTTCGCCGCCGTTTCTACACATGCCACCGGCTAACCTGTTTGCGCTGCGGGCTGACCGATTGGAGCAACTGGCCGAGGGGCATGCGCTGGCTGACTATCTGCGACTGATTGCCGGGTTGTGCCGGGCGCAGCAGCAGGTATTCGATAATCCACCGTTGACCGCACCGTTCGATCAGCCACGGATTGAAGCTTGTCAGCAGCATGGTTTGCCGCCGTTCGCGGCTGACATGTTGGTGCGTGAAGAGGGTTGGCAGGCTTATCTCGATGCTGTGCTGAAACGTTATCAGCCGGGTGAACAGCCTGCTGTTGTTGAGGCGGTCGACACCTTGCGTAACGCCAGTTCCGGCCAGTTGCGCGCGTGGGCCGTGGCGTTGGTCAGTGGTCAATACTCGATGGTGCCGGCGGCGTTGGTGCCGTTTCTCGGCGCGGCGCTGCAAGTGGCCTGGAGTCACTGGCTGCTCAGCGCACCGAATCTGCAACTGAAACCCGGCGACAGTCTCAGCCAATGCCCGGCCTGCGGTTCACCGGCCATGGCCGGCGTGATTCGCCATCGCGGCAAGCACAACGGTTTGCGTTATCTGGTGTGTTCGCTGTGTGCCTGTGAATGGCATGTGGTGCGGGTCAAGTGCGTGTATTGCGAATCAAGTAAAGGCCTCGATTATCTGAGTCTTGAGGACGATCGCCATGCCGCCAATCAAGCGCCGTTAAGGGCGGAGGTCTGTCCGGGTTGTAACAGTTATCTGAAACTGGTGTATCTGGAGAACGATGCTGATGCGGAGGCGTTGTCGGCTGATTTGAGCAGCTTGCTGCTGGATATGCGTCTGGCGCAGGACGGTTATCAGCGCCTGGCGCCGAATCTGTTGCTGGCTCCGGGAGACGAATGACGAGAGCAAAACTGTGGGAGAGAGCCTGCTCCCGAATGGGCCATTTCAGTCACATCAGCTTTGCCTGACTTACCGCCTTCGCGAGCAGGGATTGCCTGCGTGCACCCATTTTGCAGGCCGCCCCAAAACAATGTGGGAACGAGCCTGCTCGCGAAGGCGTGAGGTCAGTCACATCCACACTAACTGGCACACCGCTTTCGCGAGCAGGCTCGCTCCCACAGTGCGTCTACACTTCTGAAACCCTTGTGGGAGGGAGCTTGTTCCCGAAGGGGCTGTTTCAGTTGAATCAGGAGTGGCTGATGTCTTCCAGCGTTGCCCTGCGGTTGCCGTCTATTGACGGGTTGTTGCGTCACCCGGCGTGCGCGCCGTTGGCCGAGCGTTACGGCCGGGATTCGTTACTGACGGGGCTGCGTCAGCTGCTCGATGAGCTGCGGTCCGGCGTGTTGAACGGGCAGTTGTCCGCCGTTGAAATCGGCGCCGAAGTCCTTGCCGGCCGAGTCGGGGAACGCTTGGCCCAGCAACAACGCAGCAACGTACGCCGGGTGTTCAACCTCACCGGCACCGTCCTGCACACCAATCTGGGCCGCGCCTTGTTGCCCGACGAAGCCATCGACGCGGTGCAAATGGCCGCGCGTTATCCGCTCAACCTGGAATTCGATCTGGCCAGTGGCAAGCGCGGTGATCGTGATGATCTGATTGAAGGCCTGATCCGCGAGCTGACCGGCGCCGAAGCCGTCACCGTGGTCAACAACAATGCCGCTGCCGTACTGCTGACGCTCAACAGCCTGGGCGCGCGCAAGGAAGGCATCATTTCCCGTGGCGAGCTGATCGAAATCGGCGGCGCCTTCCGCATCCCCGACATCATGGCCCGCGCCGGCGTGCGCCTGCATGAAGTCGGTACGACCAATCGCACTCACGCCCGCGACTACGAAGCGGCGATCAGCCCACGCAGCGGTTTGATCATGCGTGTGCATGCGAGCAACTACAGCATCGAAGGTTTTACCGCGCGGGTGCCGACCGCTGAACTGGCGGAGTTGGCCCATCGACATGGCTTGCCGTTGCTGGAGGATCTGGGCAGCGGCAGCCTTTTGGATCTGACCCGTTGGGGGTTGCCGGCGGAACCGACGGTGCGGGAGGCGTTGCTGGATGGCGCGGACATCGTCACCTTCAGCGGCGACAAGTTGCTCGGCGGCCCGCAGGCCGGGTTGATCGTCGGGCGTAAAGAGCTGATCGCGAAGATCAAGAAGAACCCGTTGAAACGCGCGCTGCGGGTGGACAAGTTGACCTTGGCGGCGCTGGAGGCGGTGCTGGGGTTGTATCGCGATCCCGACCGCCTCGCTGAACGTCTGCCGAGTCTGCGGCTGTTGACCCGCTCGCAAGCTGACATCTTCGCCCAGGCTTCACGGCTGCAACCGGCGTTGGCTGAAGTCTTGGGTTCGCTGTGGCAGGTCCGCGCAGTCGAGGCCTTGGGCATGATCGGCAGCGGCAGCCAACCGGTGGCTCGCTTGCCGAGTGCGGCGCTGTGCATGCGCCCGCAAGTGTCGAAGCGTTTGCGCGGTCGCTTTCTGCTGAATCTGGAAGCGGCGTTGCGGGCCTTGCCGATCCCGGTGCTCGGGCGCATTGACGACGATGCGCTGTGGCTGGATCTGCGTCAGCTTGATGATGAGCCAGCGTGGCTCGTGCAATTGCCGCAGTTACAGGTCGATTCATGATTGTCGGCACAGCAGGGCACATCGACCACGGCAAAACCTCGCTGCTGCAAGCCCTGACTGGACAGTCCGGCGACCGCCGCCCGCAGGAACGCGAACGCGGCATGACCATCGACCTTGGCTATCTCTATGCCGAACTTGAACCCGGCGCGGGGCTGACCGGGTTTATCGACGTCCCCGGCCACGAGAAATTCACCCACAACATGCTCGCCGGTGCGCAGGGCATCGATCTGGTGTTGCTGGTGGTTGCCGCCGATGACGGCGTGATGCCGCAGACCCGTGAGCATCTGGCGATTGTCGAATTGCTCGGTATTCCGCGCGCCTTGGTGGCGATCACCAAATGCGACCGGGCCGAAACGGGCAGGGTGGAAGAGGTGCAGCGGCAGGTGCTCGATTTGCTCGCCCCGGGGCCATTTGCCGAGGCGCCGATCCTCACCGTTTCGAGCTTGAGCGGGCAGGGCATTGATGGGTTACGCGAGGTATTGCTGCAGACGCAAAGTGAAGTGCATGAACGCAGTCGCGAAGGTGGTTTTCGCCTGGCCATTGACCGCGCGTTCAGCGTCGCCGGCGCGGGGATTGTGGTGACCGGCACGGCGTTGTCGGGCACTGTTTCAGTCGGCGACAAACTGTTGCTCGGACCTTCCGGCAAATCGGTCCGGGTTCGCGGCATGCACGCGCAAAATCAACCCGCCGAACAGGCTTTCGCCGGGCAGCGAGTGGCTTTGAATATCAGCGGCGAGCGTCTTGAACTGGCGCAGATCCATCGCGGCCAGTGGCTGCTGAGCGAATGGCTGCATGCGCCGACGCAGCGAGTCGATATCGAGTTTCAACTGCTTCCCGGCGAACGTACCTTCGAACACTTTCACCCGGTGCATGTGCATCTGGGTACACAGGATGTCATTGCGCGGGTGGCTTTGCTCGAAGGCCCGCGCCTGAGTCCCGGCGAGCGCATGTTCGCGCAACTGCTGATCAACGCGCCGGTGCACGCGGTGAAAGGTGATCGCTTGATCCTGCGCGACCAGAGCGCGCAACGCACCTTGGGCGGCGGACAGGTCCTTGACCCGTTCGCCCCGGCGCGACAACGTCGCAGCCCCGAACGTCTCGCGCAACTGCACGCCTTGGTTTCGGGCGACGAGTTCGAACAGGTCCTGCCCGTGTTGCTCAACTACAGCGCGGGCGGCCTCGACCCGCTGCGGCTTGAACGCCAATTCAATCGCCCGCGCGCAACCTGGTCGTTAGCGGAAAACGTCCGCCTGATCGACACCCGCCAAGGCCCGCTGCTGTTCAACGTGCAACGCTGGGCGCAACTGAAGTTCACCCTGCTGGAACAACTGGCGCAGTTCCATGAACTGGAGCCAGACCAGATGGGTCCGGACCGTGATCGCTTGCGGCGCTTCAGTGGTTTGGTGCTGGAACGCTCAACGTTTGTGAGTTTGCTGGATGAATTGCTGGCGGCCGGATCGATCCAGGCGAGCGGCCCATGGTTGCACCTGCCGGATCATCAAGTACGCCTGAATGTCGAGGACGAAGCCCTCTGGCATCAGATGCAACCGCTGTTCGAAAACGCCGAATTCGACCCGCCGTGGGTGCGCGACATCGCGAAAATGCTCGGCCAGGACGACGCCGTCGTACGCCTGCTGCTGCGCAAACTGGCCCGGCTCGGTCTGATGCACCAAGTGGTGCGCGATCTGTTCTTGAGCGACGTGCAACTGCGCCAAATGGCGAACGTGCTGCTCAAACTCGCCAAGGAAAATCCGCAGATCCAGGTGACAACCTTTCGCGATGCGCTAGGCTTCGGACGCAAACGCTGTATTCAGTACCTTGAATACTTCGACCGCGTCGGCCTGACCCGACGCCTCGGCGAATCCCGCCAGATCCGCCCCGACAACGCGCTGGCCCACGCCTGCGCACTATGAGTTCAAGGAAGGCAATCGCGCCCGGTGGCGCGGCCGGGCTTCAAACCCGGTTGGGGACGGCATCCGTTCCCGGGCAGGTTCGACTCCGGCTGCCTTCCGCCAGTTTTTCCTCCGGATCTCCCTCGATCCAGTGTGGGAGCGAGCCTGCTCGCGAAAGCCGTTTTTCAGTCGACATCTCACTGACTGACCCACCGTCTTCGCGAGCAGGCTCGCTCCCACAAATTCGGTGGTGGGACCGCACCCACGTGAGCGACACGAATCCCTGTGGGAGCGAGCCTGCTCGCGAATGCCGTTTTTCAGTCGACATCTCACTGACTGACCCACCGTCTTCGCGAGCAGGCTCGCTCCCACAAATTCGGCGTTGGGACCGCAACCGCATGAGCGACACGAATCCCTGTGGGAGCGAGCCTGCTCGCGAAGGCGTCAGCACTGCCGGCGCCTTACTCAGAGTCTGCCGCGAGGCCCGCTACTGCGGCAACTCCAGATTATCCATCACCCGATTCACCGCCAGCTCGCCGAGCATGATCAATTGCGCGATCCCCAACAGCGTCCTGCGCTGCGACGCGGGTATCAGATGGGCAAAGTCATGGGCGATGGTTCTGGCTGAAGCGAGTGTTTCACTGGCATCGGCCAGCGGTTCCTCGTTTTTGAAGTCGGCGGTAACCGCGTACATCCGGCGGGTTCTACGGGGAGGTGGCGTGGAGCCGGGTGGATAGAAATAGTGATCAAGCGCGCGTTCGGCAGCGTCGTTGAGCTTTTTTTGAATCGAGGGATTCGTAGGGGGAGGCGAGGCAGGTTTCAGGTGGGTTGGGTGTTGGTTTGATCATGGGTAAAGCTCCTTGATTGCTGGAGCCGCCACATTTCGCTGCGAAACGAAGAGAGGTGGCAGCTGTACGCAGGTTCGCAGACCGGGAATCAAGGCACCCGGCATACCCGAAGGTATCCCGCGCAAAGCCGCCATGAAGCACCATTGCCATGAGTCTTGATGGCAATGAACTGGAGCGCTGTGCGCCTTGATTGATCCAGGCTGCGAAACCCGATCGCTGATTTGTCAGCGACCGACCCACAATAGAGCCCACCCCCAAGGCGCACAAGCCGGCGGATTCTGGCTTGGCTGTAGGCAATGGCGCAAGGATTTGTAGCCTCGAAGGCGTGTCTGGAGGTGTCTTTTAAACACCTGAGTTTAAAAGGCGATTTGCACTGACTTCACTGCCCCCTTCGCGAGCAAGCTCGCTCCCACATTTGGGATGCGCTTCCCTGTGGGAGCGAGCTTGCTCGCGAAAGAGCCATCCCGGTTAGAAGAAAAATCTCGATCAAGCCCCGCTGTTTAAATCACTGGTTAAATAAATCCGTCTCCTTTGTTCCGCATTGTTTTCATTGGGGTCTGAGACACCATGACACCAGAGGTGTGTTGAGGCCGGTATGACAAGTAATTCCTCCACTTCTATACGCATAAATCGTTTTTAAGCCACCGGAACAACCAGCCTCATCGCACATCCTATACACCCCACCTGGCACCAACGGCCAATTGCTATCGGGGCCGTAGACGCGAAGCATGGAAGGCATTGCATAGCCCAACGGCATAGATCCAGCAACGCTATATCTCCAGCTCACAGCTTGCGCATGGGTATATCCAACCGTGCTGATTTCCAACCTGAAGACATTGCTGACATACACTGAAAAAGTGAGGCTACTGAATCGGTCTTGAACCGTGATTACCGCAGTGCCGTTCCTCAGGCCGATGACCTTTCCATTACCATCAACCGATGCGACGGACGAGTTGTTGGATCCATAGGTGATTGGCGCTACACCAAAAGACGCCGTGCGGACTTCGGTATTATCCAAAAAATCCAGTCCCGTGGTCTGCCAACCGGTGTAAACCCTGACTCCATTCAGGGACATGTTGGCCTGATCGATTTGCAGGGCCTGATGAACGACAAATGAACGAATGGGTGATGTCAGGTTTTTTCCATACAGCGCCCGAATCTGGATGTTTGTCTGCTCGTTGAACGTGAACCCGTCCAATGTTGTCGAGAAGCTGCCGTCCGCTTCGGTCTTCATCTCCTGTTTTGGAAGGCCATTCACAAGAATCTCGATAAGTCGTTCGATATTGGCTAAACCTTCGACAATGATGCTGGTAGCTATGGTCGCATCGTTATGAGGGATTTCATTACCGCTGGTCGAGCTTCTCACTGAAGTAATGGTTGGCGCGACATCCTCCATCGCACTAACCGTATACGTACGCAGCAAAAACCGCTTCGCCAGCGCCAGATCCTCACTTTTCCCAAACGCCACCCGCATCTCCATGGTCAACGGCGTCTCACCCTTCAACCCTTTCAAATCCTCATAAGGCGCGGTCGCCTCGAAGTAGCCATTCCTCACCCAATCATCATTGACGAAGGCAAACGGCGCGCTCCATACGCATTGTTCATAGACTGAACCATCAGCATTGGTGCCTTTGAAGCACAACCAGACGAATTGCCCTACAGCAATCAACGGGAAGCCCGGACACCACATTTTGCCATCGGGCGTCAGGTCGCTCAGCCGCAGTTCAGTACCTTCACCGGCGTCGGCGGCTTGATTGAGGCGTGGTGCACTGAGTTCAGTCTGGGGCAGGTCGAGCACCGTGAGGGGCAGCGTTTCGGACGGTAAAGGAATGCCATCGCGGGTGATGATGTAGCTGACGAGGACGCCGACGCTGTCGCCCAGACAAAACGCCAATACTGACGGTGGGATATTGATGCTCAGACCGATCTCGCTGATCGGCCGTGGTGGGGTGGTGATGGAGCCTTCGGGGTGGGTGCCGGGCTTGGCGATCCAGCACACGCTGAGCAGGTCAGTGCCCAGCAACGCGCCTTGCGCCACAACGATGGTGAGCAGGTTCAGGGCGTTCATCGGATTCAGGGTGGTGCCGTTGGCCTGCAGTACGCTGGGTGCTTTGAGTTCCAAGTGCGTACCAACGACCGGCTCCGTCGTGGTGCCGGATTTGGCCACCAGTGCACCGCTGAGGTCCAGCAGTTCGTAAATCACCGTCGCGCTGCTGGCGTCTATTACATACTCATTCAATACTTCAATGATGCAGGTTTGTTTGACGCCGAACTTATCCGCTTCGACTTTACCTTCGACGAGGATCACCCGGTCTGGCTGCCCATTGATTTTCGCTGTGTAAGTGGCTTTGACCGTGTAGCCCACCTCGAAGCGGTCGTCGCTAGTCAGGATGACCAGCGACAAGTTGTTATTGGCCAGCTTTTCCAACTCGATTTTGCCGCTACCTTGCTCCGGATAGTCCTCGATGCGTTCCAGCAGAATCGGCTTGATCAATAGCTTGCCATCGAGATCCTCGAGTACTGCCAGCACGACAGACCACACGGCATCCGGGTCAGGCCCGTTGAGCAGTTGATCGGTAACGGTGAAGGAAAAGTTCAGGATGTTATCCAGACGTTTCGCCTTTTCCAGAAAGTCGCGGGTGATGGTGAAGCAAATAGTGGTTGGCTCTTCTGTGCCTGGATTCGGCGGTTGGGGTGCCTGATCTTTGCTGACCGGGAACGTCTGGATCTCGCCGTTGCACTTGAGTGTGATGGTGTCGTAAGCGCGGCAGTAGGGATAGTTCACGCAGATTTGCGCGCTGACGAAATCCTTGTCGACACCTTTCGCAATCAGATCGGACAAGTCCAGTTTGAGTTCGGAATGGCCCCCGGGCACGGTCAGCCGATCTCGCAGGCCGGGACGAATAAAGTTGTACAGCAGCGTCAACGGAGGTTCTGACGTGCCGATGTTGCTGCTGTTACGTTCGACGGTGTAATACAACTCGTTGATGCGATCGGAATGCAGTCGGCCGCGGGGAATACGCAATACGATGGTGACGTTCGGATCGCCAATCGTGAAAGTGAACAACAGGGTAATGTCGCCGACCAGCCACAGTTTGACAACATCCAACGGGGCCCAGGTGCCTACCAATGGCGGGTCAATCAGCACCTTGGCGCCTTCGCCATCGCTGACCAGATCAATGGCCACCTTCGGCACACCCGCCATCGCACCGATGACGGGGCTGGTCTGGCCCTGAACCTTGGGTGGATAGAGCGTGAGAACGGTGTTGTCGGCGGTGGTGGAGGTGGACATGTCGGTGGTTCCTGCGCTGAGGGATCGGCAGGAGTGATGAAAGCGCTGTTTGTGAAAAAGCGCACCTGTCAGATCTGACAGGTGCCGATGGGTTTCTGACGAATGGTCGGGTTGAGCGATGGAGCGATGAGGCCCGCCATCACGGTTGATGGGGGGTATGTGGCACGAAGATGTGTCGCCTGGTAGGCAGCTTTCACGAGCAGGCTCGCTCTCACAGGTTCAGCGTGTAGACACCGGTTTGTGATCGACACCGAACCCCTGTGGGAGCGAGCCTGCTCGCGAAGACGTGAGCAGCCATAGCGCTTTATTCAGGGCTTGTTACTGCGGCAATTCCAGATTATCCATCACCCGATTCACCGCCAGCTCCCCGAGCATGATCAGTTGCGCGATCCCCAACAGCGTTCTGCGCTGCGACGCGGGTATTAGATGGGCAAAGTCATGGGCGATGGTTCTGGCTGAAGCGAGGGTTTCGCTGGCATCGGCCAGCAGTTCCTCGTTTTTGAAGTCGGCGGTGACGGCGTACATCCGGCGGGTTTTACGGGGTGGTGGCGTGGAGCCGGGTGGGCAGAGGTGATGGTCGAGCGCGCGTTCGGCGGCGTCGTTGAGCTTTTTTGAATCGAGGGATTCGTAGGGGGAGGCGAGATCGGTTTCGGGCGGGTTGGGTGTTGGTTTGATCATGGTGTAGCTCCTTGAGATGTGGAGCCGTCATCCATCGCTGCTAAACGGATAGGGTGGCGGCTGTACGCGGGTTAGCAGACCAGGCTCAAGGATCCCGGCGCACCGAAGTGCCCCACGCAAAGCCGCCATAACGTAATGGCGGGACTCGCGTGCCTTGAAAATTGGCGAGCTGCTAAACCCGATCGCTGATTCGTCAGCGACCGCACCACAATAGAACCCGCCCCCAAAGCGCACAAGCCGGCGGATTCTGGCGTAGCTGTAGGCAAAGGCGCAAGAATTTGTAGCCTTAAAGGCGTGTCTGAAGGTGTCTTTTAAACATTCCAGTTTAAAAGGTGAGAAGTCGGGCGAAGACCTGAAGGGAAAGGTGGTCTGTCCCTGATAACGTGCCTGATAACGCACTTCGCTTGCGGTGGACATGAAAAAGGGGCCGTTTCCGGCCCCTTCTGGTTTTACTGCTGCGCGACACCCGCCGGTGCTGCATCGGGCTTTTTCGGCTTCATCAAACTGAAGTCGATCAGCGCGCGCTGTGCGGTCTGGTACGGGTCGCCGATCAGCAGGGGGCGAGCCTTGAAGCTGTCGCTGACCAGGCTCTTGCTGCGGTCCAGTTCATCGAAACTCAAACCGGCCAGGTCAGCCCAGGTGTGGATCAGGTGCGAGCTGCTGTATGGGCGATCAAGGTCGCCGGCGAAGTTCCAGTCGTGATTGGCCTTCCACTTCGGCGAGGCCCAGGCCATGAACGGGATGGTGTACATCGGCGCGGTCGGTTTGTTTTCGTTGCGCCCCAGGGTCTTGTGGCCCACCGAGTCGAACACATCTTCACCGTGGTCGGAGAGGTACAGCAGGAAGCCGTTCGGATCGGATTTGGCGTAATCCTTGATCAGGCTCGACACGACGAAGTCGTTGTACAGCACGGCGTTGTCGTAGCTGTTGTAGGTCGGTACCTGATCATCACGCACACCCGGTGGCACGCCGTTGCGATCCTGAAACTTGTCGAACGTCGGCGGATAGCGGTACTGGTAGCTCATGTGCGTGCCGAGCAAGTGCACGACGATCAGCTTGCGCGGTGCCGCGTCAGCCAGTGCCTTGTTGAACGGCTCGATCACGTCGCCATCGTATTGCGCGGCGTTCTGGTTGCGGTTGTTGTTCAGGTACACCTGCTCGTCGGCCTGCTCGGAGAAGGTCGTGAGCATGGTGTTGCGCTTGGTCATGGTCTGCTGGTTGGTGATCCAGAAGGTTTTGTAACCGGCCTGTTTCATCATGCTGACCAGCGACGGCGTCGACAGGTACAGATCCGGATGCTCTTCGTCAGCGAAGGTCAGCACCTGCTGCAACGCTTCGATGGTGTACGGGCGAGGGGTGACGACGTTGTCGAACACCGCCAGTTGATCCTTGAGCTTGTCCAGTTCCGGCGTGGTGTTGCGCTGATAGCCGTAGAGGCTCATGCGCTGACGGTTGGTCGATTCACCGATCACCAGCACCAGAGTCTTGGGCTGATCGGCCGAGGCGTCCTGAAGGTTTTTCAGCGGCGGGATCTTGCTCACGTTGTGCAGCATGCCCTGCATGTCGGCGAGGGTTTCTTGGTAACGGTGATAGGCCACGACCATCTGCCATGGCACCGCTGGCTCGATGCGGGTTTCGAATTTCTCGAAGCCTTGTTCGAAGGAACCCATGCGCATGGTTTGTTTGACCAGCGGATAACCGATCACGGCAATCAGGATGGCCATCGCCGCAACGAATGCCCGGCCACGGGGCATGTACACCGGGCGCAGGCGCGTCCACAGGAAGTAAGCGAACGCGGTATGGGCGAGGAACGCGGGCACCATCCACCAGGCAAAGTACTGGGTCATGTACTCGCCGGCTTCAGAGATGTTCGACTCGAACATGATGAAGATGACGCTCTGGGAGAATTCCTGCTCATAGATGAAGAAATAACCCAGGCTGGCCATCGAACAGGCCCACAGCACCACGCCGATGATGGCGGCGAGCAGTTTGGTGCGCTTAGGGAACAGCAACATCGGTGCGAGCCAGATCGCACTCATGACGAACGCCTGACGGAACCCGGTGAAGCCGGAGGTACCGGTCAGTTGGATCAGCAGTTGGGTGATACCCGAGAAGTACCAGAAGAAAACAAACAGCCAGAGAAAACCAGCCCAGTCGAAACCTGTCGCAGTCGTTTTGCTGCGTTTGAACAATGCCATTCGGCGCTCCAGCTCACTCGTTACAACCACCGCCGGAACATCCATGAAGCCGACGAACGGAGGCCGTACACGCAGGTACGGCC
>Ga0247818_10001329_pt1 | contig 15621 bp, 13 predicted proteins | sample 13C_Glucose_Day1_FD_192424 | JGI IMG/M metagenome (GOLD analysis project Ga0247818, IMG submission 192424) | Soil microbial communities from agricultural site in Penn Yan, New York, United States - 13C_Glucose_Day1 | ecosystem: Environmental > Terrestrial > Soil > Agricultural land | place...
TCCGCGGCCGTCCGGTCGCCTTGTCGCCGTCCTACGAGTCCCAGCTCGCCGCCGTGCGCGCCCGGGCGGCTGCGAGCCGGGCCAAGCAACCGGCGGGCCTGGCGCCGGTCGTGCGCCTGACGGCGGGCAGCCGGGCGCGCTGTCTCGCCCCGGGCAAGTACTACGGTGTGGTCGGCGAGGTGGTCAAGCGCGGGCGCACCCGCTACCACCTTCGGGTGCCGGCGGGCATCCTGACCGTGCCCATCCCGTTGGTCGAGGCCGCCTAGCCTCGAGGGCTCAGCCGTGCTGGGCCAGCCAGGGGTCGACCACCGCATGGAAGGCCTCGGGCCTCGATCGGCGGATGCAGTGCCCGGCGCCCTCGACCAGCTCGATCCGCAGCTGTGGGTTCCCCAGTGCCCGCAGCTGCTCGCGACCGGCGTCGTCCCAGAGCGTCGGGTCGTCACAGGTCAGCATCAGGGAGGGCGCCGCGATGTCGGCCGCGACCTCCACCCAGGTGCGCCGCACGCGGGCCTGTCCGGTGGCCAGCATCGCGAGGTCCGTCTGGGTCTTCGAACGGGCCCACCCGGCATACTCCGAGGGCGGCCAGCCCTCGTTGTCGGCCAGCCCCTTGGCCAGCGCGCCCTGCGGGTCGTCGTGCCACTCCTGCGCGTCGGTCACCCGCTGGTCGCCGGCGCGCAGCCGGTCGTCCATGGTCTCGGTCGGGTCCTCGCCGAGTGCGGGGTCCTCGAGCACCGTCGCGCGCACGAGGTCGGGCCGGGTGGCCGCCACCGCGCCGGCCGTCCCGCCGCCCATCGAGTGCCCGACGAGGATCGGCCGCTCAATGCCTTGGGCGGCAAGGGACTCGAGCAGTGCCACCGCGTCGGCGAGCATCGTCTCGCCCACGCCGGCGTCGAGCTGCTCGCGGGTGAAACGCGCCGACGTGCCGTGCCCGCGGGCGTCCCAGGCCAGCACGCGGTAGCGCGGCGTCCAGCGCTCGACCGCGTCGGACCAGCACTCGCCGGAGTCGGTGAGCCCGTGGAGCAGCACCAGGGTCGTCGCCCCCTCAGGGCCGCCGGTGTCGTGCACGGTGAGGTCGGGCGGAAACTCGAGCTGCGGCATACGTGACACCATAGGGGCGCACTCACCGCCGAGAGACCCTCTGAAGGAGTCAGCCCCCCATGGATGCCGTCACCCAGGTGCCCGCCCCCGTCAACGAGCCGGTGCTGGACTACGCGCCGGGGAGCCCCGAGCGGGCCGCCCTCGAGGTGGCGCTCGCCCAGCTCGGAGCGACGCGGGTCGACCTGCCGCACACCATCGCCGGCAAGCGCGTCATGGGCACCGGCAAGAAGATCGACGTCCGCCAGCCGCACGCCAAGCGCAAGGTTCTCGGCACCCTGCGCAACGCCACCGTGCAGGACGCGCAGGCTGCGGTCGACGCCGCCAAGGCCGCCGCGCCGGGCTGGCGTGAGCTCTCGTTCGACGACCGCGCCGCCATCCTGCTCAAGGCCGCCGAGCTGCTCTCCGGCCCGTGGCGCGCCCGGCTCAACGCGGCCACCATGCTCGGCCAGTCGAAGACCGCCTACCAGGCCGAGATCGACGCGGCCTGCGAGCTGATCGACTTCTGGCGCATCAACGTCCACTTCGCCCGCCAGATCCTCGCCGAGCAGCCGCTGCTCAACTCCAAGGGCATCTGGAACCGCACCGACCACCGGCCGCTCGAGGGCTTCGTCTACGCGATCACGCCGTTCAACTTCACCGCCATCGCCGGCAACCTCCCGACGGCTCCGGCGCTGATGGGCAACACCGTCGTCTGGAAGCCCTCGCCCACCCAGCAGCTCGCCGCGCAGATCACCATGGAGCTGCTCGAGGCGGCCGGCATGCCCCCGGGCGTCATCAACCTGGTGACCGGCGACGGCATCAACGTCTCCAAGGTCGCGCTGGCCGACCCCGACCTCGCCGGCATCCACTTCACCGGTTCGACCCCGACCTTCCAGCACCTGTGGCAGGAGGTGGGCGCCAACCTGCAGAGCTACCGCACCTACCCGCGCCTCGTCGGCGAGACCGGCGGCAAGGACTTCATCCTGGCCCACCCGTCGGCCGACCCCGACGTGCTGCGCACCGCGATGATCCGCGGCGCGTTCGAGTACCAGGGGCAGAAGTGCTCGGCCGCCTCGCGCGCCTACGTCCCGCGCTCGCTGTGGAGGAAGATCAAGGCCGACCTGGTCTCGATCACGGAGGGCCTGACCCAGGGCGACGTCACCGACCTGTCCAACTTCATGGGCGCCGTGATCGACGACCGGGCGTTCGCCAAGCACGCCGCCGCCATCGACCGGGCCCACGCGAGTGCCGGTGTCGAGGTGGCCGCCGGTGGGAAGTACGACGACAGCGAGGGCTACTTCGTGCGCCCCACCGTCCTCGAGATCGCCGACCCGGCCGACGAGTCGTTCAAGACCGAGTACTTCGGCCCGATCCTGTCGGTCCACGTCTACCCGGACCGGCAGTTCGACAAGGTCCTCGACCAGATGGAGTCGTTCGCGCCCTACGGCCTGACCGGCTCGATCATCGCCCAGGACCGCGTCGCGATCGCCGCTGCCACCAAGCGCCTGCGGTTCGCGGCCGGCAACTTCTACATCAACGACAAACCCACCGGGGCCGTCGTCGGCCAGCAGCCCTTCGGCGGCGGCCGAGCCTCGGGCACCAACGACAAGGCGGGCGCCGCACAGAACCTCCTGCGGTGGACGTCGGCGCGCTCCATCAAGGAGACGTTCAACCCGCCGACTGCGCACGAGTACCCGCACATGGGCTGACCGGCCGATCCGCCGTGAACGCCGAGGGGGCCTGGAACCGTGTGGTTCCAGGCCCCCTCGGCTGTTCAGCGGGTATGCCGTGGGGTCAGCTCAGCTCCCCGTTCAGCCACTTCACGCCGGTCTGGTGCTCGATCTCGATGGCGGCCTCGATGGGCGGGGCGGCGGCCTGCTCGATCTTGCCGCCGAACAGGGGCACCTTGGCCTTGAGGTCACCGTCGATGTGCTGGACCGTGCCCGCGCCACCCGGTTCGAGGCGCACGGTCCCCCTGAGGGTGAGCGGCGCACCGTGGATCTCGAGGTCGATCGTGCCGTGCCGCGAGCCGTCAGCGGCGGCCGGTCCCCAGTCCTGGGTCTCTCCGACCTTGAGCGTCTCTCCCACCATGCTCTTGGCATAGTCGGGAAGCCCCCGGGTCGGCAGGATGCGCTCGGTCTTGATGATGGTGCGCTCGCCCGACAGCTCGACCGACACCGCGTGCTCGAGGGCGGCCGTGGCGCCGCACTTGGCCTCCTGGAAGCGCGGCTCGGCCAACATCTCGAAGACCTCGTGCGGTGGGGCGGGGAACTCAACGGTGTGCGAGATCTTCATGGGTCTCCTCGAGAGGGATGGTTCGCGGCGGGCTCGCAGACGATCGTAGCCACGTCCTCCAAGGCGGGCTCAGGCCCGGTCGAGGCGCAGCCGCAGCTGCTGGCCGGGGACGGCCTGGGCGGCGAGGTCGACATCGGCGTCGAGCACCACCGCCGCGACGGGGTAGCCGCCGGTGACCGGGTGGTCGGCCAGGAACAGCACCGGCTGCCCGCCGGCCGGCACCTGGACGGAGCCGCGGACGACACCCTCGCTGGGCAGCTCGTCGCCGACCCGGTCGGGGTGGCGCTCCAGCACCGCTCCCTCGAGGCGCAGACCGACGCGGTCGCTGCGCGACGACACGGTCCACGTCTGGTGGGCCAGGGCCTGCGGGTCGGTGAACCAGTCCGCACGAGGGCCGAGCGCCGCCCTCAGCTCCAGCACGCCGGAGGTGGGCGGTGCCACCGGCGCCACGTCGACGCTCGGCTCTCCGGTCGGCTGACCCACGGGCAGCACGTCACCGGCCCGCAGGGGGTTCGGTCCGATACCGGAGAGGGTGTCGGTGGCCCGGGATCCGAGCACGGGCGGCACGTCCACGCCCCCGCGCACCGACAGATAGGTCCGCAGGCCCGAGCCCGGGGCCGCCAGCCGCAGGACCTGCTGGTCGCGCAGCAGGAACGGAGCGGCGTGGGGCGCCGGTGTGCCGTCGATGCTGGCGGGTGCGACGGCGCCCGTCAGGACCACGGTGACGCTGCCGCGGGCTCGAAGCGACAGGCCCCCGTAGGTCACCTCCAGCGCCGCGAGACCGGTGTGCTGCCCGAGCAGCCGGGCGCCGAGCATGAAGGATCTCCGGTCGGCGGCGCCGGAACGTCCCACCCCGACGGCGGCCAGCCCCGGCCTGCCGAGGTCCTGCACCAGGGCCTGCGGGCCGGTGGCGAGCACCTCGAGCTCGGCGTAGGGGCAGAGCGCCGCAGCAGCACCTAGCGCGGTGTCCGGCCTGCTCATGCGTCCTCCGCCGCGAGACCGGCTTCCGGGGGCCCGTCGGCGTCGACGAACTCCACACGTGCCCCGGGCTGGAGAAGAGCGGGTGGGCGGCGCTCGACATCCCAGAGGACCGCGTCGGTCTCGCCGATGATCTGCCAGCCGCCGGGGGAGGAGCGGGGGTAGATCCCGCTGAAGGAGCCAGCCAGCCCGACGGCCCCGGCAGGCACTCGGGTGCGCGGCTCAGCGCGCCGCGGCACCTCCAGCCGGGGGTCCCCGCCGACGAGGTAGGAGAACCCGGGGGCGAACCCGCAGAACCCGACGGTCCACGGATGGGAGGTGTGGGCCACCACGACCTCACGCGGCGTCAGGCCGGTCAGCCCGGCGACCTCCTCGAGGTCGGGGCCGGTGTACCGCACCGGGATCCGCAGGATCTCGCCCGTCTGCGTCGTGCCCCCCACAGCGGCAGGGCGGTCCAGGTCGTGGAGGACCTCGACGACGTGCTCGCGCAGCCGGGGCACCGCCGCGGGTCCGTCTGCGATGAGGAGCAGTGTGGTGGCGGCCGGCACGAGGTCGACGAGACCCGCGAAGCCCGGCTGGCTGCGACGCGACTCGATGGCGCCATGGAGCACCAGGACCTGGTCGAGGCCGGTCACCTCCACCAGCAGCGCCGCGTCGCCGCACGGGCGCACGGCACTGGTGCTGGCGATGGACGTGGTGGTCCTGCCCGGGTCCATGACGGTCATGGCGCGAACGGGCTGATCTCGACGCCCGCACCGGTCAGGGCTTTGCGCACCGCGGTCGCCATCTCCACGGCACCGGGGGAGTCGCCGTGCACGCACACCGAGTCGGCGCGCACCACGATCTCCGTGCCGTCGACGGCCGTGATCCGTCCCTCGGTCACGAGCCGGACCATGCGGGTCGCCACCTCCTCGGGATCGTGGAGCAGGGCGCCTCGCTCCGAGCGCGGCACCAGCGTCCCGGTGCTCGTGTAGCCCCGGTCGGCGAAGGCCTCGGCGACGGTCTGCAGCCCCGCCTCCTCGGCGAGCCCCAGCAGCACTGAGCCCGGCAGGCCGAGGACGGCGAGGCTCGGGTCGTAGCGACGCACCGCCTCGACCACCGCCGCGGCCTGCGACTCGTGGTGCACCACCGCGTTGTACAGCGCCCCGTGCGGCTTGACGTAGCGCACCGTCGTGCCCGCCACGGCGCAGATGCCCTGGAGGGCGCCGATCTGGTAGACGACCTCTGCGGTCAGCTCGGCGGCGTCCATCTCGATGAAGCGGCGCCCGAAACCCGCCAGGTCGCGGTAGCTGACCTGGGCTCCGACGACCACACCGCGCTGGGCCGCCTGTTCGCAGGTGCGCAGCAGCACCGAGGGATCGCCGGCGTGGAAGCCGCAGGCGACGTTGGCGCTCGTGACCAGGCCGAGCACTGCCTCGTCGTCGCCGAGCTCCCAGCGACCGAAGGACTCGCCGAGGTCGGAGTTGAGGTCGATTCGCATCAGGTTCCCGTCCTGGTCCCAGTATGTGCCGGGTCCGTCAGAGTTTGGCCAGGCCGCCGAGGGACTGCCAGCCGAGGTAGAGCGTGAGGAGCCAGGCCACCACGCCGATGACGAGCAGCCAGCGCGGGTAGCGATATCCGTGGAGCAGGTCGCGGCGACGCCAGGCGACCAGGAGGATGACCGTGAAGCCGATCGGCAGGATCAGCCCGTTGAAGGCGCCCGCGAAGATGAGCAGCGTCACCGGCGCCTTGTCGAGGACGAGGAAAAGGGCCAGGCCGATCGCGATGAAGGCGACGGTCAACAGGTTGCGGCGGCGTTCGGGGGTGTCCTTGGTGGTGAGGAAGGAGACCGAGGTGAACGACGCCCCGATGACCGAGGTGATGCTGGCAGCCCACAGGATGACCCCGAAGGCCCGCAGGCCGACCTCGCCGGCCGCCTGCGAGAAGGCGCTGGCCGTGGGGTTGGCCTCGTCGAGCACCGCGCCCCCCGCGACGACACCGAGGACAGCGAGGAACAGCAGGACCCGCATGACCCCGGTGACCAGGATGCCGATCACCGAGCTCTTGGCGATCCCGGCGGCGTGCCGGGTCCCGGTGAGCCCGGAGTCGAGCAGACGGTGCGCGCCGGCATACGTGATGTAGCCGCCGACGGTGCCGCCGATGAGCGTGGTGATCACGAGGAAGTCGACCTCCTCGGGAACCACGACGTTGCGCAGCGCCTCGCCCACGGGCGGACCTGAGGTCAGGGCGACCCAGCCCGTGAGGACGATCATGACGAAGCCGAGGAACACCACCAGGCGGTCCACGGCAGCCCCGGCACGTTTGACCAGGAAGATCGCGATGGCGATGGCGGCGGAGACCGTGGCGCCGATCTTGACGTCGAGCCCGAGCATGGCGTCGGTGCCCAGCCCGGTTCCGGAGATGTTGCCGATGTTGAAGACCATGCCGCCGGCGACGACGAGGGCGGCGAGGACGTAGCCGCTGCCGGGGATCACCTTGTTGGCCAGGATGTGGGCGCGCTCACCGCTGACGCCGATCACCCGCCACACGTTCAGCTGCACCGCGACGTCGACCAGGATCGAGGCGACGATCGCGAAGGCGAACGCAGCGCCGAGCTGGACGGTGAAGGCGGTGGTCTGGGTGATGAAGCCGGGGCCGATGGCGCTCGTTGCCATGAGGAACATCGCGCCGAGCACAGCTCCGCGGCCGGCATAGCGGGATCGTGGCGGCGCAGGAGCCTCGGTGCGAGGGGCGGTGCTGGCGGGGTCGGGCATCTGTCCTCCAGGGTGGCGGCCACTCCTCGGCGTCGATGCCGAGAGCGCGTCCACGGTACCGATTGCTCAACAATCCATCAATCCCCATATTCTCCGGCGGCACCGTCGTAGGCTGTCGCCATGTCGAAGGGGACCACGCCAGGGAGCGGCCGCTCCGCGCGGGCGCTGGACGCGGCACTCGCGAGTCTGGCTCAGGCGCGCCTGCACACACCGCCGTCAGCCGCCGAGCGGGTGGCCGGTGCACTCTCGGAGCAGATCGTGCAGGGCCTGCTCCGCTCCGGCACCCGGCTCACGGAGGAGGCCATCGCGACTGCCCTCGGCGTCTCACGCAACACCGTCCGCGAGGCGTTCGCCCTGCTCACCTCGGAGCGCATCGTGGTCCGGGAGCCGAACCGCGGTGTCTTCGTCGCCTCGCCCGGACCTGACGACGTGCGAGACCTGTATGCCACGCGCCGGCTCATCGAGCCGGCCGCCGTGCTGTGGGGGCCGGGCCTGACGGACCAGAGCCTTGCCGAGCTCCGTGCCGCCGTCAGCCGCGGCCAGCTCGCGCGCGCCGACGAGCGCTGGGACGACGTCGCCACGGCGAACCAGCAGTTCCACCGGGTCATCGCGTCGATGGGCTCGAGCCGGCGGATCGACCAGCACATGAGCCTGGTGCTCGCCGAGATGCGGCTCGTGTTCCACCTCATGAGCGAGGGGCCGGAGTTCCACGCGTCGTACCTCGACACCAACGACGAGATCTGCTCGCTGCTCGAGGCCGGCCGCCGCGAGGAGGCCGCCGCGCTGCTGCGGGAGTACCTGCAGCGGGCCGAAACCCAGCTGCTCGAGGCGATGACCGCCGCCTGAACCGCTCCTGCCCCGGGTCGCCACCTTCCGCGGAGCCTTCCTGCCCGCAGGCGCTACTGCCTCAGGTCGGCGGAGTGCCCGGCCAGCACCGCGCGAGCGGCCTCGAGCGAGGCCGCCAGGCGGGAACGGCGCCGGGTGAGGTGCAGGACCGCCCGGTCGAGCCTCGCCTGCAGGTCGTCACGCTGCGCCTCGCGGGCGGCAGCCGCCGCCTCGTCGGCCACCCCGGCCACCCCCCACGGCAGGACGACCCTCCCCTCGGCGACGGCCAGCCCTGCTGCCTGCGCCTGCTCCTCCACCGCTCGCACCTCCTGCAGCGCCTCGGCGAGGTCGGTCGCATGATCCTGGAGCAGGGCGCCGGCGCGGTCGAGCTCGGCGGCGGTGGAGGACGACGCCTCCAGCAGGGCACGGCTCCCACGGCCCACGGCGCGGGCCACGCGGCCTGACCACTCCTCGTCGAGAGCGCGGTGCAGCCCCGCGGCGCGGTTGGTGGCAGCCTGCAGCTCGGAGGCCAGCCGTCGCAGCGACCCGCCGGCCTGCGAGCACGACGCGGGGTCACCGTGGACAGCGATGGTCACTGGAACATGCCCTTCCTGAGGGGGCCCGCAGACTCGTCGGCGCCGCTCGCAGCGCCGCTCTCGTCCGGGTGGGGCTGGGCGGCGGACTGCGCCGCGATCCGCAGGCGCCCGGTCAGCTCGCCCGCCTCGGCCTCGATCGCCCGCAGGGTGTCGGCAAGCTGCTCCAGCAGGTCGTCGAGGGTGCTCTGGGTGGGGCGGTCGCCGACCTCGGGGAAGTGGCCGAGCACCTCCTCGGCCCCGCCCCGCGCCACGGCCCGCAACGCGTCGAGGCTGCCACTCAGCCCCACGAGCCGTGCGGGGTCCACGGACGACGACGGCATGCGACCACTGTAGTGATGCACGACAACGGCCCCCGCCGTTACCCACATGGGGCTGGCGAGGGCCGTGGTGTCTGCGACGGGCGGGGCACTGCCCCGCCGCGTCAGTACCAGACCTTGCGTCCGCCTACTGCGCGGCCGGTGGCGCCGAGAATCGCCAGGATGACGCCGACCACGACGAGGATGACCCCGATCGTGGTGAGGATGCTGATGCTGGCCAGCCAGCCGATGAGGACGAGGATGATGCCGAGGATGATCAACGTGCCGCTCCTTTGTCCGTGAGGAAGGTGGTGCCACTGTGGCACCAACTGCCCGGGAAACCTAGTGTGACCTGCCGGAATGCGCGAATCGGCGCGTCGCGCGCCCACGCCTTCCGGTGGCGCCGGTACGGTGCCGCGCGCGGGGGCGCAGCGCCCGCGTGACGGTGCGGTTTTCGCCTCGTCTCCCGACGGCATACGACCGCATCCTGTCCTGCCGCGTTCAGCGCTAGGCTCGTGCCTGGGTGCACAACGGCGTGTGCCCATCCGACAACGGAGGATGAAGACCACAAGCATGTCTGCATCGCTGGAGCAGTCGCGTCAACAGTTGTTGCACTCCGCCGCGGAGCTGGGGGAACACGCGGGGGGAGAGGGGCTCGAGACCTTCCTCCAGGGCTACTACCGACACGTCGCCACCGAGGACCTGCTGGCCCGGGCGCCCGAGGACCTGCTCGGGGCAGCGGCGCACCACCAGGAGCTGGCGCAGACCAGGCCCGTCGGCACCGTCAACGTGGAGGTCTTCAACCCCGAGGTCGAGGAGCAGGGCTGGGCCAGCGGGCACACCGTGGTGCAGATCGTCACCGACGACATGCCGTTCCTCGTCGACTCGGTGACGGCCGAGCTGACCCGCATGGGCCGCACCGTCCACCTCATCGTCCACCCGCTGATCGTGGTGCGCCGCAACGCCGCCGGCGAGCTCGAGGAGATCATCGGGCAGGGCACGCGGGACTCCGGCATCGAGGCCTCGTCCGGCGGCGGCTTCGGGGTGGTGCGCGAGTCGTGGATGCACGTCGAGGTCGACCGCGACAGCGATCCCAAGGACCGCGAGGAGGTCGCGGCCAACCTGCGGCGAGTCCTCTCCGACGTGCGCGAGGCCGTCGAGGACTGGCCCAAGATGAAGGCCAAGTGCACCGAGATCGCCGAGGCGCTGAAAGCTGAGCCGCCCACGGGCATCCCCGAGTCCGAGGTCGACCAGACGACCAGGCTGCTCGACTGGCTCGCCAGCAACCACTTCACCTTCCTCGGCTACCGCGAGTACCGCCTGGCCCGCGAGGACGGCACCGACGTGCTGACCGCCGTCCGGGGCTCCGGCCTCGGCCTCCTGCGCTACGACAGCAGCACCGATGGCGTGCGGCTGAGCGAGCGGGCCAGCGCGGTGGCACGGGAGCCCAAGCTGCTGATCGTCACCAAGGCCAACAGCCGGGCGACGGTCCACCGCTCCACCTACCTCGACTACATCGGCATCAAGACCTTCGACGAGCAGGGTGAGGTCACCGGCGAGAAGCGCTTCCTCGGCCTGTTCACCTCGACGGCCTACACCGAGTCGGTGACGCGGATCCCGGTGCTGCAGGACAAGATCGACGCGATCTTCGAGCGCACGGGCTTCACGGCCGACTCCCACTCGGGCAAGGACCTCCTCGAGGTGCTCGAGACCTACCCTCGCGACGAGCTGTTCCAGGCCGACCAGGACGAGCTCCACGACAACGCGACTGCGGTGCTGCACCTGCAGGAACGGCGCAAGACCCGGCTGTTCCTGCGCAAGGACGAGTTCGGCCGGTTCATGTCGTGCCTCGTCTACATCCCTCGCGACCGCTACAACACCGCCGTCCGGCTGCGGATGGAGCAGATCCTGCGGACCGCGTTCGAGGGTGCCAGCGTCGACTACACGACCCGGGTCTCGGAGTCAGCCCTCGCCCGGCTGCACTTTGTCGTGCGGGTCGCCCCGGGCCAGCGCATCCCCGACGTCGACCAGGACGTGCTCGAGAAGCAGCTGATCGACGCCACCCGCACCTGGGACGAGGACCTCAGCGAGGCGGCGCGCATCGAGCACGGCGAGGAGATCGCGGCCCGCCTCACCGGCCTCTACGGCAAGGCGTTCCCCGAGGCCTACAAGGAGGACTTCACCCCGCGCGTCGGTGTGGCCGACCTGCGGCACATGGAGGCGCTCGACACCGAGGAGGCCACCGGCCTCAACATGTACCAGGAGCCCGGCGCGCCCAGCCACGAGCGCCGGTTCAAGCTCTACCGCCGCGGGCCGCTGTCGCTGACCCAGGTGCTGCCGATGTTCACGCACCTCGGTGTGGAGGTCGTCGACGAGCGGCCCTACGAGATCTCGCGCGCCGACGGCGTCACCGTCCACATCTACGACTTCGGCCTGCGCGTGCGCAACGAGAAGGTCTGGACCGGCGACTCGCGCGACCGCATGCGCGAGCTGTTCCAGGACGCCGTCGGCGCGGTGTGGAACGGCCACGCCGAGTCCGACGGCTTCAACGCCCTCGTCCTCGGCGCCGGGCTCACCTGGCGCCAGGTCGTCATCATCCGCACGGTCGCGAAGTACCTGAGGCAGACGCAGTCCACCTTCAGCCAGGACTACCTCGAGAACGCGCTGGTCCAGAACCTGCCGATCGCGGGCATGCTCGTGGCACTGTTCGAGGAGCGGTTCGACCCCAGCCGGTATGCCGGGGCGGCCAGTGACGAGCGCACGTCCGCCGAGGCGCAGATCGTGGAGCGCATCACCCGGGCGCTCGACGACGTGAAGTCCCTCGACCACGACCGCATCATCCACGCCTTCCTCGGCGTGATCACCGCGGCGCTGCGCACCAACTACTACCAGGCCGGTGCTGACGGCGGCGGCAAGTCCTACGTCAGCCTCAAGCTCAACCCCAAGGCGGTGCCCGACCTGCCCGCACCGCGACCGGCGTTCGAGATCTGGGTCTACAGCCCGCGGGTCGAGGGCGTGCACCTGCGCTTTGGCCCGGTCGCCCGCGGCGGACTGCGCTGGAGCGACCGGCGCGAGGACTTCCGCACCGAGGTGCTCGGCCTGGTCAAGGCGCAGATGGTCAAGAACGCGGTCATCGTGCCGACGGGCTCCAAGGGCGGGTTCTACGCCAAGCAGCTGCCGGACATCACGCTCGACCGCGACGCGTGGCTGGCCGAGGGCGTCGCGTCCTACAAGATGTTCATCTCGGGCCTGCTCGACATCACCGACAACCGGGTCGGAGGCGACGTCGTGCCCCCGCCGGACGTGGTCCGCCACGACTCCGACGACCCCTACCTCGTGGTGGCGGCCGACAAGGGCACGGCGACGTTCTCCGACATCGCCAACGGTGTCGCGCAGTCCTACGGGTTCTGGCTCGACGACGCGTTCGCCTCCGGTGGCAGCGCCGGCTACGACCACAAGGCCATGGGCATCACCGCCAAGGGCGCCTGGGAGTCGGTCAAGCGCCACTTCCGCGAGATGGGCGTCGACACGCAGTCGGAGGACTTCACCGCCGTCGGCATCGGCGACATGAGCGGCGACGTGTTCGGCAACGGGATGCTGCTCTCCGAGCACATCCGCCTGGTCGCGGCGTTCGACCACCGGCACATCTTCATCGACCCCAGTCCCGATGCGGCACAGTCGTTCCCGGAGCGCAAGCGTCTCTTCGAGGTGCCGCGCTCGTCGTGGGCCGACTACGACACCTCGCTCATCAGCAAGGGCGGTGGCGTCTTCGACCGCACGCTGAAGGCCGTGAAGATCACGCCCGAGATGGTCGAGGCGCTCGGCCTGCCGAACGGCACCTCGAGCATGACACCTGCGGAGCTGATGAAGGCGATCCTGCAGGCGCCGGTCGACCTGCTCTGGAACGGCGGCATCGGCACCTACGTCAAGGCCGGCAGCGAGGAGAACTCGGCGATCGGCGACCGCGCGAACGACGCCATCCGCGTCAACGGCCACCAGCTGCGCTGCAAGGTCGTCGGCGAGGGCGGCAACCTCGGGTTCTCGCAGCTCGGCCGCATCGAGGCGGCGCTGCACGGGGTGCACATCAACACCGACGCCATCGACAACTCGGCCGGGGTCGACACCTCCGACCACGAGGTCAACATCAAGATCCTCCTGACCGGGCTGACCCGCGAGGGTGACATGACGATCAAGCAGCGCAACAGGCTGCTGGCGTCGATGACCGACGAGGTGTCCGCGCAGGTGCTGCGCGACAACTACGAGCAGAACGTCCTGCTCGGCAACGCCCGTGCCCAGGAGCACGGCATGCTGACGGTGCACCAGCGGCTCATCCACTGGCTCGAGGAGCGCGGCGACCTCGACCGCGAGCTCGAGTTCCTGCCCTCCGACGCAGAGATGGAGCGGCGGGCGAGCGAGGGCCTGGGACTGAAGTCGCCGGAGTTCTCGGTGCTGGTGGCCTACGCCAAGCTGGCGCTCAAGGAGGACCTGCTGCCCTCCGAGCTGCCCGACGACCCGTGGTTCCAGACCACCCTGGCCGGCTACTTCCCGGAGCCGATCCGCGAGCAGTTCGCCGAGCAGCTGGCCCAGCACCCGCTGCGCCGCGAGATCATCACCAACGCCGTGGTCAACTCCATGGTCAACCGCGGTGGCATCACCTTCGCCTTCCGCGCCATCGAGGAGACAGGGGCGACGCCGGAGCAGATCGCACGGGCGTTCGTCGTGGCGCGCGAGATTTTCGACATGCCGGGCTTCGTCGCCGAGGTCGAGGCGCTCGACAACACGGTGAGCACCGAGGTGCAGACCCAGCTCTACCTCGAGTTCCGACGCCTGGTCGACCGCTCGATCCGCTGGTTCCTCACGTCGCGGCCGTCACGGCTCGACGTGGCCAACGAGGTCACCCGCTTCGGCGCCGTGGTGCGAGAGTTCGCGCCGCGCATCCCCGAGCTGCTCAGGGGATCCGAGCTCAAGCGGCTCGAGCGCAACGCCGCGGCCTACGAGCACCTGTCGGTGCCCGAGGGGCTGGCCCGGCGCTCGGCCAGCCTGCTCGACCAGTTCTCCCTGCTCGACATCGTCGACATCGCCACCGACACGGGGGAGGCGCCCGACCAGCTCGCGCCGCTCTACTTCGTGGTGTCGGAGAGGTTCGGCATCGACCTGATGCTGAACCGGGTGACGAACCTGCCGCGCGACGACCGCTGGGACGCCCTGGCGCGCGGTGCGCTGCGCGACGACCTGTATGCCGTGCTGGAGTCCCTCGTGCGCTCCGTCATCGAGGCGAGCGACCCCGGGGCGGACCCGGTGAAGCGCTACGAGCAGTGGGCCCGCGCGAACGCGGAGTCGCTGACCCGGGCCCGCACCGCCCTGGCCGGCATCGAGCGTCTGGAGAAGCCCAACATCGCCGCCCTGTCCGTGGCCCTGCGCACCCTGCGCTCGGTCATCCGGGCCGGCGCTGCGGTGTCGTGACCGATGCTGTCGTGAGGCTGGGGCGGCTGGTCGAGGTGTGGCGCTTCCCCGTGAAGTCGATGGCGGGGGAGCGGCTCGAGTCGGCGGCCGTCGACGAGCGGGGCCTGGTCGGCGACCGGCAGTGGGCGGTCTACGACGCCGAGGGCCGTCTGGCCAGCGGGAAGCGGACCAACCGGTTCCGCCGGATGGACCAGGTCTTCGAGCTGTCGGCCCGGACCGCCGGGGACCACGTCGAGGTGCTCCTGCCGGGCGGCCGCCAGGTCGTCGCCGGGGAGGGGGCAGCCGACATCGCGCTCTCCGACCACTTCGGCGAGGAGGTCGAGCTGGCTCCCGAGGCCGACATCGCCCACCAGGACGCGGGGCAGGTGAGCCTCGTCGGCACCGCGACCCTGCGCGAGCTCGGGGCATTGTGTGGCCTCGCCGAGCCCGTCGACGTGCGGCACCTGCGGGCCAACCTCCTCGTCGAGACGGCCGAGCCCTTCATCGAGGAGTCCTGGATGGGCCGAGAGCTGGCCGTGGGTGGCGTGCGCCTGCGCCTCGTGGAGCGCATCGAGCGTTGCCGCATGGTCGACCTCGAGCAGGCCGACGTGTCGGGGATCGAGGGGCTGCTGCGGGTCATCGGCGCTGAACGCGGCCTGTGCGCCGGCGTCTACGCCGACGTGGTGGGGCCGGGCACCCTGACCGCCGGTGACGACGTGGTCGGCTGAACCCCGCCCGCGACGACGCCCGCCTCGTCGGCCCTTCGAGACCGCCTCGCGGACCGGGCCGGTCCCACGGCGTCGCGGTCACTAGGCTGCGAGCGTGCCGACCCTCAACGAGGCGCTCTCCGCCGCCACCGACCTCGCTCCCGCCGAGGCCGAGTGGCTGCACCTGCTCGTCGGCGACTGGCAGCTGCTCTCAGACCTGTCCTTCGCCGACCTGGTGCTGTGGGTCCCCGGGGGCATCGAGGGTTGGCTGGCGGTGGCTCACGTGCGTCCCACGACCGGGCAGATGGTGTTCTTCGAGGATGTCGTCGGGCGGCGCAGCCACCGGGGGCGCCAGACGCTGCTCGACCAGGCGTATGCCGGGCTGCGCATCACGCGCTCCAAGGAGCCGAGCTTCAAGGACGACATGCCGGTGCGCGAGGAGGCCATCCCCGTCGTCAAGGCAGGCCGCGCGCTCGCGGTGCTCACCCGGCACACCAACCTCGCGGCCATGCGGACCCCGAGCCGCCTGGAGCTGACCTACCAGGCCATCGCGGACGCGCTCGCGCGCATGATCGCGGCGGGGGAGTTCCCCAATGCCTCCGCCCCCACGGGGATGCGCCGCGGCGCGCCCCGTGTCGGTGACGGGGTCATC
>Ga0247818_10001332_pt1 | contig 15602 bp, 10 predicted proteins | sample 13C_Glucose_Day1_FD_192424 | JGI IMG/M metagenome (GOLD analysis project Ga0247818, IMG submission 192424) | Soil microbial communities from agricultural site in Penn Yan, New York, United States - 13C_Glucose_Day1 | ecosystem: Environmental > Terrestrial > Soil > Agricultural land | place...
CGACGCGCCACGAAGCCGTGCTCGAAGCACCGCCCGGCGCCGGTAAAACCACCCGCGTGCCCTTGGCCTTGCTCAATGAAGCGTGGCTGGCCGGGCAGACCATTCTGATGCTTGAACCGCGCCGTCTCGCCGCGCGCGCAGCGGCGGAACGTCTGGCCAGCGAGCTGGGCGAGAAGGTCGGTGAAACCGTTGGTTACCGCATTCGTCTCGACAGCAAGGTCGGCCCCAATACGCGCATTGAAGTGGTCACTGAAGGCATTCTCACCCGCCGCTTGCAGGACGACCCGGCGCTGGAAGGCGTCGGCTTGTTGATCTTCGACGAATTCCACGAACGCAGCCTCGACGCCGATCTGGCGCTGGCGCTCAGTCTGAACGGTCGCGAGCTGTTTCGAGCTGAACAGCCGCTGAAGATTCTGCTGATGTCGGCCACGCTGGAAGGCGAGCGTCTGGCCGGATTGCTCGATGATGCGCCGATCCTGCGCAGCGAAGGCCGCATGTATCCGGTGATGATGCGCTGGGGCCGGCCGTTTCAGCCCGGTGAATACATCGACCAACGTGTCACGCAAACCGTGCTCGAAGCGCTGCACGATGAAACCGGCAGCCTGTTGGTGTTTCTGCCGGGGCAGGCGGAAATCCGTCGTGTGCATCAACAATTGGCAGACGCCATTGGTGAGCGCGGCGATGTGTTGCTGTGCCCGTTGCACGGTGAACTCGACCTCAACGCACAACGTGCGGCGATTGATCCGGCCCCGGCCGGTCAGCGCAAAGTGGTGCTGGCGACCAACATCGCCGAGACCAGTCTGACCATCAACGGCGTGCGCGTAGTTATTGATGCCGGGCTGGCGCGGGTGCCGCGTTTCGATCCCGGCAGCGGCATGTCGCGCCTCGATACTCAGCGGATTTCCAAGGCCAGCGCCACCCAGCGTGCGGGCCGGGCAGGGCGACTCGAGCCGGGCGTTTGCTATCGCTTGTGGTCGCAGGATCAGCACGAACAACTGGCGGCGTATGGCAGTGCGGAAATTCTTTCGGCGGATCTCGCCAGCCTCGCCCTGCAACTGGGGCGCTGGGGTGTCACGCCGGGCGAACTGGTCTGGCTGGATGTTCCGCCGGCGGCAGCCTATGCCCAGGCGCAGGATCTGTTGCAGCGACTTGGCGCGCTGGAAGGCGAGTCTCTGACCACGCACGGTCAGGCCATGGCTGAATTGCCGGCGCATCCGCGCATAGGCCATTTGCTGCTGCGGGGGCAGGCGTTGGGTCTGGCGAACATGGCGTGCGATGTCGCCGCGTTGCTCGGCGAGCGGGATATCTTGCGTGGCGCCGGGGCGGATCTGCACAGTCGGCTGGTGCTGCTGTCCGGCGAGGAACGTGCCGCCCGTGGTGCGCAGGGCGGGGTGCAGCGCGCTAAGCAATTGGCGCGGCAATATCGTGGTTACCTGCGCGGCAAAGCGAGTGAGCCGGTCAGCGATCCTGATCATCCGCGCTGGCTCGGTGCCTTGCTGGCGCTGGCATATCCGGATCGCGTCGCGCAACAGCGGCGTGCCGGTGGCGCCGAATATCGTCTGGCCAACGGTCGTGCGGCCTTGTTCGCCGAGGCCGACAGCCTGATGAAGGAGCCGTGGATCGTCATCGCTGATCTCGGCAGCCGTCAAGGCCAGCGCGAAGAACGGATTTATCTGGCGGCGGATTTCGATCCGGCGCTGTTCGATTCGGTGCTGGCCGAACTGGTGCGTAACGTCGATCAACTGGACTGGGACGAGCGCGAAGGCGTGCTGCGCGCCGAGCGTCAACGCAAGGTCGGCGAGCTGATTCTCAGCCGCGAGCCACTGACCGGTCTCGACGAAAATGCGCGCAGTCAGGCGCTGGTCAATCTGGTGCGGCGCAAAGGTCTGGAGCTGCTGCCGTGGACGCCGGAACTGCGTCAGTGGCAGGCGCGGGTGGCGTTGTTGCGCCAGTTGGAGTTGAACCATCAGGATGACAGTCAGTGGCCGGATGTCAGTGACGCGACGTTGCTGAACACCCTCGAAGACTGGCTGATGCCTTATCTGGGCAAGGTCTCACGGCTCAGCCATTTTGCCAACCTGGATCTGTCGAGCATCGTGCGTAACCTGCTGCCGTGGCCTTTGCCGCAGAGGCTCGATGAGCTGGCGCCGCATCATTTGAGCGTGCCGTCGGGCTCATCGATTCGTCTGGATTACAGCGAGTTTCCACCTATTCTCGCGGTGCGTTTGCAGGAATTGTTCGGGCTGGCGGATACGCCGCGGATTGCCGGCGGGCGGCAGGTGGTCAAATTGCATCTGCTATCGCCTGCGCGGCGGCCGGTGCAGGTGACGCAGGATCTGGCCAACTTCTGGCGCAGCACCTATGCCGAGGTGAAGAAGGATTTGAAGGGGCGCTATCCGAAGCATTATTGGCCGGATGATCCGTTGGTGGCCGAGGCGACTGCGCGGATCAAGCCGCGCAAGTAGAGCTACCGGCGCGACTTGATCGGTGGGGGCGCTCAGTGGTTCAGGTTTCCCCGTAGAGGCCCTGCGCAGCAGTGCGTCGATGCTTGATGCCATGACAAAACCACATCAATCCGATCCACAGGGGAATCGCGTACACCGCGATGCGAATGACGGGGTCGAGCAGCATGACGCCGAGGATGAAGGCCAGGAATGCAAGGCACACATAGTTACCGTAGGGGTACCAGAGTGCTTTGAATAATGGCTTGCGCCCGGCCCTGTTCAGATGTTGGCGAAACTTGAAGTGGGAAAGGCTGATCATCACCCAATTGATCACCAGCGTCGCAACCACCAGTGACAGCAGCAGCTCCAACGCATATTGCGGGATTACGTAGTTCATCAGCACGGCAAACAGGGTCACAGCGGCAGACGCAAGAATCGAGCGTACGGGGACGCCGCGCCGGTCGATCCTGGTCAGGCTTTGCGGAGCATCACCTTGCTCGGCCAGGCACAGTAATAGGCGGCTGTTGCAATAAGTACCGCTGTTATAGACCGACAGCGCAGCGGTCAGCACTACAAAATTGAGAATGTGCGCCGCGGTGGCGCTGTCGAGCATCGACGACACCATAACGAAAGGACTGGCACTGTAGGTGTCTCCAGCTGCATTGAGTGAGATGACCAGACTGTCCCACGGCATCAGCGACAGCAGCACGACAAGTACGCCGACGTAGAAAATCAGAATGCGATAAATCACCTGGTTGATCGCTTTGGGAATCACGGTCTGCGGTTTATCGGCTTCGGCCGCGGTGAAACCGAGCATTTCCAGACCACCGAAGGACAGCATGATGACCGCCATGGACATCGCCAGTCCGCCGAGTCCATGTGGGAAAAATCCGCCGTGTTCCCACAGGTTGCTGGCCTTCGCTTGCGGGCCACCTTGGCCGCTGACCAGCAGATAGCTGCCCATGGCGATCATGCCGATCACTGCCAGGACCTTGATGATGGCGAACCAGAATTCGGCCTCACCGAATATTTTCACGTTGATCAGGTTGAGGGCATTGATCAGTACAAAAAAGACTGCGGCCGACACCCAGGTCGGAATATCGGGCCACCAGTAATGCACATATTTGCCGACGGCAGTCAGTTCGGACATGCCCACCAGGGTGTACAACATCCAGCAATTCCATCCCGACAGAAATCCGGCGAATCCGCCCCAATACTTATGGGCGAAGTGGCTGAACGAGCCTGCGACGGGTTCTTCAACGATCATTTCGCCCAACTGCCGCATGATCAGGAAAGCGACGAAACCGCAAATCGCGTAACCGAGGATCATTGACGGACCAGCAGATTTGAGTGCGCCCGCCGAACCCAGAAACAGCCCGGTTCCCACAGCGCCACCCAGCGCGATCAATTGGATATGTCGATTTTTCAGGCCGCGTTTCAGTACGCCTGAGCGCGCTTCGGGTCCGCTCATTGGAATGGGCTCGCCTGAATTTTGCTGAGAAAACTTGCCGGAAGGCTTTCGCGGTTGAATGCGCCGCAGTGATGAAGCCGCTGTGCGCGCTGAAGGACTTCTTTTTCCGTGATCATTCGTGCATCTCGTCCTTGAAATTATTTCTCATGAATATCAATCGGTTGGCTTTTTTCCGCGGCCTTGAACCAGTGTGGTTGCGGGAAAGAGCGAATTAAATCTATTGGAAGAAACATATTTCTATCTGTTGAATTTGTAAATAGGGAGTGATATCTAATGCACCGCAGAAGGACATGCCGACGATTACAGGGACGTAAGGAGTGAGAAGGTGAAGGGCAGCAATTCAACAGCACCATTTGATTTCGTCACCAGCGGACACGCTGATCCGAAGCACTTTTTTTCGCAGGCCGCGGATGACATTCGTGCGCGGTTGCTCGATGACGGCGCGGTGCTCATTCGCTCCGCCAGGCAGTGCAGGGATCCCGCCGTGTTTGAGGCAGCCATTGCTGCACTTGGCTTTGAAACCCGTGATTACGTGGGTGGAAGCTCACCGCGCTCGACTATTCAGGGCAAGGTGATGGAAGCGACCCGCACACCGCCAGACTGGTCCGTCATCCTTCACCAGGAAATGGCCTACGTAAAAAGCCCTCCCGAGATCATCGCATTCGTATGCGTTGAGCCTGCTGGAAAGGGCGGCGAGTCTGTCATCGGTGACATGCGCAAACTCCAACGTCTGGTGGATCCGGCAATGTTGCAACGACTGACGGAGCGCGGCCTGAAATTACGTAGAACGTTACCCAGTGAAGACCGGGTCGGTCTCAAGCCCGGTGTGAAAAAGAGTTGGCAGGAAACTTTCTCGACCCACCGTCAGGTTGAAGCCGAGATGCATTGCCGCTCCCGGGGATGGGACTTCGAGTGGAATGGCGCGGACCTGATCCTCTGGCAGGACTGTATTTCCCCGATGCGTGCACATCCCCTGACCAGCGCAAATATCTGGAGCAATCAAGCGCATTTCTGGGGGGCGGCAGCCATGATCGAGTGGGCGCTTATCGACGGTCGGGAGCAGGACGCCCGTGAATTGATGACGGCGCAACGCGAAAACCCGCTACTGCTGGAGGCCATGTGCTTCGGTGACGGTGAACCGCTCCCGGAAGATCTGACCCTGGCGCTTTTCCACGCCGTGCGCGGGCTGGAACAGGATATCGATTTGGGCGAGGGCGACATCCTTCTGCTCGATAATTTGCAGTATGCGCACGGACGACGTGCATTCTCGGGTAACCGAACCATCAACGTGATCATCGGCAATTGGGCCGGTGACCAGTCATACGCCGTTCAAGGATGAAAAAATGACAATTCAGGAAAGGAATTTCGCCTCCGATAGCACGTTTGTACTGACTCCCGGAGTCGACGTATGCCTCAAGGACCTGATCGCGTTTGCCCAACCGGGGAAAACCGTGGTCGCTTCGCAAGCCACGCGACAGCGCGTCCAGGCCTCGAGAGAGGCGCTGGAAAATCTGGTTGCGCAAGGGGCGGTCATTTACGGCGTCAACACCGGCATGGGCGGGTTCGTGGATCACCTTGTGCCGCTCGAGAAAGCCCATGAGCTGCAATCCAACCTTATTCAAGGTGTATCGACGAACGTTGGTGAGCGCTTCCCCGACAGCGTCGCCCGCGCCACGATGTTCGCACGAATTGTTTCTTTGTCCCGTGGTAACTCGGCGATCTCGCTGGAGAACTTTGATCGATACATTGCCATTTACAACGCCGGGCTGATTCCTGAGATTCCCAGCAAAGGTTCCCTGGGCACCAGCGGTGATCTGGGACCGTTGGCGGCTGTTGCGCGGATGTTGACCGGTGACGGCTACGCTTACCTCCATGGCGTGCGCGTTCCGGCGGCGCAGGCGCTTGAACAATTGCAGCTGAAACCGTTGCACTTGAGCTACAAGGAAGGACTGGCGCTGATCAATGGCACGTCCTGCATGGTCGCTGTCGCGGCGATGAACGTGGTCGAGGCGCGTCAGCTTCTTGAGCAATACATCTCGATCTCGGCGTTCTCTTTCGAGTCACTGCAGGCCCGAGTACGTCCATTTCACCCTGACGTCCACAAGTTGAAACCGCATCTGGGCCAGCAGAAAATCGCCGAGACCATCTGGGACGATCTGCAAGGTTCGGAACTGGCGATCGATGACATTGAGCTCTCATCGCAGCTGAGTGCATTGCGCACCGACGCAGTTCGCCAGGAAGCCATGCCCATCGAGGATGCCTACTCGATTCGCTGCACACCGCAGATTCTGGGGCCGGTACTGGAAACCATCGAGTTCGTCGAGCGGATAGTGGCCAATGAACTGAACTCGTCCAACGATAATCCGCTGGTCACGCCGGAGAATGGCGAGGTGTTCCACAATGGCCATTTCCATGGGCAGTACATCGCTTCGGCCATGGATTATCTGACGATTTCGATGATCACGATGTGTAACCTTGCCGACCGTCGAATAGATCGTTTCCTGACGAAAGCCAACAGCAACGGTCTGCCGTCTTTCCTCTGTGCAGAAAATGGCGGTCTGCGTTTTGGCCTCATGGGCGGCCAATTCATGTCGGCTTCCCTGACTGCAGAAAACCGTTCGCTGGCCACACCGGTTTCGATCCAGACGCTGACCACCACGGCTGACTTTCAGGACGTGGTTTCCTTCGGCCTTATTGCCGCGCGTCGTGTGGCTGAAGTGCTGCAGAACACGCGCTATGTCATCGCCTTCGAACTGATCTGTGCAGCTCAGGCAGCAGACATTCGCGGTAGCGCCAAGCTGAGTCCGCGCGGACGTGCGTGGCATGCACAGGTGCGCGAGCTGATCCCTTATCTCGATCGTGATATCGCTCTGACCGGGTATCTGGAAAGTCTCGTAGCGCAGGTTCTCGGGGGGCATGGCCGATGAGTTCGCCGAGTGATAACCCTGTCTTGGCCGGGCAGGCTACGGTGCCCGTCGAGATGCCCGATGCTCGCTTGCATGCCAACGAAAATCCGCTGGGTGCATCGGCACTGGCGCTGCATCTGTGCACATCGATGCCTGCGCTTCTGAGCGAGTACCCGGAGGTGACGTACAAGTCGCTTCGCACGGCCATCGGCGAGCGATGGAATGTTGATCCTGCGCGAGTGATGCCAGGGGCGGGGTCTGACGAACTGATCGATATTGCACTGCGCAGTCTGTTGAAACCTGGCAGCCGCCTCGTGGCTCAGCAGCACAGTTTCAAAATGTACAAAATCAGGGCCGAACTACTGGGCGCTGACTACAGTGAGATGGTTCCGGTTGCGGGTGAAGGTTACGAAACTGCGCTGAGTACGGCCCTGCAACAAAAACCGGACGTCGTGGTGCTGGTGAACCCATCCAATCCGCTGGGGGACTATCTGCCGCCGGCTGAGCTGCTGAGGCTGGTTGCCACCATCCCGGAAAGTACGACGGTCATCATCGACGAAGCGTACGCAGAGTTCGCCCCGGACCGGGAAAACTCGCCAGGTGTGCAGGTCGTCAATATTCGCAACAACGCAATATGCCTGCGAACGTTTTCCAAGGCCTATGGGCTCGCGGGTTTACGGCTGGGATGGGCCTATGCCAGTGCTGATCTGATTGCAGTGCTGCAAGCGCGTCGTGCGCCCTACAACGTCAGCGCGTTTTCCGCCCGCGCTGGAGAGTACGCGCTGTGGGACACCGAGCATCTGGAAAAAACGGCGGCACATTGCGTCGCGTGGGGGCAAAAGATCGTCCGTCTGTTCAATGCCTGTGGCATTGCGGCTAGAAGCCAGTACGTCAACTTTGTATTTGTCGAGTTCGAAAACACGCAGGAGTGCCAGGCGTTGCATGCCTGCCTGGCAAGTGAAGGTTTCCTGACTGCGCCGTTGACCGATTATGGCCTTGATCACTGCCTCAGGATCTCGATTGGCAGCGACATGCAAATGACTGGATTGTGTGATGTGCTTCGAAAACAGCTGCACACCGACAGTTCTCGACAGAATTGTGGCGGCTCGGAAATCCCAAGCGCTTCGCATCAGTTTGCAACACCCATGAAAGAGACCTGACTCGAGGTAAGAATGAGCGAAACACTGCCTTTGTTTCACGAAAACCCGTATCTGAAGCAGCTGGATTGTCGAGTCGATCTGCTTGAGCGCGACGACATGGGCCTGCCTTTTGCGCTCCTTGGCCAGACGGTCTTTTACCCGCAAGGAGGCGGTCAGCTCGGGGATCGAGGAGTGTTGAGCATTCCGGTCACGGAGGCAGGCTTCGCTTTGCCGGAACTCGAAATCATCGCGACGAAGAAGCGCGACGATCAGATCCGGCATTACCTGAATATCAACGATGAAGCGTTTGCCTTGTTGAGCGCCCACGCAGTTGGCCAGAAGGCGACTGCATCCCTTGATTGGTCATTGCGATATCATCAGATGCGGATTCATTCAGCCATGCATTTGATCCACTGCATGCTTGAAGAAACGCTGGGGCGCTCGATTCCACACCCTGTTCGTTCGCCGTTGAGTGATGCCGGGGGGGAAAATCAATACGAGTTTATCGAAGAGTTCGATGAAAACAGTTTGAGGCAGGCAACCGCTGCCCTGAACGCTTTTTGCTCTGCAAGTCATGAGATTCGTACGGAAGCGGATACGAGCAAGGGACATGGATTTCGTTGGTGGCAATGCGAAAACTGGTCAATTCCCTGTGGGGGAGTTCATGTGCGTAATACGCAGGAAATAGGCTTGGTAACTTCCAGTATGAAAATCAAGAAAAACACGACCCGGGTGATTATCACGCTGTCGGCAGAGGCTCAAGCGCTTGGAGAATAAACGAGCGTTTGGTGCGTTTTTGATGCAGCTGCGGATCGATGCCGGGCATCTGAAGATTTCGACGTTTCTCGAAGATGTCAATATTCCTTTCTCGGCTAATTACTACCGCGACGTAGAGGCAGGAAGAAAATACCTGAGCATCGATGCCGCCGTAGAATTGCATGATCACTTGGGTATCGATGTCGACAGTAAAGCCAGCTTTGATTATTACTGGCACTACTTCAGAGATCTGTTGCCGGGCGATGTGCATGAAATGTTATTTGGCAAAGGTGTCGAGGTCACCGATCTTTCTTCGAGAATCGAACTCAGAGAGCATGATTCGAAGATATTGCGTCGGGCATTGAGCCTGAGCCGCTACGAGCGGGAGTTCATCATTACCGAAGAGGTGATCAAGGCATTCGAAGAGAACTTCGAACTGCTGCCATTGATGACCTACCTCTATATGGTGGACAGCGCTGGCGTTGCGGAAATGCAGCTGGTTTGCCAGCAACTTGGCCTTGCTTATGATCAACGGACCGAAGCTTTTCTGAATCTTGTCTCCAAGGAGCGCGACGCCCCCCAAGAGCCGTTTGTCCGTCATGCGCCCACGCTGAGGATGCCAAGGTCTGTTGACGCATTGAAGTTGAAGGATATGTTCCTGCGCCATGAGGTGGAACGATCACTGCTCAAACCTGAAAAAAGTGAATACTTTGATGTTTCAGGTTCTTTCAAATACAGCTCGATGGTGACCCTGAAAGACGCGGAAATAGAGCAGATTCAGGATCGTCTCGTCGATCTGTTTTCCTTGATTGAAGTGCATAACAAATCAGGTACCCAACTTGAGGATTCAGGTGCTCAGCCTTACTTCTTCGGCCTGATTGTTTCGGGCCGTCCCGAATACGACGGGCGTGCTGCCCGAACCGCGAAAGAAGATAAAGAGTAATTATGGAGAGGACGGTATTCACCGTCCTCCCTGTGGGATGAACTGCGTCAGTCGACTGCTCAAAGGAGTGCGCGGGATGGCGCCGCAATGCGACCGATAAAAACAAATCGGACAGTGATCAGTTAAAACAGGGACGAGAGTAATGAATACGCAGGTAATTGAAAAACTGTGTCAGTTGTTTGGCGAGCGCTTACGGCTTGAACACAGCATCCGGCAACAATTCTGCCAGGCGCCTCCTGGCGTCCAGTTGAGCCCGCCCGATGCCGTCGTCACGGTTCGAAACGAGCAGGAAATCGTTGAGGTTGTGTCGCTCTGCCACGAATACGGCGTGGCAGTCATTGCCGCGGGAGCGCGCTCATCCCTCGAGGGGCAAATCAACGCGCCGCAGGGCGGCGTCTGTATCGACTGTTCCGAGATGAACGCAATTGTCGGCATCAATACGACCGATATGACCGCCACGGTTCAGCCGGGTGTCACCCGCGAACAATTGAACAGTCACTTGCGCGAAACGGGGCTGTTTTTTTCAGTCGATCCTGGTGCCAATGCTTCGATGGGCGGAATGGCTGCGACACGCGCCTCAGGGACCAACTCCGTGCGCTATGGGACGATGGCTGCCAATGTCAAAGCGGCACGCTGGGTAATGGCTGACGGAACGGTGGCGCAAATCGGCTCAAGAGCGCCCAAATCCGCCATGGGCCTGGATCTGCTGGCGATTGCCGTGGGTTCGGAAGGAACCCTTGGACTGTTCAGCGAGCTGGACGTCAGATTGCATCCGGTGCCGGAAGCGATTGTCGCTGGCGTCTGCTCGTTTGCCTCCGTCGATGATGCGGTGCAAACGGTGGCCAGTGCACTCGGCCAAGGCCTCTCGGTCGCACGCATCGAACTGTTGGATGTCACTGCCGTTCGCGCCTGCAACGCTTACTCTCCTTCGTTGAATTTGCCGGAAAATCCCCATCTGTTTCTTGAGTTCCACGGTGACACCTCAACCGTCGCCAGTAGCGTTGAAGGCTTTATCGACTGCGCGCATGAGTTTGGCGGCCAACTGAAAATTTCCCATCGGCTCGAAGAGCGCACGGCCCTGTGGAAGGCCCGGCATGACGCCTGGTGGGCATTTCATGCGTATTACAAAGGGCGCAAGGGGCTGGCCACGGATGTCTGTGTCCCGCTGTCATCCCTGAGTGCCTGCATCAGCGCTACCGTGGCAGACATCGCCGCTTCCGGGCTGGATGCACCGTTGATCGGCCACGTCGGCGACGGCAACTTTCACCTGTTGATCATGCTTCAGGAAGGTGAAGACGAAAGCGTGTCGATTCAAGCCTTCCTCAGTCGTTTGTCGAGTCGGGCATTGTCGTTCGGCGGAACCGTGAGCGGTGAGCATGGCGTCGGCGAGGGCAAAGTGAAATGGATGTCGGCCCAGCACGGCGCGGCGCTCGACTGCATGCGGGCGATCAAAGCGGCACTGGACCCAGCGAACATCCTCAACCCCGGCAAGATGTATCACCCACGCACTGTCGATGCTCAATAAGCATCTTTTTTTCATTTTTACGGACGGATATGAAAGATGCGCCATATTTTGATCGTTGGAATCAACAAGGTTTCCATCAAGTACGTTTGCGATGCGATCCGCAGCGTGGGTTTCGAGCCGATTCTGTCCGTTGACCCATCGGGTTTTCACGGCACGGCCAAATCTGTATTCGAGGGCGTCACCTGCATTCCAGGATTCAGTGATGCAGACGCCTTGTCTTCCTACTTGAAGACTCATGCAGAATTGGCAGGTCGGATTCACAGCATTACAACCTTCTTTGATGAACTGTTTCCCGTGGTATCGGCGATTGCCGAAGAGTTTGGTTTCAATGCGCCGCCAGCCGTATTTGCCAAATTGTCGTCCAAGGAATTCGTCGGGCGTTTGGTACCTGAACATGTTCCGGCCGAGTCCTGCGTTTCGCTGGCCGATGCAACCCTCGACATTCCTTGGTTGACGCCGGGTGTGGGCAACGACGTGGTGCTGAAACCCTCGGTTGGTTCAGGTGCGGTGGCCACGATGCTGCTGACTATCGCGGCGGATGCCGATCCGGCCGAAGTGATCAGGCCAGCGATTCTGCAGAGTGGAATCGATCATCCTGAAAACATCACCTGGATTGTTCAGGCGCATTGCGTGGGCGATCTCGTCAGCATGGAAGGGTTTGCACAGAACGGGCAGGTGACGTTCCTGGGCGTGTCCAAACGTGATCGTGTCGGTTTCACTGAAGTTGCCAACCGGTTTCCAGCCAATGGGGTAATCGCTTCCTCCGTGCGTTCGAAAATGGAGACGGCCGTGTGCGACCTGATCAAGCGCTCGGAATTCGATAACGGTTTCTTTCATTGCGAATTTATCGCCACCCCGGCCACGGCTTATCTGATCGACGCCAACATGGGACGTCTGGGCGGCGCAAGTATCGTCGAGCAAATTGCCTTGGCCTACGACCTGGCGCCGGCGACCGTGCTGCAACAGGTTGCGTTGCTGCCGTTGGGGTTGCTGGAAGGCACGCTTCACTACTCACCTGTCGAACAGTGTCGACAGACCTTGAGTTACTGGTATTGCCTGGACCATGAGGCCGTCGTGCAAGACTGGGAGATACCGCCGCTGGCGTCCATTCATACGCCAATCGCCAATGTCGGCAGCCTGATCGTACCGATCGGTACGTCCGACTACGCATGGATCGGCATGCTGACCGGCTACGCCGACGTGGTTGTGGACGAGATCGCTCAAGTGCGCGTTCTGACTGATCGCGGCCCTAGAAGCCCGGTATTCCAATGATCTATTTCGTGCGGTTTCTTTCGTCTGCAGCCTGGAGCTGTTTCTACCCGTTCATGGCCATCTGGCTAAACTCGACCGTGGGCTTGAGCACCAGTGCTGCCGGCGTCGTCGTCGGCTTCGCCATTGTTTCAAACCGCATTGGCGCATTGGCCTTTCAAGGGATGCTGGACAAGGTTGACCGACGGCGGGAAATTGCCCTTGCGTTGTTCTGTGTGGCGGTCGCCGCGTGCTGCATGTTGCTGACGGCAGCGCTGGGGATCACCCACACACTGCTGTGGATCGCACTGGTGGTAGTGTTCGGAGTCGCGAATTCGATTGCTACGATTTCCCAGATTTCCTACATCGTTCAGTACTTTGGTGAGGCCGAGCATGAACGTGTTCTGTCCTACGAAAATGTCGCTGCCAACGCTGGCGCTGGCGTTGCGCCCTTTGTGGCGTCGTTGATTCTGGCCGGCGCGGGTTACTGGTTTGTCGCCTTGCCATTACTGTTAGGCGTGATGGCAACCGCGTCCACCACGCTGATTCCTCATGTGGCCCGCTCAGCGGGATTGCAGCCAGCGGGTAATGCCTCCTTGGCCGGACTGCCCGAGGCTTCGCCCAAGGTTGTTGCCTTCATGGCCATCAACTTTTTGACGATGATGGGTTATGCGCAGTTTTATTACGTGTTTCCTACCTACGCGACTGAACGCTTTTCCAGTGAGCTGGTGGGCATCCTGTTTCTGGTCGCCAGCGGCATCATCATTTTCAGCCAGGTTTACGTGACTGCGCTTTTTCAGCGGGTGTCGCGTTTGTCGCGGGTGATTGTCTCAAACCTGTTGATCGGCGCGGGTTGCCTGCTGTTGACCATTTCCTCGCAAGCTCAGGCGGTTCTGTTTCTGGTCGTGGTGTTCATCGTGATTGGCGAGATGATTTGTGGCCCGTTGTATCAGGCCCAAGCCGTGAAGATATGGCGCGGGCGCAGCTCTGTCGCGATGGCGGTGCAGACCTGTGTGTGGGGGGCCGCCGAAGCCACCGCTGCGGTGCTCGGACTTCTGGCCGTCGCGCAAGAACTCAGCTTTCTGTCCTTCCTGCTGGGATTTGCCGCCTGCGTCATCGCAGCCGTCGGCGCGTGGGTGTCGATGGCCATGAAGCGTCCGCTTATCGGCATTGAAATCGAGCAGAGGTCTGCCCAGACATCCTGAGGGTGGGAGATGCATTCAGTCGCCGGGTTTTGCTGTCGGTTGTTTTGCACGCAATCAGGAGAAAGCCCACTGAAACGTGCTCCGGTAGGAACTGCCGAAGGCTGCTCCTACACGGGATTATCTCGATTATGGGGCGGCGGGGAGCAGGAAGCGGGCGATCACCGGTAAATGATCAGAGATGCGCAAGGTGTCGTCCTGCCGCACCATCGCCTCGACCCGTTTGATCTTCGGGCTGTAGAACAGATAGTCGACCGTGCGATCCGGGCCATTCAGGCCTGGGTCGTTAGGGTAGTGGGTCAGCCATCGGGAACGGTCGATGCCGCCAGCTTCGTTGTTGGTCGGGATCATCGGGTACTTGTCCCACAGCAGGTGCAGTTCGCTGTCGGCGGAGTATGGCGCGCGTTGCTCGGCAGGCAAGCGACGATATTGACCCAGCGGCAGCAGATTGAAATCGCCACCGATCAACCACGGCAGGCCCTGACTTTCGTACTTGTCGAGTACTTTGGCCACGGCGCTCACTTGCGCCTGCAAGGTGCTGTCGGGTTGCCTGGCACGCTCCAGATGGGTATTGAAAACGGTCAGTTGCCCGCCATCGCTCAGGGGCAGCTTGGTTGCGAGCAGGGCATCTTTTGGCTGGAACTGACGGCTGATGAAGTTGGCTGAGGCGACCGGCAATTGCAGGCGCTCGGCGTGTTCGATGCGGTAGCGGCTCAGGGTCGCCAGTTGTCGGCCGACACTGCCGAAAACATGAGCGTCGGGGACGAATTCGGCTTTCCAGTCAAACGCGCTGGCGCTGCACGGATACAGGTCGGCAACGCGTTCCTGCAATAACTTCAGCTGATCCTGGTAGTCACTGGCCTTGGCGCCGTCATCGAGTTCCTGCAACAGCACCACATCGGGCTGCTCGTCGCGGATCACCCGCGTCACTTCATCGAGGCTGAAGGCCATGTCTTCCAGGGTCGGGGCTTCATCGTTGCCCTGGGCCAGATCATTCCAGAACACGTAACGCTTGCCGGCCAAGTACTGCACGTTCCAGGTCATGACTTTCAGCGCCTGGCCCGGCACCAGCGTCGGTGGCTTTCCCGTGCAACTGACCGGCAGGGTTTCGCGGGCATCGGGGCGCCAGGTCAGGCTGAACATCAGCGCGCCGATCAACACGACGGCGAGCACAACAAGCAACAGGGTGTAGCGCAGTAGACGGGTCATGGCTCGGCTTATAGCGTTACAGAAAGTGGCCCCGAGCATACCTGACGGCTGTCTCGAAGCCCAAGCGCAGAGCTGTCAGACCGCTCTGTCACGTTTGTCAGGCAATTCGCTGATCAGCATGAACAGGCGGAACAACACTACGCTGGTGAACAGTTGCAGGAAGCTGTGGGCGCTGTCGATCAGTATGGCGATCACAGGATTCTGCGGCTCGGGGTACACCGCCAGTGTTGCGCCTTTGAGCAACCACAGCGGCGTCATCACGCAGAGAATGCACAGCAGGATCCGCCAGAAATGCCCACGGGTCAGGCGCAGGCTTTCCTTCATCGCCTGCAACGGACCCATACCACGCAGCACCAGCAGGTACTCGCCGAATGCGAGCATCACCATCAACATCAGGCCCGGCAGGAAATACAACGACAGGCCCAACAGAATCAGCAAGGTATTCAGCGCCGTGAGCAACGCGAAGCGCGGCCACAGAGTGGCAGCCATTGCCAGCAGATCACGGTTGCGCGGCGCCTCGCCACGGCTGCGCGCATCGAGGAACAGGATCAGCGCCGCGGTGTACAGCGGATACACCAGCAGACCGACGACGATACTGATCGCCGAGATGTTTTCCGGTCCGCTGGCGTGATCGACAATTTGTTGCAGGAACGCTTCGAAAATCACCAACGGCAGGCACAACCGCACGATGCTGCCCAAATGGCGTTTGAAAAAATACAGAGAGTCGCGCAGTACTTCGAGGGCATTCATCAGTCGGTA
>Ga0247818_10001334_pt1 | contig 15581 bp, 16 predicted proteins | sample 13C_Glucose_Day1_FD_192424 | JGI IMG/M metagenome (GOLD analysis project Ga0247818, IMG submission 192424) | Soil microbial communities from agricultural site in Penn Yan, New York, United States - 13C_Glucose_Day1 | ecosystem: Environmental > Terrestrial > Soil > Agricultural land | place...
GCACCCACGACCTTGAGCGCGGTGTAGGCGGTGGCGCTGGCCGCGATGAGCGGGCCGAGCCCGAGCGCCAGCGCGCAGATCTGGGTCAGGATGCCGAGTGCGTTGCCGACCACGGTGAGCAACGCCTCACGGCGCCCGGACGACAACGCCCGGCCGATCGTGAACAGCACGCTCGGCCCGGGGATCGCGATGATCACCGCCGACGCGAGGGCGAAGGCGAACAGCGTGGAGGGGGACGGCATACGACTCAGTGTGGAGCAGGGTCCCCACGGCGCGCACCGGTGTTCCGGCCGGCGGCCTCGCGCAACGCGTCGAGCCGGCGCATCACCGGAGTCGCGAGGATGCCGTGCAGCACCACCGAGAGCGCCACGGTGAACCCGACCGTCGACCACAGCCAGCGCTCCTCGGGGAACGACGCGGCCCCGGCGGCATAGGCGACGTAGTAGATCGAGCCGACCCCCCGCACCCCGAAGAAGGCGACGACGAGCCGCTCGCGGTGGTCCAGGGCTGCCGTGGCCCCCACCTGGGTGCGGTGCCCCAGGAACGAGACCCACCCTGCCACCGGCCGGATGACGAGCACCAGGGCCACGCCGACCACCACACCGCGCCAGTCGAGGTGGGCCAGCAGGCCGTTGGTGAGGGCGAACCCCAGGCCGAGCAGCACCACCAGGGTCAGCAGCGTCTCGAGCCGGGAGATGACGTCGTGCATGTGTCGGTGGTAGTCGTGGTCGCGCTCCACCGACCGCACGGTGAGGGCGCACGCGAAGACCGCGAGGAACCCGTAGCCACCGACGATCTCCGCCGCGCCGTAGGCGAGGAGCAGCGCCGCCAGGGCGAGCAACGGCTCGCCGACCTCAGCGAGCCGCAGCGAGCGGGCGGGTGCCCGGAACGCCAGCCGCGCCATCCCCCACCCGACGGCCGAGCCGACCAGCACCCCGACGACGACCTTGCCGACCAGCTCCCAGGCCACCCAGCCGGCCCCCCACTGCGACACCGGCCCGAGCGTGGCGAGGAAGATCGCCGCGTAGACGAAGGGGAACGCCAGCCCGTCGTTCAGGCCGGCCTCGCTGGTCAGGGCGAAGCGCACCTCGTCGTCCTCGTCGATCTCCTCGACGTCGCCCTCGAGGGTCGGGCCCTCGACCTGGACGTCGGACGCCAGCACCGGGTCGGTGGGCGCCAGTGCCGCCCCGAGCAGCAGGGCGGCCGGGGCGGCGACCCCGAGCGGACCCCACGCGAGCAGCGCCACGGCGCCGATGGTCAGCGGCATCGCGATGCCGAGCAGCCGCCAGGCCGGCGACCAGGCACGCCACGACTCGCGGCTGCGCCATCGCAGCGGGCGGTCGAGGGCCAACCCGACGCCCATCAGCGCGACGAGCACGGTGATCTCGGTGACGTGCTCGACGACCGGGCGCACCGCGACCGGGTCGAGCTCGACGTCACTGAGCTGTGGCAGCAGCCCGATCGCCATGCCGGTGGCCACGAGCACGATCGGGGCCGACAGTGCCCACCGGTGCAGCAGCTGGGGCAGGACGGCGGCCAGGAGCAGCGACCCCCCGAGCAGGAGGTACAGCAGCTCGGGCTTCACGGGGAGTCGACCCCGACGTCCCACAGGTGGTGGCGCAGGTCGTGCAGGCCGTACTGCCCCAGCGTCAGCACCGTGAACTCGGACCCGTTCGACCGGATGCCGGTGCGCCCCCACCCGTCGCCAGGCACCTGGGCGTACGCCTGCGCGAAGACGGTGGCGGATGCCGTGAGCTCGCCCGCGACCGTGGCGGGGTCCTGCTCGGCGTAGCGCTCGGCGACGGCGGTGGCGTCCTGGTCCCAGTTGTCGAAGGTCGGGGCCTCGTGGGTGAGCATGAGGTCGAGCCGCTTCTCGAACAGCCGGCACACGTCGCGGACGTGACAGGCGTACTCCAGCGGCGACCACGTCGACGGCGCGGGACGGTGCGCGGCATCGGGGCGGTTGAGCACGCGCGGCCACGGGTCGGTGAACGCCCTGACCAGCCCGGCGACCTCCGGGGCGGCGACGTCGGCGGCGGTGAACCCGCAGTCGGGGCAACGCTCCCGCAGGGTCCAGGTCCAGTCCTTGTCGTCGGGCGTGATCGCGGGGTCTCCCGGACCGGTGGGGTCCTCGGTCGGCGGGATGCTCATGCGGGAAGACTACGCAGCGAAACGGCCGTCACCGCTGGTCAGTGCCTCACGGTGCGGTACCTTCCACACTGTGTCGGACGCCGGGTGGACCTATGTGGGCATCGCTGTCGCCGTCGCATTCGTCGTCGCCGGGCTGTGGCTGCTGGTCTCGTCCCGTCGCGATCGTCAGGAGGCGACCAGCCGCCCGGCCCGCGACAGCTTCCGCGGCGTCGACGACGCCCCCGCTCCCCCACGCAAGCGACTGGCCGTGGTGCTCAACCCCACCAAGCTCGAGGGCGTCGACGTGCACGGGGTGGTCACCCGCGTGTGCGCGCAGGAGGGCTGGGACGAGCCGCTCTTCATCGAGACGGCGGAGCACGACGTCGGGTTCGGCCAGACCCGACAGGCCCTCGCCGAGAACGTCGACGTCGTGTGCGCGTTCGGTGGCGACGGCACCGTGCGTGCCGTGGCCCAGGAGATGGTCGACTCCGGCGTGCCGATGGGGCTGCTCCCGGGTGGCACCGGCAACCTGCTCGCACGCAACCTCGAGCTGCCGACCGACGACCTCGCGCGCGCCGTCACGGTCGCCATCACCGGCCGCAACCGGCACATCGACGTCGGCTGGATGCGGCTGAACCCCGACGAGGTGCACCTCGAGGAGCACGTCGGCGAGGGCTCGTCGGTCGGGCCCCGGCGGCACGCGTTCCTGGTCATGGCCGGCCTCGGTCTCGACGCCGCGATCATGGAGGACACCTCCGAGAAGCTCAAGGCCAAGATCGGCTGGACCGCCTACGTGCCCGCCGGCTTCAAGCACCTGCTCGTCGAGCGGTTCAAGGCGCAGCTGACCGTCGACGGCGGGCCGCCCTCGACCATCCGGGCGCGGACCGTGCTGATCGGCAACTGCGGCAAGCTGACCGGCGGCATCAACCTGATGCCGGACGCCGCGCCCGACGACGGCACTCTCGACGTCGTCGTGATCGCCCCCAAGGGCCTCACGGCGTGGGCGGGGGTCGCCGCCCGGGTGCTCACCAAGAGCGAGCGAACCACCCAGAACCTCGACCGCTACACCTGCCAGTCGGTCGGCGTCCGGGTCGACCACGACCAGAAGATCGAGCTCGACGGCGACATCATCGGCGAGGCGAACCACATCGAGGTCGACGTGCAGCCCCGAGCCCTCATCGTGCGCACCGAGACCGGCCGCTCGACCACCACCTGAGCGCTCAGAACCTGCGATCACGCCACTCCCGCTCGAACGGCAGCCGCCAGGTGTACGGCGCGATGAGCTGGTGGATCTGGTTCGGCCCCCAGGTGCCCTGCGCGTAGGGCCGGACGGTGGGCGGGTTCTCGAGGAGCGGCTGGGAGATGTCCCACAACCGCTCGATGCCGGTCGCCGACGTGAACAGCGTGCGGTCACCGCGCGCGGCGTCGTAGATGAGCCGCTCGTAGGCCTCGAGCACGGCGCCCGCCCACGACGTCTCCTGCATCGAGAACTGCATCGACAGCTTGTCGAGACGGAACCCGGGGCCCGGGCGTTTTCCGTAGAAGGACAACGACATCCGCGACTTGTCGGCGAGGTCGAAGGTGAGGTGGTCGGGGCCGTTGTCGCCGACGCCCGAACCCGGCGGGAACATCGACTGTGGTGGCTCGCGGAACGCGATGGAGATGATCCGCGCCCCCTCGGCCATCCGCTTGCCGGTGCGCAGGTAGAAGGGCACCCCGGCCCAGCGCCAGTTGTCGACGAAGCACTTCAGCGCCACGAACGTCTCGGTCTCGGAGTCGGGGCGGACGCCCGGCTCGTCGTGGTAGCCGGTGTACTGGCCGCGCACGACGTCGGAGGGCTGGATGGGCTGCATCGAGCGGAACACCTTGTTCTTCTCGCGGCTGATGGCGGCCGGCTCGAGCGAGGTCGGTGGCTCCATCGCGGTGAACGCGAGGATCTGGAACAGGTGGGTCACGACCATGTCGCGGTAGGCACCGGTCGCCTCGTAGAAGTCACCGCGCTGGGTGAGCCCCAGGGTCTCGGGCACGTCGATCTCGATGTGGGAGATGTTGTTGCGGTGCCAGATCGGCTCGAACAGCCCGTTGGCGAAGCGGAAGGCGAGGATGTTCTGCGCCGGCTCCTTGCCGAGGAAGTGGTCGATCCGGAAGATCTGCTCCTCGTCGAACACCTCGTGCAGGTGCGCGTTGAGGGCGACCGACGAGGCGTAGTCGGTGCCGAACGGCTTCTCCATGACCACCCGGCTGCGCTCGACCAGGCCCGCCTCCGCAATGGTGCGCACCGCGGAGAGCGCGGCCTTGGGCGGCACCGAGAGGTAGTGCAGCCGCTGGTTCACCTCGCCGGGCAGCATCGCCTCGGCGTGGGCGACGGCCTCGCCCAGGGCCAGCGGGCCGGCCGACATCGGCGCGAAGTCGAGGCGCTGGGCGAACTCGTGCCAGTCGGCGTCCCCCATCACGCGGGTGCTGTGCTCGCGGATGGCCACCAGCGCGAGGTCGCGGAACGCGTCGGCGGACATCTCGTCGAGGGAGGTTCCCACGACGCGCATGTCGTCGACGAGCCCTGACTGGAACAGGTGCAGGAGGCCGGGGATGAGCTTGCGCTTGGCCAGGTCCCCCGTCGCGCCGAACAGGACGATGGTGGTGGGCGCGGTCATGGGCCCAGCCTGTCGCGACCCGGTGCCACACGCCACCCCTGCGTCGAGGTTTCAGGCGGCGCTATGGTCAGGGCACCGACCCAAAGGAGCACCCAGATGGCAGCGTTCACGGTGTGGAAGTTCGACGGGCCCAACGGCGCGGAGCGGGCCGCCGAGACCCTCAAGCAGTGCCAGCGCGACGGGATGGTGAAGATCATCGACCACGCCGTCGTCTCCTGGCCGGAAGGCGCGAGCAAGCCGACGACGCACGAGGGACACGAGGAGCGGTGGCACAGCAGCGGGTGGGGCGCCCTGTGGGGCGTGCTGATCGGTGCGCTGTTCTTCGTGCCGGTCATCGGCGGGGTGGTGGGCGCCGGGATCGGCGCACTGAGCAAGCTGACCGCCGACGCCGGCATCAGCAAGAAGCAGCTCGAGACGATCCGCACCCAGCTGACCCCGGGCACCTCGGCGCTGTTCGTCGTCACCGAGGAGGGCGACCTCGACCGGGTCGGCGAGCGGCTGCACATGCACAGCACGCTGATCGCCACCAACCTCACCGACGCCGAGCGCCGGGTGCTGTTGGAGACCTTCGGCAACTGAGGCTGTCGCCCCGGGTCAGGAGCCCAGGGGCACCGCGAGCGCCCTGATCGCCTCGGCGTCGGCGGCGTCGATCTCGAAGAACCCGAACCGGATCCGTGACGTCGGCAGGTGGTCGCGGATGTCGGCCAGGGCCACCGGCTGGACCTCGCGCAGGTCTGCCGCCCGCCGGAACCCGCCCGCGATGACCTCGCTCGGCTCGGGCTCGTCGCCGGTCACCTCGCCGACGAACGAGACCGCCCGCAGCGGTTCCCCGTCGGGGTGGCTGGTGGTGGGCGAATAGACGATGATGCCGTCGCCGCGCGCCATCCGCGCCAGCGGCCCCCGCTTGCCGTGGTTGGCCATGATGAAGCCGCCGGTGACGCCGCGCCGCGCGTGGTCGCGCGAGACGACGACCACCCAGTGCCGTGCCGGGGAGCTCGTCATCCCCGCACCCTAGGTCGGCCCGCCGACAGTGCTGCACTGCGCTCAGGCGAAGAGCTGGGTGCCCCAGTCGTCGTCGGGGGCCAGGCCGGGCGGGCAGGCGAAGACGGCCGACCCGGTGTGCTCGATGTACTCGTTGAGGCCGTCGGCCTTGGCCAGCGCCCGCTGCATCGGCACGAACTGGCGGTGGATGTCGCGCATGAACGCGAGGAAGAACAACCCGGCGTCCAGGTGGCCCTGGCCGTCGCTGCCGTCGGTGAAGGTGTAGCCGCGACGCAGGATGCGGATGCCGTCGAGGTTGCTGTGGTGCGCCAGCCGCACGTGCGCGGTGGCCGGGATGCGCGGCAGGCTGTCGGTGCCGAGGGCCGCGAAGTCGGGCTCGTCGAACTCGGCCGAACGGCCCAGCGGCGCACCGATCTTCTTGTCACGCCCGATGACCTGCTCCTGCTCCATCAGCGGAGTGCGGTCCCAGACCTCGATGTGCATCCGGATCCGCCGCGCCACGAGGTACGAGCCGCCGGCCATCCATGCCGCCGCGCCGGGCACGTCCGTCGGGGCGACCCACACGTGCTGGTCGAGGCCGGCGGTGTCCTCGGACTTGATGTTCGCGGTGCCGTCCTTGAAGCCGAACATGTTGCGCGGCGTCGCCTGCGCCTGCGAGGTCGACGACGTGCGGCCGAAGCCGAGCTGGCTCCAGCGCACCGCGACGACGCCGAAGCCCATCCGCACCAGGTTGCGCACCGCGTGCACCGCGACCTGGGGGTCGTCCGAGCAGGCCTGGATGACGATGTCGCCGCCCGAGCGCGCCGGGTCGAGGTCGTCGCCGAGGAAGCCCGGCAGCTCGCGCAGCGCCTCGGGCTTGCGGTCGGCCAGACCGAACCGGTCGTCGAACAGGGTCGGGCCGTAGCCGATCGTCACGGTGAGGTGGCCGGGCGCGAGGTCGAGCGCCTCGCCAGTGTCCTGTGGCACGTTCCACGGCCCGCCGCCGACGACGCCACCCGGCGCCGCCTCGGCGCCCAACGTCATCCGCTCGGCGGCCACGGTCCACCGGGTGAGCAGGTCGCGCAGCTCGTCGGGGTCGGCGGTGACGACGTCGAGCGCGACCAGGTGCAGTCGGTCCTGGGCTGCCGTGGTGATGCCGGCCTGGCGCTCACCGCGGAACGGCACGACAGCGGTGTCGGCGGCATCCGGCTGCGACTGGCCCTCGGCGGAGGCCGGGCGAGCGGCATAGGTCAGCCCGGCGGCCGCACCGGCGAGGGCCGCGCCCGCGCCGGTGGCGAGGACCGCCCGCCGGGTCGAGTCGATCATCCCTGCGCCACCGCCCCGGCCACCGTGGCCACGGGCTCCGAGAAGGCGTCGAGCGCCTCGGTCAGCTTCTTGATGTCGGCCGGCGTCAGGGCGGGGTAGAGCACGAACCCGTCACGGTCGCGGTAGGTCTCGAGCAGGTCGCCGAGGGCCTTGCCGGTGGTGTCGATCTTCGCGACCAGGGCCGGGTCCTGGGCCAGGAGGAACGGGCGCAGGGCGGCGATGGCCGACTTGGACCCCTCGAAGTTGGCCTCGAAGTCCCACAGGTCGGTGTGGCTGTAGCGCTCCTCCTCGCCGGTGATCTTGCCGGTGGCGATCTCGTCGAGCAGGGCCTTGGACCCGTTCGCCAGCTGCAGCGGGTTGAGCTCGACGGCCTTGGCCCTGGTCACCAGCTCGGTGACGTCGGTGAGCAGCTGGTCGGCGATGGCCGAGGAGTCGGGCTGGAGGCCGTCCTCCCACAGGTCCTTCTCGAGGCGGTGGTACCCGGTGAACTTCATCCCCTCGTCGACCACCTCGGCGCGGCCGTCGATCTTCGGGTCGAGGTCGCCGAAGGACTCCGCCACCGGCTCGATCCGCTCCCAGTAGGACCGGGCCGTGGGGTAGAGGGCCTTGGCCTCGTCGACCTTGCCGGCCTTGACGAGCGCGACGAACGCGGTGGTCTCGGCGAGGAACGCGTCGGACTGCGAGGCGACATAGCGCTGGTACTCGGTGACGGCCGCCTCGAGGTTCTCGTTGTCGGACCTGGCCGCAGCCGACGCCCCGGTGACGGTGAACGGCGCGCGGATGCCGTCGCCCACCATCCCCGGCTTGCAGGCGGTCTGGTAGGTGCCCGGCTCGGACAGGTCGACGTGGAAGGTGCGGGTCAGGCCGGGCGCGACGTTCTCGACCTCGCCCATGATCCGGTCGCCCTCGGCGTAGACGTAGAACTCGTTGACCTTGTTGCCGGAGTTCGTGATCGTGAACTCCACGTTGCCCGCGGGGGCCTCGGCGCGCGAGACCGCGCACGCGGTGTCGCTGGCCTTGACCGAGATCGGGTCGCCCGAGGCACCCTCGGAGGCTCCGTCGGAGCCGGAGCAGCCGCTGAGCGCGATCGCCACGGGCAGGGCGAGCGTTGCCGCGAGGGCGAGAGGACGAGTGCGCACGGACGGATCTCCTGGCGTGGTTGGGGTGGGGCTGGTGCTGGTGTGGGAACGGATCAGGGCGCCGGTCAGGCGGGGGTCGACTCCTGGACCACGGGGGCGGCCGCGGGCGTGACCGTGGAGCGACTCGGCCGCAGGAAGAAGAACATGACGGTGCCGACGTAGAGCACCCACGCGACGGCCTGGAGCACGGTGGTCGCCGGGGTGAAGTTCAGCGTCCCCTTGAGCACGGTCGCGTACCAGCTGCTCGGGTCGACGGTGCCCGAGACGTCGAAGGCGAGGTTGTTCAGGCCGGGCAGCACGCCGGCCTCCTGCAGGTCGTGGATGCCGTAGGAGAGGATGCCGCCGGCGACGAGGATCAGCGCGACGCCGGTCCACGTGAAGAAGGCGCCGAGGTTGATCCTCAGGGCTCCGCGGTAGATCAGCCAGCCGAGGAACACGGCGCCGGCGAAGCCGACGACCCAGCCGAGCAGCGGCACGTTGTTGCCGTCACCGGCGGCCTGGGCGGTGGCGTAGAAGAAGATCGCGGTCTCGAGTCCCTCGCGCCCGACACCGAGGAACGCGACCAGCGCGACGGCGAGGGGACCGAGGTCGAGGGCGCGGTCGAGCTTGCCCTTGAGCTCGCCGGACATCGTGCGCGCAGCGGACTTCATCCAGAAGACCATGGCGGTGACGAAGCCGACCGCGATGATGCTGGCGAGCCCTCCGATCAGCTCCTGGGCCTCGAAGGACAGCTGCCGGGTGCCATAGGTGAGGGCGGCGCCCAGCACGACCGACAGCGCGATCGCGGTGCCCACGCCGAGCCAGACGTAGCGGATGCCCCAGGTGCGGTTCGTCTTGGTGAGGAAGGCGAGCAGGATGACGACGACGAGCGCCGCCTCCAGACCCTCCCGCAGCCCGATGAGGGCGTTGCTGACGAACATCCCGCGGCTCCTCCGGACAGGTAAGGCTTACCTGACTTAGGTAACCCTAATGCGGGGGCGAGGTCAAATCCCGATCCGCCCTGCGGAACGACTGTCCCGCGCGCTCACTTCCCCGGGGTGGCGAGCCGGATCTCCTCGTCGGTGGGTGTGCGGTGCTCGCGCGCCTCGGGGGGCAGGCAGTCGGTGATCGCCGCCATGATCCGGCGGGTGTCCGCGGCCGCGGAGCGCAGCTTGAGCTCGACCGGTGGGCCGACCCGAACGCGCACGGTCGGCGGGTCGGTGAGGTTGAACATGCGGGGGATCGGTTCCGAGCGCGGCCAGACCTTTTCCGACCCCCAGACCCCGAACGGGATGACCGGCGCCCCGGTCATCGCGGCCAGCCGGGCCGCGCCGGTACGTCCCTTGAGCACGGGGTCGAAGAACTTCTCGCCCCGCGGGATCGTGCCCTGCGGCAGGAGGCAGACCAGCTCGCCGCCCTCGAGCGCCGTGGCGGCGTGCTCGAACGACTCCAGGCCCCCGCCGGCGCGGTCGACGGGGATGCCGCCGAGCGCGGTCGCCAGCGCCCCCACGACGGGCACGTCGAACAGCTCACGCTTGGCCAGGATCCGTGCGGTGCGGCTGGTGCGGCGCATCATCTGCATCATCGACGGCACGTCGAAGTACGAGCGGTGGTTGCCGACCAGGATGGCGGGCCCGGTGCGCGGGATGTGCTCGGTGCCGCCGACGTCGAAGCGGGCGTAGGGCCAGAACACCGGTGGGCTGGCGAGGAAGAGCAGCCGCTGCAGCTCGACCCCGAGCACCGGCACCTTGATCACGCCGGGCGAGACGTCGAAGTGCACGATGGGCCAGCCACGTGCCACCGCGTAGAGCACCAGCCGCGGGTCGGGGTTGACCGCGGCGGGGCTGCCCACGGCAGACAGCAGCGGCAGGTCGTAGACCGAGTCGGAGTACGCGAAGCTCTCGGCGAGGTCGACCCCCTCGCGGGCCGCCCACTCCTTCACGGCCGCGAGCTTGCCGCGCGACCAGACGAAGTTGCCGGTGATCGAGCCGTCGAAGCGGCCATCGGCGTTGATCGTGTAGCGCGTGGCGATGACGTGGTCGAAGCCCAGCTTGTCGGCGAGCGGCTTGATGAGGTGGAACGGCGTGGTGGTCGCGAGCACCACGGAGCGTCCGGCCGCGTGGTGCTGCTCGATGAGGGTGAGCGCGAAGGGGTGGATGACGGCCGCGATCGTCTCGGCGGCGGCCTGCGCGGCGGCGTCGAAGCTGGCCCCGTCGCGGCCCTTGGCGAGCAGCGTCGCCTGGCGGGCGAGGAAGATCGACGGCAGCGTCTCGCCGATGAGGTCGAACATCCCGTAGAGCAGGCCCTCGCCGGGCAGCTTGCGGGTCACGATCCCGAGGTCGTACATCGCCCGCGAGAGCAGCGGCCCCGTGCCGCCCTGGAGCAGGGTGCGGTCGAGGTCGAAGATCGCCGCGCCGCTCATGAGGGGAGGCTACCGGTGACCCGACCCGGGCACACCACGCCGGGCGACGGGCCTACATTTGTCGGTATGCCGCGCGACGAGCTCACCGCGTACGTCCTGGGGGGCGGCGGGGTGCTCGGCTCCACCGAGGTGGGGATGCTGCGGGCGCTCGCCGAGCACGGCATCCGGCCCGACCTCGTGCTGGGCACCAGCATCGGCGCGCTCAACGGCGCGTTCATCGCTGCCGACCCCGGCCCGGGGGGTGCCGACCGGCTCGCCGCGGTGTGGGAGACCGTGCTGCGCGAAGGCGTCTTCCTCGACAACCCGGTGCGCCAGGCCGCGCGGGTGGCGAGGTACCGCACCCACCTGCTGTCGAACACCCCGCTGCGCCACCTCATCGAGCGCTACCTGCCGGTGAGCCGGTTCGAGGACCTCGAGGTGCCCTTCCAGTGCGTCGCGGCCTGCATCGAGGACGCGAGCGGGGTGTGGTTCTCGCACGGCGACCTCACCGACCCGGTCGTCGCGTCCTGCTCGGTACCCGGGCTGTTCCCGGCGGTGCGGATCGGCGACCGGCACTTCCTCGACGGAGGGCTGGTGCACTCCATCCCGGTCGGGCGGGCCCTGGCGCTCGGCGCCACCCGCATCTTCGTGCTGCAGGTCGGGCGGGTCGAGCAGCCGCTCAAGCCGCCCACCAAGCCGTGGGAGGTCGCGACGGTGGCCTTCGAGATCGGCCGGCGGCACCGGTTCGTGCACGAGATGGAGTCGGTGCCCGACGACGTCGAGCTGCACGTGCTGCCCAGTGGCGCCGCGCAGAGCCCGAACATCTCGATCAGCCAGGCCAGGGCCGGCCGGATGCGTGACCGGATGGACGCCGCGCGAGCGGCCACCGACGCCTACCTCACCGGTCTCACGCCGCCCTGACCACCTCGCGCCTACGCTGACGCCCATGGGCGCACGCAGCATCCCCCCACCGCCGATGGTGGTCCGTCGGGTTCTCCACGTGCTCTGGCCCCTGGTCGGGGTCGTCGTCACCGGGCTGATGGTGCCGGTCATCGTCGCCGGGGCGTTCATGGTCGTCGTCGACCGGCGGGCCCGGCTGTTCCGCGCCTCGTGCCTGGCCGTGGTCCTGATGTGGGTCGACATCCGGATGCTGCTGGGCTGCTGGGCGCTGTGGGCGAAGAGCCCCGACCACTCGTCCCCGACCTGGCGCGAGGACCACGAGAAGCTGTTGTCGCAGGCCCTGGACGCGATGATGTACTACGCCCGGCGCTGGGTGAAGCTGGAGGTGGTCCTGGCCGACCGGATGCACTTCGGCAGTGACGCCGAGCCGCTGATCACCCTCGCCCGCCACGCCGGTCCCGCCGACTCGCTCGCGATCGCCTGGCTGATGGCGCGCACCGTGGGCCGCCTGCCGCGGATCGTGCTCGCCGAGGCGCTGCGCTGGGACCCGGCCATCGACACCATCCTCAGCCGGCTCGACTCGTTCTTCGTCCCGTCCGGCAGCGGCGCCGGCGAGGACCGGGTCACCGGCGTGACCCGGATGGCCGCGTCGATGCAGGACGACGACGTCTTCGTCATCTTCCCCGAGGGCCAGAACTGGACCCCCGGCCGCCGAGCGGGCTACATCCGCCGGCTGCGCGAGCGCGGGGACCTGGCGCGGGCCCGTCGGGCCGAGCAGCTGCACAACGTGCTGCCACCCAAGACCCGCGGTGCCTGGGCGGCCCGGGTGGCGCGCCCCGAGGCGGACGTCATGGTGCTCGCCCACGTCGGCCTGGCCCGGCTCTCGACCCCGCGGATGATCTGGGAGGCGCTGCCGTTCGACGACCGCCCGCTCCTCGTCAAGACCTGGACGTATGCCGCGGCCACCGTGCCGCTCGAGGCCGAGGCGTTCGCGCGATGGCTCGACGAGCGGTGGAGCGAGGTCGACGCCTGGGTCGAGCAGAACGCCGCACCGTACCTCCCCGGGCACGAGCCCGGCTCGGACGAGATCACGATCCGATGAGGGACGCGCGCACGTTCCTGGTGGTCGGTGGTGTCGTGGCGCTGGTCGCCGCGGGCGCCCTCGCCACCACGCTCGCCGGTGGTGCAGGCGACGACACCGCCAACGGTTCGGTGCCGGTCGACGACCTGCGCCAGCTGACCGGCGCCTGGCTGGTCATCAACGACGTCGCCGCTCCGGCGGGCACCCTCGGCACCGTGCGCCTGGACTTCACCGACGACGGTCGGGTGTCCGCGCAGACCGGCTGCAACGGCGTTCACGGCCAGGTGTCGGTGCGGGACAGCGTGCTGCTCACCGGCCCCCTGATCTCGACCCGGATGGCGTGCGAGCCGGCACTGATGGAGCAGGAGCGTTGGGTGACCGAGATGCTCGCGAGCAACCCGCGACTGGAGCTCTCCGGGCCCTACCTCTACCTGCACTGGGGCCGGGGCGAGCAGTGGTGGCTGGGACTCGAGGCTGAGTCGGAGGGCTCGACCGCGACCGTGCCGACATCCTGACGCCCGGATCGCGGGCAGCGACCTGGTGGGTCAGGCGCGGCGGGACCGGATGCCCTGCAGCCACGAGCGGGCCGCGGTGAAGTCGGTGTCGCTGGTCAGCGGCGCGATGCTGGCCCGCTGCCGGTCGGCCCGGGGGTAGGAGCCGAGGAAGCGCACCTCGGCGCAGATCCGGCGCAGCCCCATCAGCGCCTCACCGACCCGCTCGTCGAGCACGTGGCCCTCGAGGTCGATCGAGAAGCAGTACGACCCCATCGACTCCTTGGTCGGGCGCGACTCGAGCCGGGTCATGTTGATGCCGCGAGCGGCGAACTGCTCGAGCAGGGCGAGCAGGCCGCCGGCGTGGTCGTCGCGCTGGAACAGCACCACCGTGGTCTTGTCGGCGCCGGTCGGCTCCGGCAGCGCACCGGGGCGGGCGACGAGCACGAACCGGGTCACGGCCGCCTGCATGTCGCCGATGCCGTCGGCGAGCACCTCGAGCCCGTGCAGTCGCGCCGCGGCGGGGGCGCACACCGCGGCGTCGTAGGCCTGCGGGCCCTGCTCGAGACCCTGGGCTGCGGCCGCGGTGGACAACGTGGGCACGTACACGGCATCGGGCAGGTGCTCGCCCATCCAGCCGCGCACCTGGGCCCACGCGTGCGAGTGGGTGCCGACGGCGCGCACCGCACCGAGGGTGGCGCCGGGCCGGGCCGCGAGCACGAAGGTCACCGGCACGAGCACCTCGCCGGTGACGACCAGCGGGTCACCGCTGGCGAGGGCGTCGAGCGTGGCGGAGACGCCGCCCTCGACGGAGTTCTCGATCGGCACCATGGCGCCGTCGATGTCGCCGGCACGCAGGGCGGCCAGCGCCGCGTCGACCGAGCCGTAGGCCGTCCGGTCGGCACCCGCCGCGGGCCCCCAGTCGTCGAGCGCCATCGAGGTGAAGGTGCCCTCGGGGCCGAGGTAGCCGAAGCGGGTCACGGGGTCTCCTTGCCGGTGCGGGCAGCGGCCAGGGCCTGCTGCTCCTCGGGGGTGAGGGTGGCGTCCGAGGTGCCCCCGACGACGCCCTTGGCGTAGGTGCGCGACTCGCCGCGGGCGTGGATCGAGCTGAACACCAGGCCGTCGCCGTGGTCGTCGATGACGGCCGCACTGAAGCTCAGCCGGCCGCCCATGTCGCCGAACGCGTCGTAGCGCACGACGGCCACGTGGCGCAGCGCCTGACCGAGGTCGGCACGCAGCGCGGCGAGGTCGGCGTCGCCGGCGGGCCGGTGCTGCTCGAGCGCGGCCACCCGGCCCCGCACCTCGGCAGAACGGCGCAGCAGCACGACCACGCCCGCGACGAGCAGGGCCACGATCGCGAGAGGGACGGCGAGCAGCAGCACCTCGGCGGGATGGATTCCGAACACAGGCGACAGGCTAGGCGCTGGGGCCAGTGGGCCGCCGACCATTCCATGCCCTCCGCCGCCGGCGCGGACCGGAGTGTGCGGCATCCGCTGCACTGCCTAGGGTGGATGCCGTGGGACTCGACTTCGCGACGGCCGCCGTCGTCTTCGGCACCATCTTCCTGGTCGAGCTTCCCGACAAGACCTTCATCGCGACGCTCGTGATGTCGACCCGCTGGCGCCCGCTGCTGGTGTGGATCGGTGTGTCGCTGGCGTTCTTCGTGCAGACCGCGGTGGCGGTGCTCGCCGGCGGCCTGATCTCGCGCCTGCCACGCACCTGGGTCGAGGTCGCGGCGTGCCTGATGTTCCTGCTCGGCGGCATCCTGCTGCTGCGCGGTGCGGGCCAGGCCGACGAGGAGGAGGCCGAGACCGAGGCGGAGTTCGGCGCCAAGGCGGCCGGCCAGGTCGTGGGGTGGCGAGTCGTGACGCTCAGCTTCACGGTGCTCTTCCTCGCCGAGTGGGGCGACCTGTCGCAGATCCTCACCGCGTCGCTCGTGGTGCGCTACGACGACCCGGTGTCGGTCTTCGTCGGCGCGTTCCTCGCCCTGGTGATCGTGTCCGGGCTCGCGGCGGCGCTCGGCCGGACCCTGCTGACGAGGATGCGGCTGTCGACCCTGCGCCGCATCGGTGGCGGGGTGTGCCTGCTGCTCGCCGCCTACACCGCGGTCGAGATCACCGGCGTGCTCTGAGCGTCGGTGCCGGGGTCGGCATCCTGGTCGACGTCCGTGCGCGGCCTGGTGACCCACCACAGCAGCACCAGTGCGGCGAGCGCCCCCGCGACGTCGGCGTTCTGCAGCACCCGCCCCGGCAGCTCGGGCCAGTCGCGGTGGTTGAGCCAGGAGATGCCCCACCACGGCAGACGGCACAGGAAGAACGCGGTGACCCCGAGCCCGGCCCACAGCCGACGGCGGTCCCGCAGCGGGTCCGCGCCGAGCAGCGCGAAGATCACCACGACGACCCAGTGGAAGTGGTGGATCCACGCCACCGGTGACAACAGGCAGGCCATCAGCCCGACCGCGGCGACCTCGCCGATCGTGTCGCCCGCGAGGTGGAGCCGGCG
>Ga0247818_10001335_pt1 | contig 15580 bp, 12 predicted proteins | sample 13C_Glucose_Day1_FD_192424 | JGI IMG/M metagenome (GOLD analysis project Ga0247818, IMG submission 192424) | Soil microbial communities from agricultural site in Penn Yan, New York, United States - 13C_Glucose_Day1 | ecosystem: Environmental > Terrestrial > Soil > Agricultural land | place...
CGATAAATACTTTGTTACCCCTGATGCGTTGTAACGCGGCCTACTAGATAATCGCGCGCTACGGGGATCAGCGTTCGTTGGTCCATTTTGACTTAGGTAGAGACTTGTCTGGATCCGATTGGGGAATCATTTTGCCCCAGCGGAGTCGGAACAATGCTCGCCAACTTGGCAAGAGTGGTCTGCAGGACCGGTTTTTATGTACCGGTAACCGTACAGACCCTTTAACTGGCCGTTGGTTTTTTGATCTGTTTTCGGCGAGGGTTGCTCGTGATTGTTAGTCCCTGTAACGCACCAAAATTGTCTGCCAAACGGTTACGTAGCGCTCTGGTAGCGGGCTCTGCTCTGCTCTGCCTGTTCAGCGCCGGCCAGCTTTGGGCATTCAATCTGGATGATGTATCGGTCAAGGCAAAAGAGCTGGCCGGGCAGAAGTACGAAGCGCCGCGCAGTAACCTGCCGAACGAATTCCGCGAGATGAAATTCGCGGACTATCAGAAAATTCGTTTCCTGACTGAAAAGGCCGAATGGGCGGACCAGAAAACCCCGTTCAAGCTGTCGTTCTATCACCAGGGCATGCATTTCGACACGCCGGTGAAAATCAACGAAATCACGGCGAACACCGTCGAAGAGATCAAATACGACCCAAGTCGCTTCGATTTCGGCGATCTCAAATTCGATCCTAAGGCCACTGAACAACTCGGCTATGCCGGTTTCCGTGTGCTGTACCCGATCAACAAGGCTGACAAGCAAGACGAAATCATGACCATGCTCGGCGCGAGTTACTTCCGCGTTGTCGGCAAGGGTCACGTCTACGGTTTGTCCGCCCGTGGCATGGCAATCGACACCGCGTTGCCGTCCGGTGAAGAGTTCCCGCGTTTCCGCGAGTTCTGGATTCAACAGCCGAAGCCGGGCGACAAGCACCTGGTGATCTTCGCCCTGCTGGATTCGCCACGCGCGACCGGTGCCTATCGCCTGACCCTGCGTCCGGGCAGCGACACCATTGTCGACGTCAAGGCTCAGATGTTCCTGCGTGACAAAGTCACCAAGCTCGGCGTTGCACCGCTGACCAGCATGTACCTGTTCGGCGCCAATCAGCCGTCGAAAGTGCTGAACTATCGTCGTGAACTGCACGATTCCAGCGGTCTGTCGATCCACGCCGGCAACGGCGAGTGGATCTGGCGCCCACTGAACAACCCGAAACACCTGGCCGTGAGCAACTTCTCGGTCGAAAACCCGCGTGGTTTCGGCTTGCTGCAACGTGGTCGTGACTTCAGCCACTACGAAGACCTCGACGACCGCTACGACAAGCGTCCGAGCGCCTGGATCGAACCGAAGGGCGACTGGGGCAAGGGCTCCGTCGATCTGGTAGAGATTCCGACTGCTGACGAAACCAACGACAATATCGTGGCGTTCTGGAGCCCGGAAAAGCTGCCGGAACCTGGCCAGCCGCTTGATGTCGCTTATCGTATGCACTGGACCATGGACGAAGCTTCGATTCACGCGCCGGACAGCGCTTGGGTCAAGCAGACCTTGCGTTCCACCGGTGACGTCAAACAGTCCAACCTGATTCGTCAGCCGGACGGTAGCGTGGCGTACCTGGTGGACTTCGAAGGCCCGTCGCTGGCGGCATTGCCGGCCGATGCGGATGTTCGCAGCCAGGTCAGCGTGGGTGATAACGCCGAAATTGTTGAAAACAGCGTGCGTTACAACCCTGAAACCAAAGGCTGGCGCCTGACCTTGCGCATGAAGATCAAGGACCCGAGCAAGTCCACCGAAATGCGTGCTGCCCTGGCGCAGCCTGTCGTGACGGCTGACCTGACCAAATCGGCGCTCCCGGCGTCGAACTCGTCCGTTGCCAAGGCCGACAAAGTCGCCGCCAAGCAGCAGGAGAAAACAGACAAGGAAGCCAAGCAAGCCGACGCCAAGCAGGCCGAAGCCAAGCCGGTTGCAGATGCCAAGGACAAGGCCAATACAGACGCCAAGCAGCCTGCCGCTGCTGACGCGGCCCCAGCCACACCGGAATCGGCGCCGACTGAAGAAGTCCTGACCGAGACCTGGAGCTATCAGTTGCCTGCCGATGAGTAATTCTCAAGTACAGCCAGAAACTCTTTCCGAGTATCTGGCGCATCTGCCGATGACCGACCAGCAGCGCGCGGAACTCGCGGGCTGCAAGTCCTTCAGCGAACTGCACGAACGCCTGTCGTCCTCCACGTTCGACGCCCCGACCGAGGCCGCCCAGGCTTCGGTGGGCAAGCGCCTGACCCTGAGCACTGCCGAAGAGTTGCAGGACGCCGAAATGCTGGCGCTCGACGCCAGCGGTCGGGTTTGTCTCAAGGCTACTCCGCCGATTCGCCGGACCAAGGTCGTGCCGGAGCCGTGGCGTACCAACATCCTGGTACGTGGCTGGCGCCGGATGACCGGTCGTACCAACCCGCCGAAGCCGCCGAAGGACGAACGTGTCCTGCCGGCCGCGCGCTGGCGCACCGTGGGGTCGATCCGTCGCTATATCCTGCTGGTGCTGATGCTCGGCCAGACCATCGTCGCCGGCTGGTACATGAAAGGCATCATGCCGTACCAGGGCTGGTCATTCGTTGACCTTGAAGAAGTCCTGCACCAACCGCTGCTGCAAACCGCCACGCAAGTGCTGCCATACGCGTTGCAAACCAGCATCCTGATTCTGTTCGGGATTCTGTTCTGCTGGGTGTCGGCCGGTTTCTGGACGGCGTTGATGGGCTTCCTTGAGTTGCTCACCGGTCACGACAAGTACCGGATCTCCGGCAAAAGCGCCGGCAACGAGCCGATTCCGAAAGATGCGCGCACCGCGCTGGTGATGCCGATCTGCAACGAAGACGTGCCGCGTGTATTCGCCGGTCTGCGGGCGACCTTCGAGTCGGTTGCGGCCACGGGTGATCTGGACCGTTTTGACTTCTTCGTGCTCAGCGACAGTAACGACGCCGACATCTGCGTCGCTGAACAGCAAGCCTGGCTGGACGTCTGCCGGGAAGCCGGTGGCTTCGGCAAGATCTTCTATCGCCGCCGCCGCCGTCGCGTAAAACGTAAAAGTGGCAACCTCGACGACTTCTGCCGTCGTTGGGGCGGTGACTACAAGTACATGGTCGTCCTCGACGCCGACTCCGTGATGAGCGGCGAGTGCCTGACCAGTCTGGTGCGCTTGATGGAAGCCACGCCGGACGCCGGGATCATCCAGACCGCGCCGCGTGCGTCGGGCATGGACACCCTGTATGCGCGCATGCAGCAGTTCGCCACCCGTGTGTACGGTCCGCTGTTCACCGCCGGCCTGCACTTCTGGCAGCTGGGCGAATCGCACTATTGGGGCCACAACGCGATCATTCGCATGAAGCCGTTCATCGAGCACTGCGCCTTGGCGCCGTTGCCGGGTAAAGGCGCGTTCGCCGGTGCGATCCTGTCCCACGACTTCGTTGAAGCCGCGCTGATGCGCCGTGCCGGTTGGGGCGTGTGGATTGCCTATGACTTGCCGGGCAGCTACGAAGAACTGCCGCCGAACCTGCTGGACGAACTCAAGCGTGACCGGCGCTGGTGCCATGGCAACCTGATGAACTTCCGCCTGTTCCTGGTCAAGGGTATGCACCCGGTACACCGCGCGGTGTTCCTGACCGGCGTGATGTCTTACCTGTCGGCGCCGCTGTGGTTCTTCTTCCTGGTGTTGTCGACGGCGCTGTTGGCGGTCAATACGCTGATGGAGCCGCAGTACTTCCTTGAACCGCGTCAGCTCTACCCGCTGTGGCCACAATGGCACCCGGACAAGGCAATCGCGCTGTTCTCGACCACCATCGTGCTGCTTTTCCTGCCGAAGCTATTGAGCATCATCCTGATCTGGGCCAAGGGCGCAAAAGAGTTCGGCGGCAAGTTCAAGGTGACCTTGTCGATGCTACTGGAGATGTTGTTCTCCATGCTGCTGGCGCCGGTGCGGATGATTTTCCACACCCGCTTCGTGCTGGCCGCGTTCCTCGGCTGGGCTGCGACCTGGAACTCGCCACAACGTGACGACGACTCCACGCCATGGAGCGAAGCGGTCAAGCGCCACGGCCCGCAAACCTTGCTGGGCTTCTTCTGGGCCTTGCTGGTGATTTGGCTGAATCCGAGCTTCCTGTGGTGGCTGGTGCCAATCGTCGGTTCGCTGATGCTGTCGATCCCGGTCTCGGTGATCTCCAGCCGTGTCGGTCTGGGCCTGAAGTCCCGTGACGAGAGCCTGTTCCTCATCCCTGAGGAATACAATCCGCCACAGGCCTTGCTGGCAACCGACCAGTACACCCACGAAAACCGCTACCACGCCTTGAACGACGGCTTCGTGCGTTCGGTGGTCGACCCACAGCAGAATGCCCTGGCGTGCTCGATGGCGACCTCCCGGCACAATCAGGCCGAGCCGATTGAGTGGCTGCGGATCGAGCGCGTTCGCCATGCGATGAAGGTTGGTCCTGATGGCCTGACCAACAACGAGCGTGTGCAACTGTTGAGCGATCCGGTGGCACTGGCTCGCTTGCATGAGCAGGTCTGGAACGAAGGTCATCCGGATTGGCTGGGTGCGTGGCGCAAGTCGGTCAAAGCCGACCCCCATGCGCCGTTGTTGCCGCTCAAGCCGATGAGCATTCAGCCTCAAATGGCTTAGTGTTAGAGCCCCGTGAAAGCGGGTCGAAGTATCGAAAAAGCCCTGTAGGTATACGCTCACAGGGCTTTTCTCGTTTTTTGGTCTGGATCTAATCAGAGGATTCACAAGTTGTTGGTGTCGCCTCGCCCATTGAAACCAACGAGCATTCATTTCATAGTTTTACACTGCGCCAATAACGACGATGGGCATAGGGAATGCAAAAGGTATTTTAAGACCTGGGCGGGAGGATTAACTCGCGCCATATGGAATTTTCTCCACCTGCAAAGGAACACCAAACACGCACTTTTAGCTCTTGTGTGGGAGATATGTCGGGTATAGTTACTTCATTTTGCAGTCCTACTTGTACAGGGAGTGGTATCCCCACAACTATAACTGCGAACTTATACTCGATAACTTTGTCGTCGTGTCTGATCGGTGGTGCCCAGGCAAAGGTTATGTTCTGATCGGCAACGTTCGTCACTCGAAACTCCCTAGGCGGGTTGTCTGGTACTCCTTCTAGAATAGAAGGAATGCCTTTGTCGTTGATTGACCAGACGTCGATGACGGAGTAATCATCTATTCGTCGATTCAGTTCGTAGCTACTTTCTGATGCTGCTAAAAAAATGGGGGGGGCTTCATTCAATGAAAGTGCGTAGTTTTTTATGTTTGGACTGGATGAGCGGGTCCAAGTGATAGTGGTACTCTCCTGCTTGGGTGTTACTTGAAGGTTTGTAACTGGTTGTGGTGGTGTAATATCAAAAATAATGTCGAAAAATTCCGGTTGTGACTTTTCGAAAGCACTACTTTTAGATGTGAAAAATGTTTTAAGTGTTTCCTTAGTGTCTATCCAATAGAGGGGGCTGGTGTCGACTATCGGCTCTCCTGGAGCGAATGCCTTAATTCGGTAGTCGCTAAACGCACAATAAACAGTATTTTCAGGGTCAGTTATTTCGGGGGTTACATCCCAGTTGCTGATGGCTCTGCATTTTCCATCTTCTGAGGCGCGTAAAGTGTATCTATGGTTGTATAACTTATAGGAGATGATCGGGCGTGTGAGTCTTATGTATTCAGAATAGAGTCCGTTAATGTCTTTGGCGCGAATTTCAAATACATATTTTTCAGCTGGGTTAAGTCCTTCGATTTGATGGACTTGTAAGAAGCCTTCTGAATGCTTAAGAAATCTACTGTATTGCCCGTTGATTTTCAGTTCGTACCCGTCGACGCCCGCTTCATCATATGATGGATCCCAAGCTATTACTACAGTGTGTGGAGGGGCATAACCGTATCTGCGTACGAAAGAGTACTTAGGTAAAGTTGGAGCTACGGTGTCCTGAATAAGAGTGAACGGTACAGAGAATGCAGAGTAGTTTCTAAGTATGTCGAAAGACCGAACTTTGAATGTCGTATTTAATTTAGGGAAGTCTTTCACTCGGTGGGAGGTTTCGTTCGTGAATGCGAAATGCTGATCGTCCCGAAAAATTTCATATCCGTAGACACCTAGGTTATCCGTTGAGGCAGTCCAGTTGAAGAGTATAGTGTTCTGGTAGTTGCCATCAGTCGTATCTTCATTTCTCATTTTTCTTACGATAAAGTCAGTTGGAGCGCTGGGGCCAGTCCGGTCTCTGGATCTTAGTTTATTAAGTGTGATGCAGCGATCGGTAACACTGAGTTTGGTGTCGAAGCGTTCTATAAAATCGACCATCACTATGTTGCAGTTTTGGGCGCCATCTCGAAAGGTCTCTCTTCGCACTGGATGATTACGATCTAAGTTTTTTGGGCCGGTGGTGCTATAGACACAGGCGCTTAATGCCCATATACCAGACAGTTGTGGGCTTTTCATCGTTTGAATTACAAGATCTTCAATTCCGGTGTCGGTACTGTCGTTGGGATTCCATTTTTGACTGAGTGAACCCCACATGTAAGCCTGCCAATACGTCGGAGCTCCATGGTCGAAGAATAAAACTATACTGCGTCCTGGATGTTTTTGGCGAATTTCACCAATTGTCGAATCTGAAGCTGAGCTTGGGATCAATAAATCTATAATGGGGTTGAAATAGGGTAGGCAACGCTCCAAGCTGTCGTGCGGATAGCTGCCACGATTGTATTGGTGAAAGTTCAGGATTACGATTTCGCCAGGGTTGGCTATTACGAAATTTTTTACATCTCTAATTAGGTGTTCAAGGCGCCGGCCTGCACTTGCTATACCGTGCTTGAACTCAAAGACTTCATGGAAATATCTGGTAGGATTACCGTTGCCGACCATTGTGTAGTAACTACTGTCATACAGGCGTAAGTCTAGATGTCGAGCGCCAGCGGCTAACTGTTCAGGAAATGAGTTAACTTGGTTGGCCCCCCATAACTCCTCTGGCCCCCAGGTTCCCGCCATATCCACACCAGAGTTGTGGGCGCCAGGAATAGCCATTTGGCTTAGTTTCAGATGTGCGATATCCGCCGCCATATCTGTCATCCAGCGGCTGTAGTTGACTCTGGGTTCTACAGGTTCGAGTGAGGGGGAAGGCAAGTCGACAGTTGTATCGGCTGGATCGTCTTTCATGATGGTGCTCCTGGAAAATGACAGGAACACCATGGTGGACTCATTTTGAGAACTGTATAACTATCAGAACTGATAGTACTGCTGAGCGGCTGCGTTGCTAACGTTCAACGTTTGATCATCCGCACCCATGAGTTCAATGGTTGACTCAAGGATACGGATTAAGCGTGGCCGGTGTCTGATCCTCCGGCTTTCGATGTTTTTAGTTTGGCGGTGGCTTCAAACCTTGAACCGCCCCACCAACATCTGCAAATGCGTCCCCAACCGTGCCAGCTCAATGCTGGACGCCGCTGTCTCTTCGCTGGCCGCAGAAGTCTGATCCGACACATCCCGCACGTTCAGCACGCTGCGGTTGATCTCCTCAGCCACAGCGCTCTGCTGTTCGGCTGCCGCAGCAATCTGCTGGTTCATCGCCTGGATTGCCGACACTGTGCGGGTGATGCTTGCCAGTGAGCCACCGGCGCGGCGGGTGAGTTCAACGCTGCTGTCGGTCAGGGTGCGGCTGTTGTCCATGATGGTCGCGACCTGTTGAGTGCCATTTTGCAGGCCGACAATCAGTTCTTCGATTTCTTCGGTGGATTTCTGGGTGCGCTGCGCCAGGCTACGGACTTCGTCGGCGACTACGGCAAAACCACGCCCGGCTTCACCGGCACGGGCGGCTTCGATAGCGGCGTTGAGGGCCAGCAGGTTGGTTTGCTGCGCTACGGACTTGATCACGTCGAGCACGCTGCCAATCTTGTCGCTTTCACGCTTGAGCTCACCCATGGCTTCAGTGGAGTTGCCCACTTCCTGGGCCAGGCGCTCGATCTGGGCGATGGCTTCACCGACCACTTTGTCGCCTTCGCGGGCCTGTTGATCGGCTGCGACGGCAGCCTCAGAGGCTTCTTCGGCGTTGCGCGCGACTTCCTGCACTGTGGCGGTCATTTCGTTCATGGCGGTAGCCACCTGATCGGTCTCGACCTTCTGGCTATTGACCCCAGCGCTAGTCTGCTCGGTGACCGCCGACAATTCTTCAGCAGCGCTGGCGATCTGCGTAACGCCATCGCTGATGCCGCCGATCAGTTCTCGCAAGCCTTGGGTCATGCTTTGAATGGCGCGCTGCAGCTGGCCCAATTCATCCTGGCGTTTGGACTCCAGGTTGTGGGTCAGGTCGCCGGCGGCGATGCGCTCGGCCACTTTTAGTGTCTGGTTCAGCGGAATCACGATCTGCCGGGTGATGGCCCAAGCGGCAAACAGACCAAATGCCAATGCCAGAACCGTGGCCAGCAACAGCATGTTCTTGGCGTGTGCCACATCAGTATCGCGCACCAGCGTTTGCGAAATCGTCAGCTTGTTGCTCACCTGGAGCAGGATCTCGCCTTGTGCGGCCATGCGTTTGAGGGCGTCGGCGCTGGCGACCTGGGAGTCACGATACTGGCTGACGGCGGCGCGGTAAGCCTTGAGCGAGTCGGTGGCCTGTTGCAGGTTGGCGATGTGCTCCTCGGGCAGTTTGGCCGGCAGGCTTTCGAGGTTCTTCAGGGCATTGTCGATCGCGTCGAGGGCAGGCTGCTCGGCCTCGCTCTTGCCGCTGTAGGTGTATCCGCGAACCTGGAAACGCGCCTGCTGGATCAGTTTGCTCAGCTCGATCACGCTGTTGAATGCTGTCACGCTGTCGCCTTGCAGCATGGATTTCTCCACTTCAGCGACCTTGGCTACAGCGTTGTCAGCTGTGGCGCCGAGTTTACTGCGGGCATCTTCACGGTTGGCACCGGCCTGGGTCATGGCGGCGAACGCTTGTTTGTATTGGCTGACGGCGGCCAGTTGCTGGTCGATCATGGCCACGTCGGCGGGTTGTTCGATCATCTGGCGAGCGGCTTGCAGCCCGGTGTCGAGCTTGCCCAGCAGGTCATTGACGGCACCGGGGCCTTGTTCACCGCGACGCGTTTCGTAGTCCAGGCGGGCGATGCGCAGGTCTTTGGTCAGCCCGTTGATCTCGGAGATGAACCCCAGCTTGTCACCGCGACTCGTCACCTCACCCAGACCGGTCCAGCCGGTAAATGTGATCAGCAATGTCAGCAGCAGCACTAGACCGAAGCCGACGCCCAGCTTGCGGTTTACGCCTACGTTTCCCAGCTTATCGGCCAGCCATTGGTACATGCTGCAATTCTCCCGAACCATACATTGGTTTTATGGGAGGTATATCGACCGTGGGCAGGTAATCTGTAGCCGCGGTCTGACGAGCGGGTAGGAGCTGCCGAAGGTTGCGATCTTTTGATTTTGATTTTTTAAGATCAATAGATCGCAGCCTTCGGCAACTCCTACGAAAGGGATGGTGTTGGTTAGAAGAGGCGTGCGAGCAGGGCGGTAACGGCGGTTTCTACGCGCAGGATGCGTTCGCCCAGCTGAACTGGTTGCAGGCCGGATTTGCCCAGCAGGTCGATCTCGTAAGGAATCCAGCCGCCTTCCGGGCCGATGGCCAGGGTTACCGGTTCACTCAGCGCACGAGGGCAGGGCGGGTAATGGCCGGGATGACCCACCAGGCCAAGAGTGCCCTCGGTGATGGCAGGCAGGCGGTCTTCAACGAAGGGCTTGAAGCGCTTCTCGATCACCACCTCTGGCAGCACGCTATCCCGCGCCTGTTCGAGGCCGAGAATCAGTTGCTCGCGAATGGCTTCCGGCTCCAGGAACGGCGTCTGCCAGAAGCTCTTCTCGACGCGATAGCTGTTCACCAGCACGATACGCGGCACACCCATGGCCGCCACGGTCTGGAACACCCTGCGCAGCATTTTGGGGCGCGGCAGGGCCAGTACCAGGGTCAGCGGCAGCTTGGCGGGTGGCGGTTGATCGAGGGTGACGCGCAATTCAGCTTCAGCAGCGTCCAGGCGCAGCACTTCGGCCGAGCCCATCAGCCCGCCGATTCGGCCGACGCGCATGCTGTCACCGACTTCGCAGCGGTGGACTTCCTGCATGTGGGTCAACCGGCGGTCACGCAGGACTACCCGGTCGGCCGCAATGAAATCGGCCTCTTCGAGGAGCAGCAGGTTCACGCTTGGGTCGCTGGCGGCTGGTCGTTGTGATCGTCAGCCGGTTGATCGTCCGGGTGTTCGCCGCGCTTGCTGATCAGGCTGCCGAACAGGATGCCGATTTCGAACAGCAACCACATCGGCACGGCCAGCAGGGTCTGCGAGAAGATGTCCGGCGGGGTCAGGATCATGCCGACCCCGAAGCAGCCGATGATCACGTACGGGCGGATTTTCTTCAGGTATTTGACGTCGACCACGCCGATCCACACCAGCAACACCACGGCCACCGGGATCTCGAACGCCACGCCGAAGGCGAAGAACAGCGTCATGACGAAATCGAGGTAGCTGGTGATGTCGGTCATCATTTCCACACCGGCCGGAGTGGCGGCGGCGAAGAACTTGAAGATCAGCGGGAACACCAGGAAGTAGGCGAAGGCCATGCCGGCATAAAACAGAAAGATGCTGGAAACCAGCAAAGGCACGGCAATACGTTTTTCATGCTTGTACAGGCCGGGCGCGATGAAGCCCCAGATCTGATGCAGGATCACCGGGATCGCCAGGAACAGCGAGACCATCATGGTCAGCTTCAGCGGCGTCAGGAACGGCGACGACACATCGGTGGCGATCATCGTTGCGCCGGCCGGCAGGTACGCGCGCAGCGGTGTCGAGACGAAGGTGTAAATCTGCTGGGTGAAGGCGAACAGCCCGGCAAAAATGATGAAGATAGCCGCTACGCAGCGCAGCAGACGGGTACGCAACTCGGTGAGGTGCGAAACCAGCGGCATGTGCTGGTCGTTTTCAGGAAGATCGCTCATGGGGCTCGCGGCGGCAATGTTGGGTCATGAGGGGCCGGCGCAACGGGCGCAGCCGCAGGGGTAACGGGTTCAACCGGAGAGGCTGCAGCCGCAGTGGGCGCAGGCTCTACAACTGCCGGGGCAGGTGCAGGCGTTGGCGCGGCAGCCGGGGCAGGTGCTTGAATCGTCTGCTCTCCCACGTGTTCGACCGGCGCCGGCTCTTGCTGGGTCGGCGTGAAGATCTTCCGCGCCTCCTGCTCAAGCGACAGGATGTGCTCGTTGTGCAGTTGCCGACGAATCTCGTCGGCACCGATCTCACGTTCAACTTCCTGTTTGATTGCGTTGAAGCTGCGCTTCAGTCGCCCGACCCACAGGCCAGCGGTGCGCGCAGCGCCCGGCAAGCGCTCGGGGCCCAGCACCAGCAGGGCGACGAGGCCGACGAGCAGCAGTTCAGAGAAGCTGATACCAAACATTAGTCAGTGCTCACACGTCTTTGCGGATCGGCTCTTCGACTTTCTGCGCCTGCACGTCGATGGTGTGCGGCTGATTCACGGACTGGGTGGTCTGTGGCTGAACAGGTGGAACCGGTTGGGCCGGGGTCACTGTCGGATCGGCCGGTTTCTCGTCATCGTTCATGGCTTTGCGAAAGCCCTTGATCGATTCGCCGACGTCGGTGCCGAGGTTTTTCAGCTTCTTGGTGCCGAACACCAGTACGACAACAACCAGGATGACGATCCAGTGTTTCCAGTCAAAAATGCCCATGTTGCTGCTCCTCTCTAATCGTTATTCAGGCGGACGGGCGCGAGGCTTTCTCGGCGTGTCCGGACAGACCGAAACGACGGTCCAGTTCATCGAGTACAGCCTGTGGATGCTGCCCCAATTGGGCGAGCATGACCATGCTGTGGAACCACAAATCGGCGGTTTCGTAGATCACATCGCTGCAGTCGCCGCTGACGGCGGCGTCCTTGGCGGCAATGATGGTTTCGACCGACTCTTCGCCGACTTTCTCCAGAATCTTGTTCAAGCCCTTGTGGTACAGGCTGGCGACATACGAACTGTCGGCGGCGGCGCCTTTGCGCTCCTCCAGTACCTCGGCCAGACGGGTCAGAGTGTCACTCATGTTTGTGTCCTGCGGAGTAGATGGCGTGCGGATCTTTTAGAACCGGGTCGACGGTGGTCCAGTCGCCGTTCTCATAAACGCGATAGAAGCAGCTCTGGCGGCCGGTATGGCAAGCGATGTCGCCGATCTGCTCGACCATCAGGATGATCACGTCAGCGTCGCAGTCCAGGCGCATCTCGTGCAGGGTTTGCACATGGCCGGACTCTTCGCCCTTGCGCCACAGCTTGCCACGGGAGCGGGACCAATAGATTGCGCGATTTTCAGCAGCGGTCAGTTCCAGCGCTTCACGGTTCATCCAGGCCATCATCAGGACGCGCCCGGTCTTGTGATCCTGGGCAATCGCCGGCACCAGGCCATCTGCGTCCCATTTGATCTCGTCCAGCCAGTTTTTCATCTTCAGTTCCTGAAGCAGCCCCAAGCCATAAGCTTCAAGCCGCAAGTAAAAGCCAGTGCGCTTCGATCCTTCGTATTGTGCAACGCATATCTACAGGCGTGAATTAAACATGAGTGCTATGAACATAACTTGAAGCTTATAACTTGCAGCTGATTGATGCTATCGACGAACGACCAGATACAAACCGACCGCCATCATGATCCCGGCCGGCCAGTAGGCCAGTTCGTTCAACGGACCACCCGAGGCAAGGATCGCGCCACCGGCCAGATGTGCCGTGCCGAGCAGACGCAGGAACCAGTCATCGCGACGTCGGTGCCACGGTGGTGGCGGGTCGTAGGCGTGAGGTTGGGACATGCGCTCGAGCAGGTCACGGGCCATGTTGGCCAGGTGCGGAAGTTGTTCGAACTGGCTCTGCACGTTGCCGATCAAGGCTTTTGGGCTGACGCGTTCACGCATCCAGCGCTCAAGGAACGGCTGCGCGGTGTTCCACAGATCGAGGTCCGGGTACAGCTGACGGCCCAGGCCTTCGATGTTCAGCAGGGTCTTTTGCAACAGAACGAGTTGCGGCTGCACTTCCATGTTGAAGCGGCGCGCGGTCTGGAACAGGCGCATCAGCACCTGGCCAAATGAAATATCTTTTAACGGTTTTTCGAAAATCGGCTCGCAAACGGTGCGGATCGCCGCTTCGAATTCGTTGAGCTTGGTTTCTGCCGGCACCCAGCCCGAATCGATGTGCAACTGCGCCACGCGACGGTAATCGCGTTTGAAGAAGGCGAACAGGTTACGCGCCAGGTAATCCTGGTCTTCCGGGGTCAGGCTGCCGACGATGCCGCAGTCGATCGCGATGTATTGCGGGCTCCACGGGCTCACGGTGCTGACGAAAATGTTGCCCGGGTGCATGTCGGCGTGGAAGAAGCTGTCGCGGAACACCTGGGTGAAGAAGATCTCCACGCCGCGTTCGGCGAGCATTTTCATGTCGGTGCGCTGGTCGGCCAGGGTCGCCAGATCAGTGACCTGGATGCCGTAGATGCGCTCCATCACCAGCACTTTCGGCCGGCACCAGTCCCAATAGACTTGCGGCACATACAGCAGCGGCGAGCCTTCGAAGTTGCGTTTCAACTGGCTGGCGTTGGCGGCCTCGCGCAGCAGGTCGAGTTCGTCGTAGATGGTTTTTTCGTAGTCGCTGACCACGTCCACCGGATGCAACAGACGCGCATCGGCCGAGAATTTTTCGGCGGCGCGGGCCAATATGAACAGCCACGCCAGGTCCTGGGCGATGATCGGCTTGAGACCCGGACGAATCACTTTGACGACGACTTCTTCACCGGTTTTCAACTGCGCGGCGTGCACCTGCGCCACCGAAGCCGAGGCCAGCGGTTCGACGTCGAAACGGCTGAACACTTCACTGATTTTCTTGCCCAGCTGTTCTTCAATCAGCTTGACCGACACCTGCGAGTCGAACGGCGGCACGCGGTCCTGCAGCCTCATCAGCTCATCGGCGATGTCTTCGGGCAGCAGGTCGCGACGGGTGGACAGGATCTGTCCGAACTTGATGAAGATCGGCCCCAGGTCCTGCAATGCCAGGCGCAGGCGTGCACCACGGCTCAGGTCCAGGGTCTTGCGCGGGAACCAGCGCCACGGCAAGGCATAACGCAACGCCCGCAGAAACCAGGGCAGCGGCAGGGCGAACAACAGGTCATCGAGGCGGTAGCGGATCACGACGCGCTGGATGCGCAACAAACGGCGGACGGCAAGCAGCTTCATGCGTTATCGCTTGGGTCGAGGGATCGGGAAAGGCGCTCGAAACGCGCCTCGAGACGTTCCAGATCGAGCTTGATCTGGTCCAGTTCACTGAATCGGGCTTCGGCTTCGCGCTGACCGACGAGGGTGCGCGATTCTTCGGCCAGGTATTCGCCCAGGTTCTGGCCCAGGCTGGTAAATCCTTGCTGATACCAGCGTGCGCGGCTGCGCAAATGACCGCCAACCAGTTGCGTGGCGACCGGTCCCAGCCAGCGCGAAAGTTCATACTCCCAGTCCAGTTCGAGGTCCTGAAGGATCGCCGCCAGTTCCAGCAGCACGCCGCTGTCGCCGTCGAGTTCGACTTCAGGGCCATGCAGGACGGACGTCTTGTCCTTGCTCATCGCCAGTTTCAACAGGCTGGAGGCCGGTGCGCGCAAGGTGCAATCGGCGCCGGTTTCCCACTGGGAGGCGAGCATCAGGCCCTCATCGCTGGGCAGGATGAACAGTTGCAGCGCCGGGCTGCGGCAATCGACGGCAATCACTTTGCCGGTCAAATGCGCGAGCCGCGGCAGCGCCGTGCTGTCGAGGCGAAGCACCCGGTTCAGACCGAGTTCAACGCTGGCGAGCAGGCCGGCGAGCAGCATCAGGGCTTGATGCCACGGTGCAGGGCGACGATGCCTGCGGTCATGTTGTGATAGGTCACGCGGTCAAAACCGGCCTCGACCATCATCGACTTCAGGGTTTCCTGGTTGGGGTGCATGCGGATCGATTCGGCCAGGTAGCGATAGCTTTCCGAGTCGTTGGTGATCAGCTTGCCCATCAGTGGCATGAAGGCGAACGAGTAGGCGTCGTAGGCTTTGGACATCAGCGCGTTGGTCGGCTTGGAGAATTCCAGCACCAGCAGGCGGCCGCCCGGCTTGAGCACGCGCAGCATGGAGCGCAGGGCGTCTTCCTTGTGCGTCACGTTGCGCAGGCCGAAGGCGATGGTCACGCAGTCGAAATGGTTGTCCGGGAACGGCAGTTTTTCCGCATCGGCCTGGACGAATTCGACGTTGCCGGCCACACCCAGATCCAGCAGGCGGTCACGACCGACCTTGAGCATGGATTCGTTGATGTCGGCCAACACCACCTGGCCGGTCGGGCCAACGAGGTGCGAAAACTTTTTGGTCAGGTCGCCCGTGCCGCCGGCGATGTCGAGCACGCGGTTGCCGGTGCGAACGCCCGACAGCTCGATCGCGAAACGCTTCCACAGACGGTGCATGCCGCCCGACAGAAGGTCGTTCATCAAGTCGTACTTGGCGGCTACCGAGTGGAAAACCTCAGCGACTTTTTCCGCTTTCTGGCTTTCCGGAACG
>Ga0247818_10001336_pt1 | contig 15562 bp, 16 predicted proteins | sample 13C_Glucose_Day1_FD_192424 | JGI IMG/M metagenome (GOLD analysis project Ga0247818, IMG submission 192424) | Soil microbial communities from agricultural site in Penn Yan, New York, United States - 13C_Glucose_Day1 | ecosystem: Environmental > Terrestrial > Soil > Agricultural land | place...
TCCCCCTGACCCCCTGAATCCGCCCGGGGGTGGGGCCTGCACCCCTGTCCCCTAGGGGGCCAGGGTCAGGGTCCAGTGGGTGGGTCACCGGATGGGCCCGCCACCGCGCCGCCCGTAGGTTCGAGGTGACACAGCCGAGGACCCCACGGAGGCGGACATGCCGGCCCGTACACACACCCGGACCCACCGCCCGTCCACGGACGCCGTCGAGGTCCGGCTGCCGTGGTGGGCCGTCACGCTTCCCGCCCTCGCCTTCGCCGTGCTCCTGCTGCTGATCGTGGAACCCGGACAGGCCCATGCGGACACCGGCGCCCCCGTGATCGGACGCCTGGTGGAGCGCATCCTGGCGCTGCTCGCCGTCTGATCCGCACGAAAAGGCCTCGTGGGCGAGCATGTCAACACCCTGCGCCCGGACGCGTAATCCGTGCGAAGCTGAGGTGTATGAGCGCCGATACACCTCGCAGGATCGTCCTTCTCAGGCACGCAAAGGCGGAATGGTCGCAGGACTCCGACCACGAGCGGCCACTGGCGGAACGGGGCAGGAAGGACGCCCCCGTCGCCGGCCGCAGGCTTGCCGACTCAGGAACCGTCTTCGACCTCGCTCTGTGCTCGACCGCCACCAGGACCCGCGAGACCTGGAAGCTGGCGGTCCACGAGTTCGCGCAGCGCCCCAGGACCGTGTACGAGGAGAGGCTCTACGAGGCCTCCCTCGGTGAACTGATCGCCCTGTTCGGCGAGACCCCCGACGACGTGCGCAATCTGCTGGTCGTCGCCCACAACCCCGGCATGCACGGTGCCGCCGACGCGCTCTCCGGCACGGCCGAGGGCGACGCGCTCGCCCGCATGACCAGGGACGGCTTCCCGACCGCCGCGTACGCCGTCGTGGAGTTCTCCGGGCCCTGGAAGAGCCTGGAGCACGGGGTGGGCAAGCTCGTCGAGTACTGGACGCCGAACGACTGACACCGGGCGCCCGACGACGGAGCACCACGTACGAGGGGCGCCGGCACACGATCGTGTGCCGGCGCCCCTCATGTCGTCCCCGCGCGGTCAGTCCACCAGTCCGTCGGCGGCCTCGACCTCTTCGCGGGTGATCCCGAGCAGGTAGAGCACCGTGTCGAGGAACGGGACGTTCACCGCGGTGTGCGCGGCCTCCCGGACGACCGGCTTGGCGTTGAAGGCGACTCCCAGACCGGCCGTGTTCAGCATGTCCAGATCGTTCGCGCCGTCACCGATCGCCACCGTCTGCGCCAGCGGGACCCCCGCCTGCTCCGCGAAGCTCCGCAGCAGCCGCGCCTTGCCCGCCCGGTCCACGATGTCACCCACGACCCGGCCGGTGAGCCTGCCGTCGACGACCTCCAGCGTGTTGGCCGAGGCGAAGTCGAGCCCGAGACGCTCCTTCAGATCGTCCGTGACCTGGGTGAAGCCCCCCGAGACCACGCCCACCTGGTAGCCGAGCCGCTTGAGCGTCCGGATGAGGGTGCGCGCACCGGGAGTCAGCCTGACCTCGGCCCGCACCTTCTCCACCACCGACACGTCCAGCCCCGCCAGCAGCGCCACCCGCGCGTGCAGGGACTGCTCGAAGTCGAGCTCGCCGCGCATCGCCTGCTCGGTCACCGAAGCGACCTCGGCCTCGCAGCCGGCATGGGCCGCGAAGAGTTCGATGACCTCGTCCTGGATGAGCGTGGAGTCGACGTCCATGACGACCAGCCGCTGGGCCCGGCGGCTCAGCCCGGCCGACACGACGGCGATGTCGACGCCGAGCCCGGCGGCCTCCGGCGCCAGGGCGGTCCGCAGGTCCTCGGTCCCGGTGCCGGACACGGCGAACTCGACGGCGGTGACGGGGTACTTCGCCAGACGGAAGATGCGGTCGATGTTCCCGCCGGTGGAGGTGATCCTGGCCGCTATGGCCGCCGTGGACTCGGCCGTGAGCGGGTGCCCCAGGACCGTCACGTGCGAACGCCCGTCACCGCGCGGACGGTTGTCGCCGGTACCCGAGATGATCTCGGCCTGCAGCTTCAGGGACTCCGCCCAGCTGTGCACGGTCGCCCGGAGGTCGCCCTCCGTCGTGCCGGGCTCCGGCGAGGACACCAGGGCGCACAGCACGATGCGGCCACGGGTGACGACCTGCTCGATGTCCACGACGTCGACGGCGTAGGCGGCCAGGGTGTCGAAAAGTCCGGCGGTGATGCCCGGCCGGTCCTTCCCGAAGATCTTGACGAGAAGTGTGGGGGCGTCCGTGCCTCGCGGGGGCTCGGGGGACTCAGGAGACCGAGGTGGCTGAGATGCGCTCATGGTGGTCCCACCGTATAGGGCTGCGGGAGCGGGTCCAGAGGCCGTCCCGAGTGGCGGACAGCCCGTGGCCGGATTCCGACGGCGCCCCGAGCCCGCGCGAGCGCGCCTGGGATGGGGTGCTCCGGGCTGATTCCTCCCGACTCGGCAGCGGTGCCGAGGAGCCTCCGCGCGGTCTTCACGCCGCCCGGCTTTCCGTTACGGGACCGCTCCTGGAATAGTTCCCCACGATGTTCAGCATCCCTAGGCTCCCTGCGACGGGGGCGACTCGGGGGACAACTAGTGGGGCGCGGAGTGCCGGAACTCGTACTGGAATTGAACGGAAGGACCTGGACGCTCGATCCGTCCAGGTCGTACACCCTCGGACGTGATCCGCAGGGCGACATGACGATCGACGACGCCAGGGTCTCGTGGCGGCACGCCACGATCAGCTGGAACGGCCGAGGCTGGTCCATCGAGGACCACGGCAGCACCAACGGCACCTATGTGCAGGGCCGGCGCGTCCAGCAGACGGAGATCGCCGCGGGAACGTCCGTCCGCCTGGGCAACGCCACCGACGGACCTCGGCTGGACCTCACCGCGGCGGCGGTCGCCGGAGCGCCCGCACCGCAGGCGCGACAGGCTCCCGCGCAGCAGCCGCAGGGCGCCGCGGCCTGGCCCGCCGCCCCCGCGCAGCAGCAGGCTCCCGCACACCAGGCCCCGCAGCAGCCCGCCTGGCAGCAGGCACCGCAGCAGCAGCCTCCGGTCCCGCACCAGCAGAACCGCGGCGGTGCGCCCGGCGGCGGGGCGGGTACTCCGCCCGTCTACGGGGACCGCAGCCCGACCACGTTCCACCAGCTGGACCTCGGCCGCGTCATGCGCATCGGCCGTGCGCTGGAGAACGAGCTGGTCGTCTCCGACCTCCAGGTCTCACGTCTGCACGCCGAATTCCGGGCGACGCCGGACGGCCGGTTCGAGATCCGCGACCTCGGGTCCCACAACGGGACCTACGTCAACGGCCAGCCGCTCAGCAAGTCCGGCTCCGCCCTCATCGGCCCGAACGACATCGTCGGCGTCGGTCACTCGACCTTCCGGCTGGTCGGGGACCGGCTGGAAGAGTTCGTCGACACCGGTGAGGTCTCCTTCTCCGCCCGCCACCTCACGGTGACCGTCGACGGCGGCAAGGACATCCTCAAGGACGTCTCCTTCGGTGTCCCGGAGAAGTCCCTGATCGCCGTGATCGGTCCCTCGGGCTCCGGCAAGTCCACCCTGCTCAAGGCGCTCACCGGCTACCGGCCCGCCAACCAGGGTGACGTCCTCTACGACAACCGGAACCTGTACAAGCAGTTCGCCGAGCTCCGGCAGCGCATCGGCCTGGTCCCGCAGGACGACATCCTGCACAAGGAGCTCACGGTCACCCGGGCTCTGCGGTACGCGGCCAAGCTGCGCTTCCCCGCGGACACCACCGAGGCCGAGCGCACCGCCCGGATCCACGAGGTCCTCGCCGAGCTCAAGCTCGACATCCACCGCGACAAGAAGATCACCTCGCTCTCCGGCGGTCAGCGCAAGCGCGTCTCGGTCGCCCTGGAGCTGCTGACCAAGCCGTCGCTGATCTTCCTGGACGAGCCGACCTCGGGCCTCGACCCCGGCATGGACCGCGACGTCATGCAGCTGCTGCGCGGCCTCGCCGACGACGGCCGCACGGTCCTGGTGGTCACGCACTCCGTGGCCGAGCTGGCCATCTGCGACAAGCTCCTGGTGATGGCGCCCGGCGGGTCCGTCGCCTACTTCGGGCCCCCCGAGGAGGCCCTGAACTTCTTCGGCTACACCAGCTGGGCCGACGTCTTCTCCGCGTTCGAGAACTACCGCGACTACGACTGGGCGGGCCGCTGGCGCGGTTCGCAGCACTACCAGATGTACGCCGCGGACATCGATGCCGTCGCCGTGCAGCCCGTGCACATGCCGCCGCCGCAGCAGATCCGCCCCCCGAAGCCGTCGGGCTGGGCGGCCCAGCTCTGGACGCTGATGCGCCGCTACATCTCGGTGATCGCGTCCGACAAGGGGTTCCTGCTCCTGATGGTGCTGCTGCCCGCCGTGCTCGGCGTCGTCAGCGTGGTCATCCCCGCCGAGTTCGGCCTGGCGGAGCCCGATCCGCCCTCCCGGTTCAACGGCAAGGCCGGAACGATCATGCTGATCCTCGCGGTCGGCATGTGCTTCGCCGCCGCCGCCAACTCCGTACGAGAGCTGATCAAGGAACGGGTGATCTACGAGAGGGAACGGGCCACAGGCCTCTCCCGCTCCGCCTATCTGCTGTCCAAGGTGATCGTCCTCGGCGTGATCACGGCCTTGCAGGGCGTGATCATCTGCGGGATCGGCTTCTCCACCCGCCAGCTGCCGGAGGAGGGCCTGTTCATGCCTCCCGCCGCCGAGATCTGCGTGTCGATCATCGTGCTCGGGTTCGTCTCGATGATGTTCGGCCTGATGATCTCCGCGCTGGTGAAGACCGCCGAGAAGACGATGCCGCTGCTCGTCATGTTCGCCATCGTCCAGGTCGTGTTCACCGGTGTGCTCTTCCAGGTCTACGGTTCGCCGGGCCTGGAGCAGTTCGCCTGGCTGATGCCCTCGCGCTGGGCGGTCGCCGCGGCCGGCACGACGCTCGACCTCGCCCACCTCATGCCGCCGTGGGACCCGAAGAACCCGACGGACCTGGATCCGCTGTGGGAGCACACGGCCGGCCAGTGGGGCATCAACATCACGGTCATGCTCGTCATGAGCGCCGTCCTCTTCGTCGCGGTCTCCCGGATGCTGCGGCGCCACGAGCCCGAGGTGATGCGCAAGTAACGGGCCCGCACCGGACCCGGAAACGCCCGAGGGCGGCAACCCCGTGGGGTGCCGCCCTTCGGCATGTGCCGGCCGGTCACGCGACGCTGCGGACCGGCGGGCCCGCTATGCCAGGCCTTGCTCGGTGCGTGGCTCAGTACGCGCTGTCGACGTTGTCGATCGAGCCGTACTTGTCCGCGGCGTAGTTGGCGGCCGCGGTGATGTTGGCGACCGGGTCGTACTGGTCGTGCTTGGTGCCCTTGACGTGGTAGAAGTCGAAGGTCGGCTTGATGACCTGCAGCAGACCCTTCGAGGGGATGCCGTTGATCGCGTTGATGTCCCAGTTGTTGATGGCGCGCGGGTTACCGCTGGACTCACGGATGATGTTGCGGTGCAGGCCCTCGTACGTACCGGGGATCTTCTTCTCGTGCATGATCGACAGGGCCTCGCGGATCCAGCCGTCCAGGTTGTTCGCGTAGACCGGCTTGCGGTCGGCGGCGCGGCTGGCCTTCTTGGCGGAACGCTTCTTCGCGTCGGCCTTGGCCTTCGCGGCGGCCTTGCTCTTGGCCTCGGCGACGGCCTTGGCCTTCGCCTCCGCCTTGGCGGCGGCCTTCTTCTTCGCGGCCTCTTCCTTGGCCTTGGCCGCGTCTGCGGTCTTGGCCAGACGCTCGGCCGTCGTGTTCTGGCTCAGGCCGGTGGCCTTGAGGCTCTGCGTCTGCGAGCCGGTGTAGGCGACGGGCGCGGCGGCAGCGGCGGCCTGCGGCTCCGTGGTGGCCGAAGCGTCGTTCGGGACGAGCGAGAAGGCGACAGCGGCGGCGGCCAGGGTGGAGACCCCCGCGACGGAGAGCTTCTGCGTCTTGTTCAGACGACGGCTACGGCTGGAGATGCGGGACACGGACATACAGTCGTACCTCTTCGAATAGCAGGGGTCCTCGGCGAGGACGCAGACGGAAGAGCCGGGGGCATCTCCGTCGGGGACAGATGCAATTCTTAGCGCCAGCAAAATGGCCTGGCAAAGGTGTGACGTACGAAGCTGGATAGTGGAAGGGGGTCTTGTTAATCCCTCCTTGTCCGGTTTGAACCCTGGCGACTTGCCCGGTTTGGGAGAACTATCCTTCTTCGTAAGTGACGTGGGCCCTATGCCTGGGCTCACATCGGACCCCCTCGGCGCTCACAAGTAGTTGCTACAGCGATGCGGAACGTAAGGGGCTTTTCGGGCAGAGGGAAGGGTGGGGCGGGCATCCCGCCCCACCCCTGCGCCGAAGCCGGGCACCGCACTTCGGCCTAGGTCCGAGGCCCCGTACGGGGGAGGTCCGCAGCCCGATACGGCCCCTGCGCCCCCGCCGGTACGGTGAGCGCATGAGTCATCGCCCGCCGTCGGGCCTCGCCGCGGTCAGCGCGGCGCTGCTCGCCATGAACCGGCACCTGGAGATGAGGGACGTCCTCAAGACGATCGTCGCCTCGGCCCGGGAACTGCTCGACGCCGAGTACGCCGCCCTCGGTGTGCCGGACGACCACGGAGGCTTCGCCCAGTTCGTCGTCGACGGCGTCAGCGACGAACAGTGGAAGGCCATCGGACCGCTGCCCCGCCAGCACGGCATCCTGGCGGCGATGCTCCACGAGGCGAAGCCCCAGCGCCTCGCCGACGTCCGCAAGGACCCCCGGTTCGAGGGGTGGCCCGACGCCCACCCCGACATGTCCGACTTCCTCGGCCTGCCGATCCAGGACGGCGACGAGACCATCGGCGCGCTCTTCCTGGCCAACAAGCGATGCCCCAGGCCCACGGGCGGCTGCGGTTTCACGGAGGAGGACGAGGAACTCCTGGAGATCCTCGCCCAGCACGCGGCCATCGCCCTCACCAACGCCCGGCTCTACGAACGCAGCCGCGAGCTCACCATCGCCGAGGAGCGCTCCCGGCTCGCCCACGAGCTGCACGACGCCGTCAGCCAGAAGCTCTTCTCGCTCCGGCTGACCGCACAGGCCGCGGCGGCGCTCGTCGACCGCGACCCGGTGCGGGCCAAGGGCGAGCTCCAGCAGGTCGCCACCCTCGCCGGGGAAGCCGTGGACGAGCTGCGCGCGGCCGTCGTCGAGCTGCGCCCCGCGGCCCTGGACGAGGACGGTCTGGTCGCCACGCTCCGCACCCAGGTCCAGGTGCTGGACCGGGCCCACAGCGCGCGCGTCACCTTCACGAGCGCGGGTGTGCGGGCTCTGCCGGCCGCTCAGGAGGAGGCGATGCTCAGGGTCGCCCAGGAAGCCCTGCACAACGCCTTGCGCCACTCCGGTGCCGGGCAGGTCGACGTCAGCCTCGCCCGCAGCACCACCACCGCGGTGCTGCGGATCACCGACGACGGCTGCGGCTTCGACCCGGACGTCGTCCGGCGCGCGGGCCGGCACCTGGGCCTCGTCTCCATGCGGCACCGGGCCGGTGGCGTCGGCGGCCGGCTCGTCGTCGACTCGGAGCCCGGCACGGGCACCACGATCCAGATGGAGGTCCCCTGTGGCTGACAAGATCATCAAGGTGCTGCTGGTCGACGACCACCAGGTCGTCCGCAGGGGACTGCGCACCTTCCTGGAGATCCAGGACGACATAGAGGTGGTCGGCGAGGCGTCGGACGGAGCGGAGGGCGTCGCCAGGACCGAGGAGCTGCGGCCCGACGTGGTCCTCATGGACATCAAGATGCCCGGTACGGACGGCATCGAGGCGCTGCGCAGACTCAGGGAGCTGGAGAACCCCGCCAGGGTCCTGATCGTCACCAGCTTCACCGAACAGCGCACGGTCGTGCCCGCGCTCCGGGCGGGGGCGTCGGGCTACGTGTACAAGGACGTGGACCCGGACGCCCTGGCCGGCGCCATCCGCTCGGTCCACGCGGGGCACGTCCTGCTCCAGCCGGAGGTCGCGGGCGCGCTGCTGGCCCAGGAGGACACGGGCAACGGCACGGGGCGGGGGAGCACCCTGACCGAGCGGGAACGCGAGGTGCTCGGACTGATCGCCGACGGCCGCTCCAACCGTGAGATCGCCCGGGCGCTGGTCCTGTCGGAGAAGACGGTGAAGACCCACGTCTCCAACATCCTGATGAAGCTCGACCTGTCGGACAGGACCCAGGCCGCGCTCTGGGCGGTCCGGCACGGGGCGGCGGGCTGAGGGGAGCGGTACCGGCGGCTCCCCTCCGGCCTCGCCCCGGGCGACCCCGGCCAGGTCGCGGTGGACGTCCGGGTGGACGTGGCCGGCAACACGGCCCGCGGCCGATCAGCGCCCCCGCTCCTCCACGTACGCGTTGTACGCCGCGACCTGCGCCCGCCTGGCCACCCGCTCCACCGGCCGCAGCGCCTCCCCCCGGGCCGCCATCTCGGACGCGCTCACCGCGCCGCCGTGCCCGTTCTCGTGCGCCACCGACACCAGGAGCCCCACCCGCTGGGCCAGCTCCAGCACCCGGACCGCCCGCGGCGGGTAACCCGGTGCCAGCACGTCCCGTCCTCGCTCCGCCCGCGCCCGGTAGGCGTCCACCGCGGCCTCCGCGACGGGGCCGGACCCGGCCACGTCCAGCCGCGACAGCACCGCCGTGGCGTCCCGCAACGCCTCGGCGAGCTCCCGTTCCGCCTCACCCAGCGACGGCACGTCGGCGGGCGGCGCCTCCCGGACCGGCAGGCAGCACCAGACCACCTCCACGTGCAGATCCCCGGCGGGCCCCGCCTCACTCACCTCCGGTACGAGCCCGTACGGCACCCCGGACGTCAGGACCGCCTCCTCCGCCTCCAGCGCCCGGGCGTTGAAGTCCGGCGGCCCGCTGAGCCCCAGCGGATGGCCCGGCACCGGCAGCGCGACCCGGAAACCGGTCGCCCCGAGCGACCTCAGCCGTCCGAGCGCCAGCGTGAGCCCCACGGGCCCCGCCTCACCCGGCAGCCCCTCCACCCGGTGCACCGCGTCCTCGCCGACGATCGCGAGCGCGGCGTCGTCCGGCGACACAAGTCCGGCCAAAAGCGCGTTTCCCCATGCGGCGAGCCGCCCTGAGCGTGGTTCCGAAAGCATGGGGACAGCCTAGGGAACGGCCCCAGGGCCTGAGCACTCCCCGGGTGGCGTAGGTTTTCCCTGGGAGCTGTGCCCACAGGCACGCGACGATCTCGACACTGTATGGGGAGACAACGCGCCATGAGCGATGTACTGGAGCTGGTGGACGTATCCGTGGTCCGCGACGGACGCGCTCTGGTGGAAGACGTCTCCTGGTCGGTCAAGGAGGGGGAGCGCTGGGTCATCCTCGGCCCCAACGGCGCCGGCAAGACCACGCTCCTGAACATCGCCTCCAGCTACGTCTTCCCGAGCACCGGTACGGCCACGGTCCTCGGCGAGCGGCTCGGCGGGGTCGGCACCGACGTGTTCGAGCTCCGCCCCCGCATCGGCATCGCCGGCGTCGCCATGGCCGAAAAGCTCCCCAAGCGCCAGACCGTGCTGCAGACGGTGCTCACCGCCGCGTACGGCATGACCGCCACCTGGCACGAGGACTACGAGGCCGTCGACGAGGAGCGCGCCCGCGCCTTCCTCGACCGCCTCGGCATGACCGACTACCTCGACCGCAAGTTCGGCACCCTCTCCGAGGGCGAGCGCAAGCGCACCCTCATCGCCCGCGCCATGATGACCGACCCCGAGCTGCTCCTCCTCGACGAGCCGGCGGCCGGACTCGACCTCGGCGGACGCGAGGACCTGGTCCGCCGCCTCGGCCGCCTCGCCCGCGACCCGTACGCCCCCTCCATGGTCATGGTCACCCACCACGTCGAGGAGATCGCACCCGGCTTCACGCACGTCCTGATGATCCGCCAGGGCAAGGTGCTCGCCGCGGGCCCCATGGAGACCGAGCTCAGCTCCCGGAACCTCTCCCTCTGCTTCGGCCTGCCGCTCGTCGTCGAGCACCACGGCGACCGCTACACCGCCCGCGGACTGCCCCTCGGCCAGTAGGCGCACCACAGCCAACCTCCTCTGCGCCCTGTCGGGGAAGGGGCCCGCGGTCCTACGATGACCATGTGGACATCGACGCGTGGGTGTGGTGGCTGATCGGCGCGGTGGGACTGGGCATTCCCCTCGTCCTGACCGCGATGCCCGAATTCGGGATGTTCGCCGTGGGAGCGGTGGCGGCGGCCGTCGTCGCGGCCCTCGGCGGCGGGATAGTCGCCCAGGTCCTGGCGTTCGTCCTCGTGTCGGTGGCGCTCATCGCGGTCGTGCGACCGATCGCGGCCCGGCACCGTACGAGCAGCTCCCCGCACGCCACCGGCATCGACGCACTGAAAGGCCGTCAGGCGGTCGTCCTGGAACAGGTCGACGGCAGCGGCGGGCGCATCAAGCTCGCCGGTGAGGTCTGGTCCGCACGCTCACTCGACGCCGACCAGATCTTCGAACCCGGCCGGCAGGTGGACGTCGTGGACATCGACGGTGCAACGGCCGTCGTCATGTGAGCGAACCGGTCACACGGCAGGCCGCAGTCTGCCAAACTCGAAGTCGATCATCATGAGAATGCGACCGTCTTGACCGATCGACCTCGATCACCGCGATCCGTCGGCAACCGAAGGGCACGAGGCACACGATGCAACCGATCATCATCGTCCTGATCATTCTGGTGGTGCTCGTCTTCATCGCCCTGATCAAGACGATCCAGGTCATCCCGCAGGCCAGTGCCGCGATCGTCGAGCGCTTCGGCCGCTACACGCGCACACTCAACGCCGGGCTGAACATCGTCGTCCCGTTCATCGACTCGATCCGCAACAGGATCGACCTCCGCGAACAGGTCGTCCCCTTCCCGCCCCAGCCGGTGATCACCCAGGACAACCTCGTCGTCAACATCGACACCGTCATCTACTACCAGGTGACCGACGCCCGCGCCGCGACGTACGAAGTCGCCAGCTACATCCAGGCGATCGAGCAGCTCACCGTCACCACCCTCCGCAACATCATCGGCGGCATGGACCTCGAGAGGACCCTGACCTCCCGCGAGGAGATCAACGCGGCACTGCGCGGAGTCCTCGACGAGGCCACCGGCAAGTGGGGCATCCGCGTCAACCGCGTCGAGCTCAAGGCCATCGAACCGCCCACCTCCATCCAGGACTCGATGGAGAAGCAGATGCGCGCCGACCGTGACAAGCGCGCCGCGATCCTCACCGCCGAAGGCATCAGGCAGTCCGCGATCCTCACCGCGGAGGGCGAGAAGCAGTCCGCGATCCTGCGCGCCGAAGGTGAGGCCAAGGCGTCGGCCCTGCGCGCCGAGGGCGAGGCCCAGGCCATCCGCACGGTCTTCGAGTCCATCCACGCGGGCGACCCGGACCAGAAGCTCCTCTCGTACCAGTACCTCCAGATGCTCCCCAAGATCGCCGAGGGCGACGCCAACAAGCTCTGGATCGTGCCCAGCGAGATCGGCGACGCGCTCAAGGGACTCAGCGGCGCCTTCGGCAACCTCGGCAGCGGTGCACCCGGTTTCAACACCGGTACGGAGCGCAGGGAGCAGCCCCCGGTCGAATAGCGGCGAAACACCTTCGTGCATGATCAGTGAGGCCCCTCGACCTTCATGGCGGGGAGGCATCACTGACCATCGAAGGAGATGGCCTTGTCCATCTGGGAAATGCTCGCCGTCTTCGCCGCCGGGATCGGCGCCGGCACGATCAACACCATCGTCGGCTCGGGCACGTTGATCACCTTTCCGGTACTGCTCGCCACCGGTCTGCCCCCGGTCACCGCGACCGTGTCCAACGCCCTCGGCCTGATCCCCGGCTCCATCAGCGGCGCCATCGGCTACCGCGCGGAACTCGCCGGCCAGTGCCGCCGGACCCTGAAGCTGGGCGTCGGCGCACTGATCGGCGGCCTCGCCGGGGCCGCCCTCCTGCTCTCCCTGCCCTCCACGGCATTCGAGACGATCGTCCCCGTCCTGGTGGCCCTCGCGCTGGTCCTGGTCATCCTGCAGCCCCGCATCAGCCGGGCCGTGCAGCGCCGTCGTGAGCGCACCGGCACGTCCGCCCGCCCCGACGGCGGCCCTCTGCTGTTCACGGGCCTGATGCTCGCCAGCGTCTACGGCGGCTACTTCACGGCGGCCCAGGGCATCATCTACCTCTCCCTGATGGGCATGCTGCTCGACGACACGATGCAGCGCCTGAACGCCGTCAAGAACGTCCTCGCCGCCGTCGTCAACAGCGTCGCCGCGCTCTTCTTCCTCTTCGTCGCGGACTTCGACTGGACGGCGGTCGTCCTCATCGCGGTGGGTTCGGCGATCGGCGGCCAGGTGGGCGCCAAGGTCGGCCGCCGGCTCAGCCCGGGCTTCCTGCGTGCCCTGATCGTCGTCGTCGGCACCGCGGCCATCGTCCAACTGCTGCTGCGCTGACGCACGGAGCCCGTCCCCTCACGACGGGGTACGGGCTCCTAGCCCGGCCGTGCGGACGGCCGGGGCGGTCACGCCGCCGAGCGCGTCAGCCACTCCGGGAGTGCCGAACGGTCGCCGGCGCCCAGCGCGAGCAGCATCGCGTCCGCCGGCGACGGCACGTACGGCTGACGCAGCAGCGGCATGCCGGCCTGCTCCGGTGTCCGGGCCGCCTTGCGGTGGTTGTCCTCCGCGCACGAGGCCACGGTGTTCAGCCAGGTGTCCTGGCCTCCCTGGGCCCGGGGCACCACGTGGTCCACGGTGCTCGCCCGCCGCCCGCAGTACGCGCACCGGTGCTGGTCCCGTATCAGCACCCCCCGTCTGGACCACGGAGCGTGTCTTCGGAAGGGCACCCGTACGTACCGGCAGAGCCTGATCACCTGTGGCACCGGGATGTCCACGGCGGCACCACGCATACGGAGCCCGGGATGCGACTGCTCGACGACGGCCTTGTCCTGCAGGATCAGGACGACCGCGCGGTTCAGCGTCACCGTCGACAGCGGCTCGAAGCTCGCGTTGAGTACAAGTGTGTCCCGCATCCCGCCCACCTCCCGTGTGCCGCCCGTCTGTCGGCGGGCCCGGATCAACTCTGTCCGGGCGGACCGTGATGGACAACGCAATAAAAAGTGCCCTGCCCTGGTCTCTCCAAGACCAGGGCAGGGCAAACGGGAGGCGAACGTTCAGCTTTCGGGGGCGGCGTACTCCCCGATCAGCTGGGCCCGGCCCAGTGTGTGGAAACGCAGGTTGAAACCGACCACGGCGGGTGAGGCGTCACTGTCCGGCCCGAGCTTCTCGGTGTCCACGGCGTACACCGTGAAGACGTAACGGTGGTTCTCCCCGGCAGGCGGCGCGGCTCCGCCGAACTCCTTCGTCCCGTAGTCGTTACGGGCCTGGACGGCACCTGCGGGAAGCCCCTTGAACGACCCGCTCCCCGCACCGGCCGGAAGCTCCGTCACGGTGGCGGGAATGTCGAAGAGCACCCAGTGCCAGAAACCGCTGCCCGTCGGCGCGTCCGGGTCGAAGCACGTCACCGCGAAGCTCTTCGTCTCCGCGGGGAAGCCCTCCCAGCGCAGCTGCGGCGAGGTGTTCCCCGCCGCGAACACCTGGGCCTGGGCCAATACGGCGCCCGGCGCGAGGTCCTCGCTCACCACGGTGAACGGGGGGACCTCGGGATGGAAGTCGTGCGGCAGCGGCGCCCTCTTCGGCTCGGTCACGTCAGCACCTCTCCTGATCGGCTGTGCGATGTCTTCCCACCGACCCTAGGGGGTGATCAGAGCCAGTTGCGCTGTCCGCCGACCTGGGCGAGCCACTGGTTGAGGTACGCGGCCCAGTCCGTGCCCTGGAAGTCGTTCAGACCCACCTTGAACGCACGGTAGGAGTCGCTGCCCTCGCTGAAGAGGCCGGGCTTCTTGTCCATCTCCAGGACGACGTCCATCTCCCGGTCGTCCGCGACGAACGTCAGCTCCACCTGGTGCAGCCCCCGGTACTGCTGCGGCGGGAAGAACTCGATCTCCTGGTAGAACGGCAGGCGCTGCCGGGTGCCGCGGATGTGACCCCGCTCCATGTCGGCGCTGCGGAAGCCGAAGCCCAGCTGCCCGAAGGCGTCCAGGATGGCCTGCTGCGCGGGCAGCGGGTGCACGTTGATCGGGTCGAGATCCCCCGAGTCCAGGGCGCGGGCGATCTCCAGCTCCGTCGTCACCCCGATGTTCATGCCGCGCAGGTGCTGCCCGGCGAACATCGTGATCGGCGTCTCCCAGGGGATCTCCAGACCGAACGGCACGACGTGCACCGCGCCGGCCTGCACCTCGAACGCACCGCCGAGCCGCAGCTTGCCGAACTCGATGTCCTGCTTGGTCTCCTGGTCCCCGCCCTCGACCTCGACCCGCGCCTGCAGCCCGACCGAGAGACCCTCGATCTGCTGGGCCACGGATCCGCCCTGGATCCGTACCTCGCCCTGGACGACTCCGCCAGGAACGACGTTGAGTTCGGTCAGTTCGGTCTCGACCGAAGCACCGCCGGCACCCATGCTCGCGAGCAGCCGCTTGAAGCCCATGTTTTCCTCCTTGGTCCTGACCCCTACATACGCGCCATGACCGTAGCCGGTTCCCGTGGCACCGAGACCAGTACCCTCGGACGCCATGGACAAGGGCATGGACCGCACGCCGCTCGGGCGGGAGTTCTTCGACAGGCCGGTCCTGGAGGTGGCACCCGACCTCCTGGGCCGTGTGCTCGTCAGGAGCACCGACGAGGGTGCGATCGAGCTGCGGCTCACGGAGGTGGAGGCCTATGCCGGGGAGATCGACCCCGGCTCCCACGCCTACCGCGGCCGGACGGCCCGCAACAGCGTGATGTTCGGCCCGCCGGGGCATTCGTACGTCTACTTCACGTACGGGATGTGGCACTGCCTCAACCTGGTCTGCGGACCCGAGGGCAAGGCGAGCGGTGTCCTGCTCCGGGCGGGGGAGATCCGCGTCGGGGCGGAGATGGCCCGCAAACGTCGTTTTTCGGCCCGCCATGACAGAGAACTGGCCAAAGGGCCCGCGCGTCTGGCCACCGCCCTCGATGTCGACCGCGCGTTGAACGGAGTCGACGTGGTGGCCGGCCGGCGGCGGCCGCTGTCCGTCCTCCAGGGATCTCCGGTCTCGCCCGACCAGGTGCGGAGCGGTCCGCGCACCGGTGTGGGCGGCGCCGGCGCCCACCAGCCCTGGCGCTTCTGGATCGACGGCGACCCGACGGTGAGTCCGTACCGGGCCCACGCGCCCCGCCGCCGCGCAACTTGACTCGCCCCTGCCGTTTCCCTAATGTAGTCCGAGCCGCTTGAACGGATGCAGTTGTTCTTGGCGCGGTCCATCGGACCGGGTCGAAGCATCGTGAGAGGGCCAACCACTACCTACGATTCACCCCTGGCGGGTGCAATTTCGGCATGCCGAAATTTGTCCGAACGACTCGATTATGAGTCGCCGAGGAAATCAGCTAAAGTAGTGACCACGCCGAAAGGGAAACGCGAAAGCGAAGAACTGGAAAGCGAAAAGTAGTACCGCAGTAACCCGCTTCGACCGGGAATCGGACACGAAAGAGTCTGATAC
>Ga0247818_10001337_pt1 | contig 15549 bp, 20 predicted proteins | sample 13C_Glucose_Day1_FD_192424 | JGI IMG/M metagenome (GOLD analysis project Ga0247818, IMG submission 192424) | Soil microbial communities from agricultural site in Penn Yan, New York, United States - 13C_Glucose_Day1 | ecosystem: Environmental > Terrestrial > Soil > Agricultural land | place...
CACGAGGCTCAGGTGCAGCTTGAGTCATTACACCAACAACTGCAGCAGACCCGTACCGCCTACACGCAAGAACGCGAATATCAGCGCGAACGGCGCCAGGGCTTGAGCGAATCGAACCTGAACAAAAGCCTCAGCCTAAACGACGTCGACCGATGGCACGAAAAAGAAAAACGCATGCTCGATCAGTTGGCTTACATCCGTCAGGACGTGCTGACGCAGCGTCTGGACATCGATCAACAACAGTTGCATCTGCAGCAGGCTCAAGCAGCAGTCAGAGCCTCACAGCGGGCGGTGGAAAAGCTGTCCTGTCTGCGAGAAGCTCTCAATGAAGAGGGTTAAAGAGCGATGAACACACCGATCAAAACACAACCACGACCACCGGTTTCGCAGCCCCCGCAGTCTCATCCGCGCGCGCAACCAGAACGCGGGGCGCAGACGGACAATCGCCCTGGTCCGCCAGGCCCTCGGCGCGGCGATTCGGAACGTAATCGGCCGGCATGGGCACAGTCAACCCCCGAATCACCCCTGAACGCTGATGGGCTGTTCTTTTCTCAGTTGCTGGTCCAGCCGGTTGCCGAAGAGCCCGATCACTCGGGGTTTTCCGGTAGCGTGTTTTGCATGTCGTCACCCAGCGACGATGTGCCGATAGAGTTGATCGACGAGCTTGCGCAACACTTGCCTGGCCAGCCCGAAGGCCCGTTCAGCGTGACCCTGCTGATGCCCAATATGGGCAAGGTTAAGGTCAACGCCAGCAAGCGCGATAACCAATGGAGTGTCGAACTGAGATTTGCCCGCAATGATGTGCTCAAACGCCTGCAACCGCGCCAGCATACCTGCGAACAGGCCTTGGCGAACGCATTGGGAAATGAAGTCGAACTGTCCTTTCACGAAGACCTCGCAATATGACGGTGGTAAAACTGCGCAGAGTCGATACGTCGTGGGCAAAGGCCAGCCGTCTGCTTGGCGCGGGCGTCAGCTTGGCATTCCACGCCCAAGGTATGTCGGGTGAATTGAGTCTGCAGCTACACGCCCAGCCACTGCTCCCCCATCTCGATTTTGCCCGGCTCTGCACCTCGCGCGGTGACTTGCAATTGAGCAACGCCGAAGCCGTTTTGAGTCTATTGGGTGAGCTACCAGTGACCTTGTCGGGCCAGTACCAACCCTGGTACTGGCAGTTCATCAATCAACGGCTGAGCCCCGCGATTGCGGAACTGATTTCTCCTCTCGAACCACTCATCGATAGCACTACCTCTCCCGCGTCCCCGATCACCTGTCGACTGCAGGTAAGACTTGGAGACCAGCGGGTTGACGCGATGGTTAGCACAGACGCCGACATATTGCTGCGCTTGCTGGATGCACCCGGCTGGCAGCAGCACGTGTTGGAGATTGTCGAAGAGTGGTCGGTCACCCAGCCGGTGATTGTGGGACAGCTTTCATTGACCCTCGATCAGTTGGCATCGGTGCGACCTGGCGATGTGGTAATCCCCTCGCACACTTTCTTCGACAGCGAAGGTACGGGCAGTACTTCGCTGGCTGGTCGTCGCTGGGCAGTGCAAACCGAAAGCCGGAATCGGCATTTGTACATGCGGCTTCGCCACGAGGAAAATCTTGAACATGAGTAATGATGAGCTGTACAGGGACAAAGTCCAGACGCTCGCCGGCGAGGAGCTGTACGACGACGATGTGATAATGCCCGCCGACGAGGAGCTGGATGGCCCGCCAGATGATTCGTCCGAGGTCTACGAAGACGAATACGGCACCCCGCAATATACAGCCGAGTCGTCGTTGGCTGAGCAGCCTGATCAGTCGTGTCCGGCGCCTGATCCCCAGCCGCTTGACCCACTGGAGCAACTACCGCTGGAGTTCACTCTGCGCTGTGGCAGCCTGACCCTGGCATTGAGCGACCTGCGCCGCCTATGCGCCGGGACGGTGCTTGAGGTAGCCGGGGTCAGCCCTGGTTATGCCACTTTGTGTCATGGTGAACGCATCGTGGCTGAGGGTGAGTTGGTGGATATAGACGGACGTCTAGGTCTGCAGATCATCCGTATGGCGTCCCACGCATGATTATGGACGGGATGAACCCGGTAATGCTCGCACTGTTTCTGGGTGCGCTATCACTTATTCCGTTTCTACTGATCGTCTGTACAGCGTTTCTGAAAATTTCCATGACTCTGCTGATAACCCGTAACGCTATCGGCGTACAGCAAGTGCCGCCGAACATGGCCTTGTACGGCATAGCCCTGGCAGCGACTATGTTCGTCATGGCCCCAGTGGCCCACGAGGTCCAACAACGCGTCAAGGAGCACCCGCTGGATATCAGCAGCAGTGAAAAGCTGTCGGCCAGCGCGGGGGCGATCATTGAGCCGCTGCAACGCTTCATGACCCGCAATACCGATCCAGAGATCATCACCCACCTTCTGGACAACACCCAACGCATGTGGCCCAAGGAGATAGCAGACCAGGCAAGCAAAAGCGATCTGCTACTGGCGGTGCCAGCTTTTGTACTGTCCGAGTTGCAGGCCGGTTTCCAGATCGGCTTTCTGATTTACATTCCGTTCATCGTCATCGACCTGATCGTCTCCAACTTGCTGTTGGCACTGGGTATGCAGATGGTCTCGCCGATGACCATTTCCCTGCCGCTCAAGCTGTTGCTATTCGTCCTGGTTGAAGGCTGGACGCGCCTGCTCGACAGCCTGTTTTATTCCTATATGTGAGGCGGTCATGGAAGCGTTGGCATTATTCAAGCAGGGCATGTTTCTGGTGGTGATCCTCACTGCGCCACCGTTGGCCGTGGCGGTGCTGGTCGGTGTGATCACGTCGTTGTTGCAGGCGTTGATGCAGATCCAAGATCAGACCCTACCATTTGGCATCAAGCTGGCCGCGGTCGGTCTGACACTGGCTATGACCGGGCGCTGGATCGGCGTCGAACTCATACAGTTCATCAACATGGCCTTCGACCTAATCGCACGCTCCGGCGGTGCGCGCTAGATGCCATTTGATGCTCAGGAGGTGTTCGAATTGATGCTCGGCATGGGACTGGCCATGGCCCGTCTTTTGCCATGCATGATCCTGGTGCCGGCGTTCTGCTTTAAATACCTCAAGGGCCCGCTACGTTATGCAGTTGTGGCGGTGGTATCAATGATCCCTGCCCCGGCGATCAGTCGCGCACTATCTTCGTTGAACGATGACTGGTTTTCCATCGCGGCGCTGGTACTCAAAGAATCCGTATTGGGCACCTTGCTCGGTCTGCTGCTGTACGCGCCATTTTGGATGTTTGCATCGGTTGGCGCGTTGCTCGACAGCCAACGCGGCGCCTTGAGTGGTGGGCAGATAAATCCGGCACTGGGCCCCGACGCTACGCCCCTGGGCGAGCTGTTTCAGGAAACGTTGGTTATGCTGGTGATCGTCTCCGGTGGGCTGTCGCTTATCACTCAAATAATCTGGGACAGTTATCAGATATGGCCCCCGACCGCCTGGCTACCCGGCATGACGATCGACGGTCTTAACATGTTCCTTGAACAATTGAACCAGACCCTGCAGCACATGATGCTATACGCCGCGCCATTCATAGGACTGTTGCTGCTAATCGAAGCGGCACTGGCTATCATCGGGCTTTACGCGCAGCAATTGAACGTATCGATATTAGCGATGCCGGCCAAGAGCATGGCAGGCATCGCCTTTCTACTAATTTATTTACCGACATTGCTGGAGTTGGGCAATGGTCAGATCACCCATTTGATCGACTTGCGACATTTGCTCGGGCAATTGGTGCAGGTACCATGACCGAAAAAACCGAAAAAGCCACGCCCAAACAGCTACGTGATGCGCGCGAAAAAGGTCAGGTCGGACAGAGCCAGGATCTAAGCAAACTGCTGGTGTTGCTGGTGGTCAGCGAAGTCACCCTGGGCCTGGCGGATGAGAGCGTCGAGCGGATGCAGCGTTTGATGTCGCTGTCGTATGCTGGGATCGGCAAACCTTTCATGCACACGATCGAACAGGTTGCCAGTGAGGGTTTGACGGTCTTGATCAGTTTCATACTGCTCAGCGTTGGAATGGCCATACTGATGCGCCTAGTTGGCAGTTGGATGCAGATCGGCTTTCTGTTCGCACCCAAGGCGCTGAAAATGGATCTCAACAAGATCAACCCCTTCTCCCACGCCAAGCAAATGTTTTCGTCACAAAACCTCATCAATTTACTGCTCAGCATTCTCAAGGCGACGGCCATCGGCGCGACATTGTATTCGACGGTTAAGCCGTCGCTGGGCACCTTGATTCTATTGTCGAACACCGATCTCACCATTTACTGGCACGCGTTGGTGGAGCTGTTTCGGCACATCCTCCGCGTCACACTGGGGCTGTTGTTGGTGATCGCGTTGGTCGATTTTGCCATGCAGAAATACTTCCACGCCAAAAAGCTACGGATGAGCCATGAGGACATCAAGAAGGAGTACAAGCAGTCCGAAGGAGATCCACATGTCAAAGGACATCGCCGCCAACTGGCCCACGAACTGCTCAACCAGGCCCCGACCGCGCCACCAAGGCCGGTGGAAGACGCCGACATGCTGGTGGTCAACCCGACCCACTATGCCGTGGCCTTGTATTATCGACCGGGTCAGACGCCGCTTCCATTGGTCCATTGCAAGGGTGAAGACGATGATGCACTGGCTCTGATTGCACGGGCGAAGAAAGCCCAGATACCAGTGGTTCAAAGCATCTGGCTGGCGCGCGCGCTCTATAAGGTGAAAGCAGGGAAACACATCCCGCGCGCGACATTGCTGGCAGTCGCGCACATTTATCAGGTGGTCAAGCAACTGGAAGAAGTAACGGATGAGGTGATTCGTATCGAGGAGCAGTGACAGCAGATATTATCGATGGATGTCATTGCGTTTTGGCGCGAATCCGCATGTTTGGCAGACGGAGATCCTGGCTCGCGGAGTACTAGGGTCTGTTGCCGTTTCACATAGGTAGCCAAAAAAAGGCGCAGGCCATAGCCACCACACATTCGTAATTTCTCTTGAGCTTGTCGAACCGAGGTGCCACCGCCCGGCAGTAGCTTACGTTTGGGCTGACATCGGCGGCGAATCAGCAGGTCGTACCAAATAGCGGCTACAGGCCTCTCGGTTGCGACGCAGCTCTCGGCTTATGATCGAGGGCGCTCAATTGATCAAGCGGGTGATCCTTCGCTGACTAAAGCCTTGGGCTAGGCCGAGTTGGATAGTGAAGCGTTCTTCGATGCTGAGTTCGTGATAGGACATAGGGGCAGCACCGTACCAAAATGGTCAGGTGTTGCACTAGTTTTTTTTGGGGCCGCCCCTAATTTCGAAAAATAAGGGGCGCTAAAAAACTAATCAGCTGACGGTCGCGCTATTTACGACGGTGCGAAAAGGAAGCTGACCGTGTTAGATTGCACAAGGTGACAATAGTATCCACATTACGTTGCAATCTATTTGGATCATATTCTTGAATTTGGAAGCTACTGGACTTGCCAAAAAGCATGCGTTCTGCTCTGAGGATGAGAGGGTTACTGTCAATATCAAACAGCTTGGCAATGCACTCCAGATCGATATTGCCCGAAGCCATGTTGTCGAAATGGGCATGAATTTCATTCAGATCAATCGGGATATGTGCTTTTTCCCGCATCCAGTCAGTGAGCGAGGTATTTCGAGTTACCCCGTCTCCGAGATCAGATTGGTAGAGAAAAGCCGGACGCATTTTCTCATTACTGGCCGGGAGATCCACTACATAAGCGTGGCCAAGTACTCTATCCTGAACTCTCAGCAAGAAGTGTTTGTCAACAGACAAAGAATTCAACTTCTCCTTTATCATTGGTAAATCCAGATTTTCTGCCCTCGCATAACTGTAGTTGTTTTCTTCGCTGTCCAAAAACAATTTCATGATGTTAGTGGCGGAAATTCCGCATACGGGGTCTCTGAAAGTGCTGGCACTGCCTACCATAGCCTCCACCTCATGCAGAGGCATGCCCCATTCGGCAGCTCTTTGCTTGTTACCCTCGTTGATAGCTTCTATGATTTTTTTCGGCTCTCTTTGGAAGATCGGTACGTCATCGTCACTGTCATTCAATAGGATGTTGGCCTCAATATTACTCCCCGCGAGGTGGGCGAAGTCCTGTAGAAGTTTTGTGGACATGTTTTGAGGGGTTGCACTTTTCATTGCTGTAGCCTGTACCGCATGCGGTACTGCTGGTTGCCCCAAAGAACTCGCCGGAATATTCGGAGCTGAAATAAAGATTTTATTCCCCTTAATCTGAATGTAGCGCTAATAAAGTAGGATCCAGCTGCACTTCAAGACGAGTACGGCTCCATGCCTAATGTTTGCCGAACGAGGCGCATTATTAGTGCTGTGAATCTTCCTGATAGTCGTTAGGCTGTGCGGTCAAGGTATTTTGAACAAGCCCGGAGTTGGCTGGCTTTCCTTTTTCGCTCAGGCATCAAGGCACGCTAGGATCCGTTGCCGTTTCACATTGGTAGCCAGAGAAAAGCGCAGGCCATAGCCACCACACTTTCGTAATTTCTCTTGAGCTTGTCGAACCGAGATGCCACCGCCCGGTAGTGCTTCAGCCGGGCGAAGGCGTTTTCCACAAGGTGCCGATTGCGGTAAAGCCCTCTATCCAGATCCGCGTTGCCTTTCACAGAGTTACGCTTTCTCGGGATCACGGCCTTGGCCCCTTGTTGCTCAACCAACTCCCGTATGCTCTCACTGTCATAGCCCTTATCCGCGACGATGGTTTCTGCCGCAGGGAGTTTGGCAATCAAGGCCGGTGCCTCCGTGCAATCATTGGTCTGTCCACCGGTGATTTCAAACTCGATGGGTAGGCCATGAGCGTCCACCGCGAGGTGAATCTCGCTGGTATTACCCGCTCGACTTTTCCCTATTGGCTCATCTCTGCCGCTGGCAGCACCCGCACTGTGCTGGTGAGCCTTGGCATTGCTGCCATCAAGGAAGGTCCACTCCAGATCAGGTTCAACCACAAGCACCTTGAATACCTTTAGCCATTTACCTGAAGCCGACCACGCATTGAAGCGCTTGTAGACCTTGTTCCAGTTTCCTAACGCCTTGGGTAGGTCTCGCCAAGGGCACCCCGTACGCATGCGATACAGCATGCCTTCCACGGTCATCCGTAGATCACGCTTGTTGTAGATGGCCTTATACAGCAGAATTTTCCGCAGCTTCGAGCAGTGCTCATCACTGAGCAGTAATCGGGGCATTGCAAGCTCGTCTCGTTACGGTGTGAGAGCTTTAACGTTACGAATTTGCTTTTATAAATCAATAGCTCGTAATGAAACGGCAACAGGCCCTAGCAAGAAACCGGCAGCGATAATTAAATATCGTCTGCCGGGCTAAGCGGGTCACTTACAGACTCACCTCCACCAAATGCTCGAGCCCAGCCAGCATCAACTCATGCCGACGAATGCTGTCGAAACTGGCGGGTATTTCCGATACGTCCGGTACAGCATGCCAAACCACGAAATCCCTTTGTATATCGAGAAACAAGAAATACTCAGCGAACAGTTCGGCTTGGGCAAAGCGCCGCTCTAGGGCATCGCGTAGTTGTTCTGGGCTTAGCGCGCGGCCTTCGATTTGCAGGGCTATTCCCCAGTCGCGATGCTCACGACGACTGACGAAGGCCACACCCGTCGCCACGGGCCAGATCGCTGGACGCTCTGCCGCAACGAGCGCGTAGAACGCTGATTTTTCCGTTACATGAATCATGCTTAATCCCTTAATGGTACAACAGTGAAGTCCTGTTCGTGATCGAGTTCATCAATACCTTGGCGCATGTCCGAAGGCCACCAGATCACTAACGTCTGGTCATTGGAGTCCGGGCGGTTGCACGCGTACCCGGAACAGCCCCGGTTTGCGCAACCGCCCAGTGTAGCGAACAACGTCAAGATTATTACGCAGCCTCGCATATTCATTGTGTTGCCCCCTTTAGCAACGAGGGTCGGTTTTGTTTGGCCGTGCTCGACACCCTGGGCTGGCGCAAAGCGATGTATATCTCGCTCTCTGCTCCGGGCTGCAACCAAGCATGAGGCCAGGCGCTGACGCCCATCACCCATCGCCCGCCGCAGCGGCTTTCATCGATGCGCAGCGGTTTAGATGTGTTGTTACGCGCCACCACCACCGCCACGCCCCAGTCTTTTTTCACGAACCACTGCGAGTGCTGCGGATCAAGCGTCAGGCCCTCGGCGATATCACAAAGACTGTCGGCTTCGAAGGGGAGTGTTTCGCCAGTACTGAAGCCGATGGGTGCCACACCATCGAGTAACTGGGTAAAAGTATCTTGAATGTCGGCTCTCGTTGGTTCCTCACCACCGTCGCGTCGTTGCCTGAGGAGTTTCATCTGGTCATCGACATCGTGTGGGTTGCCATTTTCGACATAACGCGCCGGGTTCACCTGATCGCCAATCAAACGCGGCGTCAGGATGAACAACCGCTCACGTCGATTCAACTCGCGACTGCGCGATTGGAACAACAGCTTGCCGATGACTGGAATGTCCCCCAGCAAAGGAATTTTATTGACCTTGTCGTTAGTTTCCAGACTGTGGAAACCGCCAATAACAAGGGAGCCATGCTCGGCGATTACGGCTTGGGTGCTGACGTTGCCTCTGCGCACTGCCGGTTGAGTATCGTCGATTGTTGAAGTGTCGATCTGACCGTCTTCTATATCGACAATCATCTGAACCTGGGTTTTACCGTCCTGATTCAACGAGCGTGGAATTACCTGCAAGCTGGTTCCCGCGGTAATCGGCTGAATATCGACCACCCGTTCTGCCGTGGCAGTCAGGTATTCGGTGCGACTAAAGTCGATTACGGCGGGTTGATTTTCGATGGTCAGAATCGAAGGGTTGCCAATCACCGACGCTGCACCATTACCTTCCAACGCCTGCAAATCGGCGGCGAACCGGCCGGCGTCCTGAATGAAAATAGTGGAACTGGCGCCCTGTTTAAGCAGATTGGCGCCACCGCTGACGCTGCCCGCATTAAACTTCCAGCGGCTGGACAGTTGCGCTAGTTCGTTGCGGTCGATGTCGAGTATGACTGCATCGATCTCGATCAGGTTGCGCGGTTTGTCGAGTTCTTTTACAAGCTTTTGGTACATCCCCTTACGCTTGGGCAAGTCATAAATAAGAACAGCATTGTTGCGCACGTCGGCACTGACACGGATTTTCGAGCGACCGGATGAGCTCTCACCTTGGCTGCGTTTACCGCTGCTGCCAAGCACCTGATCCAGCCCCATGGTTAGGGCGCCGGTGTCGATGCCGCTGTTGTCCAAACCGCCATAATTCAAACCCAACGCATTGCTGCCGGCACCAATGCCACTAGCGGTACCGCCCTGCCCTTGCAACAGACTGACACCATTGATCGACTCGCCACGAGAGCGATTCTCCAACAGCTCCTGGAGAATGCTCGCGACACCGGCCACGATCAGTTGCTGGTCACGGTAGCGAATGGTGCGGTCGGCGGCATTGGCGTACTTCAGTGGCAATACCACCACGTCCTGCTTTTCGGCCTTTTCAGGCGCATCGACTTTCTTGCTGTAGCTGCGCACGAACTCGACATATTTCGCAGGGCCACGAATAAGCACCACGCCTTCATCTGGCAACGCGCCCCAGCCAAAACGCTTGTCTAGCAGGCCGACATCGGTCAACGCCTGCTGCAGATCGTCTACCGCGTCTGGCGACACCTCGAGGCGCGCCGAGGCCTGTTCACTGGTAGGGCTGATATACAGGATTTCGTTGTAGACAAACCACTGGAAGTGATGCTCCTGCCCCAACCGATCAAGAAACGCCTGCGGATTGACTGCGCGGATATGCCCGTCGACGGTGCCTTGGATCGGCGCCATATCCAAGCCAATGCCGAACTCCCTAGCGAACGCAGCCAACGCCGTCGTTAGGTCGGTCTGCTGGGCATCGTAAGCGTACACGGTTTGTTTCCACGTTTCGGGCACCACCGCCAGCGTCGGCGCTGACACTCCGATCATCAGCAAAGGCAACCGCATTAAGGCCTTGCGCATTTCACACTCCTGGTTGCCTGGTGTTTAGGGTTGCGCGGGGCGACGTTGCTGACGCCAAATTGCGCATGGAAATTTGCATCAGACTGAGCATTGCTGAGCGTTGGTTGGCCAAGCTTTCAAGACGACGGACCACTACGGCCGGGCTGCATGAGCCGTCCAGCCATGCGAGTAAAACTACGCACTGTGACTCCGGGTCGATGGCCAGGGCACCTTCGCAGTCACAGGCGACACTCGCACCACCGTGGCTGAGCAATGCAGCCATCCGTTGCGGGTCGTTGCTGTCATAGGGGTCGAGCACATCGAGGCTAAGACGCACTCCGTCGCCGACGATTGCTAGTCGTGCATTAGCATCGTCGATCCAGCAGTCCAGTGGCGTGAGCGGCCGCAACTCGCACCACTGGGCGAGAATCGCCGAGAAGTCATTGAATCCCATCGATTATTGCTTTGGTGATGCCGTGTTTGGCGCGCAACCCCTCATTCATCATCATGCTGGAGACGAGAGATTGCTGCTGCGCTTCGTTGAACGCTCTCATGTCTTCGGCGCTACCGCTGTCGGATGCATCCATCGCTGCGTCATCCAAGTTCGTCTTTGCGCGGGAAAAGGAATGGTCGAGATGGTTTTGCAGAGATTTGAAACTGATCATACCGAGGTACTCCTTCAGAGGATTTCGATCCTGAGTGGAATCAACCCTCGGTTAGGTTCCATCGACTGTCGCAACCGTCCCGCTGAATGCTCAGTTAAACCCGTCTGTGCTGAGCAATCCTCTTCGCAGCGCAGGCCAATCAATATCGAACGCACCGTTGGCATCGCTTAGACGCAGTGTGTCGGGGCCCAGCGTCGTGTCACTTTTGAGTTGCCAGTTTTCGGCAAATCGGCTGTTACCAAGCCATTCACTGAGCGGCTCAAGCTGATCGGGGTGAGCGCTGAGGGTAGCGACTACCACATGAGGCTGACTCTGGGCAAGGTTTCTCACCAGTGCTCTGGCGCGTTCGGCGAAGCTGGCTTCATCTAGTAACTGTGCCAACGCCGTATAGAGCAACTCTTCTACCGCCTGCATAGACTGTTGCTGCAACGCTTGGTGCTGCTGTGCCAGTGATTGCAGAAAATCATTGGCAGACTCCCAGAACCCAGCGACTGCTTGTTCGTGTTCCCGACGCGCATGCTCCTCGAACAGCGTCCGCCACTGTTCAGCCTCGTCCCTTGCACGCTCCAGTACCTGGCTGGCCAATAAGGTGTCGGCCAGATCTTCGTGACGCAGGATGGTTTCCGCTAGCACTGCAGTCGAGGAGAGAACAATGCGGCGTTTGACAAACATTGGTAATTTCCTGGAAAGAACGGAGTCAGGGTGTTGTGACGCGCCAGAACACGGCAACCCAGAGTGTCTGAAGCTTGTGGCTGCAGATCGTCGCGAGGGTCTCGGGCAACTCACAGGGTGGCCAGCACAAACGCAGTCGGGACCAGCAGGCAGCGTCGGTCCAGGCGCCCAACAATTGGCGCGCATCGCTTATTTTCGGTTCAACCCACTGACCCGGCCGCAGCGCTTTGGCCAGCCTCCGGCACCAGGCCTCGTGGACATCACCGTCCATATCCGGATTTTTCGTGGAACCGGCAAGATCTCCCCCGAAGCAAATTCTCCCGGCCAGATCCAATGCCCGATTCTGCTGTTCAGCGCTCAGCATCAACCACTGCATGAGCTTGGGGTCAGGCTCCGGAGGTTGCGACGGGTTAATGCCTGCGCTGAGTAAAAACTCAGCGCAATGGCCACGCATAAGCTGTGCGCATCCCTCGGCCGGTAACCCACAGAGGGAGGCAAATTGATCGTGCCAGATATGATGCGCCCACGACCACGGCGTACACCACCACCGAATCCAAAACTCGCGAAGCGCGTAGTCTTCGGCACTAATCGGTTGCAGGTCCATCGTCAGACCCGCGCCGGCAGTGTGGATCGTTTTCCACGCAGTGTGCCAATACGCTGGAGTACCGCATCACGCCAATCGCGTCGCAGACCAAGCGCCCCTAGCACAATCACTAGTAGCCCAACAATCGGCGCGACCCATAGCATGGCGCTCCAGAACCCCAACTGTTGGCTGTCCACGAGAAAAGGCCCATAGCTCACCAGATGTTGGGGATCCTTAAATTCCGCCGCTGGGACAAACACGATGGCGAATTTTTTCGAATCCACCGACTCACCTGACATGCCCGGAATGCTACTAAAGACCATTTGTTGGATGCGCCCGCGCACGCTATCCGGGTCCAGTGCCACCGTATATTTGATGAAGACTGCCGCCGCTGCTGGCTGTATCGGTTCGCCCGGCGCAATGCGCTCCGGTAGGACTACATGTACCCGCGCAACGACCACGCCGTCGATCTGCGACAGCGTCGACTCCAGTTCCTGAGATAACGCATAGATGTATCGCGCGCGCTCCTCCAGCGGGGTCGAAATCACCCCTTCTTTCTTGAAAATTTCGCCCAAGCTAGTGCGTGATTTTCGGGGCAAGCCTGCAGCATCCAACACGCGCACCGCACGATTGATGTCACTGCTCGCCACGATTACCACAACGCCGGTTTTCTCCGCTCGCTTGCGTGCAACAATGTGTTGGTCGGCAAGGCTGGCAATTACATCGTTGGAATCCTGTTCAGACAGCGCGCTGAACAGATCAGTTTCGTCACTGCAGCCACTGAGCAACAGAATCAGACATATTAAGCCCGCAGGCAAAAATTTCACGGCGGACCTCTATTGCAGGTTAGTAAGCTTGTCGAACGCCTGAGCGCTCTTGTTTACGACCTTGGTCGTCAACGCCATTTGTAGAGAGTATTGCGACAACGAACGGCTCATTTGTGCAATGTCCATAGGATTGTCCGACGACGTCGCGCTTTTCATTTTGCGCGCAGCTTGCTGCGACAGTTTATCAAGGGAACCAATGCGCTCGAACATCGCGCTGGCGACCTGTTCGGCAAGATGGCTCTGCAATTGCGCTGCATCTGGACGCATCGCAGTGTTGAAAAGGTCGATATCCGCCTGCGCGGGCCCCTTAACCAGCCCCTGATCTATCGGCTGCTCAAGGTCGAGGGGTAAGGATTTGAATTGGTTTAGATGGGAAATGGTCAAGGGGCCTCTCCGTCAGGTGAAGTCGATACAAAGGGAAATTCAGGAAAGGCCGTTGCTACCGACACCCAGCAACGCCGCGACTATCGAGCTTGCAGCTTGTGCCGCGCTACACTGAAGATCCTGCAAGGCGAAGTGCGAGTGTGGATGCATGCCCGCCCCACTGCCGCCAGAGCCGTCGACCAGGCTGGCTTCAAGGCCTTTTTCAATCAACCCGCCAAGCAGCGCACCCAGGTTCTGATTGTTATTATTGCCGTAGCCATTTGCTGGTTGCATGGCTTCGTTAATCGGCGTTCCTAGCCCGCCACCCAGACTTGCATTGAGCCCCCGTTGCAGTAAATTACCTACTAGTTGACCAAGGTCTTGAGTGACATTGCCGAAAGAAGGGCCTCCTTGCCCATCTTCGGGGTTGGCCACCAGACTACTGCTGCCGGGCGGCACGCCCAATCCCCAGTCACCGCTGCCGAGGGCATGCTGCTGCTGACCCATCTGCGAACCAAGGACGTCGAGCGCAGCGCGAAACGCCCCGGTCTCTTTGCCGTCGAGGTAATTATCTTCCTTAAGTTCGTTATTCCATGAGCCGGAATCCGGAACCGGAAACTTGCTTGGGTTGTGGTCCATGAACTGTGCGATCTTTTCAAGCAGCGGCATGTCACCGGAAGAAAATTTCGCGCCCTCACCCTGCTTGCCAAGAAGGTCATCCAGCAACGATTTACCCAGACCATTGAGCACTTGAGACATCAGGTCCCGCTGACCGAAACCGGCGCCCAACCCCTGATCTGCCGCAGCGCCAAAGTTATCGCCGAGCTTCTCTTTGATTACCTCTCCCAGCGCCGCTTTTACCATGTCCTGGCTGCCGCCACCAAGAATAGCGATGGGAAACATCTTTTCCATTTGCTTGCCGACAATATTTCCCAGCGGGGAGCTCCTATCCAGGTGGCCGCCGCTCGGCATCAGCGTCTGAGCAAGTTTTTCAATCACGTCCTTGAGCGACTGCGGGCCTTGAGTATTGCCCATCGCGCCAGTGGGAATGACTGCTCCAATTCTGGCACCGAGCAATGAGTTAGTTGTATTGAGAATGAGCATGCGACCTCCGTCATGAAGTGACAGCCCCCTGCTGCGAGGGGGCCATCATGCAGTATCAGAATTGGATTCCCTTGGCGGCGCTGGCAATCGCGCTAATCTCTTTGTTAGCAGAGTCAGCCCTGCCCGACGCGATGGCAGCTAAAACGTCCGTGGTTTGTTTACGCATGGTCTCTTCTGACTGCATTGCGATCAGTTGGGCCTGATTGGCGTCAGCCTTTTTTGTGGCCTCCTGCTGTGCATTCACGGCCTGGCTGTTGCCAGTACCCGAGTGGATGGCCTGTTGCATATTGACATTAGCCGCGACGCTATTGGCGCTTTGAGCAACGCCGCCGACGGCGCTAACACCGGAATTGAGAACATTCGTCAAGTTGTTAAATGGATTCATATTAACTGCCATTTGTATTTCCTCGTGATCGGCACCAGCGTTATCGCATGGCTTTGATTGGTGGCTGCGAGTGGTGAACTGGTTCCAGATATTCGGAAAAAAACGTACGCGTCAGCCTGCGCCGCTTAGATCTCTAACTCTTTCATGCGCTTATACAGCGTACAGCGCGGCATATTCAGCTGGGATCAAGTGTTCAATACCGATGGCTATGACTGCTATCAAAACGCTATGGCCGAGCGGATAAACGGGATTTTGAAGACTGAGTTCTTGCTGAGTCGCCCTAGAGATCTGGCAGACGCAGTAAAGACGGTCGACGAATCGGTGCTGATCTATAACGAAGAGTGGCCGCATCTGGCCTTGAAATACAATACGCCAGATTCGGTGCGTCGGACGTTTTGAGACTGAAAAAGGTGTAAACCTATTTTAGGACTAGACACCCCACAAACTATTTGCAACAGCACCCCCATTTGTCGCACATTCACGCGCGCTTCTTTTAAGGGCTTACTAACATAAATTTTTTCGGGAAATTATCATGCGAAGCTCCTTCGGTGTTAACGCAGCGCCTGCTACGGCAACTTATGAAAGTTATCAAATGGAGCCTCCTCTGAACGAACAGCAACAAGCGCAGGCGGCTACCAACCTATCAACAACTTCAAATCCCAACGCGGCCGGCGAAATGCCCTTGCACTTTCCACGCCCTCGCGCTATCAGCATCGTCGAAGCAAAGTTAATGGCTCCCTATCGAGCAACCCTCCCGCACCTGCAGATTCCCGGGGGCGCAGATACGGCTTATGATAGGTTTGAACGGAAATACCAGCGGCTTTATCGCGACCCCAGTGGAGTGCTTGCTTGCGTGGATAAAAAACAAAATCTTGATTTCTCGAACGTTGTTGATGTAGGTATGGGCGAGCTCCGTGTCATTGAAGGAAAAGGGG
>Ga0247818_10001338_pt1 | contig 15542 bp, 11 predicted proteins | sample 13C_Glucose_Day1_FD_192424 | JGI IMG/M metagenome (GOLD analysis project Ga0247818, IMG submission 192424) | Soil microbial communities from agricultural site in Penn Yan, New York, United States - 13C_Glucose_Day1 | ecosystem: Environmental > Terrestrial > Soil > Agricultural land | place...
GCCGCAGATCACTCCCACCGCTACGTCGGAGAAGTAAGAGTGATGGCGGAAAGGTTCGCGTTTGTGCACGTTAGACAAATGCACTTCGATGAATGGGATGCTCACTGCCAGCAGCGCGTCACGTAATGCGACGCTGGTATGCGTAAAAGCTGCCGGGTTGATCAAAATGAAGTCCACGCCTTCACTGCGGGCAGCGTGGATGCGGTCGATCAATTCGTACTCGGCATTGCTTTGCAGGTGCAGCAAATGGTGGCCGGCTTCACGGGCACGACGTTCCAGATCCTGGTTGATCTGCGCCAGTGTCGTAGCGCCGTAGGTGCCCGGTTCACGGGTGCCGAGCATGTTCAGGTTGGGGCCGTGCAGAACCAATAGCGTCGCCATCTGCTGTTCCTTGTGAACTGTGTGCAATTGTCAGAACCCGGCGACTATGCCGCAAAGCCTTTGTGACTGTCCAGTTCTATGCAATAGCCCGCACGATGGCCGATGTTTGCGCGAAATAAATGACCGGGGTGTTAAATCCGGTCATTTGCTTTTTTGACACGTTCGGCGAAGTCCGCTGCGCTGATCTCGCCGATCACCCGCACATCGGCCTGTTCGGTGCCGTCTTTGCCGAAAAACATCAGCGCCGGCGGGCCGAACAGTTTGTAGCGGTCGAGCAGGGCGCGTTGCTCGGCATTGCTATCGGTGATGTCGAAGCGAATCAATCGATAGCCCTTGAGCCGTTCCATGACCGTGGCATCGTTGAGCACCTGATGTTCGATGACTTTGCAACTGATGCACCAGTCGGCGTACCAGTCCAGCAGCAACGGTATGCCGGATGCTTTGGCCTGGGCGAGCACGCGATCGAGCTCTGCCGGGGTACTGATGGTTTGCCAGGCGCTGCTGCCCTGCGCTTGCTCAGTGTTCGTGATAAGGCGCGGCTGGCCGATCGGATTGAGCGGGTCGGTCTGGCCGCTGAATGCGCCGTACCAGCAGGCCAGCGCGTAAAACAGCAGGAACATCCCGAGTAATTGGCCCAGGCGTTTTCGAGGAGGTTTGTAGACGAACTCCAGCGCGCCCATGAACAAACCGACACCGCCGACGAGCAAACCGATCAGCAGCAAAGTGATCTGCCCCGGCAATACCCGACTGAGCAGGCCGATTGCCAAGCCCAGCAACAATACCCCGATTGCGTTTTTCACATAGATCAGCCATGGCCCGCTTTTCGGCAGCCAGGCCGCGCCTCCGGTAGCCACCAGGACTAACGGTGCGCCCATGCCGAGGCCGAGCATGAACAGTTTCAAGCCGCCGCCCAGTGCATCGCCGCTTGCACTGATGTACAGCAGCGCACCGGCCAGGGGTGCCGATACGCAAGGCGAGACCAGCAGGCTGGAGACCACGCCCAGTACCGCCGCACCCCACAGCGAGCCGCCTTCCGTGCGGCCGGCGATTCGGTCGAGTCGACTGCTGATGGCGTGCGGCAGCTTGAGTTCGAATACCCCGAACATGGCCAGGGCAAACAGTGCAAAGAACGTCGCGAACGGCACCAGCACCCAGGCCGACTGCAGCCGCGCCTGAAGATTGAGTTGCGCGCCGAACATGCCCATCAACGCACCGAGCAAGGCGAAACAGATGGCCATTGGCAGGACGTAGGCCAGCGACAGATTGAAGCCGCGTATACCGCCAACCTTGCCGCGTAACACCACGCCGGACAGGATCGGCAGCATGGGCAGTACGCAGGGCGTGAACGTCAGGCCAACACCGGCGAGGAAGAACAGGGCAAGTTCCCGCCAGCCCCAGCGCGTGGCACCGGTGTCGCCCTCTATGTCCAGGCGCTCGGTCTCGGGCGGATAGCACAGGCCCTTGTCGGCGCAGCCCTGATAGGTAACGACCAGGGTGAAGGCGCGTTGATCGGTGCGCGGCACCTCAACCTCGAGAATGCCGTGGTAGACCTCGACATCGCCGAAATACTCGTCGTGCTTCTGTTCGCCCTTGGGTAATTGCGCGGCGCCGAGGCTGACATCGGCGGGCTCGGCGCGAAACTGGAAGCGGTGGCGATAGAGGTAGTACCCCTCGGTGGCGACAAATCGCAGTTTGATCGACTGCGGCGTGCTGTCTACCAGCCTCAATTGAAAGGCTTCGCGTACCGGCAGGAAGTCGGCGCTGTTGTTGATCGAGCCCAAGGTGGAACTGGGCCGACTCTCCAGCAAACCGGCGGCGGAGGCCGGCAGGGCGAGCACTAAAAACAACAGGCAAAGCAAACGGCGCATGACAGTCTCGCGTGTGGAAAGTGAGGGCATGATAGCGGACAGTCGCGCAGATTGCCCTGTACCTGTAGGAGCGAGCGGTGCGGCGATCCGACTTGCCCGCGAATCAGGCGACGCGGTCTTTCAAGCAGACCGCGTTATCGTTCTTCGCGGGCAAGTCGGATCGCCGCACCGCTCGCTCCTACAGGTACGGGGCGGTTTGTCAGACGCGGAAGGCCTGAACGGCTGTGTGCAACCGCCCACCCAGCACCAACAAATGCTCCCCCTGCTCACGCCCTTGGCCAATGCGCAGCAAATTATCCCCACCCAACTGGTGAATCCGCTCACTGTGGTCGCGGATTTCGCTGACAGCACCGCTCTGCTGGGCGGTGATATCGGCGATGCGCACGGCGGTGTCGGAAATGGTCTGGATCGCCCCGACGATTTTATCCAGCGCGCCGTCTGCCGCCTGCGCCTGATTGGCGGTGGCTTCGGCGTGCTCGACCTGGGCGCGCATGCCGTCCACCGATTGCCGCGCGGCGGTTTGCAGGCCTGCGATCAAGGTTTGAATCTCTGCGGTCGCCCGGGCAGTGCGTTGCGCCAGAGTGCGAACCTCTTCGGCCACCACCGCAAACCCGCGACCCATTTCTCCGGCACGGGCCGCTTCGATGGCGGCGTTCAGGGCCAGCAGGTTGGTCTGGTCGGCAATGGAGCGGATCACCGTCAGCACGCCACCGATGGTTGCCGATTCCTCGGCCAGGTGTTCGATCATCTGCGCGTTGCCCTGCACTTCCCCCACCAACGCATGCAGGCCGGTGAGGCTCAGGCCGATGACTTTCTGCCCGTGCTCCACCGCCAGTCCTGCATGTCGACTGGCATCGGCGGCCTGGCTGGCATCGCCGGCGACTTGTTGAATGGTCGCCTCCAGTTCGCCGAGGGAATCGCGGATCAACGCCGTGTCGCCGGCCTGATGCTCGGCGCCGCTGTGCAGGTCGTGGCTCAACTCAGCCAGGGTTCGGCTGCTGCCGGCGACCTGCTCGGCGTTGAGGCGAATGGTGCCCACCAGATCCACCAGATAAGCCCGCAGGCGATTGAGCGAAGCTTGAATGTCATGCAATTCGCGATTGGTCTTGCCCAATTCGATGTCCTGGCTGAAATCGCCCTCGGCCCAGGTCGACAGGGCCGGCGCCAGATTGGTCAGGGTTCGCGCCAAACGTCGCTGCAGGGTATCGATGAGCAATGCAATCAACAGGATCAGGCCGATCATCACCCCTTGTATCAACCGCACTTCACTCTGGATCTGCCCGTGCTGGGCGCGGACCACCGGTTCCAGTCCGGCAATGGCCTGTTGCACGGCGGCGATTTTCAGGTGAGTGGCGGCGCTGAGGTCGGCGCGTTTGCGGATCTGTTCGCGGGTACGGGCAAGCTCTGAAGGATAACGGGTCAGCAGGCTATTGAATTCACGCTTGAGGCCGACGCCAGCCTCTTCGGCGACGGTTTTTTCGGTGTTCTCCAGGCCCATCATCGCCGCGAAATCATCCGTGCTCGACTCGTTGCTGGCCGTCACGCCCAGTAGTGGTAAGGCGTCCAGTCGTTCGGCTTGAAGACGGATGTTGCTGACTTCGCGCTCGACATCGGCGGCCAGTTCGCTGCGACCGCTGCTGACCAGCTTGTCCCGGGCCAGGGACAGTTTGCCCAAATGCCGGGACGCGGCAAGCAATGGCGTCAGGTAAGCCACATTGCCGCTGGCGTACTGGCTGAGCTGATCAAGGCTGGCCCCTAGTTCGCGCTCGGCTTGCAGCAGCAGTGCCTGCGGATCACCGGCGAGCTTGCCGGCAGCCAACAGGTCGGTTTTGCTGAATTCATCCAGACTCGACAGGCTCGGGCGCAAGGTCTCGGCCAATGCCGGGGGCAACTCGCCGAGTTCGTTGTGCAGCCTGTCGATGGCCTGACCGCCGCTGCTCAGGCGCAGGGCATCGCCGCTGGCGAGGTAATCCTCGATGTTGCGTGCGACGTCGTCCTGAAATTGTCGGGACAGGCCCAGGTAGCGCTCCATCAATAGATAGGGGCGTTCCAGGGCCTTTTGCGACCACCACAGGGTGGCGCCGAGGGCCACGCACACCGCGACCAACAGGAGGGTATTGAGATTGGTCAGCAACTTCAGGCGCATCGCGGCACTACCAACGGCAGAATGGTAAGTGCCTGAAGTTATTGCGTTTGTGTTACAGGGTCATGACCGATCAGGTCGATTCCGCAGAAAAGATGGCACTTTGCTTCAAGGTTCGCGCCGCCTGCACGCGGTTGCGTCCGGCATGTTTGGCGCGGTACAGCGCCTCGTCAGCCTGGCTGGCCATCATCAGGCCGTCGGAGTTTTCGCACAACTCGACGACCCCGGCACTGAAGGTGCACCAGAGGTCCTGGGGCTGGGCCGGGTAATGGATTTCGGCAAAACGCTGACGGATTTCTTCGAGCACTTTGTAAGCCGATTCGAGGTCGGTGTCCGGCATCACGATGGCGAACTCTTCACCGCCATAGCGCCCGATGAAGTCGGTTTTGCGCAGGCGTTGCTTGAGGAACAGTGCCAGGCTTTTGATCACACGGTCGCCCATGGGGTGGCCGTGGCTGTCGTTGACACGTTTGAAGTGGTCGATGTCCAGCATTGCAAAACTCAGGGGCTTGTTTTCACGACGGGCGCGGAAGCTGCAGTCTTCGAGCAGTTGCAGGATGTGGGTGTGGTTGTAGAGACCGGTGAGGCTGTCGCGAACCATCCGCGCCTTGAGGTTGCGCGCCCGCGCCGCGCGATTGCGCACGGTGGTGATCAGGTGTCGGGGCTTGATCGGTTTGGTCAGAAAATCGTCACCGCCCTCGCTCATGGCATCGAGTTGCTTGTCCAGATCGTCTTCGGCAGACAGGTAAATGATTGGCACGCTGACGTAACGATCATTGTGGCGGATCACCTTGGCCAGTTCAGTACCGGTGCAGGCCGGCATATACATGTCGAGGATGATCAGGTCCGGCTGGAAGTCCGCCAGCTCGGCCATCGCCCGGATCGGCTCGATCAGCGTGCGTGTGACGATCCCGGCGCTGTTGAGCAAGCGTTCGGTGTGCAGCGCCTGGGCGCGGGAGTCATCGATGATCAGCACTTTATAAGGTTCGTACTGGGCGACGCAGGTCAGGACTTCGATTTTCTCCAGCAGGCTCGACGCCTCGAGGGTGCCGGTCAGGAACTCCTGGCCACCGGCGCGCACCGCGGCAAGGCGTGTCGGCGTGTCGGTTTCCTGCAGGCTGAAAAACAGCAGCGGCAACGGTTCATCCAGACCGATCTGGGCGTCGGCGGCCAGTTTCAGGCCGATGCCGGCGCCGCAGAAGTCGACGTCCATGACGATCGCCGCGGGCAAGCGCTCGGCCATCGACGAGCGAAATGCCGCCACGCTGTCCAGGGATTGGGCGCTGAGCCCGAAGAATTCCAGCTGCCTGGCCAGGCGTTCGGCGCGGTCGTGATCCTGCAGCATCACATAGATGGGCTTGCGCAACGGCGGCAGGAAAGTTTGTTCAAGCTGATCGCCATGGCGCAGGCCGGTGCGCGACAAGCGCTGCATCAGGTGATTGAGGTCATTGATCAGACCGCTGTTCAGGCGTCCGCGATTGGCGTCGACCGCCTGCAGCGACTGGCCGATGAGGCGCGCCAGTTGGGTGTGTTCCGGTTGTTCGAAGCGCTCGGCAAAACGCAGCAGGCGCAGGTTGGCCTCGCTCAGTTCCGATAAGTCGGTGTTGCACCACTCGTTGCTTTGCAGACGCTGCCATATTTCAAGAATTTGACGTGCCTGATGAATCACCCGCTGGGCAAAGTGGTGCTTGAGGCGCTCACGGCTGGGGTCTTCTGGCTCGGTCATATCCTGACTACTGGTGAGGGTGCATGCTGAGGTTGGATGATGGCTCTATGCTAGCACCCCTTGTCATGTGCATGAGTGTCGCACGTCAATAATCTGCAAAGCGACCTCATTCAGTTTGTGGCCGACGGGTCGGATAGGCTGGCGGCCGTGCTTCATTTATAGTGGCCGCTCGATCGCGCCCGTTGCGCGGCTCGCCCCTTGCGCCGGATTTAATGCACGGCAAACGAGGCACGATGGCGTAGGGTTGTGGTCGAACCGATGAACTCAAGTGATTGAAAGGATATCGCCATGCTGGACTGGAAGAACCGCGCGGGCAGCGCGCCTGAACGTGCCGCTGAACCGAAATCGGCCACCCGCAGTTATTTTGGCGGCCTGTTGTTCAGCCGGGCGCTGGCCACACTGATCGGCCTTTACCTGCTGGTTGCGGTTGCGCTGGGCTGGTATTGGAGCCAGGAACCCGCGCTGTTCCCGGTTCAACAGAATGCCCAGGTGGCAGCCGAGAAAGAAGGCAAGCAGATGGTCATCGGCTATACCACGGTGGAAACGCTGAAGACCGTCGCCGATACCTTGCTGACCAAACCGGGCGGTTATATTTCCAATGACCGTTTCCCGCCGGGCCTGTGGATGGATAACACGCCGAGCTGGGAATATGGCGTGCTGGTCCAGGTCCGTGACCTGAGCCGTGCGCTGCGAAAGGACTTCGCCCGTTCCCAGTCGCAGTCCACCGAAGACGCCGACCTGGCCAAGGCCGAGCCGCGTTTCAACTTCGACAACAAAAGCTGGGTGCTGCCATCCAGTGAGTCTGAATACCAGGAAGGGATCAAGTCCCTGAGCCGTTATCAGGCACGCTTGTCCGACCCGAGTCAGAAAAGCGCCTTGTTCTATGCCCGCGCCGACAACCTGAACAATTGGCTGGGCGATGTCGGCACCCGCCTGGGTTCGTTGTCGCAACGACTGTCGGCCAGCGTTGGCCGGGTCAAGCTCAATACCGCGCTGAAAACCGAAGTCGTTGCACCAGGTCAGGTCCCGCAGGTCGACGAAGAAATCGTCGAAACCCCGTGGATGCAGATTGACAATGTGTTCTACGAAGCCCGTGGCCAGGCCTGGGCGCTGTCCCATCTGCTGCGCGCCATCGAAGTCGACTTCGCCGACGTGCTGGCCAAGAAGAACGCGACGGTCAGCGTGCGCCAGATCATTCGTGAACTGGAAGCCTCGCAAGAGCCGGTGTGGAGCCCGATGATCCTCAACGGCAGCGGCTTCGGTGTGCTGGCCAACCACTCGCTGGTCATGGCCAATTACATCTCCCGGGCCAACGCCGCGGTCATCGATTTGCGTCAGTTGCTCAATCAGGGCTGAGTCATGGTTGATAGCTCCATCGATAGTCTGCGCGAGGCCGCCCATCGTGCGGCCTCGGATGCCGAACAGATCGCCTGGGTCGACGAGCAGGACAACCTGCTCGGTGCCCTGGTCCGCTCCGAGCTGCGCGAGCGCGGGCTGATCGGTCGCGGCACCTACATCATGCTGTTCAATTCCGCCGGTGAACTGTGCGTGCACCGACGCACCCTGAGCAAAGCGATATACCCGGGTTACTGGGATGTGGCGGCTGGCGGCATGGTGCTGGCCACCGAGACTTACGCCGAGTCGGCGGCCCGTGAGCTGGAAGAAGAGCTGGGCGTGGGCGGTGTGGAACTGACCGCCCATGATCACTTTTTCTTCGAGGACACCGGCAACCGACTCTGGTGTTCGGCGTTTTCGGCGGTGTGGGACGGCCCTTTGATCCTGCAACCGGAAGAAGTGCTTGAAGCGCGCTTCATCCCGATCGATCAGGTTCTGCTGGAAATCACGCAGAAGCCTTATTGCCCGGACTCTCTGGCGGCCTTGCGGCGCTATCTCCGGTCCCGTGGGCCGGACGTCGCATAAGCGGCATAAATTGGCGCCGATTGGCTCTTAGCAAGTCGGCTTTTTGCCGTTACACTGCGCGACCTTTTCAAACTGAACCGGTATTGCTTTATTTGTAGGAGCGAGCTTGCTCGCGAAGAACGCAAGGACGACGCGTGTTGCCTGATGCCGCGCGTTATCGTTGACGTCCTTCGCTGGCAAGCCAGCTCCTACACAGTTGCATCCTGTAGGAGCGAGCTTGCTCGCGAAGAACGCAAGAGCGACGCGTGTTGCCTGATGCCGCGCGTTACCGTTGACGTCCTTCGCTGGCAAGCCAGCTCCTACAGGATTGTACCGTTTCAGTAGCGCTGCCCCTGCCTGAGTGGGGCTTCGCGGTCGATGGCACAGCTGCCGCGACCAGTCTTTGTCCTCCCAAGAGGATTGCCGGTGGCCAAAAAAGCCGCATCCTTCGCCGCCCTTGGTGGCCTGGTATTTTCCACCGACGCAGGTCGTCATTGCCCGGATTGCAGTAAACCGGTGGATGCCTGCATCTGCAAACAGACCGTTATCCCGGCCGGCGACGGCATCGCTCGCGTGCGTCGCGAAAGCAAGGGGCGTGGCGGCAAGACGGTGACCACCATCACCGGCGTGCCGTTGGCCGAAGACGCGCTCAAGGACCTGGCGACCACGTTGAAAAAACGTTGCGGGACCGGCGGGGCGTTGAAAGACGGCATCATTGAAATCCAGGGCGATCATGTCGAGCTACTCTTGGCCGAACTGATCAAGCACGGTTTCAAGGCGAAGAAGTCCGGCGGCTAGCAGCCTCTGTGAAACCCACCCTCGGCTTGATCCGGTCCTGACCCAGGCCCGGCGTCGTCTACATGGTTTTCACAGAGCCTGTTCTGACCGGTTTCTAAACTCATCGCGGTCAGCGAGGTCTATCCCCTCGTTGACGAACCGTCATTTTCATTCTTTAGACTGCGCCGGCCTGAACCCAGGCGACGCTCTATGACTTCTTTATAGGGGACTTCAATGTCCGTACGACGCACACGCAAAGACGATGGCAGCCAATGGACAGTTGCGGACAGCCGCAGTGTTTACGGGATTCGCCAGTGGGGGGCCGGGTACTTCGCGATCAATGACGCCGGTCGCGTCGAAGTTCGTCCGAACGGTCCGGCCAGTTCGCCTATCGACCTGTTCGAGCAAGTCGACCAGCTGCGCCAAAGCGGCCTGTCCTTGCCGTTGCTGGTGCGTTTCCCTGACATTCTGCAAGACCGCGTGCGTCAGCTGACCGGCGCCTTCGACGCCAACATCGAGCGCCTGGAATACCAGAGCAAGTACACCGCGCTGTACCCGATCAAGGTCAACCAGCAAGAAGCGGTGATCGAAAACATCATCGCCACCCAGAACGTTTCCATCGGTCTGGAAGCCGGCTCCAAGCCTGAGCTGCTGGCAGTGCTGGCGCTCGCACCGAAAGGCGGCACCATCGTCTGCAACGGTTACAAGGACCGCGAGTTCATCCGTCTGGCGCTGATGGGGCAGAAACTGGGCCACAACGTGTTCATCGTGATCGAGAAAGAATCCGAAGTCGCCTTGGTGATCGAAGAAGCCGCCTCGCTGAAGGTCAAGCCTCAGGTCGGGCTGCGCGTGCGCCTGTCTTCGCTGGCGTCCAGCAAGTGGGCGGACACCGGTGGCGAAAAGTCAAAATTCGGGCTGTCGGCGGCACAACTGCTGTCGGTGGTCGAGCGTTTCCGCGCCGCGGGCCTGGATCAGGGCATTCGCCTGCTGCACTTCCACATGGGCTCGCAGATCGCCAACCTGGCGGACTACCAGCACGGCTTCAAGGAAGCGATCCGTTACTACGGCGAATTGCGCAACCTCGGCCTGCCGGTGGACCACATCGACGTCGGCGGCGGTTTGGGCGTGGACTACGACGGTACCCACTCGCGTAACGCCAGCTCGATCAACTACGACATGGACGATTACGCCGGTGTCGTGGTCGGGATGCTCAAGGAATTCTGCGATGCGCAGAGCCTGCCGCACCCGAACATTTTCTCCGAGAGTGGCCGCTCCCTGACCGCACACCACGCCATGCTGGTGGTGCAGGTGACTGATGTCGAGAAACACAACGACGACGTGCCACAGATCGAGAACAAGGAAGCACTGCCGGAAACCGTGCAGTGGCTGGTTGACCTGCTGGGTCCGACCGACATCGAGATGGTCACCGAGACCTACTGGCGCGCCACGCACTACATGAGCGACGTGGCCACCCAGTACGCCGACGGCAAGCTGACCCTGGCCGAGAAAGCCCTGGCCGAACAATGCTATTTCGCCGTGTGCCGTCGCCTGCACAACTCGCTGAAGGCCCGTCAGCGTTCGCACCGCCAGGTGCTCGACGAGCTCAACGACAAGCTGGCCGACAAGTACATCTGTAACTTCTCGGTGTTCCAGAGCCTGCCGGACACCTGGGCCATTGGCCAGGTGCTGCCAATCCTGCCGTTGCATCGTCTCGACGAAGAGCCTTTGCGTCGCGCGGTGCTGCAGGACCTGACCTGCGACTCCGACGGCAAGATCAAACAATACGTCGACGAACAGAGCATCGAAACCAGCCTGCCGGTGCACGGTTTGAACGAAGGCGAAGACTACTTGCTGGGTATCTTCCTGGTGGGTGCCTATCAGGAAATTCTCGGCGACATGCACAACCTGTTCGGTGACACCGACTCGGTGAACATCTACCAGAATGCCGACGGCAGTGTGTACCACGCGGGTATCGAAACCCACGACACCATCGAAGACATGCTGCGTTACGTGCATTTGTCGCCGGAAGAACTGATGACCCACTACCGCGACAAGTGCGCCAGCGCCCGCATCACCGCCGCCGAGCGCACCCAGTTCCTCGACGCACTGCGTCTGGGTTTGACCCGGTCGTCTTACCTGTCCTCTTGAGGTAAGTCGTCGCTCTCACCAGGTTGTCTGAAAATGTTCCGTTCACTGCGGAAATTTCGGATGACCTGGTAGGACGGTTCTCTATTCGCTAAGGAAATTTCCCCACTTTTAGCTTTCAAAGGTATTTGGTCTTCTTTTCGCGTAGGCCATTTCCTAAGTTGTATTTCGCCTCTCTACTCGGCCATGTCTCTCGGCGAGAATCCCCGGCCGCCCCTCCTGTAGAGAATCGCCGATGTTCGATCCAGTCAACGAGCCTTCATTTCGTCTGGATGTAGCAGGCCTGTCCGACGCCTTCGAAGTCCTGGCCTTTACCGGTAAAGAAGCCATCAGCGAGCCTTTTGCGTTCGATGTGGATCTGCTGGTAGATGACCCGACGCTTGACCTTGCCAGCCTGCTGTACCAACCGGTCTACCTGCACTTCGGGCCAGCGGGACACGCCATTCATGGACATCTGCACGAACTCGTCCAGCGTGACCAGGGGCCGGCTACCCGGCTCTGCCGCGTGCGGCTGGGGCCGAAGCTGGCATGCCTTGCTCAGCGTTTCAGCCAGAGAATCTTCAGTGCCCGCTCGGTGCCGCAGATCCTCAGCCAGGTACTCAGGGAGCATGGCATTGCCGGCAATGATCGGCGCTTTGAGTTGAGTGGCGATTACCCGCCCCTTGATTTCTGTACGCAGTACCGGGAATCGGACCTGCAGTTTCTCCAGCGTCTGTGCGCCGAGGCACGGCTTAACTACCATTTCGAGCACCACGCACAGGGTCACTGCGTGGTCTTCGGGGATGGTCAGGCGCATTTTCGCCTTGGCGAGCTGGCGGATTTTCATGTCGACAGCGAGCAACCGGCCGTGCGGCAGTTTCAGCTTCAGGAGCAACGAACCGCCCAGAGTGCCGAAGGCCGTACGGACCTGGCGACGCTGCGCAGTGGTCAACTGATGTCGCTGTCCGGCCATCCAGTTGCCCACTGGAATCAACTGTGGCTGTTGACCCATATCGAACATCAGGGGAGCCAGGATCCACTGGCCCCCTATAGCAATCAGATCAGCGCGATTCACTGGGAAGCGCCCCTGGTGTCGCCCCATTGCGCAACGAAACCGCGCATGCACAGCCTGCAACGGGCCTGGGTCGTCGATGTTGAAGAGTCTCGACCGGATCCATCCAGGCCGGTCGCCGTGCAATTCGATTGGCTTTACCAGGGCGAGGGCGCGATCCCCACACACTGTTGGCTGCCCTTGGCAAGCGAACTGAGCGTAACGGATTCGCCGCTCAGTGAAGGCGCCGAAGTGGTGGTGAGCTTTATCGAGGGCGATCCGGATCGGCCGCTGATTACCGGTTTTCTTCACCTGCCAAAGGCTGTCGAAGAGGTGGAGGAGCCCCGCGCGACGGACGACTGTCCGCCCGACGAAGGCTTGCTCCGAATGCTGCGCTCCGGCGAGCCCTTGATGCTGCTGTGCCTGCTGCCGGGCGGCGGCAGTTACACGCATTGCGCTCAGGTTTTCTGCACCTGCCGGGCGGCGACGCGGTTCGGCCGGAGCGGTGCGGCATGATCGCCGCGAGCCCGCAATGGCTATTGCTGGATGTGCCGGGTGCGCCACGGGCGTGGGCGACACTGCGGCAAACGTTTGCCCATGCGCGGTGGTTCTGGTTGTTCGAGGATACGGAACTGCATGCGTCGCGCGAACAGGGGCCGGTTCTGGTGGACCTGGGCTCATGCCCGGCGCTGGCCGGGTTGTGCTACAACGAAGCGCAAGACTGGCGTGGACTGTTGGTTTTCAGCGCGGCGTCTCTGTCGCCGTTGCTGGCGCATTTGCGCCGTATGCTCACGGTCACGGTCGGCGTGCATCACCGCGCTTTGTTGAACTACTACAACCCCAGCACGGCCAGTTATTTTTTCGATGCCTGCGATGCACGGGAGCTGAGCCGCTGGCTGGGCCCGATCAGCCAGTTGCACTGGTTCGGCGGAACCTGGGCGGACCGCGCGATCGGCTGTCAGAGCTGGCAACAACTGCACAACCCGGGGCTCGCGGTGAGCCCGTTAGCCATTGAAGAAAGCCTCAGCCCCGGTCAACAGGGCAAGCTGCAAACCTGTCTGCTGGAACAGCACGCCTGGCACTGGAGCCAATCCACGGGGACCGATTACAACAGGCTGTGGTCGCATCTGCAGGAAGGCCTGGCGCTGGGCTTCAACGAGCGTCCGGTGCTCGATGAGTGGTTATGGCTGCGCTTGCAATACCCCCGCGCGGCGCTGGTGCTGCCTTTGTCGGGACGGACTCAACAGGAGCGTCTCCACAGCCTGCGCGACCGATGGCAGACCGATCGACACTGACCCCGGCGTTCGTAACGGCCGCGCCGGATCAGTGCGTCCGGCCTGTAAACCAGCCGTCGTTCTTGCGCAGAAACCAGGCAAAAGCGCCAAGGGTCAAACTGCGCAAGGCCATGAACCACAGGAACGTTATCCACAGGCCATGGTTGCCCAGGCCTTGCAGCGCCCAGGCGAACGGCAGCAACAGAATCATCGTCAACAGCATGCCGTTGCGCATTTCCCGGGCGCGCGTGGCGCCGATGAACAGGCCGTCCAGCAGGTAGCTCCAGACCGCAATCAGCGGCAGGGCGGCGAGGTACGGCAGGTAGATGAATGCGGTGTCGCGCACGCTTTGGATGTCAGTCTGCATTTCGATGAACAGGTGTCCGGCGAATAGAAACAGTGCGGCAAAGCCCAGGCTCGCCAGCAACGACCAGCCACAGGCCACCACCAGCGAACGGCGCAGGGCGTCCCGGTCGCGAGCGCCGATGGCGTGCCCGCAAAGGGCCTCCACGGCGTGGGCCAAGCCATCGAGCGCATGGGCCGTCAGCAACAGGCCGTTAAGCAACAGTGCATTGGCGGCGACTGTGGCATCGCCCAGTCGCGCGCCTTGCACGGTGATGAGAAAAAACACCGATTGCAGGACCAGGCTGCGGATGAAAATGTCGCGGTTGACCGCCAGCAGCGGCTGCCAGCTCTGCCACAGCGCCAGCGCAGCCCAGGCGATATGGCCAGGGTAGGCGCGCAGGGCGTTGCGGGTCATCAGCAGGCCGATCAGTGCCCCGGTCCATTCGGCGATCACCGAGGCCCGCGCAGCGCCGACCACGCCCCATTCCAGCCCGAGGACAAACCACAGGTTCAAGGCAATGTTGACCAGGTTGGTGCTCAGCAGAATCGCCAGTGGCGCCCGGGCGTTCTGGGTGCCAAGGAACCAGCCGACCAGGGCATAACTGGCCAGTGCCGCCGGCAGGCCGAACAGCCGCGTGTGAAAAAATTCGCGGGTCAGTTGATCCAGTTCGGCCGAGGGTTGCATGAAATGCAGCGCGACGCCGCTCAATGGCACGCCCAGCGCCCCCAGGACGATGGCCAATCCCATGGCCAGCAGCAAGCCCTGCAACAGGATTTGCCGCAACGCCGCGCCGTCCCCGCGTCCCGCAGCCTGGGCGGCAAAGCCGGTGGAGCCCATGCGCAGAAAACCCATGGCCCAGGCGAGAAAGGTATACAGGCTGGCCCCGACCGCGACGGCGCCCAGCTGATGGGCATGGGGCAGGTGACCGATGACCGTACTGTCGACCAGCGCCACCAGCGGTACGGAAAGGTTCGACAGGATCATGGGTGCGGCGAGCGCCCAGACCCGGCGGTGGGTAGGGCGGTCGCGCCAGTCGGCGATCAGGTTGGACATGCAGGCTCCTTGGGGGAGCGGGCATTGTAGCGACACATCGGGAGTTTACCGCGATCCATTGTAGGAGCGAGCTTGCTCGCGAAGGACGTCAACGAAAACGCGTGCTGTCTGGATAAACGCGTTGCCCTTGCGTTTTTCGCGAGCAAGCTCGCTCCTACAGGGGGGTGGTGGTGTTAGTGGATTATCCAGCTCAGCAGCCAAAGCCCCAACAGCAACCAGATAATCCCCATGATGATCGACGCACTCATGAAGGCGCGAATCGCTGCCCACAACAGCATCAACCCCACGATCAACGCGATGATGCTGATGATCGAAGCGTCCATGCCCAGCGCGCGGGACAGTCCTTCGACAAAGTTGCTGCCGGCATTGCTCAACAGATTGAACAGCCCGCTGAGGGCATCAACGATGAACCGGATGATCGAACCGAGTACCTGGCCGAGCCATTCGAAAAAACTTTCTACCTGCATGTCGTGAACGTCCTGTTGAAGTGGTTGAGCCTTGGGCCAGTGATCACAGTGGCGAGTTCCCTGATGCCGGGATCGTTTGAGTATGACGCAAAGTTTCCGGTCTGTTGAGGACCCCCCCTGTAGGAGCTGGCTTGCCAGCGAAAGCGGCCCCAAGCCTTGCACCGCCCATGAAGACGCCTTCGCCGGCAAGCCTGGCTCCTACGGTGAAGGCGGCTTCAAGCCTTGAGCCGCTTGTGAAGACGCCTTCGCTGGCAAGCCAGCTCCTACAGGGGGCTAACGCCCCTTGCCATCCCCGGCCATCCCCCTGAAGCTATACGCCTTCAGGAGAGCCCGATGAACCTTGTTGAACTGACCGAACGCCTGCACGCCATCCGTGACCGCAATGACTGGCGGCAATTTCACAGCCCGAAAAACCTGGCCATGGCCGCGAGCG
>Ga0247818_10001342_pt1 | contig 15526 bp, 18 predicted proteins | sample 13C_Glucose_Day1_FD_192424 | JGI IMG/M metagenome (GOLD analysis project Ga0247818, IMG submission 192424) | Soil microbial communities from agricultural site in Penn Yan, New York, United States - 13C_Glucose_Day1 | ecosystem: Environmental > Terrestrial > Soil > Agricultural land | place...
GCCCCACTCAAGGCAAGACTCTGGCGGTCATGCAGGTGTGTGGCGGCTCGCAGTCATTCAACGTGGTCAACCAGTTGCGCGTGCTTGGCCGCTGGATGCGCATGTTCACCATTCCCAACCAGTCTTCGGTGCCCAAAGCCTACCTTGAGTTTGATGACGCCGGGCGGATGAAACCCTCGCCGTACTACGATCGCGTGGTGGACGTCATGGAGGAACTGGTGAAGTTCACCGTTCTGTTGCGCGACCGCCAGGCGTTCTTGGTGGATCGCTATTCGGAGCGTAAGGAAAACGCCGAGCAACTCGCTGCCCGTGTGAACCAGCGCTCGATCTGAGACGGATGCCGCTTCAGTCGTCTCCACGTCCCACCGCTGGTCGCAAATAGCGAACGGCTGATGATGCTCATCACTCTCCTATTCTGAGCGCCGCAGCAACGGATCCAGGCCCTCGAAGCTTAGTGTCCCAGCCCGTCGCTAGCTGTCCCGCCCGCCTCTCCTACGAGCCTTGCTGACGGAGGAGAGATACCGTGCGGTTAAAAAATTGTCTGATCACGCCGGGCATCTCCGCCGGCGTCACCCGAGCAGCCTTGAACCAAGCGTCGAGATGCTCACTGCCTATGGCCTCTGGCCAGGAGCGCACTATGAACTTCGAAGAACGCGACAAGTACGGTATGTACAAGGGACGGACCGATTTCACTGCCGAGGGAGACCGCGGCCCGGGCCGCGGCTGATGGGGGCGGATACACTCATCGGCAACGACGTGTATAACACGCAAGACGAAGACTTGGGTGACATCAAGGAAATCATGTTGGACACCGCCAGCGGCAAGGTTGCGTACGCTGTACTGTCGTTCGGCGGTTTCCTTGGGATGGGTGAAAAGCTGTTCGCCGTGCCGTGGGGGGCTTTACGCTTGGATACGGTGAACAAGCGCTTCGTCCTTGATGCCGACAAGGACCGCCTGAAGAACGCCCCAGGCTTCGATAAGGACAACTGGCCAAACATGAGTGATCCGACTTGGGGCAGAGGTATCCACGACTACTACGGCACCACGTGGGAAAACGATCCCCGGCTGTGATGTGTCAACCTGCTTGGCCGGGCTCCCGGCCAAGCCTATCCTGATCAACAGAACCGTGACAGGCGGCTTTGGGTCGATGGACGTGCTCTTCGCAGCGAGAGCCACACGCCCTCGCAGCACGGTCTCCAGGCAGGCTGTGCAGTCACTCTGCGCTGCTTTCGTATCGCACCCATCCTGCAACCTCGGAACCTGCGACTACACGGTCTTTGGGGTGAATCCGACCTTCACAGACAGGCACCTCTGGGAAGTCAAATGGGCTCATGCCCTCGATACAGGCCACATTGACTCCATACTGATCAGGCGCAGAACGGCGCTGGTGGAAGGTGTAGATGCCACACTTCGAGCAGAAGTAGTGCTTTGCTTCGCGTGTGTTGAACTGATAAAGAGTCAGCGCCTCTTCCCCTTGGGTAACAGTGATGTCGCCCAGGTTAGCTGATACCGCCACGGCACCACGCATACGGCAGAGAGAGCAGTTGCACCTGCGCGCTGTACGCGTGCCGTCGGTCAAGCGCAATGAGAATTGCACTGTCCCACAATGGCAGGCGGCTTGGTAGACAGCGCGGTTATCGTTTGTTTCATTGAGCATGGCATTCTTCTACTTGAGTCTGGGAACGGATGGCCGGCCCAACAGGTTGGGGCGAGTATTTTGAGTCGTAAGTGGTCACTCGCAGATGGTAGCGATCGCCCCACGGCCGTCGTTCGCAAAAGCCTTGCCCACTCTGGCCGCGGATCAATGGCGAGCGCAGACATCGCATCCAAGTCAGGCGGCGCCCTTGGCCTGCTGCTCCAGATGCACCTGCAATGCCGGATCCAGTTGCAGTGCGCCGGCCAGCTCATCCAGGTAGGCCCGCTCAGCTGCCTGCTGGTCATCCACCAGCATCACGCTGGCCAGGTACATTTCCGCGGCCATGGCCGGGTCCCGCGCCGACTGCGCCACCTCTGCAGCATCGAGTGGCTTGCCGACTTCTTCATCCAGCCATTGCTGCAGTTGCGGGTCGCTGGTCTGGCGTTTGATTTCGGCGTAGATCAACTGTTCTTCCTGCTGGTCGATGCGCCCATCGGCCTTGGCCGCCGCAATCAGCGCGCGCAGGATCGCATGGCTGTGATCTTCGGCCTCGGCGCCGGACAGTTGATCCACCGTGCGGACCGCCTGCTGCGGGGCTGCCGCCTGGCTGCGCTGCCAGCTTTGATAGGCCTTGAATGCCATCATCCCCAGCGACGCCAGGGCCGCGTAATTGACGCCGCCCGCGGAACGCCCCTGGGTATAGCCGCCAGTGTTGCTGCCACCGCCGCCCAGCAGTCCGCCCAGCAATCCACCAAGGCCGCCACCGCCAGCCGTCGTACCGCCGCCGCCAAGCAGGCCGCCGAGCAAGCCACCCAAGCCACCCATGCTGTCTTGCGATGAGCTGCCGCCGCTCCCTTTTTGCATCTGCGAAGCTTGTCCTGCCCGAAGCAGCTGTTCGAGTAGATCACTGGTATTCATGGCACCGCCCTCGTCGGTCGTGGTCGCCCAGACAAGCAACGATAGCCCCCTGAAGACGATCCGCCATGACCGCCTGACCAATGGGGCGTTCGGCTCAATGCGTTGTCGTTGCTTGGATTGAGGGAGGGCAATACCGCCTGCCCAATGATGGTGGCAAAAGGCCGTATTCCTGCTCGCCTGATCCCTTGCCGCGCTATATCATTGCGCCCCCGCAGCTGAGGTGCTTGCTCGCTGATTGCAGCTGCCGATGGATCGAGACCCGCCCCAAGGATTTTTCATGTCTGGATTGCTCCGTGCGTTCGCACGTCTGTTACCGCTTGCCCTACTTACCGGCTGCGCCGCCAAATCCCCCGCCCTGGTCAGCGAGGCCCTGCAACCGGCCGCTGGTGGTCCAGTAACGTACCTGGTAGGCAGCATCGGCCCCCTTGGCCGCGATAGTGCCTACACCAACCAGCGCATCCTCCTGCGCAAACGTGGCGCGCAGGACGGCGCGGCAGCATGGTGGGGGTTTGCCGAGGTGGCCCACACCCCGAAGGACATCGAAGAGGTGCGCGGCCCCGACAAACAGGCGCTGCCCGGCGAGGCCAGCGTGTTCGTAATGCCCCTCAAGCCCGGCGACTACGAATTCTATGACTTCCAGTTCTTCTGGAACGGCTACAACGGTGGCTACAGCTCCATCCGGGCACGGGAACAGTTCCTCGTGCCCATGCACCTGGAAGCCGGCAAGGCGTACTACATCGGCGAATTCCGTTCGCGTTGCCTCGGGCCTTCCGCCTGCCTGTTCTTCCATGGCGACCAGCAGCCGCGCGATGAAGTGATCGCCCGGCGCTATACCCCCGCATTGCCGCCCCTGCAGGCCCTGAACTTGAACATGGCGCCGGCATTCCCCTTCGTCATGCCACTGCCCCAAGCCGCCCAGCCGGCGAAGTGACCCGTACCCAGGAAAACCCGCAATGAAAAAGACTCTGTTCCTCAGCGCCAGCCTGCTGCTGGCCGGCTGCGCAGGTACCCAGACCTTGCCCGATCCGCACATCGAGGCAGGCCAGGATTACCTGCCGCCGATCGCGGTAATGGTCGATTCGCTCGAGCACGGCACCGAGCTGCGCAATTACCTGCGCGAGAGCGGCGTATTCAGCAAGGTCGAGAATGGTGCTGCCGGCGAAGGGCAGACCCAGGTGATGGTCAAGCTGGATGCCCAGCGCAAGGTCGCGCCATTTCCTCTACTGTTCCTAAGTGCCGCCACTCTGTTCCTCTTGCCCTTGCAGAGTGACCTGGACACCAAGGCCGACTTCATCGTGATGCGTGATGGCAAGGTGCTCAAGCGTTATCACTATGAAAACTACATGGCCAAGTACGCCTGGCTGCTCGACCTCGGGGTTCCTGAACGCGAGGAAAACATCCGTCGGGTCGCCCGTGCCTTCGCCCGTGACATGCAGGCTGCCAACCTGGCCAGCAAGCCGCTGGAGGCGCAGCGATGAACAAGCTGGTCAAGGCGGCGCTAATGGCGGCCGGGCTGGCATTGCTCGGCGGCTGCAACCCGTCGATGAAGCCGCTGGGCTATCACGCGCAAAAGCCCTACGTGCCGATGAGCCTGTTGGTGCTGCCGGATGGCTACACCCGCTTCGACGTCCAGGAGCGTGACGAGCTGACCACCGCAGTCAGGTCGTCCGGCGCGTTCTCTTTCGTCGACCACGGACTGCCGCGCAAGGGTTACGCCCTGGTCATCAGCCAACCACCAGGCGAAGGGGCTGGTTTTCTGGTCGCGCTCAACGCCCTGACGCTGCTGACGTTCCCGATGCCCTACAGCTACGTGCACAACCTCACCGGCAAGGTCTACAAGGATGGCGAGCTGCTGCGCACCTTCAGCTACAAGCGTGAGGGCATGAGCGTGGGCGCCTGGTATGTGCCGCCGCCGATCACCGAGAACCAGCGGCAGATGCTTACCGAACTGATGCGCGACGTGGAGGCCAGTGCGCTGATTCCCCATGTCGACGATGCGGGGCAGGTTGGGTTAGTTGATCAACGGTAAGTCGTAGGCAGGCCAATAAATTCTCCGTCGCGCAGCAAGGGCTCTTGAACATGGGCAGAAGCGCAAGACTTCAAAAGAAATTGCACAAGCGCCATCTGATCGAGGTCGCCGAAGGGGTGGTGTTGAACGACAAGCTCGTCGAAATGCTATGGGCGCTCGATCATGGCGAGATATTCGAGTTGAACTCGGGTTCGTTTAACGCTGGCGCCATCCTCCGATACCGCTTGAACTATGTGATAACGAGAGGGCCGGTTGCCGGGCACTGGTTATACAGAGCGTTCGACCCTGGGGAGTTGGCCTTGTTCTTCACGGCGAAAGACGTCGAAGGTTTGGGGCATGGTTGGACCTTGTTCGAGGATGAGTGATCCAGAACCTGCGTCGATCGGAATGTGACTGACCACCGCCCAAGTGTTCGAACTGCGCGTCAGCGACTGTGGGGCGATCGCTGGCGGCAATGGGGCGTTAAGCCAGCATCCCCAGCCACATCGTCCCAAGAATGATGAGCTGCGCCGGCACCAGGTACCGCGCAAAATCGTAGCCACCATTGCTGAACGCCAAAACACATTTGGTCAGCGTGTTCCCCGTCAAAGCCATCATGCCCGGTACCACCAGCTCGGTCATTTGCAGCCGACCTGCAACCACCAGCGAGGCTGCCGACGCCGTTGCCGCGTGGGCATCGCCCAGGCCGCTGACGAACGCTGCGATGCTGGCACCGTTGTGTCCCAGGTGTTCGAGCAGAAACGCCGAGAGCAAAGCGATACCGGTCAGGGCGAGCGTGATGATGAGGGCTGTCCACAGATTGAAGGCGCCAGTGCCCGGATTCACCGCCGAGCAGTTCGAGTCGGCGCGCCAGGGCGCGAGCAGCAGCACGCCATAGAGCGCGGTAACCAGCGCGCCGAGGCCGACCGCTGGCAGGAAAGGGCCGAGCAGATGACGGTCGATGAAGATCAGCACCAGGGCGAACTGGGTGATGGTGGCCAGGTTCGACAACACCGCCGCCGCCGCGAAGGGGCGCACCGCTGCGCTTTGTCGTCGGGCTTCATGGGCCAGCAGGGCAATGGTCGCCGAGCCGGAGGCAAAACCTGAAGCGATGGCACTCAAGGGCAGGCCATAGCGCGGACCCACGAGGCGTATGGCGATATGGCCTAACGCTGCCACCGTCATCAGCAGGACGACCAAGGTACAGATGGTGCGTGGGTTGAGCACGTTGTAAGGGCCCAGAAAGCGGTCCGGTGTAAGTGGCAATACCACCAGGGCTACCGTCAGCAATGTCAGCCCATCACGCAGCTCCTGTTCGCTCAGTCGCTGCAGCACGAAATGATGCAGCTCGTGGCGCAGGGCCAGCAATACGGTCGTGACCACACCTGCTGCAGCGCCGAGCTCAGGCTCGGCAACGCTCAGCGCGCCCAGGACAAGCACCAGCAAGAGGGCTATCTGCCCTGTCACATCCGGCATTCTCCTGGGCGAGTGGCGGTATTGCAGGCAGAGCAGCAGTACCAGGCCCAGGCTCGTTGTGCCGACCAGCACCGGTCCTGCCAGCAGCATGCTGACATAGCCAAGCAGGGCAGTGATGGCGAAGGTCCTCAGCCCCGCTGCGGCAGGTTCCTCGTCGCGACGTTTCTTGCGTTCGCGCTCAAGGCCTACCAGCATGCCGATCCCCAGCGCCACGGCGCCGTGGCCAACATTCAGCATGTCGAGCATGGCGCTTTCAGGCTTTGCTTGCGTTCACTGTCAGGGCCGCCTTGCTCGAGCGCCATCAACGCTGGCATGTCAAGTATTTCCACCAGCCTGCCGCACAGGCTGACGATGCCTTGCGCACGCAAGCGGGCGACCGAACGGCATACGGTCTCCAGGCGCAGGCCCAGGTAAGATGCCATGTCCTCTCGTGACATGCGTAACATGAAACCATGGGCGGAGTAGCCACGGTTGACGAAGCGCCTGGACAGCCCGATCAGAAAACTGGCCAGGCGCTGCTCGGCGGTGAGGTTGCACAGCATCAGCACGCGCCCGTGCTCACGCACGATCTCCTGGCTCATCAAGCGGTTCAGGCTTTGCTGCAATACCGGAAAGTCGCGTGCCAGCGCTTGCAGGCGTCGATACGGCACTGGGCAGACTTCGCTGTCTTCCAGGGCAATCGCGTCGCAGACATGGTGGTCGGTGGCGATGGCGTCCAGGCCAAGCACATCACCCGTCATCCAGAAGTTGATCACTACACCCTGACCTTCGACGCTGTTCAGGCTGGTCTTGAAACTGCCGCAGCGCACGGCATAGAGCGTGGTCAAGGGGTCATTGGCATTGAACAGCGCCGCCCCTTTGCGGATACGCATGCGTGGCCCGATCAGCGCGCCCAGGCAGCCGGTGTCATGCAAGGGCAGACCGGTGGGCAGGCACAAGCCGCTGACCCTACAGTCGCGGCACAATGTCGCCAGTGGTTCCAGGTGAACCGCAGGTGAAGGAGGCTGCTCGAGCAGTGTGACTTTCAGTTGGCCAGACATGTTCAGGCCTCCTTCGCACATCGCCGGCCAGCCCGGACTGTCACGCCTGGGCGGGGCGACGAATCCGCGAGCATGTCCAGCGAATGCGGGGCGTTGAGGCGGGCGTTGAGCCGCTCGACAAACTGTTCGGCTTCAGCGGCGGTGCTGAAGCCTACCCGCCAGTCGTCCATGCGGACCCAACAGCGGTTCCGTTCGGTGTTGTGCTCGATGTAGATGTTCATGGGTGCCTCCGGAGCATGCATGGGCAGGAAAACTGCGGAACAATGCGAAGCGAAGGCGTCCCTGCCAGCACGATTCGGTTTCTGTCGCCGAACACCGTTGCGTTGATGAGGGTCATGGCACGCCTCCGGAGGCTGGAGATTGTTGTTGATATGGGAGTAGCGTGCGCCCGGCAAGCGGCGATACGTTGATCCTCGTCAAGTTTTTGTGCAGCGGGATATGCCGTTGGTCCGTGGGGCGTCAGTTGACAAACGTCAAGTCTGCAAAGCACGGCTAAACGATGCTTGGGCTACGTATCGCAACCGCCGAGGTGTGCCATGGAAACCCTGCAAAGACTGCTGCTGATCGCATCGCCCCTGATGCGCCGAACCCCCGTCTACGACCGCGCCGCAGCACTGGCCAAGGCCAAGGGCATGGCGTTGCACATCGTGGCTTTCGATTATGTGGAAGGGCTTGCCACGGCGGGCCTGGTGAATGACCAGGCACTGGCGGTGATGCGCGAAGGCTACGTGCGGCAACACCGGGAATGGCTGGAAAGCCAGGCGCAGTCGATGCGGCGCAATGGTGTCACGGTCACCACCGAGGTGGTGTGGGTGCAGCATCCCTTGAGCGAGATCCTGGTGCACCTGCGCGAACAGCCGTTCGCCATGTTGATCAAGGCGTTCGAGCATGAACCCTGGTGGGCGCGTGCCATGTTCACCTCCCTGGATATCCAGCTGCTGCGTGAAACCCGCATCCCGCTGCATCTGGTGCACAAGGCCAGCCATGCGCTGCCGCGCCGGATCCTCGCGGCTGTGGACCTGTCCAGGCCCGAGGATCAGTTCGAAGGCTTCAACGACCAGATCATCAGCGAGGCGTTGAAACTGGCCCTGCAGTGCAACGCGCAGATCGAATTGCTATATGCCTATGACCTGGGTTCGATGTACCTGGACGCCGGCGGCAGCCGGGAGCATTCGTTTCTGTTCGATTCCAACCTCGCCCAGACGCTTCACGAAGCCCAGAGCGATGCCTTCCAGGCCCTTGCCGAGCGCAATGGCATCGCCGTCGAGCACCGGCACATGCGCATAGGCGACCCAGCCAAGGTTCTGGCCGTGTTCATGGATAACAATGATATCGATGTGCTGGTGATGGGCAGTTATCACCACCACGGCATTGGATGGTTCATCGGCAGTACCGCGGAGCGGGTACTGCATCGCTTGTCCAGCAGTGTGCTGGTGATTTCCCCCGAGCATGCCCAGGGGTAAGGTACAAGGCCCGCAAGGGCCTTGGTTTTCAGGCCCGCAGGTCAAGTTCGTGAAGGATCTCGCTGACATCGCCGCCCAGGTAACGTGAGGTGAACCCCTGCGCCTTGGTCAGGCGGTGCATGGCGTAGTTGTTCGCCAGGTCCCTGGACATCATCCACTCATAGCCATTGCGCCGCGCCGCTTCGATCAGGTGCAGCAACAGGCGCTTGCCCAGACCTCTACGCTGCCAGTCCTCCCGCACCGCCACGGCACACTCGCAGCACGGGCTACCCGATATTCCGGCGTAGCGGCTGACGCCAATCTGCTGCAAGCAGCCGTCGACGTGAGCCAGCGCGACATAGGCCATGCGCTGGTGGTAGTCGACGGGCATCCTTTGCGGGTCCAGGCTGGGCAGGCCGCTGCTGATCCCGGCGATGAAGCGGAAACGCCGCGCCTCGGAGGTGATCGACCTGAGGAACTGCCGGTCGCGGTCGTGATCTTCCTCGCGCAGCGGCCGGATCAGCACGGGCGTGCCGTCATCAAGCTTTTCGACCCAGTGCTCGCAGGCGCCCGGCTGTTCGGTCTGCTGCGTATTCATATTGCCTCCCATCACCCGGATAGATGCCTGAAGCCGTTGTAACGTGGACGGCCGCCGCGGTTCTGACAATCGTCAAGTTCGGACCGGATCACGCGTTTCTGATCTGCATCAAGCGCCAGCGCGACCACCCCCGGAAAATCCCTTTCATCGCACCCCAGCGGCGCAAGTCCGGAGGTCCACCATGAGTCAATATCGACAGTTGCTGGTGCTGATTATCGACGTCGATCCGCATTCAGCCGCGCTGCGTAGGGGGCTGGCGCTGGCGCATGCCAGCGGAGCCCGCGTGCACGTGCTGGGGGTGTTCGTGCCAAGCGAGGCGCACCTGCTGCGCGAAGAGCGGCTGAATGAGGCCGATATCAAGCGCCAGTACGATCACTATCGCGAGCAGTTGCGAACGCTGGTCGAGCGGCACCGCAGCAGTGGTGTGGCACTGACGGTCGATAGCCTCGCCGCCGAGGATGTCCGCAGCGAGGCCCTTGACTATATTCGCGAACTGCAACCGGACATGGTCATCAAGGACAGTGAAGCCGCGTCGGCCATGGCGCGGCTGTTCGGTACCCCATTGGACTGTGCACTGATGCGCGGCTTCAAGGGGCTCACCCTGTTCGTGCCGATGGCGGCCGCCTCATTGCCCCGGCGTGTTCTCGTAGCCGTGGACACCCGCTTCAGCGAGACGCCAGCCGTACAGGAACAGTTCAACCGTGGACTCATTCGTGTTGCCCAGGCCTTGGCACTGCAGTGCGATGCCGAGTTGCACCTGCTCTCTGCCTACAACATGGCCGGAGTGTTCGCAGCGGATATCAACGTCACCCAAGCGTGGATCGAAGAGATGCGCGAAGCACTGCAGGAATCCTTCAATGCCTTGGCTGAGGCCGAAGGGGTGGCGCCGGACTGTCGGCACTTCATGGAGGGCGGACCGGTGCAGGTGATCCGCGAACAGGTCGCGGCCCTGGAGGTCGACGCCGTGGTGATGGGTGTGGTGCAGCCCAAAGGGCTGGACAAGCTGCTGGGCGATACCACTGAACGTATCGTTGATCACCCACCGTGCAGCGTGCTGGTGGTTCATCTCCATGTGTTCGAAACCCAGGAGCCTTGGCCATGCAACTGACCTTTCTCGGCGGCACCGGGACAGTGACCGGCAGCAAATTCCTGTTGACCCACAACAGCACGCGGGTGCTGGTCGACTGCGGACTGTTCCAGGGCTACAAGCAATTGCGTCTGCGCAACTGGGAGCCCTTGCCACCGGCACTGCGGGCGCTCGATGCGGTCGTGCTGACCCATGCCCATCTCGATCATAGCGGCTACCTGCCGGTACTGGCCAGGGAGGGCTATAACGGGCCGATCTATGCCACCCCGGCAACCTGCGCTCTGGCTGAAGTGCTGTTGCTCGACAGCGCGCGGCTGCAGGAAGAGCAGGCCGAACATGCCAATCGCCACGGCTATTCCAGACACACGCCGGCGCGGCCGCTCTATACAGAACAGGATGCAAAGCGGGCGCTGGCACTGTTGCGCCCGGTGGAGCTGCACCAGGCAATGCCGATCGCCGAGGGCATGGACCTGCTGTTGCGCACGGCAGGCCATATCCTGGGTGCGGCAACGGTGCAGCTCAGTGCACAGGGGCAGACCTTGGTCTTCTCGGGTGACTTGGGCAGGCCGCAAGACCCGATCATGCGGGCGCCGGAGCTGATCCGAACGGCGGATGTGCTGCTGGTGGAGTCCACCTACGGTGATCGCCAGCACCCGACAGAATCGACCGAGCAGTACCTGGCCCAGGTGATCAACCAGACACTCCTGCGCCATGGCATTGTCCTGGTGCCGTCATTCGCTGTCGGGCGCGCCCAGCTGCTGATGTATTACCTGTACAAGCTCAAGCGTGACCGGCTGATCCCGGATATCCCGGTGTACCTCAACAGCCCGATGGCCACCGATGCCACCGCCCTGTATCAGCAGTTTCGCCACGAACATCGGCTAACGGCGGCGGAGTGCGCCGCGATGAGCAAGGGCACGCGTATCATCCGCACGGTCGATGAGTCCCGCCACCTCGACCAGCTGCGCGAGCCGGCGGTGATCATTGCCGCCAGTGGCATGGCTACCGGCGGCCGGGTGCTGCACCACCTGAAGGCGCTAGCCCCCAATCCGCGCAACAGCATCCTGTTCTCGGGTTTCCAGGCGGGAGGCACGCGCGGCGCCGATATCGTCGCTGGCGCCCGCAGCGTACGCCTGCAGGGCGAAGACGTTCCCATTCGGGCGCAGGTGCACGCCATGGAAAACCTTTCGGCCCATGCCGACGCCGACGAGATCATGGAGTGGTTGCGCGGTTTCACCCGGCCACCGCGGCAGACCTATGTGATCCATGGCGAGCCACATGCCGCTGACACCTTGCGACGGCGAATCAGCCTGGAGCTCGGTTGGCAGGTGTGCGTGCCGGAATATGAGGAAACCGTTGCCATCGACCCTGTGCGCTGAACCCGGCGCGGGAGGTAGTCATGAACACGCAAGCACGAGCGAAACTACGGGCCTGGATGCACCGGCCCAGGGGCAGCCTGGGCTGGATCGTGGCCATTGTCGCGTTACTCGTCGCGGCATCTGTCTACCACGCCTTGAGCCCCAGCTGGCGCATGCCCATGCGTGATCCGGTCGTGCTCCTGAGCCTGCTGGCATGGAGTGTGGCGCTGGGCTGGGCCGTGCAGCACGGAGTGAAACGCACGGTCGGCAAAACCATTTTCAACGGCCAGGAGTCGGGCTGGCAGGCCAGGCTGGCATTGCTGCGCTCGATCAGCCGGGAGTCGAATGTGCTGATGGGCATGCTGCTGCTCCTGGCGGTGCTGGGCGCTGCCACCGCATGGCTGGCCGGGCGCTCTGTGGCGCAGATTGTTGAAAACTGCTCGGCCAACCTGCAGGCACAGGTGCAGGTGCCCGAAGATGAGCAGCTTGCGGCGCTGGTCGGCAAGCCCGTATGCACCTGCCTGGCGCAAACCTTTCTGGAGCGAAATGGGGTGATCCGCCTGGCGTTGTTCGAGACACCGCTGCAGAAAGTGAGCGGCCTGCGGGCGCTGACCCCTGCTGATGAGCAGCGCTGCCTCGCGCAGTTCGACCTGGTGCCCGAGGAAGGCAGTGCAACCAGGCCTTGAACCCAGGCGGTTGCCATCATGGGCACGCCTACGCAGGTAGGCCGCCGCGCCTTAGGCTTTGTACGAAAAGTGCCTGCGCGACAATCATGCTGCGTTGAAAACAGGCTCGGAATGCTCATTTACAACCCGTAAACTCCGCTTCCTCGCCTGTTTTCGCCTTGCCTGATCGCCGCTCGGCTACTTTTCGTACAAACCATAGGCCTGCGCGGCGGCCAGGGATCAACTCAGAATGAGCAGATGAATAACCTGGCTCAAGTCATCCGGGTCGGAGGTTGTGGTGAAGCCTGCCGCCTTGGCCAGGTCGCGCATCGGCTGATTGGCTGCCGAGTCGATCGAGTACATCTGCCGGAATCCCTTGGCCTTGGCGTGATCGATCAGGTGCCTGAGCAACAATTTGCCCAGCCCATGATGTTGCCAGCTGTCGAGCACCGTCACCGCGCACTCGCATTCATCCTTGCCGGCACAGGCGGCGTAGCGCGAAATGCCTACTTCCTGCAGTTCTCCGTCCAGATGGGCGAGGGCGACATAGGCTGCCTGCCGGTTCTGGTCGACCATCATCAACTGGTCGAGCATGGCTTCACCGGGTTCCTTGACCTGGCAGAGGAAGCGAAAATGCCGCGACTCAGGCGACAAGCGCTCGATGAAGGCCTTTTCGCGTTGCCGGTCCTTGGCTTGCAACGGTCGGATCAGCACATGGCTGCCGTTGTCCAGGGCTTCGATCCAGTGCTCGCCAGGGGGTGTTGGAAACACGGGTTTGGAGGGTTGGCGTGAAGTCTCGGCGGGGGGCATGGCAATATCCTCGGCAGTGATTGAACCAGGAAACGCCAGTGTGGGCGATCCACCTGAAACTGACTTGACAGTTGTCAAAGGCGTGCAAGAGCCCCGATCAAGCCTTCATCAACGCCGGCGGGAGGAAGATCTGCGCACCGAGGGTCTCTGAGCTTCTTCTGGCCTTTTGCGCTTCTGAACACCTGGCTACTCGACCTTCATTTGGCTTTCCAGTACTTCTGCATTTCCAGAAACAGGAATGAAGCAGTCCAGGTGATCAGCACCAGGCCCGTCAGCGCCTGCAGGCCGGTGAGGTATTTGAGGTGGCCGGTGGGGACGATGTCGCCGAAGCCTATGGTGGTGTAGGTGGTGAAGGAAAAATACACGCAGTCCAGAAAGCTCCCGTCGAAATGTCCGCTGAGCGTCCCCCAGCCCTTGGCATGGGCCATCAGGTAATAAGCCAGGGCGAAGCACCAGACTTCCACGGCATGGGCCAGCAACGCGCCGAACACCCCCGCGACGATACGGAACCGGCTCCACAGCCTCAGGCGTGGTAACCAGTCATTCAGGCGCAGCAGGCATTCGTAGTGGATGACCACCACCAGGATAACGATCAGCATGTTGATCAGCGTGACAGTGAGCATCATCGTTACTCGGGACGGGTTGCACGGTCAATGCTAGCTCACGCCTGGCACCGACCAGGCTGCACGCTCGACGACTTCGCGCTTGCAGCAAATGGCTGGCAATCGTGTGATCCCAGGTACCTTCAAGTCTGTTGGGAACCATGAGTAGTGCAGTGTTGATGTCAAAAGGCCGCCTTGCTGGAACGCCTTTGGTTCCCAGAGGTCTGAAGGGGTGGGTGGCCATTTACCAGCAACTATCAAAGCAGGTATCAGTCCAGAACGAAGCACAACGAAAGAAGGTGTGTAATGGACACGAAAGGCACTCACACAATCGAGCGAGAGAGTGGCGATGAGCCTCAAATGCTGCCGGCGGATGCGTGCGAACGTCTACAGCTGGCACTGGAAGCAGGGGCTATCGTGGGCACGTGGGTCTGGGACATTTCAAAGAACTGTGTGACGGCTGACGAGCGCTTTGCCCGTACCTTCGACCTTTCACCGGCATGTTGCGCGCGCGGTATCCCCATTGAAGAGGCACTCACTTCGATCCATCCAGAGGATCATGTACGTCTGGATGAGGCCATTGAAGACGCCATGGTTCGCGGGGGCGCGTTCCGGTGTGAATACCGCGTCAAGCAGACTGATGGAGGCTACCGGTGGATCGAGGCCAATGGTCGTGCCCAGCACGATGATAACGGCGTAGCGGTCAGATTCCCGGGAGTGCTGATCGATATTGAATCGCGCAAGGCGGCGGAAGCTGAACGCGATCGCGCATCGGCGTTGCTTCGCGCGTTCACCGCGGCTGTTCCTGGAGTGGTGTACGCCAAAGACCGCGATGGCCGGCTCTTGATAGCAAACGATGGTGCCACGCGGTTGATCGGTAAGCCGCCGGAGTTTTATCTAGGCAAGACCGACTTGGAAATACTCGAGGACAAAGCGCAGGCCCTCAAGGTGATGGAGACGGACCAACGCATAATGCGCGGCGCCATGGCGGAGCAGATCGAGGAGCGAGTGGACATGCCGGATGGCTCGGAAACGATCTGGCTATCCGTCAAGGCACCGATGTTCAACGCTGCAGGCGAGGTGATTGGGCTGATTGGCTCATCTATTGATGTAACGGCAAGGAAGAACGCCGAGGCAGCATTGTTGGAACTGAACCAGAACCTGGAGGCGAGGGTCGGCGAGGCCATTGCCGAACGGGAGGCTGCGCAGGCGGCCCTTCGCCACTTGCAGAAGATGGAGGTGGTGGGGCAATTGACGGGAGGAATCGCCCATGATTTCAACAACTTGCTTGCAGGTATCATTGGCAGTTTGGACCTGATCAAGGTTCGCTTGAGCAAAGGCCGCACGGCCGATCTTGAACGATATCTCTCGGTGGCCTATGGCGCCGCCCAGCGGGCCACGGCACTCACACATCGTTTGCTTGCCTTTTCACGCCGCCAGACGTTATTGCCTCAAGTCACCAATGTGAACGAGCTGATCGCTGGCATGGAAGAACTGATCCGTCGTACCGTCGGCCCATTGATACGTTTGCAAGTAGATCTCTCTGCAACGAGCTCTACGTGCTTGATCGACCCTGGCCAGATGGAAAACGCTTTGTTGAACTTGTGCGTCAATGCAAGGGATGCCTTACCGGAAGGCGGAACCATCGCTATCGAGACGTCGAGCGTGACCCTTGAGGAAGGGGCCGGGCTGGATCCGGATTTACAGCCTGGAACTTACCTGAGCATCCGTGTGGTGGACGATGGCATCGGAATGAGCGAGGAAACCCTGGCCAAGGCATGTGAGCCGTTTTTCACCACCAAGCCAACAGGCGCAGGCACCGGCCTTGGGCTTTCGATGATCTATGGGTTTGCCAAGCAATCCCGTGGGCAGATGAAAATTGAATC
>Ga0247818_10001343_pt1 | contig 15520 bp, 16 predicted proteins | sample 13C_Glucose_Day1_FD_192424 | JGI IMG/M metagenome (GOLD analysis project Ga0247818, IMG submission 192424) | Soil microbial communities from agricultural site in Penn Yan, New York, United States - 13C_Glucose_Day1 | ecosystem: Environmental > Terrestrial > Soil > Agricultural land | place...
GAAGCCCTGCAGGAGGCCATCCACGGTCTCGCCGGGCACATGATCAACTTCTGACCCGAACACCGAGAGGGCCCGCACAGTCTCTGTGCGGGCCCTTCGTCGTTGCGGACAAAGTCATTGTTGTCGTTGTAAGATACCAAGCAATCGCTTGCTTTATTGCCGTTTCGCAAGCCGTGCCCCCGTGGTGGGCTCAGCACGAGAGATGAACAGGACGATCATGCCCGCACCGATTCCGATGAAGCTTCCAGCCCCGACTTCCGAAGCGTGGGAGTGGCAACTACAGGCTCAGTGCCGCGGAGTGGATGCCGCGCTCTTCTTCCACCCGGAAAACGAACGGGGCCGCGAGCGTTCAGCACGGGCGAAGGCAGCGAAACAGGTCTGCGAACGATGCCCGGTCCAGGTTCGGTGCAGGACGCACGCCATTGAGGCCGGAGAGCACTATGGCACGTGGGGTGGATTGTCGGAGGACGATCGTAAGGGGTACCGCCGCAAATCTGCGTTTAGGCACGAAAGCCACGTCAGTCCGCTCATCGCGGGCTGACGTGGCCCCGTGCGCTCAATCGGACGTTCGGGTTCTGCGAATCCAGCTCACGAGCGCCTCGGTCGAGGAATCCACGTAGTCTGCAGGGTCTTCAGCCGCGGTCAATGCCGGCTGAAGCGCAAGAGCTTGAGCTTTCCCGAGTTCGACCCCCCACTGGTCGAACGAATTGATCCCCCACACGCACCCCTCGACGAAAACTTGGTGCTCATACAGTGCGATCAGTTGGCCGAGAACGGACGGTGTCAACATCGGCGCGAGTATTGTCGTGCTGGGCCGGTTCCCTGGCATTACCTTGTGGGCGACAACATCACGCGGCGTTCCCTCGGCCTCGATCTCCTCGGCAGTGCGTCCGAAGGCCAAGACTTGCGACTGGGCGAGAAGATTACTCAGTAGAATCTCGTGCATGGTCGCAGAACTGCCGATGGAAGGTAGATCCACTGCAGGACGGGCAAATCCAATCAAGTCTGCCGGCACAAGCGTGGTGCCTTGATGCAGTAATTGGTGAAATGCGTGCTGTCCGTTGGTCCCCGGCTCTCCCCATAGGATTACCCCGGTAGGAACCAGCACCGGCTCACCGTCCAACTGAACGGATTTGCCGTTCGACTCCATGGCCAGCTGCTGCAGGTATGCCGGGAGTCTCGCCAGGTCTTGTGCGTAGGGAAGAATTGCGCGGGTTTGTGCGCCAAAGAAGCTCGAGTACCACACGTTCAACAATCCGAGCACCATAGGGGCGTTCTGCTCCATAGGCGCCGTCTGGAAATGCGTGTCCATCAGATGGAAGCCTGCGAGGAACTCGGCGAATCGTTCCTTCCCGATCGCGGCCATCACCGCCAAGCCGATCGATGAACAGACGGAGTATCGGCCGCCGACCCACTCCCAGAATCCGAACATGTTCACGGGATCAATTCCGAACGCGGCTACTTCTTCCGTGTTCGTCGATACCGCGACGAAATGCTGCGCCACCGCCTGTTCGCCGAGCGATTCGGTCAGCCATCGACGTGCGCAAGCGGCGTTCGAGAGGGTCTCCAGCGTCGTAAATGTCTTCGATGCAACGACAAATAGAGTACGTGCCGGATCCAGACCGTGTAGCGCTGCTGTCAAGTCGGCGGGGTCGACGTTCGAGACGAAGCGCACATCCAACGATTCGGTGCTGTAAGTCCGAAGGGCACGGTGAACCATGGCGGGCCCCAGGTCGGATCCGCCGATTCCGATGTTGACCAGCGCGGTGATGCGCTCACCGGTTGCACCGCGCCAACTACCCGAGCGCAGACGGTCGGTGAAGTCCCCCATTCGACTGAGGACATCGTGCACGTCATTCGTGATGTTCTGCCCATCAATCGAGAGTTCTTCCTCGGGTGGGCGTCTCAGCGCGGTGTGGAGTACTGCGCGGTCCTCGGTCGAGTTGATGCGCCTGCCGGCAAACATACCGTCGCGGCGTTCCTCGAGTTCGGCAGCACGGCCGAGAGCCATGAGCAGCTCGAGCGTATCCCGAGTCACGAGATTCTTGCTGTAGTCGATGTAGAGATCACCCGCGGTGAGCGCCAGCTCGTTGCCGCGGGCCGGATCTTCGGCGAAGAGTTCCCGTAGATGACGCGAGGACATCTCTTTGTGTTCAATCGATAGGTCCGTCCATGCCGCATTGATCGCGCTTCTGTACATCGAGAGGTCCTTTGCCATTCCTGTGAGGTGAGAGCCTGTTTCTGTCACAATGCGACCTTCTGCACTGCGTGTCCCCCGAACTGTTGACGAAGGGCAGACACCGCTTTCATGGCGGGCGAGTCGAGCTGACGCGAGGAGAACCGTGCAAAGAGTGCAGCCGTGATCACCGGAGCCGGAACCGAATGACCGATTGCTTCTTCGACTGTCCACCGCCCCTCACCCGAATCGTCCACGTAGCCGGAGATCTCGCTGAGCGCGGGATCCGCGCTAAGCGCTTCGACCAGAAGGTCGAGCAACCATGAGCGCACGACCGTGCCTGCAGTCCATGCACGAAGAACGCCCTGCACGTCGGTCACAAGGTGTTCGGCACACAGCAGCTCATACCCCTCCGCGTAGGCCTGCATGAGTCCGTACTCGACACCGTTATGGACCATTTTTGCGAAGTGGCCGGCACCCACCGGGCCGGCGTGGACGAAGCACTTCGTTGGGTCTCCATCTGGCAGCAGCGATTCGAACAAGGGCATGGCTCGCGCGACGTCCTCCGATTGGCCTCCGACCATCAGCGCGTAGCCACGTTCCCTCCCCCAGATACCACCCGACACCCCACAATCGATGTAGCCGATTCCTAATGCCGCAAGTCGCTTCGCGTGTGCCTGGTCGTCAGTAAATCGCGAGTTCCCGCCGTCGATGACGAGGTCACCGGGATCGAGTAAATTCCCAAGTGTGTGCACGGTGTCCTGAGTGGCCTGGCCGTGCGGAACCATGATCCAGACGATCCGGGGGGCCTCCAGACGCGATACCAGGTCCGCAAGGGTGTCGACATCGCTGGAGCCCACGTGCGGGTCGTAACCGACGATGTCGTGGCCACGGTTGCGCAACCTTTCTCGCATGTTATGACCCATCTTCCCGAGTCCTATTAATCCCATTCTCAAGTTGTGGTCCTTTTCGTCGTCTAGTGCGGGACTTTTGGTTGGCCTAAGTCGTTGGCGTGATGCATGATTGACACGGAGGAGATCGGCACTTGTTGCAACCTGGCCTGACTGAATCGGTGTACTGTCGCAGTCGAGTCCGCGGAGTGGAGGCAAAGTCGTCGGGGCGCTGTTTCACACCGTCCTGGTGGGGACTCGATCACCCGTACCGAAAAATTCCGGCGTCAGGCCGCAGTCTGCCTTCTGACGAGGCGAGACCGAACGACGGTCCGGATGCCATGTCTCTGCTCAGGCGAGAGGCGTCGACCCCTGGAGCCCTCGACAAGTTTCGCAAGCCGTCTGAAGTAGGCGCTCGCCGGCAGGCCGAACTCGACAAATATGTCGCTGTCTTCGCCACCACCGTATGGGTACCACTGCTTGGCGAACTCGAGCATTGCGTCATCGTCGCTATACATCATTGCGTCACCTCTCTATCTGGAGTGCGGCTGCCGGTTCAGCATCAGTTCGAAGGAGGCGTCGGATCTGGACATTCCAACTGCCTTCACGGTCGCTGAGGGGCAGTGATTGCTGCATTTCCGTCTATGTCAACTCGAACACGGGAACAGCTCCGAACCCCGCGACGTCTTCGAACCGAACCTCTACCGGAGCGTCGATTGCTACGCGGGCGGTGACGCCCTCACCAAGAATCGCACTGAAAACTCTGAGGTTTCTCTGCTCCGGAAGAAGAATCCAGCCAACGACGTAGGGCGTAACGTCCTGGTAGCCTGGGACGAAACTCCTGTGGACCACCGTGAAGGTGTCTATGCGTCCTCGTCCGCTGACTTCGTCGAAGAAGAGACTCGTTCCACGGCATCGAGTGCATTCAGGCTCGGGATGGTGGATGAAGGTTCCGCACGTACGGCACCGCTGGATCAGTAGTCGACCCTCGTTGCATCCTTCCCAGAACGGACGCGCGAGTTCGCTAGGTTCCGGTGCTGTTCGGGTCCACATGACGCTATTCTCTCAAGCAAGCGCTTGGTTTACAAGGGGAGCAGATGACGAGACAAGCATTCGCCGGAGCGACAGCGGTGAGCGGGATAGGCATGACCGAGATATCCCGCCGCAGTGGCGTCAGCCCCCTCCAACTCGCACTGACCGCGAGTCGCTCCGCCATTCGGGATGCAGGCCTCGCTGACTCCGATATCGATGGCGTGCTGTCCTACCACATGGCCGACTCTGCACCGGTGAACACGGTGGCCGAGCATCTCGGCCTGTCGCCCGAGACCTGGACAAATGAAATCTATGGCGGTGGGACGCAATCTGCGTCGATCCTCGGTGATGCCGCAATGTTGATCCACTCGGGCACAGCAACAAACGTGCTCGTATTCCGCGCTTTGAACGGCCGATCCGGAAAAAGAATGGGTCAGGCAGCGATTCGGGTGGCCGGCGGCGAAACGCAGTTCACCATCCCATTCGGTATGGCGGGGCCGGTCAACCTCTTCGCAATGGCAGCTACCCGCTGGATGAACGACACGGGCGCCACCGAGGAGGATCTCGCCTCGGTGGTCTGTCAATCGAGGCAGTTGGCCGCATCGAATCCGCGCGCGCTTATTCACGCCCCCATCACTTGTGACGAATACCGTGCTAGTCCGTTCGTGTCGACCCCCTTGCGCCGAGTGGACTGCTGCCAGGAGACCGACGCCGGTGCGGCACTAGTTGTCAGCAGGGCGGATATCGCCGACGCCGTGAGCCCGAACAGTCCCCGCATCGGCGCTGTGGTGCGTGGCGGTGGCGTGGGATCGTCGAGTATGGACAAGGCTGCTGATCTGTCGGCCATTTTTTCCCGCTATGTGGCTCGCAAGTTGTGGAAGCTGTCCGGCCTGCGCCCCGCCGACGTCGATGTGGCGATGCTCTACGACGCCTACTCCCCCATCGTGCTTCAGCAGCTCGAAGACTTTGGCTTCTGTGGCGTCGGGGGGAGCGGGGAATTTGTGCGCTCGGGCAACACTCTCCCGAGCGGCACCCTTCCAGTCAACCCTCACGGTGGATTGCTGTCGGAAGGGTACATACACGGCTTCAACAATGTGTTGGAGGCCGTACGACAGCTTCGGGGAACTGCGGCGTCTCATCAGGTCGAATCCCCGCATGTCGCGTTGTGCACAGGCTTCGGAGGAAGCTACGGAAGCGCCACCATTCTCGAGAGCCCCTAGTCGGCGCAACACCAGAGTTGACCGACCCCCCAGCGCAAATTCACGAGTAAGAAACTCGCCCGTCGGCGAGGACACGACGGCCATCGACAGAAGCGGAGTACTCGAGGCCAGCGGCAGAGTCTTCTACCGGTGGGTGCTCCGTGGCCACGACAAGGCTGCTTCCCGGGAACACGGGCGCGGCAAATCGTGCCTCGATCCTCCTGAGCTCCCACGGCTTCGCCCCGAGCGGCTCAGCGAGGGACTTTGCCACCACGCCAAGCGTGCACAGGCCATGAAGAATCGGGCGAGCAAATCCGGCAGCCTGCGCGGCGGCTGGGTCGACGTGGATTAGGTGGCGATCGCCGGTAAGCCGGTAGAGGACGGCCTGCTCCGACGACAGCTCGATGATTCGCGATTCGTGCTCCACCGCCCGGCTGCCGTCTGCCGGCTTTGCCTTCACCCGTGGCGTGGACGGCGAGAAACCACCCTGACCGGGCAGGATAATGGAGTAGGTGGCGGAGTAATAGTCACTTTCGCACACTATGTCCAGTATCGCGGATCGTCCCGTGTCGCGGACCGCTTCGACATGGCCGGTGACTTCGAATTCGCTGGCGGGAGGGAGGGATCCGCGCATCGTCAGGGACTGAGACCCGTGTAGAGCTTGTGCCGGTACGAAGGCACCGGCAGCCGACGCCGCATCGGCGACCCACAGCCCCAGCGTGAGCGCAAACGTTGGCAAGACCTTCAGGTCACGCTCGAAGATCAGGGGCAACTCATCTGCGCGAGCGCCGACCGCGAGCGCGTACAAGATCGCGTCCTCTTCCCGGTACCGCACCACCCTGGTGCCCAGCTTGTATCCGACCCAATCCGTCATCTGCATGACGCCAGCGTATAGCATTTGAGCAAGCGCTTGGGTTACGCTAGCGAAGTCACGGTCACACGGAGGCCAACCCAAGCGATCGCTTGGTACTACTGACAGGAGTTGGCATGGCAAAGCTGCGGGCAGGCCTCGGATATGAACTCGAGGTGCGTGGGCGGACCAAAGAGGTCGAGCAGCAGGCGTTCGAGAATCTCATCGAGCAGGTCACTCTCGCCGATGGGCTCGGTTACAGCACGGCCTGGATGGTCGAGCACCATTTCACTCGCGGGTTCTCACACTCCTCGGCTCCCGATATCGTTCTGAGCGCACTTGCACGGGTCACAAAACAGATTCGGCTCGGGCTCGGCGTCGTACTCCTCCCGTTCTCTCACCCGATTCGCACCGCCGAGCGCGTAGCGACCATGGACATCATCTCGGGAGGACGCATCGAGTTCGGCACCGGCCGTGGAGCGTCACCACTCGAGTACCAAGCCTTTCAGCGCCCATTCGAGCAGTCCCGCACACTGTGGGAAGAAAACCTGGACACCGTGCTCGGGATCTGGGAGGCCGACGGCGAACCTTACAGCGCGGAACACGAGTTCTGGAGCGTCCCCGACGTTGGGGTGTACCCGCGCCCATTGCAGGAACCGCATCCGCCTGTCTGGGTGGCATCGACCAGCCTCGATGGATACCTTCAGGCTGCACGGCGAGGCTATAACCTCCTCGGCATGACCATGCTCAAGGGCATCGATGATGTCGCCGAGGACATCGCGAAGTACAAGGCCGAGTTGGCCCGCCACGGGTTCGACCCTGAGACGCGCAAGATCGCACTAATGATTCCGTGGCACGTCGCGCCCACGACCGATGAGGCGCACGCCAATGCCGCCGACGCGGTGATGTGGTACATCCGTCGCCAGGTCAACCTGGTTGCGCCGCCCGACTATTACGACGCACGGCACGCGAGCCACCGTGTCCTCGGAGCACTCGCCGCCGGCCAGTCTCAGGACGAAGCCATCGAGACGCTCCGCGACAACCTGATGATCGTGATCGACGACGTCGATGGGTCCCGCAAGGCTGTGCAGCGGCTCGAGGAAGCCGGCGTCACCGACTTGATCGGGCAGTTCCAAGTCGGCGGCCTCGACAACGAACATGTCCTGAGCTCGATCAAGCTGTTCGCTTCCGATGTTGTGGAGATTCGATGACACACACCCAAACCGTTGAGACGCTTCCCGAGCCGATCAGCAGAAGTAACCTCTCCGCTGCAGGAATCACCGCGGCTAAGGCCAAGGGGCTCTTGCACGTCGACTCAACTGCTACTGCCGCGTTCCCACTCTCAGCAGAGGACCGCGCGGCTGCGGTCGCGTTGACCGCAAAAACCCTCACCGACGCAGGCGTCAAAGCCACCGATCGGGTTGTCGTCTCACTCAACAATGACGGTGAGCTCGGGGGAACCCTGGTCGCAGAGGCGGCCGCGGAAGTGGCGGCGGCAGCGGCGAGCATCGGACCTCGCGGACGAATGCGGCTGTTGCGCACAGTCGAGAACATGCGCGCTAACGTTCTAGTGGGACCAGCCACCGGAGTAGCGGATTTCCTCGCACGGCTCCACCTCGAATTCCTGGTCGAGCCCTTGGACCTGGAACTCCGACTGATCCTCCTTACCGGTGAGATCGCTGACCCGAAGAAGATCGAACACTTGGGGCGCGAATTCGGCGCCCAAACCGTCGAGTTGTTCACCGACCCCCTCAGCGGGATCCCGATCGCACACAAAACTCAGACCGCCACCGCGCTCACCCCGACACACGGAGACTTGCTCGAGCTCACCACACCCGCGGAGACGCCGGCAAACGGTGAACTCGCAGAAATCGTCGTGAAGTACCCGTGGCACTCGAGCCTCGCGCACATCGGCGTGCGCACCGGGTATCTGAGCGGCAGGGACGGCGAGTCCCTCACCATGCCCACACATACCTGTGGTGATCTTCTCCTCATCCGCGGCCGGTGGATCTCCTTCTCCGCCCTCACGAAGGCACTTCGCGGCATCGACGGCATCTCACATTGGGAACTGCGCGTGGCAAGGCAGGGAACGCTGGATTCGGCGACGGTCTTCGTCTCCTTCAACCGCGAGAGCCTTGTAAAGAACGGCATGTGGCACGCACGGATCGAGCAAGCGATCAGCGCAATGACCCCAATATCCGTGCAGGTCGAAATCGATCCTCACGTACGCGAGGATTCCGCTCCGCCATCGATTCGGGACGAGCGCGGACACCATCTGTAAATCCAACAACTCTCGGAGGTCGAAATGAGCGCGACATCACCACTGCAACACGTCACGGGTCTTCCTGAGGTCGATGCCGCTGCGATGCGATCGGTACTCGGTCACTTCGCTACCGGTGTCATCGCGATCACTGCTGTGGATCCGGAATCCGGGGAAGGCGCCGGATTAGCAGCGAACTCCTTCACCTCAGTTTCTCTGGATCCGCCTTTGGTGGCGTTCTGCGTCGCCCACACGAGCAGTTCATGGCCGGCCATCAAGCGGGCTGACACCTTCGTGATCAACATTCTCGCCGAAGATCAGGAACACGTCGGTCGCCAGCTCTCGGTCAAGGGCGGTGACAAGTTTGCAGGGTTGGCCTGGCGGCCCTCGCCGTCGGGGGCGCCGGTCGTCGAGAACGCTGTCGCCTGGATCGAGGCTCGTGTCGAAGCCGAACATGTCGCGGGTGACCACGTGATCGTGGTGTCGCGGGTTCAGCACCTCTATGCCGACGGACGGTCGCCCCTCCTATTTCACCGCGGTAAGTACGGACGACTGCACATCGCCGACTGAGTCCGTACTGCACGTCGTCCAGCTAAACAGGATCACCTCTCCTGTAACAAGATCGCCCAGAGCCGACGAAGACACGCACCCTTCCCCTCGTTGAGTCCACGTACCCCTGCATTGTCGGAGGCATCATGAGAACACACATTTCCCCGGCCGACGGACAGCGCGACACTGCGGTTCCACATGAACGGTTCGATACCGTGCCTGCAGCTCTAGACGCCATGGCACGCGGTGAAATCGTCGTTGTCCTCGACGACGAGAACCGGGAAAACGAGGGCGATCTGGTGATGGCGGCTGAGCACGTCACTACCGAGAAGATGGCTTTCATCGTCCGACACACGTCCGGGTTTGTTTGTGTCGCGATGACCGAAGCACGTGCGGCAACGCTGGGCCTGCCACTGATGGTTCCGCCCGACGGCAACACCGAGGTCCTCCGAACCGCGTTCGGGGTATCGGTCGATGCACGGGATGGTGTGACGACAGGGATCTCTGCAGCGGACCGTGCGGTGACTACTCGTGCGCTTGCAAGCCCTCAGACTCTCCCTGACGCTCTCACTCGGCCGGGGCACGTGATGCCGCTCCTGGCCCGGCCAGGCGGCGTGCTGGAGCGGCCAGGGCACACGGAGGCAACCGTTGACCTATGCCGAATGGCTGGACTCGAGTCTCTGGGTGTCCTGTGCGAACTCGTGGACGATGATGGTGAAATGTCGCGTCGCGCGTCGCTATTCGAGTTTGCACGTCGACACGATCTGAGAATCATCTGCGTGCGCGACATCATCGAGCATCGACGGACGCGAGAGTCAATTGTCACTCGCGTTTCGGAAGCCCGAATTCCGACGGCCTTCGGCGACTTCACCGGACATGCTTTCACAGCGCACGACGGCGTGGAACACCTCGCGTTGGTCGCCGGAACACCGCATCTAGCCGATTCTGCGGCTACGGCGGCACCGCTCGTTCGCATACACAGCGAATGCCTAACTGGCGATATTCTCGGATCACTCAGGTGCGACTGCGGTCCCCAACTCCAGGACTCTCTCGAATTGATCGCCGCGGAAGGCACTGGGGTCTTGGTGTATCTTCGCGGTCACGAAGGCCGCGGCGTGGGGCTGGGGGCGAAGTTGGCTGCATACGCGCTCCAAGAGAACGGTTACGACACAGTTGATGCGAACCTCGAACTTGGTCTGCCCGTCGACTCACGGGACTATGCTGTTGCGGCCGCCATTCTCAGGGACCTCGGCGTGGCACGAGCACGGTTGATCACCAACAACCCGGACAAGATCAGCGCCTTGTCCAGGTATGGCGTCGAAGTAACACAACGGGTGATCCGACCTGCACATGTCAACCGCCACAACATCGACTACCTGCGCACCAAAGAAACTAGACTGGGGCACTCCATCATTCCGGTCGCCGAGGTTGCGGAGTTCGCAGGGTGACAGCCACCGCCGGTAACCGTTGCGCGGACAGTGGGGATTGCTGCGCACGCCTGCACACCAGTAGGTGATGTCCGGAATTGGCATACTCGCGGTGGGGGCAGGGAACTCCTCTGTTGGCGCTACATCGTTCGGGACCCTCGCAGTGGTTGAGCTCGCGCATGGCCTCGAAAGAGGTTTTTCCGAACGGATTCCAGGCGCTGAGTGGAGGGGCATCTCCTTGCTCGAGACCAAAACTGGTTTGGACCGGTGGCCAGTCGAGCGTCGCCATGCTCAGCCCATCGCCACAGATCCACCGCGGGACCGGCGCTCAGATCCGCGGTTGCAGTGCAGATCTGCAATGTCACGGCTCTGGTTTCCGCTAGCGAGGGAACTCCCGACGGGTTGCCGTCCCCGTCTATATTGCCACTGCAGGGCGACCTGCTGTCGCGCCACCATCGACAACCAGATCGTGACCGGTGATGTAGCCGGCTTCGTCCGACGCGAGAAACAGGATCCCGGCCGCGATCTCAGAGGGTCGGGCGGCGTATCCGATGGGCTGGAGTTTGTCGAGGATCTGCGTGATTCCGTCGATGTCGGGAACCATCGCGGTCAGCATTGCCCCGGGTGAGATCGTATTCACCCGGATACCAGCGGGGGCAAGCTCCAGTGCACACGCTTTCGACATTGACACCACGGCCGCCTTCGTTCCGCTGTATACCGCCATGCCCGCTGTGGGCGACATCCCACCGTTCGACGCAACGTTCACGATGACCCCGTGTCCTTGCTTTGCCATCAACCGGCCTGCCGCGCGCGTTCCGTAGAAGACACCGCCGAAGTTGACCGAAACCGTCCGTTGGAACTCGTCGTCGCTCGTCTCGACCAGGGAGTGGTTGGCAGATACCCCTGCGTTGTTGCACATCACGTCGACTCGTCCGAATTTGTCGTGGGTGGAGTTCACGAGTGCATCCACCGACTCCGGACGACTCACGTCGACCTGTACGAAATCTGCGCCGATCTCGGCGGCGACCGCCTCACCGCGGTCGCCATTGATGTCTGCGATTACGACCCGCGCTCCCTCTGCGATCATCAATTCGGCCGTTGCTCGGCCCAATCCTGAAGATCCACCGGTGATGATCACAACTTTGTTCAGTACCCGACCGGTCACGGCGAGCCCCTTCCTTCCGGCTACAGCTATAGAGTCTTCACTCCTAGCGCTTGCTTGTTCAGTCACCAAATACATCTACCGCCAAGTCACCCGTCCACAAGAGCACGCGCTCAGTCCGGTGGCTCACGCCCTAGCTACAGTCACAGGTGGCTACGTGTGACCTCCATCCCGCGGGTTCGAGAGGTCCCCACTGCGGTGAATTACGCTGCCCAACTACTGGATCCTCCGCCGTTGCCAGTCGGGGCACACGATGCTGTCCCACTGTCCCGCAAGCGCGTCGCGCGCAGGTTCAGATTCCAGGAACACCGGGATGTTCTCGGTGTGCTCGTAGTGCGGCCCACACAATGACAGTCCTCCGTCGACCGCCAGGTTTTGCCCCGTGACATACAGGGCCAGGTCCGACAACATGAACATCGCGGCAGAGGCGACATCGGCAACCAGTCCCCGCCGGCCCAGCGGAATGATGTCGCGTTCGCGATTCCCTTCGGACGTGCGGGCCGGGTGCATCCTCGGCGATTTGATCAGTCCCCACGACACGGTGTTGGCTCGGACTCCGAAGGGTCCGAGCTCGACGGCCATCGTGCGCGTGAGGGAGTCCAGGGCCGATCGTGTTGCCCCGTAGAACGAAAACCACGGCATCGATCGATCGGCGTCGGTGACGGACAGGTTGACGATCGAAGCGCGCTTCCCGTCTATCATGCGCCGGGCAACGGTCTGGCTGGTTCGCAGTGCGTAGGTCACGTTGGTCGCGAGAGCGCGAGTCCACTGGTCCGCTCCGAGATGAAGGAAGTGTCCGATGTCGTCGCGGGACACGCCGCCGACGACATTGACGAGGTGCCTGACCGGTCGATCAGCTCGATCGAGAGCTGATTCGAGGTCGCGGATCCCATTCTCTGTGGTGATGTCCGTAAGCACGGGGAGCAGACGCACATCGTGGCCCAGGGCGGCTGCGAGGTCTCCCGAACGCTCTTCGTCGTGGTCGACCATGATGACAGACGAGCCGGCGTGCAGAAGGAGCTGGACCATCGCCGAACCGACCCCGCCGCTCGCTCCACCGATGACGACCGCGCAGCTGTCCGCGAAACCTGGAAATGCGAATTCAGGAACCGGCGGGAGTTCGAACTTCACTGTCACAGCGGCATCGCCAGTCCGCCGTTGACCCGGATGATCTGTCCAGTGATGTACGAAGAGGCATCCGAGGCCAGAAAGGTAACGGCGGTGGCGACCTCCCTCGCCTGACCCGGTCGGCCGAGCGGGATCTCGGCACTGTGCTCCCTGTCAACTGTGTTCCGTTGCTCTACATTCACTGTGCCATCCGCGTTCCGATAGTGAGCGGCGGTCATTGACGTCGAAATGTACCCCGGCGAGACGGTGTTCACCCGGACGCCATCACCGCCGAGCTCCATCGCGAGTGTCCGGGTGAGCTGCAGGACACCCGCTTTCGGGATGCTGTACGCCCCGAGGTCGGGCGCGTGGCCATCCACAGTTCCGGACGAGACATTGATGATGCTTCCACCGCCACCGCTGATCATCGCGGTGCCGACTGCGCGACAACCGTACACAAAACTCTTCAGGTTGAGAGTGAGACCTTCGTCGAACTCGTCGTCGCGCATGGACAGGATGGGTCCGGGGGCCGTGATCGCACCGGCTACGTTCGCCAGAACATCGATCCGTCCCGTCCGGAGGAGCAGATTTGACACTACGGACTCGAAGTCGGCTGCAGAGCGCACGTCCAAGGAGTAAGAGAATGCCGTGCCTCCCTGTTCCGTGATCTCCTCGGCGCAGCTTTGGCACGATTGCTGGTCGACATCCGCACAACCCACCGCGGCGCCTGCGTTGGCAAGTTCGATCGCCGTCGCGCGGCCGATACCACTTCCAGCGCCGGTGACAAGTGCAGTGCGGCCACCTAATCTGAGTGTGACACTCGACATCGCTCGTCGTCCTTTCCATGAGAGACGCGCTTACTGCGCGGTATAGCGGCCGTCGACGACGAACTCAGCGACCTACCTACCCTCCGAATTGACCGGAAACGTCCTCCCTCACGCCTTCAGGGGTGCGTAGAGCACGACTGCGTTGCCCCAGGGGTCCAGCACGACCGCACGAGTCTCATGCGGCCCGTCCTCAGGATCGCGAACTACCGTGGCTCCGGCGGCAACCGCTGCGTCTACGGCGGAGGCGACGTCGGATACCTTGAAGGACGCGGCGACGCGACCGTCAGTGACGTCCTCCTCGCGCCCGGCGATCGCGACGGTGACCTTGCCGCCGTCCAGTGCAGCGAATCGTGAGCCGTCTTGGAACTTTGTTGGAAGTGACAAAACGGATTCGTAGAACTTCACCGCGGAGTCGACGTCGTCGACGGGATACAACACATTCCCGACGGAAACCTGCTGGGTCATGGTCTGGTTCTCCATCTTCTTCGAGAGGGCCCTTGGATGTCCGTGCTCACACACGATTCGATTTGGTGTCTTCATAGCGCTTGCGGGCGCGCGCGTTCGCGGCACCGAGCGCGACCTGGAAGTCGCCTTCAGAGTTGTGAAAGGTGTTCCAGTTCTCGATTCGGCGCCGATTCGAATCCTGGAAGTGGGGCACGACTTCGCGAGCGAACAACTCGTACGAGTTCAGGGTGTCCTGGGGCGAGGCCCAGTCGAGTACCCGGATGAGGTGAGTGCCGTAACCGCCGGACATCTCCTGCATACGCTCGATATGCTCGATTGCATCTTGTGGAGTCCCGACCACGCCGAGATTGGACGCGCGGAACACGTCGAGGATCGGTGCTCCCTCGTCCAGACCCGACGAGTCATAGATTGCCTTCAGGAAACTCGCGTCGCGGAACAGGTAGCGGCCGGCGTCTTCCATGGCGTATGAAACCTGCCGCTCGGCTTCCTCTCGTGTGGGGGCCACGTGAATGACGCTCACGAGCCGCCAGTCCCGGCGGTCTCCCGGTCCGTGCCCGTGCAGCGCCCGCTGTTCGGAGTAGATGTCCCAGTGTTCGGCGAGTACGCGACTGCCGGCGTCGGTTGCGGCGGCGAGGGCGAGCATCGGCAGCCCAAATCGTCCGGCCAACATAGCCCCGGCCGGCGAGATCACCGCTGTGACAGCCAACTCCGGGTGCGGGCGGGTGTAGGGCAGCATCTGCAGCTGCGCCTGCCGGAGTTCGAACCACTCGGTCTTACGATCGATGCAGCCGTCGGAAGTGAACAGAGCGAGGATCGCTTCGAGCGACTCTTCCATTCGCTCCCGGAGCGACGAGTATTCCAGCCCCATCATGGCAGCATCGGATGGAAGTGCGCCCGGGCCAACTCCCATGATGAGCCGGCCCCGGGTGAGATGATCCAGCAGTGTCATGCGCTCGGCGACCATCAGCGGATGGTGGTAGGGAAGCGAGATCACTCCGGTACCCAGCTTGATGTGCCGGGTTCGTTGCGCAGCAGCCGCGATAAAAAGCTCGGGGCTGGAGATGATCTCCCAGCCACTCGAATGGTGTTCGCCGACGAAGGCTTCGTCGAATCCGAGCTTGTCGAGGTGTTCGACGAATTGCAAGTCACGCTCGAGGTCCCAGGTGGGATTGTTCGACGGCTTGTGCTCGGGTCCGAGGAAGACGCCGAACTTCATCCTCGTGCGCTCATGGCTGGTCATGATCGATCACTTCCTTTGGTTACGCGGGTTGTCCAATCGGGGGCCTGTGATCTAGTCATGACCGGCTTGCCCTTCGTGCCTCGGTCGCCGCGTGGTCGACATCGCCCTTGGCGGTGACGACCACACCGTAGTCACGCATTGCGCCCTCGACTGTGATCCGTGCGGCTTCGACGTCCTCGGACACGGACTCCACGGGGCGTTCGAAAGGATCTCCGATTCCACCGCCGCCGCTCGTCTCGACGATGAATGCCTCGCCCGCCTGGAAGAGTTCGTTATTGACCTTCGAATTGAGGACGACGGTATCTCCGTGGGGTACGCGCTTTTTGAAGGCACCGG
>Ga0247818_10001345_pt1 | contig 15515 bp, 15 predicted proteins | sample 13C_Glucose_Day1_FD_192424 | JGI IMG/M metagenome (GOLD analysis project Ga0247818, IMG submission 192424) | Soil microbial communities from agricultural site in Penn Yan, New York, United States - 13C_Glucose_Day1 | ecosystem: Environmental > Terrestrial > Soil > Agricultural land | place...
GTTCACCAGCGAGCGGCATCTGCTGGTCGGCGGTCCGCCAGAACCGCGACAGCGGCGCGAAGGTCTCCGGGGCCCGCCCGCCGACCAGCAGATGCCGCTCGCTGGTGAACGCGGCGGCCACCGCGCCGTCGTCCACCGTCACGGCAGGCACCCCGCCGCCCGTACGCCGGGCCCCCAGCTCGGCGGCGGCCAGCGCGCACGCGCCGACGCAGGAGCGCGCCGACTCCCGTACGGGCAGGCGGGCGGGGAGCGTGCCGGGCCGTTCGACCCGGGACACGCGCGCGAGCAGGGCGGGGTCGCCGCCGAGGGCGGACCACACGGACGTGATGTCGGTCATGACCGCACTATGCCGCGAGAGGGGGCCGGGCGAAGCGCCCGGCCCCCTCTCGAACCGTTCCCGCGTGACTGCCGGGTGAGCGTGACTACCGCGTCACCGCGTCCAGCGCGTCGGCGGTGCCCCAGCCGTAGAAGCCGTTGCGGTTCTTCGGGCCCTCGCACACCGCGTCGACCTTGCCGTCGCCGTCGATGTCGTACGGGTCCGTGCACGCGGTGGCGTCGGCCTGCGCGTACAGCATGGCCTTCACCAGCGCCGGCGAGGCCTTCGGGTGCGTCGACTTGATCAGCGCGGCGACGCCCGCGACGTGCGGGGACGCCATCGACGTGCCCGCCATGTAGCCCCACGACCCGCCGGGCAGCGTGCCCAGGATCAGACCGCTGGTGGCCGGCGGCTCCGGGGTCTGGTAGCGCGTCGAGTCACCGCCGGGCGCGGCGATGTCGATGACACCCCGGCCGTAGTTGGAGAACGACGACTTCAGGCCCTTGGCGCCGGTCGCCGCGACCGTCACGACACCCGGCAGCTGCGTCGGGATGTCGAGGCACTCGGTCGGGTCGATCACCCGGTCCGACGGGGTGCCGTCGTTCGGGGAGACCGGGTCGGTGATCTCGTCGGCCGCGAGGTCGTAGTTCTCGTTGCCGGCCGCGGCCACGTTCACCGCGCCCTTGCGCTCCGCGTACCGGGTGGCCCGGGTGACGGCCTCGAGGAGCGCCGTCTGGTCCGGGTCGTTCTTGCAGTTGAAGTACCAGGGGTCGGTGTAATAGCTGTTGTTGGTGACGTCGACCCCGTGCTCGGCCGCCCACATGAAGCCGCACACCACGGCCTCGGTGTAGAAGTAGCCGTCCGGGTTGGACACCTTGATGCCGGAGACCTTCACGCCGGGCGCGACACCGGTCATGCCGACGCCGTTCTTGGCGGCGGCGATCTCACCGGCTACGTGCGTGCCGTGCGGGCTCTCCTGCGCGCCCGGCCGCCAGGCGCCGTCGCTCGTGTCCGGCTTGCCCGTCACGCAGTTGACCGACGCGGCCCGGTCGAAGTTGGGCGCGATGTCCGGGTGGGTGTCGTCGACGCCGGTGTCGATGACGGCGACGGTCACCTTGGAGCTGCCCAGCGACTTCTCGTGCGCCTTGTCCGCCTTGATGGCGGGCAGGTCCCACTGCAGGCCCTGGAGCGGGTCCTGGTCCGCGGCCGCGGCCGACTCGGCCCGGGCGATCTCGGCGGCGCTGAGCGCCTTCGGGGCGCCCATGTCCGCGGTGACCGCCGACGGCAGCGGCGCGTTACGGGTGGCGCCGGCCGACTGCACCCCGCGCACCGTGCGGATGGTCTTCGCGAAGTCGGCGTTCGACGAGTGGACGACGATGACGCCGATCTTGTCGTACGACGTCACGACGGTGCCGCCGGCCTTGGCGATCGCCTTCTTCACGTACGCCGACGTGGCGTGCCCGCCCTTGACGTTGACCACGTAGCTGAGCGAGGAGGCGTCGGCGGAGACCGCGGCCGGCGCCGCGTCGGCCGGTGCGGCCGTGGCCGCGGTGTTCGGCAGGAACGCCAGCGCCGTCGCCATGGCCATCCCGGCCGGGATGACGAGCGCGCGGCGGTGACGCGGGAGGGACGCTGTCATGAAGTCTCCAGTTCGTTCACGAATGCGGGCGGGAAGTGCGTTGTGACGGCGTTCACTTGACGGCGCGCAGCGCGTCGACGATGCCGAAGCCGTAGAAGCCGTTGACCCGGCTGCCGCCCTCGCAGGTCGCGTCCTGCACGCCGTCGCCGTCCTGGTCGTAGGACTCGGGGCAGCCCGGGTTGTTCGCCTGGGCCTTCAGCAGCGCCTGCAGCTGGGCCGGGGTGGCCCGCGGGTGCTTGGACTTCAGCAGCGCGGCGACGCCGGCGGCGTGCGGGGAGGCCATCGAGGTGCCCTGCAGCCAGGCGTACTGGCCGTTCGGCATGGTGGACAGGATGCGGCCGTCCTTCGACGGGGTGTCCGGCAGCTGGTAGCGGCGGTCGCCGCCGGGCGCGGCGACGTCGACGACGCCCTTGCCGTACGTGGAGTAGTACGACTTGAGGTTCTGCACGCCCGTCGCGCTGACCGTGACGACGCCCGGCAGCTGGGTCGGGATGTCGTAGCACTCGGACGGGTCGATGGTGCGCTCGACCGGCGTGCTGTCGTTCGGGCTGGACGCGTCGTCGATGGCGTCGGAGGCCAGGTCGTGGTTGGAGTTGCCGGCCGAGGCGAGGTGCAGCGTGCCCTTCTTCTGGGCGTACAGCTGGGCCCGGTTGACCGCGTCGACGATCGCCTTCTGGTCCGGGTCGTCCATGCAGTTGTACAGCCACGGGTCCACGTAGTAGCTGTTGTTCGTGATCTCCACGCCGTGGTCGGCGGCGAAGACGAACGCGCAGACGACGTTCTCCGGGTAGAACAGGCCGCTGTCCGGGTCGCTGACCTTGATGCCGGCCACCTTGACGCCGGGAGCGACGCCGGCGACGCCGACACCGTTGCGGGCCGCGGCGATCTCACCGGCGACATGGGTGCCGTGGTAGTCGTCGGCCGTGTACGGCCGCCAGGCGCCCTCGCTGGTGTCCGCCTTGCCGCCGACGCAGTTGGCCGACTGGGAGGCGGAGAAGTTCGGGGCGAGGTCCGGGTGGGTGTCGTCGACGCCGGTGTCGATCACGGCGACGGTCACCTTGCCGCTGCCCGGGTTGATCTTCGCGGCCTTGTCGGCGCCGATCGCCCGCAGGTCCCACTGGTCGGCCTCGAGGGGCTCGCTGCCGGGGGTCAGCGCGGAGGCGGCCCGCGTCCTGGCGGCCTCGGCGGCCGTCACGAAGTCGGCGGCGCCCGCGTCGGTCGTCCCGGCCGGGGTGAGCGGCGAGGTACGGGTGGCGCCGGCCGACTGGACGCCGCGCACCGCGCGGATCTCCTTGCCGAAGTCCGGGTTCGCCGAGTGCACGACGATCACGCCGATGCCGTCGTACGTGGCGACGACCTTCCCGTCGGCGGCGGCGATCGCCCGCTTCACCGACGCGATGGTGCGGTGGTCCGCCTTGGTGTTGACGACGTACGCCAGGGCGGGCGCGTCCGCCGCCTGCTCGGCCGCCGCGGTCCGCGGGGCCGCCGAGGCCGCCGCCGGAAGGAAGCCGAGAGAGGCGGTCAGGGACAGCACGACGGGCACGGCGAGGGCGAGCCGGCGTCTGGAACGCAGATGAGCCATGGGGTCTCCACATCATCCGGAAACGAAACCGGCCCGAACAGGAGATGGTGCTGCTCGGGCAGGTACATGACGGGGTGGTGCAGGGTGAAGCTATCCCGCGCTCTCGCTGGCCAGCAATGTTTTGCCGGGAACGTCTTCGGAAAACGGCACCGGAAAAGAACGCCGGAGAGTTGAACCGGTCCTCGCGTGGCGCCGTGCCCTTGGGCAGGAAGCGCGAGGACACTCGCCTTCCGTCCCCGTCCGACCCGCACCCGCACCGCGAGGAGACTCCGTGGCCGCCGAAGCACCGCCCCCCTCGAAGGAACAACACAAACTCCCCACCCCCGAGGAGTTCACCGAGGTGCAGGAGAGCGCTGAGTTCGGTGAACTGCGCCGCTCCCACCGCTCCTTCGCCTTCCCGCTGACCATCGCCTTCGTCGTCTGGTACCTGCTGTACGTCCTGCTCTCCAACTACGCGGGCGGCTTCATGGGCACCAAGCTGTTCGGCAACATCAACGTCGCCCTGGTCTTCGGCCTGTTGCAGTTCGTCACCACGTTCCTCATCGCGTGGTGGTACTCCCGGCACGCCGCCACCCAGCTCGACCCCAAGGCCGAGGCCATCAAGACCCGTATGGAGGGCGGCGCATGAGCCCCGCGATCACCCATGTCACCCTCGCCGCGAACGAGGCGAGCGAACACCGCACACTGATCATCACGCTGTTCGCGCTGTTCGTCGTCGCGACCCTCGGCATCACCGTCTGGGCGGGCCGGCAGACCAAGGACGCCGCCGACTTCTACGCGGGCGGACGGCAGTTCAGCGCCTTCCAGAACGGACTCGCGGTCTCCGGCGACTACATGTCGGCCGCGTCCTTCCTCGGCATCGCGGGCGCCATCGCCCTCTTCGGCTACGACGGCTTCCTGTACTCCATCGGCTTCCTGGTCGCCTGGCTGGTCGCCCTCCTCCTGGTCGCCGAGCCGCTGCGCAACTCCGGGCGCTACACGATGGGCGACGTCCTCGCCTACCGCATGCGCCAGCGCCCGGTGCGCACCGCCGCCGGCACCTCCACCATCGTGGTGTCGATCTTCTACCTGCTGGCCCAGATGGCGGGCGCCGGCGTCCTGGTCTCGCTGCTGCTCGGCATCACCTCCGACGCCGGAAAGATCCTCATCGTCGCCCTCGTCGGCGTCCTGATGATCGTGTACGTCTCCATCGGCGGCATGAAGGGCACCACCTGGGTCCAGATGGTCAAGGCCGTGCTGCTCATCGGCGGCACGCTCCTCATCACCTTCCTGGTCCTGCTGAAGTTCAACTTCAACATCTCCGACCTGCTGGGCAGCGCCGCCGAGAACAGCGGCAAGGGCGAGGCCTTCCTCGAGCCCGGCCTGCAGTACGGCGCCGACGGCACCACCAAGCTGGACTTCATCTCCCTCGGCATCGCCCTGGTGCTCGGCACCGCCGGTCTGCCGCACATCCTGATCCGCTTCTACACGGTGCCCAACGCCAAGGCCGCCCGTAAGTCCGTGAACTGGGCCATCGGCATCATCGGCGGCTTCTACCTGATGACCATCGCCCTCGGCTTCGGCGCCGCGGCACTGATCTCCCAGGACGAGATCATCGCGTCCAACCCCTCGGGCAACACGGCGGCCCCGCTGCTCGCCCTGCACCTGGGCGGCGTCGAATCGGCCTGGGGCGCGATCCTGCTCGCCACCATCTCGGCGGTCGCCTTCGCGACGATCCTCGCCGTGGTCGCCGGACTCACCCTGGCCTCGTCGTCGTCCTTCGCGCACGACATCTACGCCAACGTCATCCGCAAGGGGAAGGCGACCGAGAAGGAGGAGATGAGGGCGGCCCGCTGGGCGACGGTCCTCATCGGCATCGTCTCCATCGGGCTCGGCGCCCTCGCCCGCGACCTGAACGTGGCCGGCCTGGTCGCGCTGGCCTTCGCGGTCGCCGCGTCCGCCAACCTGCCGACCATCCTCTACAGCCTGTTCTGGAAGCGGTTCACCACCCAGGGCGCCCTGTGGTCGATCTACGGCGGTCTCGTCGTCGCCGTCGGCCTGGTGCTCTTCTCGCCCGTGGTCTCCGGCGACCCCAAGGCGATGTTCCCGGACGTCGACTTCGCCTGGTTCCCGCTGAAGAACCCGGGCATCATCTCCATCCCGTTCGGCTTCCTGATGGGCTGGCTCGGCACCGTCCTGTCGAAGGAGGAGCCGGACGCCAAGAAGTACGCGGAGCTGGAGGTCCGGTCCCTGACCGGCACCGGCGCCCACTGACCCACCCCCGCGGCCGCGCCGTACGGACCCCGACCGGTCCGTACGGCGCGGCCGTGCGTCATCCCGCCGGCCGGGGACACTGTGGGTTGTCGGCGGCGTCACGTAGGCTCGCAGGTAGCCGGGAACGAGTGATCCGCGTCGAGGGAGGGGGCCCACGTGCTCATCGACACCTACGGCCGAGTGGCCACCGACCTGAGAGTCTCACTGACCGACCGGTGCAATCTGCGCTGCACCTACTGCATGCCCGAGGAAGGGCTGCAGTGGCTGGCCAAGCCCGACCTGCTCACCGACGACGAGATCGTCCGTCTCGTCGGCATCGCCGTCACCTCCCTCGGCATCGAGGAGGTCCGCTTCACCGGCGGCGAGCCGCTGCTCCGCCCCGGACTGGTCGGCATCGTGGAGCGCGTCGCCGCCCTGGAACCCCGCCCGCAGATGTCCCTCACCACCAACGGCATCGGCCTGCGGCGCACCGCGGCCGCGCTGAAGGCGGCGGGCCTGGACCGGGTCAACGTCTCCCTCGACACGCTCCGCCCGGACGTCTTCAAGACCCTCACCCGCCGCAACCGCCACCAGGACGTCCTCGACGGCCTGTCCGCGGCCCGCGAGGCCGGTCTGACGCCCGTGAAGGTCAACTCGGTCCTGATGCCGGGGCTCAACGACGACGAGGCCCCCGACCTGCTCGCCTGGGCCGTGGAGCAGGACTACGAGCTGCGTTTCATCGAGCAGATGCCGCTGGACGCCCAGCACGGCTGGAAGCGCGACGGCATGATCACCGCGGGGGACATCCTCACCTCCCTGCGCACCCGCTTCGAACTGACCCCCGAGGGCGACGAGGCCCGCGGCTCCGCACCGGCCGAGCGCTGGCTGGTCGACGGCGGCCCGCACCGCGTCGGCGTCATCGCCTCCGTCACCCGCCCCTTCTGCGCCGCCTGCGACCGCACCCGCCTGACGGCCGACGGACAGGTGCGCACCTGCCTGTTCGCCACCGAGGAGACCGACCTCCGCGCGGCGCTGCGCTCCGGCGCCCCCGACGAGGAGATCGCCCGCCTCTGGAGGCTCGCCATGTGGGGCAAGAAGGCCGGAGCGGGCCTGGACGACCCGACCTTCGTCCAGCCGGACCGCCCGATGTCCGCCATCGGCGGCTGAGCCGGGCAGCCCCTAGGCCCCTTCGGGGGCCTTCCAGTCGTCGAACGGGACGACGTCCTTCAGGAAGCCGCGCACCCCGAGGAACTGCGACAGATGCTCGCGGTGCTCCTCGCAGGCGAGCCATGTCTTACGGCGCTCGGGGGTGTGCAGCTTCGGGTTGTTCCACGCCAGGACCCACACGGCGGCGGCACGGCAGCCCTTGGCGGAACAGATCGGCGTCTCGGGATCAGGGACCATCACACGCCGACCCTAACCCGGCCGGAAAAGGCGACGCCGAGCAGCCACGGGGGGAGCTGCCCGGCGTCGGTCTGTCGCTCCGACGGGGGATGCGGAGCGCGTACGAAGTATGTCACGGCACACCCCGCCACCGCCCCCGGATGGACATGATTGATCTGAGGTTTTCTTGAGCTTGGCGGGGAACTGCCTTCCGCTTGCCGGCGTTCCCGCTCCCGCCCCGCTCCTCACGACCGCTCGGGCCGCTCCGTTCGTGCGCCCGGCGCCGCCTGTGACGCCACATCTTCCGCATCGGATTCCGCGGAGCCGTCATTCGTCCGCGCCGGCGCGATCATCGGCTTCATCGGCGTCGTCACGAAGGTCGACGGCAGTGACGGCGCGTTCTCGCGCCCGGCGTTGGCGATCACCACCGCGACGTACGGCAGCACGGCGCCGAGCACCAGCGCCACGATCGCGACATGCCGCTCCACGTTCCACAGCGTCGCCGCGAGGATGACCGAGATCGTGCGGACGGCCATCGAGATCACATACCGGCGCTGCCGCGCCCGTACGTCATCCTGCAGACCCGTCCGCGCGCCGGTGATCCGGAACACCTGGACGCTGCCGCCGCCATGCTGCTTCCGCATCACATTCCACCGTCCGCCCGCATCGGGACTTGCCCGTACCTGACCGTCCGTGACCCGCTCCGTGCCGCCGGGTCCGAACATGTCCACGTTACGCCGCGTCCGCGCCCGTCACGAGGGCGGGTCGGCACGCCCGTGGGACACCGGGGCCGCGCCGCGGCGCGCAGGGCTTGTCCGACATGCGGCGTACCGCGTCCGGCCCGACACTGGCCGTAATGCTCGCGTCAAGCCGTACGAGGAGGCAGTCATGGGCTGGTTGTGGGCGATCATCGTGGGCTTCGTGCTGGGGTTGATCGCCAAAGCGGTGATTCCCGGCAAGCAGCACAGTCCCCTGTGGCTGACCACCATCTGCGGCATCCTCGGCGCCATCGTGGGCAACTCGATGGCGCGGGGCTTCGGGATCGAGGAGACCCCCGGCTTCGACTGGGGCCGGCACATCTTCCAGCTGGGCGCGGCGATCGTCATCGTCTTCATCGTGGACATGCTGTACACCTCGATGAAGCGCAAGCGGCACGAGCAGCAACGGGTCTGACACCCCCGAGGCGCCGAAGGGGCGGTCTCCGGCACGCGCCGGAGACCGCCCCTTCCACGAGTCCGCCGGCTCAGCCGGCCGTGACCTCGACCGCCGCCAGGTTCTTCTTCCCGCGGCGCAGCACCAGCCAGCGCCCGTGCAGCAGGTCCTCCGTGGCGGGGACGGCGTCCTCGGCGGTGACCTTGACGTTGTTCACGTAGGCGCCGCCCTCCTTCACCGTGCGCCGCGCGGCGGACTTGCTCGGCACCAGGCCGACCTCGGCGAACAGGTCGACCACCGGGCCGAGCTCGCTCACCCGGACGTGCGGCACCTCGGAGAGCGCCGCGGCCAGCGTGCGGTCGTCCAGCTCACCCAGCTCGCCCTGCCCGAAGAGGGCCTTGGACGCGGCGATCACGGCGGCCGTCTGGCCGGCGCCGTGCACCAGCGTCGTCAGCTCCTCCGCCAGCGCGCGCTGCGCTGCGCGGGCCTGCGGCCGCTCCGCCGTCTGCTTCTCCAGCTCCTCCAGCTCCGCACGGGACCTGAACGACAGGATCCGCATGTAGCCGGAGATGTCCCGGTCGTCCACGTTCAGCCAGAACTGGTAGAACGCGTACGGCGTCGTCATCTCCGGGTCGAGCCAGACCGCCCCGCCCTCGGTCTTGCCGAACTTGGTGCCGTCCGCCTTCGTCATCAGCGGAGTGGCGTAGGCGTGGACGGAGGCCTCCGGCTCCAGCCGGTGGATCAGGTCCAGGCCGGCCGTGAGGTTGCCCCACTGGTCGCTGCCGCCCTGCTGGAGGACGCAGCCGTACCTCCGGTACAGCTGGAGGAAGTCCATCGCCTGCAGCAGCTGGTAGCTGAACTCCGTGTAGCTGATGCCCTCGGAGGACTCCAGCCGCCGGGCGACCGAGTCCTTGGTCAGCATCTTGTTGACGCGGAAGTGCTTGCCGATGTCCCGCAGGAACTCGATCGCGGAGAGGTTCTGCGTCCAGTCGAGGTTGTTGACCATCGTGGCCGCGTTCTCACCCTCGAAGGTCAGGAACGGCTCGATCTGGCCACGCAGCCGCTCGACCCAGCCCGCGACGGTCTCCGGCGCGTTCAGGGTGCGCTCCGCGGTCGGGCGCGGGTCACCGATCTGGCCCGTCGCCCCGCCGACCAGCGCCAGCGGCCGGTGACCGGCCTGCTGGAGCCGGCGCAGCGTGAGCACCTGCACCAGATGCCCCACGTGCAGGGACGGAGCCGTCGGGTCGAAGCCGCAATAGAACGTGACGGGACCGTCCGCGAGCACCTTGCGCAAAGCGTCCTCGTCGGTGGACTGGGCGAACAGCCCGCGCCACTTGAGCTCGTCGACGATGTCCGTCACGGTTCTCGTGTCTCCTCGATGATCTTCGGCCGGCCGGGTGACGGCCGGTGGGAATGCCTACGAGGTTATACGCCCTGGCTGACAGAGCTCATGTTGAAATCGGGGACGCGCAGCGCGGGCATCGCGGCCCTGGTGAACCAGTCGCTCCACTCCCTGGGCAGCGTCTTCTCCGTACGGCCCGCCTCCGCGGCCCGGCCCAGCAGGTCCACCGGCGACTCGTTGAACCGGAAGTTGTTCACCTCGCCGGTGACCTCGCCGTTCTCCACCAGGTAGACGCCGTCCCGGGTCAGCCCCGTGAGCAGCAGGGTCGCCGGGTCGACCTCGCGGATGTACCACAGGCAGGTCAGCAGCAGCCCGCGTTCGGTGGCCGCCACCATGTCCTCCAGGGAGCGGTCGTCGCCTCCGTCGAGGATCAGGTTGTCGATCCCGGGGGCCGTCGGCAGCCCGGTCAGCGCCGCGCTGTGCCTGCTGGTGGTCAGCCGGTTCAGCTCGCCGCCGCTCACCCACTCCGTGGCGGCCAGCGGCAGCCCGTTGTCGAACACCGACTGGTCGCCGCCCGAGGAGTGCGCGAGCACGAACGGCGCCGACTCCAGGCCCGGCTCGTTCGGGTCGCTGCGCAGGGTCAGCGGCAGCCCGGTCAGCCGCTCGCCTACCCGCGTGCCGCCGCCCGGCTTGGAGAACACCGTGCGCCCCTCCGCGGCGTCCCGCCCCGACGCCGACCACAGCTGGTAGATCAGCAGATCCGCCACCGCGGTCGGCGGCAGCAGCGTCTCGTACCGCCCCGCGGGCAGCTCGAGCCGCCGCTGAGCCCAGCCCAGCCGCACGGCCAGCTCGGCGTCGAGCGCCGCCGGGTCGACGTCCTTGAAGTCGCGCGTGGACCGCCCGGTCCAGGCCGAGCGCGTACGGTCCGGCGACTTGGCGTTCAGCTCCAGCGTGCCGTTCGGCTGGTCGTGCCGCAGCCGCAGCCCCGTCGACGTGCCGAGGTAGCTGGAGACCAGCTCGTGGTTGGCGAAGCCGTACAGCTCCCGGCCGCCGCCGCGCGCCCGGGCGAACGCCTCGCCCAGCGCCGGGGCGAAGTCGGCGAACACCGCGGAGGAGGTCTCCGCGGGCGCCTCGGTGAACTCGGGGGACGGCGCCACTCCGGTGACCAGCGGCTGCGCGTCCTCGGCCGGACCGGCGCCCCGCGCGGCGGCCTCGGCGGCCCGCACCAGCGGCTCCAGCTCGTCCACGGTCACCGCGGACCGGGACACCACCCCGGAAGCCGTGCCCCGCGCGCCGTCCACCGTGGCGATCACGGTGAGCGTGCGCCCGCGGGTGACGCCGTTCGTGGTGAGCGCGTTGCCCGCCCAGCGCAGATTGGCGGTCGAGTGCTCGTCGGCGATCACGACGCAGCCGTCGGCCCGGGACAGCTCGAGGGCGCGCTCGACGATCTCGTGCGGCTTGCTGCTTCGCGCGCTCATCGCCCGGCCTCCTGCGTGGTGTTCAGGCTGTGCTGTCCCGGGGGGCGACCCCCGGACCCCCGGCCGGACTCGGTGCTGACGCTCATCGACCGGCCTCCTGCGTGGTGTTCAGAATGTTGACTCCCTTGAAGAGGGCGGACGGGCAGCCGTGGGAGACCGCCGCGACCTGCCCCGGCTGGGCCTTGCCGCAGTTGAAGGCGCCGCCCAGGACATACGTCTGCGGACCGCCGACGGCGGCCATGGAGCCCCAGAAGTCGGTGGTCGTGGCCTGGTAGGCGACGTCCCGCAGCTGCCCGGCCAGCCGCCCGTTCTCGATCCGGTAGAAGCGCTGCCCGGTGAACTGGAAGTTGTACCGCTGCATGTCGATCGACCACGAGCGGTCGCCGACCACGTAGACGCCCCGGTCCACGCCCCCGATCAGATCCTCCGTCGACATCCCCGCCGGGTCCGGCCGCAGCGACACGTTGGCCATGCGCTGCACCGGCACATGGCCGGGAGAGTCCGCGAACGCGCACCCGTTGGACCGCTCGAACCCGGTCAGCCTCGCGATCCGCCGGTCCAGCTGGTAGCCGACCAGCGTGCCGTCCTTCACCAGGTCCCAGGACTGCGCCTCGACGCCCTCGTCGTCGTAGCCGACGGTCGCCAGGCCGTGCTCGGCGGTGCGGTCACCGGTGACGTTCATCAGCTCGGAGCCGTACTTCAGCTTCCCCAGCTGGTCGAAGGTGGCGAACGACGTGCCCGCGTACGCCGCCTCGTAGCCGAGCGCGCGGTCCAGCTCGGTGGCGTGCCCGATGGACTCGTGGATCGTCAGCCACAGGTTGGACGGGTCCACCACCAGGTCGTACAGCCCCGGGTCGACGCTCGGCGCCCGCATCTTCTCGGCGAGCAGCTCCGGGATCCGCGCCAGCTCCTCGTCCCAGTCCCAGCCGGTGCCCCGCAGGTACTCCCAGCCACGGCCGACGGGCGGCGCGACGGTGCGCATGGAGTCGAACTCGCCGCTGGAGTCGTCCACCGACACCGCCGTGAACGCCGGATGCAGCCGCACCCGCTGCTGCGTCGTCACGGTCCCGGCGGTGTCCGCGTAGAACTTGTTCTCGTGCACGGTCAGCAGCGAGGCGTCGACATGGTCCACCCCGTTCGCCGCCAGCAGCCGCGCGCTCCAGTCGGCCAGCAGCCCCGCCTTCTCCTCGTCGGGCACGGCGAACGGATCGACGTCGTACGACGACACCCAGACCTTGTCGGCGTGCACCGGCTCACCGGCCAGCTCCACCCTCTCGTCCGACCCCGCCGCCTTGATCACCTGCGCGGACAGCTTCGCCATCGCCACCGCCTGCGAGGCGACCTTGGCGGCGGCGTCCAGGGTCAGATCCACCCCGGACGCGAACCCCCAGGTCCCGCCGTGCACCACCCGCACCGCGTACCCGAGGTCGGTGGTGTCCGACGACCCGGCCGGCTTGGCGTCCCGGAACCGCCAGGACGCGCTGCGCACCCGCTCCAGGCGGAAGTCCGCGTGCTCCGCCCCGAGCGCCCGCGCGCGGGCCAGCGCGGCGTCGGCGAGGGGGCGCAGGGGCAGGGCCGTGAAGGCTTCGTCAATGCTATGAGGCACCTACGTCTCTTCCTGTCGGCATTCGATGGTCGGTTCTCGGTACTGCTCGGTCGTCGCTGCGCATCATGTCGCGTCGGCCGGTGCCGGACCACATCTTTCCGACGCGAGCCCGGAGCTTTCTGTAGGGACCCGACAGTGACTCCCGTGAGCCACTGTCGGTGCCCCAATGTCCCGGGAGGGGCCGGGACCGATAGGTTTCCGGTGTAGCCGCCTGTCATCCAGGTGTCCGGGCGGTGCACCAGACCGCTATCGAAAGGGTGATCCGTTGAGCCGCTCGGTTCTCGTCACCGGAGGCAACCGGGGCATCGGCCTCGCCATCGCCCGCGCGTTCGCCGACGCCGGCGACAAGGTCGCCATCACATACCGCTCGGGCGAGCCGCCGCAGGGCCTCCTCGCCGTCAAGTGCGACATCACCGACACCGAGCAGGTGGAGCAGGCCTACAAGGAGATCGAGGAGGCTCACGGCCCCGTCGAGGTCCTGATCGCCAACGCCGGCATCAACAAGGACCAGTTGTTGATGCGGATGTCCGAGGAGGACTTCACCTCGGTCGTCGAGACCAACCTCACCGGCACCTTCCGGGTCGTCAAGCGTGCCAACCGCGCCATGCTGCGCGCCAAGAAGGGCCGTGTCGTCCTGATCTCCTCGGTGGTCGGACTGCTCGGCTCCGCGGGGCAGGCGAACTACGCCGCCTCCAAGGCCGCGATGGTCGGATTCGCCCGCTCCCTCGCCCGTGAGCTGGGATCGCGCAACATCACCTTCAACGTCGTCGCGCCCGGTTTCGTCGACACCGACATGACCCGGGAGCTCAGCGAGGAACAGCAGACGAAGATCCTCGCGCAGGTACCGCTCGCCCGGTACGCGCGGCCCGAGGAGATCGCCGCGACCGTGCGGTTCCTCGCCTCGGACGACGCCTCGTACATCACTGGAGCCGTCATCCCCGTTGACGGCGGACTGGGAATGGGTCACTGAACGACATGAGCGGAATCCTCGAGGGCAAGCGCGTCCTGATCACCGGTGTGCTGATGGAGTCCTCCATCGCCTTCCACGCCGCCAAGCTGGCCCAGGAGCAGGGCGCCGAGATCATCCTGACCGCCTTCCCGCGGCCCACGCTGACCGAGCGCATCGCCAAGAAGCTGCCCAAGCCCACCAAGGTCATCGAGCTGGACGTCACCAACGACGAGCACCTCGGCCGCCTGGCCGACGTCGTCGGCGAGGAGCTGGGCGGCCTCGACGGCGTCGTGCACTCCATCGGCTTCGCGCCGCAGGACGCGCTCGGCGGCAACTTCCTCAACACGCCGTTCGAGTCGGTCGCCACCGCCATGCACGTCTCGGCGTACTCCCTGAAGTCGCTGACCATGGCCTGCCTGCCGCTGATGCAGAACGGCGGCTCCGTCGTCGGCCTCACCTTCGACGCGCAGTACGCCTGGCCGCAGTACGACTGGATGGGCCCCGCGAAGGCCGCCCTGGAGGCCACCAGCCGCTACATGGCCCGTGACCTCGGCAAGCAGAACATCCGCTGCAACCTGGTCTCGGCGGGCCCCATCGGCTCCATGGCCGCCAAGTCCATCCCGGGCTTCGGCGAGCTGGCCTCGGTGTGGGACACCCGTGCGCCGCTGGAGTGGGACCTGAAGGACCCGGAGCCGGCCGGCCGCGGCATCGTCGCGCTGCTCAGCGACTGGTTCCCGAAGACCACGGGCGAGATCGTCCACGTCGACGGCGGTCTGCACGCCATCGGCGCCTGACGAACGCACCGCCGAAGGCCCGCGTCCTCCGGGACGCGGGCCTTCGCGCGTGTCAGCCGTCGGAGGGCGGACCGAACAGCCCCGGACGGCACATGAACGGATAGGCGGCGGCCTCCTCGGCCGCCGTCGCCGCGTCACCCGCGCGGATCGCGTCCACCAGCCGGCCGTGGTCCATGTGCGCCTCGGGGGACATGCCCCGGTCCATGTCACCGCGCAGCCAGTCCCGCAGCACCTCGCTCAGATCCGCGTACATCGCGGTCATCACGTCGTTGTGCGAGGCGGCCACGACCGCCAGATGGAACGTCGCGTCCGCCGCCACGAACGCCTCCGCCTCACCCGACTCCCAGGCCTCCTCCCGGCGCAGCAGCAGGGTGTCGATCTGCTTGAGGTCCTTCTCCGTCCGCCGCTCGGCGGCCAGCCGCGCGGCCGCCGACTCCAGCGTCGAGCGCAGCTCGGCGATGTGCCGGGGGTCCGCGCCGGCGAAGCGGCGCTGCATCACACCGGCCAGCTCGCTCGTGGCCACGACATACGTGCCCGAGCCCTGGCGGATGTCCAGCAGCCCGTTGTGCGCCAGTGCGCGGACGGCCTCGCGGACCGTGTTACGCGCCACACCCAGCTGCTCGACCAGCTCCGGCTCGGTGGGGATACGCGCGCCGACCGGCCACTCGCCCGAGGTGATCTCGGCCCGCAGCGCGGCGATGACCTGCTCGGACAGGGCCGCACGACGGGGATGGCTCAATGACATGGCACACCTTCGCACGACAGCGGCGCCGCGGCACGGCGACCTCGGCATGGACAACCAATCATCCCATGATTCTATGATGGGCGGCATGGCTCGCCAGGAAACCCGGACGCTCACGTCCACGACCGTACGTACGCCGGCCGCGCCCGAAGTCCGGACCACCCCCGGGACCGGCCCCACGCGCGCGTGGCGGACACGGCTGCTGGTCCTCGGTATCGTGCTGGCCGCGCTCAACCTCCGCCCCGCCATCACCAGCCTGGGCGCGCTGCTCGAGGAAGCCCGTCGCGGACCTCCTCGAGC
>Ga0247818_10001348_pt1 | contig 15508 bp, 3 predicted proteins | sample 13C_Glucose_Day1_FD_192424 | JGI IMG/M metagenome (GOLD analysis project Ga0247818, IMG submission 192424) | Soil microbial communities from agricultural site in Penn Yan, New York, United States - 13C_Glucose_Day1 | ecosystem: Environmental > Terrestrial > Soil > Agricultural land | place: USA...
CTTGCCGTCGAAAGCCATCTTGAAAACGCCTCCCTCGTAGGAGCCAGGCTTGCCGGCGAAAGCGCTCTTGAAAACGCCTCCCCCGTAGGAGCCAGGCTTGCCGGCGAAAGCGCTCTTGAGGACGCCTTCGCCGGCAAGCCTGGCTCCTACCGAAAAGCCGAAAAGCCGCAAAATTTTATTTTCCGGGTTTCTTTCCGGTTTTCCGTTCGTGCTGCGTCTAATAATCATTCCTATTAACAAAAACTCTGCACAACACTTTTCCAGGAGCTCAGGTAAGTAATGCGACCTCAAACCCGCCGCACACCTCTCGCGCTGGCCGTACAGCGCCCGACTCTGCATCGCACCCTGTTTACCAGCGTACTGCTGACCGCCACCTTGCTGGGGAGCTCGATGGCCAATGCAGCACCTGTAAAAGTAAGTATCCCGGTCCAGCCGCTGTCCAGCGCGCTGACTGAACTGGGCATGCAGACCAACCTGCAGATCCTCTACAGCCCCGACCAGGTCGCCGGGATCAAGTCCCGCGCGGTGTCCGGGTCGCTGGAACCTTCCCAGGCCCTGTCGGAACTGCTCAAGGGCACCGGCATTTCGTTCCAGATCAACGGCAACACCGTGACCCTGGTGTCCGGCGGCGGCTCGAGCCTGCAACTGGGCGCGACCACCATTTCCGGCCAGGCCCTGGGCCTGAACACTGAGGACACAGGTTCCTACACCACCGGGGCGACCACCACTGCCACCAAGTTGCCGTTAACCCTGCGTGAAACGCCGCAATCGGTGACCGTGGTGACCCGTCAGCAGATGGATGACCGCGGCGTACAGAGCGTGGGCGATGCGCTGAAGAATACCCCCGGTATCACGTCCCAGAAGTACGACAGCGACCGTACCGAGTTTTCCGCACGGGGCTTTGCCATCACCAACTTTCAGTACGATGGCGTCAACATCCCCTACGACGGCGTGTACGGTGAAAACCCGAACAACACCGACGACGCTGCCAACCTGGACCGCGTCGAAGTCATCAAAGGCGCAACCGGCCTGATGACCGGTGCCGGCGACCCGTCCGCCACCGTCAACCTTGTGCGTAAAAAGCCGACCAAGGAGTTCAAGGCTTCGGTCAGCGCCACAGCGGGTTACTGGGACAGCTACCGCACCGAAGGCGATATCTCTGGCTCGCTGACCGACTCAGGCAACGTGCGCGGCCGCTTTGTCGGCGCCATGCAGGACAAAGATTCGTACATCGACCACTACAGCCAGAAGAGAGACCTGTACTACGGAGTTCTCGAAGCCGACCTGACCGACGACACCCTGCTGACCCTGGGCGTCGACAAGTCCAGCGCCACCCCGCGCGGCAGTTCCTGGACCGGTAATACGGTTTACTACGCCGACGGCGGCAAAACCAACTTCTCCCGCGGCTTCAACCCGGGCGCCGACTGGAGCCGTCGTGATTTCGACAGCACCACCTACTTCGCAAACCTGGAACAAGCGCTTGCCAACGACTGGAAACTCAAGGTCAGCCTCGACCAGAAAACGACCGATCACGATACTCAACTGGCCTCGGCCAGCGGTGGTTTCCCGGACCGCGACACCGGCGAAGGCATGTTCTTTTACCAGGGGCACTGGGAAGGCCATCGCGTGCAGTACACCGGTGACGTGAACGTCTCCGGCCCTTTTAGCCTGGGCGGTCGCGAGCATGAACTGGTGGCTGGTTTCATGGCAGCCCACTCCCGTCAGACAGGCGCAAGCTTTGGCTCTCCCACCGACTCCGATGGACTGGTACCGGGCAACATCTTTGACTGGGCAGGCCATATCGCGAAACCGGACTTCCCGAAAATCGGCAAGTACGAGCGTACCCAGAGCCAGAACGGCGCCTACCTGGCCACGCGCCTGCGCCCAACCGACGACCTGTCGTTCATCCTCGGTGGCCGTGTCAGCACCTACAAGTACAACGAGGATTACACCTACTATCCGGGCGCCGGCCTGGCCGACACCCACGCCAGCTACAAGGAACACGGGGTCGTCACGCCTTACGCCGGTGTGGTCTATGACCTGAACGATACCTACTCGGTCTACGCCAGCTACACCAGCATTTACCAGCCACAAATCAACAAAGACATCAATGGCAAGACCCTGGACCCGGTTGAAGGTGACGCCTACGAAACCGGTCTGAAAGCGGCCTACTTCGAAGGCAAACTCAACGCCAGCCTGGCCTTCTTCCGCATCGAGCAGGACAACGTCGCTGAGTCGATCGGCACCAATGAGATCACCGGCGACGGCATTTTCCAAGCCGTCGACGGTGCCACCACCAACGGCGTTGAACTGGAACTGGCCGGTGAACTGACCCAGGACTGGAACGTATCGGCCGGCTACACCTATGCCCGTACCCGCGACGAGGATCACCAACGCATCTACGGTTTCCCTCTTGCCACCAGCAAACCGGAACACGTGGTCCGCACCTTCACCACCTACCGTTTGCCCGGCGCGCTGGACCAGGTCACCGTCGGTGGCGGTGTCAGCTGGCAAAGCGCGTTTTACGGCCAGAGCTTTAGCCCTACCGATGGCAGCACCTCGCTCAAGCAAGGTGGCTACACCCTCGTCGACCTGATGACCCGGTATGAATACGACGATCACCTGAGCTTCACCGTGAACGCCAACAACGTCTTCGACAAGCGCTACCTGAGCGGCCTTGGCAACTTCGGCACCACCTTCTACGGCGAGCCGCGCAACATGCAGGTCACCGCGAAGTATGATTTCTGAGCGCTGAGTTGAAATGAAAAGTGCCCGTGTCGTGAGATGCGGGCATTTTTTTTGGCTTCAGGATTGTGGTGAATTTGAAGCCGCCATCGCGGGCAAGCCCGCTCCCACAGGGATTTGTGTTGGACATGTCACTTGAGTACGACTCAACCCCTGTGGGAGCGGCGGTGCGACGATTCGACTTGCCCGCGATGGCGGTATGCCAGTGACAAAGATGCTGAATGTGCCGACCTCTTCGCCAGCAAGCCGGCTCCTACAGGTCTTGCGTTTTAGCAGGGTGGATCGAGTCGATCCAGCGCCCGATTCACCGCCAACTCCCCCAGCATGATGACCTGCGTAATCCCCAGCAGGGTATTGCGATGCGGCCCTTCCAGAAACCCCGCCAGATCACTGGCCATGACATTGGCCGACGCCAGCGACTCGCAGGCATGGGCCAGCAGCGTCTCGGTATCGAGCTCGGCGTTGACGATGAACATGGTGCCGGGTGTGCGTGGCGTGGCCATGATATTGGCGGCCGGATTGAGGTGATGGTCGAGCGCGCGCTCGGCGGCTTCGTGGAGTTTTTTTGAATCGAGATTTTCGTAGGGGGATGCCGGATCAGTGTCTGGCGGATTCGGTGTGACCTTGAACATGGCTTAGCTCTCTTAAGTGAGGCTGCGACCAGTTCGCTACTAAACGAAATGGAGGCAGCTGTACGCAGGTTAGTAGACCGACGAGCTAAGAAATCGGCGCACCCGAGAGTGCCCTGCGCACAGCCACCATCAAGTACAGGGATGGGATACCTGACTGATTGGCACTTAACGCGACTTAGCAACGACGGGCTACTAAACCCGACCACTGATGGGCAGTGGCAGGGAAACGATAGAGGCCAGGGCCAAGACGCACAAGCCGGCGGATTCTGGCGTAACTGTAGGCAATGGCGCAAGGTGTTGTAGCTTGTAGGAAGTCATCTTGCGGGCGATTAAACAAACGCATTCACGCGCTGTTTAATGCACTGTAAATGAACAATGCTGTTTCGCAAGATGCAGGCATTTTTCATGGCGCAAGTATTGTGGTGACCCTGATGCCGCCATCGCGGGCAAGTCGGATCGCCGCACCGCCGCTCCCACAGGGTTTGAGTCGTACTCAAGTGACATGTCCAACACAAATCCCTGTGGGAGCTGGCTTGCCTGCGATGGCGGTAGCCGCCCTACCAGAGATGCCCGCACCAGACCCGAAAAACCGTCGCTCCCTTTCGCATTTCCACGCAGAGCGTGGGAACGATCTGACTTCAGATCAAACCCGCGAACGCACCCACCCAGCCACTTGCGCATGAATCCCTTCCACTTCACTCAGCAACCCACCCATACGCATGAAGTCATGGGTCATGCCCGGCTGTTCCAGCAACGTCACCTCATTACCGGCAGCACGCAAGCGCTCGGCATACGCCAGCCCTTCGTCATGCAACGGATCATGCCCGGCCAGGTACACCAGCGCCGGTGCCAGGCCTGACAGATCGTCAGCCAGCAACGGCGAGCAGCGCCAGTCCGCCAGGTCCTGGGTTGTGCGGGCGTAATGGGCGTAGAACCAGTCCAGCGTCGGTGTCTCCAGGAGGTAGCCTTCGGCGAAGTCGCGATGTGAGGCGCGTTTGGTGGTGGCATCTGTCACTGGATACACCAGCACTTGCGCCTTGGGTTTCAACAGTAGTTCTGCAGGTTCGCGCACGGCCATGATCGACAACACCGTGGCCAGGGTCGCGCCGACGCTGTCACCTGCTACGGCCACCCGCGATGCGTCCAGGCCATGGGCTGAGCCCTCGCGGACCAGCCAGTTGCCGGCATCGCAGGCGTCCTGTACCGGGGTGGGGAAACGCCATTCCGGTGCCAGGCGGTAATCCACCGTCAACAGGGCGAAACCACCTTGGGCCGCCAGGCGTCGGCACAGTGCGTCGTGGGAATCGAGGCTGCCGACCACGTAGCCACCGCCGTGGAAATACAGCATTACGGGCTGTAGCCCATCGATCGATTTGCCGCCGCGATACAGGCGTGCCGACAGGCTATGGCCGTCCCGTGCGGCAATGGTGAAGTCCTCGCAGGCAACGCTGTCCAGCGGCACGTCGAGAAAGCCTGAGGAGGCTTCGAAGTCGATTCGTGCCTGTTGCGGGGTCTGTTCGTGCATCGGGCGACTTTTGCCGGTCAGGCGGCCGAATTCAGCGAGTTCGAGAAATGCTTCAAGTTCTGGCAAGACGGCCATGGGATGAATCCTTTTACGCAATGGGGTCAGTAATCGGGCGGAACACAATATTGAATCGAGCGAAGATCCCCTGTAGGAGCTGGCTTGCCAGCGAAGGACTTGAGAACGCCGCTTTTTTTCCAGACACACCGCGTTATCGTTCTTCGCGGGCAAGCCTCGCTCCTACAGGGGGCTTTGTTTTATGCAGTGGCCATGCGGTGCTCCAGCAAGTGTTCGAGTTCGTCGAGCAATTCGTCGCCGCGCAGCAGTTCGTAGTGTCCACCGGCCAATAGGCGATCAACGCCATGGGCGCCAACCTGGGCTTCGAACACCCGACGTTCGTCGTCGCGCCCGGCCACCCACCAGCGATGGGCCATGGCCTGGATCGCCGGCAGTTGTCGTTGCGCCAGTGACAGGTGTTTGAGCGATGAACCGGTGGCGAAGATCTGCGTCAGTTCACTGGCGCCCAACGCCGCGTGGTCATTGGAGCCGTGCATGGCCGCTTCGATCACTGCGGTGGCGCCGTCGCGCTCGTTCAGGCCTGCGGCTTTCGCGGCAATCAACGCCTGTGCTTCTTTAGACGGCTGACCGAGGACAAACTTCAAGAAGTCCGCCAAATCTTCTCGCCAGTCCGACGCCTGCGCCGTGCCCGCCACATAGCTGTCGACCAGCCCGGCAAACGCCACCGTCTGCCCCTGGGATTCCAGTTCATGGGCCACCAGTTGCGTCAACGCGCCACCCAGCGACCAGCCGAGCAAGTAGTACGGGCCTTCAGGCTGTTGCGTGCGAATCCGTTGCGCATAGGCCTGGGCCATGGCCAGCAGCGACGCGTCCTGCCACTGCGGATCGAGCAGCATCCGGCATTGCAGGCCGTACACCGTGCGCCGTCCTTCCAGGCGCCGCGCCAGCGGTTCGTAGTCGAACACCGTGCCGAAACCGGCGTGCAGGCAGAACAGCGCCGGCACGTTGGGGATTCGTGCATTCAGCGCCAGCAGCGGATCCGGCGCAGACGCCGGCTCGGCCGCCTGATAGCCACTGAGTTCGGCGATGCAGGGTTTCTGCATCAGGTCGCGCAGCTTCAATTCGAAGCCCAGTTGCGGCTGGCTGCGCACCCGCGAAATCACTTTCAGCACTTGCAACGAGTCGCCACCCAGTTCGAAGAAGTTGTCGTCGATGCCCACTTGCGGCACGCCGAGCACTTCTTGCCAGATCGCGGTCAGCGCCGTTTCCAGTGCATTGCGCGGTGCACGATAACCACCCAGTGCCCATTCAGGCGTAGGCAGTGCGCGACGATCAAGCTTGCCGTTGGCCGACAGCGGGAAGCGTTCCAGCACCAGGATCCGTGCCGGCACCATGTAGTCCGGCAGTTGCGCTTGCAGTTCAGACTTCAAGCGACGATCCAGCCCAACAGCACCGCCGGCCACCACATAGCCCACCAACTGCTTGCCGGTCGGCGTGTCGTGCACCACCACGGCGGCATCCTGCACCCCGGCGCAATCGCGCAGGCGGGCTTCGATTTCGCCGAGCTCGATGCGGAAACCACGGATCTTCACTTGCTGGTCAAGCCGCCCCAGGTAATCGATCAACCCGCATTCCCGTTGGCGCACCAGGTCGCCGGTGCGGTACATGCGGCCACCGGCCTCGAACGGATCGGGGATGAAACGCTCGGCGCTCATGCTCGGACGCTGGTGGTAACCACGGGCCAGGCATTCGCCGCCCAGGTACAACTCGCCGCTGACACCGACCGGCAATGGATTGAGGTCCGCGTCGAGTACATACAGTCCACGCCCCGCTACGCCACGCCCGATCGGCGCGTAGGCTGCATCGCAGGTTTCGCTGACTTCGGCACGCCACAACAGCGGCGTGACCACGGTTTCGGTCGGGCCGTAGCCATTGACCAGACGCTGTGGACGCAGAGCACGTTTGACCTGCTCGAAGCTGGCTTCCGGCACTGCATCACCGCCGAAGCAATACACCTCGACCGCCGGCGGATTGCCCTGGCGCTCGGCCACTTCCGCCATCTGTTGCAGGTACGCCGGCGGGAAGCAGGCCACGGTGACGCTGTGTCGATGCAGCACCTCCAGGGTTTGCTCAGGCGTCCACAGGCTATCCTCGCGGATCACCAGACTGCCGCCGGCCAACATCACGCTCAACCAACGCTCCTGGGCGCCGTCGAAAGCGAACGACATGAAGTGCAACTCGCGGCTGCGCGGTGCCAGTTCGTAGAGGTCGATGATGCCGCGGCAATGCCGGGCAATCGGCCCGCGCGCCACGGCCACACCCTTGGGCAGGCCGGTGGAACCGGAGGTATAAATCAGGTAAGCGAGGTGTCCCGGCAATGGATTGGACATCGGGCGCTCAACACTGTCGCCAACGCTCAGCTGATCGAGCAACAGCCGTGGCGGGCTGTCGGCCAGGGTCAGTCGTTCGCCCAGATCGCTGTCGCAGAGCAAGAGGCTGGCGGCAGAATCGCTGAGCATGTAGGCCAGTCGCTCGGCCGGGTACGCCAGGTCCAGTGGCAAGTAAGCCGCACCGGCCTTGAGCACTGCAAGGAACGCGACAATGGTGCGTTCCGAACGTGGCAGCGCAACAGCCACCAGACTTTCCGCACCGATACCGCGACCGATCAAGTGCTGCGCCAGCCCATTGGCCTGGGCCTCGAGCTCGGCATAGCTGACTTGCCGATCTTCACAGATCAAGGCGATTTTCTGCGGCTGGTTGCACACATGCTGATTGAAGGCGTGCAGCAGATCGGCAGGGTCATCGCTCGCTTGCGGCAGGCTGATAACCGCTTCAGGCAAACCGATATTGCCCAGCAGACAAGTAGCATCTTCAGGCAACGCACGCAGCAACCCTTCAAGCTGCGCACGAATCCGCTCAACTTCCAGCTCGCTGAAGCGATCTCGCAGGAACAGGTATTCGACTTCCAGCCCTTCCTCGTTGGCGCTGACCATCAAGTCCATCGGGAAGTTGGTGACCCCGCCGCTGCCGACTTCGGCAAAGCGCAATTCACCTTCCTCGCCCCCTTTCAACGCACGGTCCACCGGATGGTTTTCGAACACGATGATGCTGTCGAACAGGCCCTGGCCACCCTGCCCGGCCCAACGCTGGATGTCCGACAACGGTGTGTGCTCGTAATCGCGGACCATCAGGTTGTAATCCTGCAACGCGCGCAACCACTCGCCCAACGGCTGTTGCGGGTCGAGGGTCTGGATCACCGGCAAGGTGTTGATGAACAGCCCGAGCATGTCCTGCGCACCGGCAAGCCCGGTCGGACGCCCCGCCACCGTGGCGCCGAACGCGACGCTGCGCTGGCCGCTGTGACGTTGCAGCAGCAACAGCCAGGCGCCTTGCACCAGGGTGTTCAGTGTCACCCGTTGACGCTTGGCGAAGGTGTGCAGTTTGCGCGTCGCCTCGGCGTCGAGGTTGCTGTACATCACGCCGTGGCCGGAGCCTGCAGCGCCCGAAGCCTTGGCCAGGATGGTCGGTTCCTCGAGCAGCGCCAGGCGCTCGCGCCAGAAGCCTTCCGCCTGCGCACCGTCCTGACGTTGCAGCCAGGCGATGTAGTCAGCGTAACGACCGGTCAGGGCCGGCAGGCTGTCGTTGTGGTACAGGCGCAGCATGTCGGCCAACAGTCGCGAGGCGCTCCAGCCGTCCAGCAACAGGTGATGGTAGATCCAGATCATCTGGTAACGGTCATCACCCAGGCGCACCAGGATAAAACGCATCAACGGCGGGCAGCTCAGGTCGAAGCCCTTGGCTTGTTCCGCTGCCGCCAGTTCGCCCAACGCCTGCCCGGTGTCGGTGCGGTCGCGCCAGTCGAGTTCTTCGATCGGCAACTCGACGTCGGCGAACACCGCTTGCAGCGGATCGGCCAGACCATCGCGCCAGCGGAACGCCGCGCGCAGCACTTCGTGACGCTCGACCAGGGTCTGCCAGGCCGCACGGAAACGCGGCACCTGCAAACCGTCCACCGCCACGCTCAACTGGTTGACGTAGGGGTTCAGTTCCGGTGAATCGAGGCAATGGAACAGCATGCCTTGTTGCATCGGCGACAGTGGATACAGGTCTTGCAGACCTTCGCGAGCGGCGATGTCGATGTGCGGCACCAGCGCAAAAGCAGTGACTTTCGGCGCTTCTACCAACGCCGCTTCACGACGGGTCGCCACTGCAGCGAGTGCCCGGATGGTTTGCTGTTCGAACAGTTGCTTGGGACTGAACTCCAGCCCGCGCTGCCCGGCACGGCTCACCGCTTGCAGCGAGATGATGGAGTCGCCGCCGAGCTCGAAGAAGTTCTCAGTGACACCCACCGAGTCCAGGCCCAACAGTTCCTGCCAGATCTCCACCAGCAAAGCTTCGGCCGGTGTAGCAGCGGCGACTTGATCGTGGTTCTGACGCGACGCTTCGGGCGCGGGCAGGCCTTGGCGATCAAGCTTGCCGTTCGGCGTCAGCGGCAACGCGGCCAGGCACATCAAATGCGCCGGCAGCATGTGCGCCGGCAAACGGCTGCGCAGGTGAACGGTCAGCGCTTCACGCAAATCCTGCTCATCGGCAAGCGGATCGCGCGGCACCACGTAGCCGACCAACTGGCGGCTGACCGGGCCTTCGCGATCGATCACGAAGGCTTCACGCACGCCCTCATGTTCCATCAGGCAGGCTTCGATTTCACCGAGCTCGATACGGAACCCGCGAATCTTCACTTGCTGGTCGATACGGCCCAGGTACTCGACCACGCCGTCGGCGCGGAACCGCGCAAGGTCGCCACTGCGATACAAGCGGCCACCCGCCACGAAGGGATCCGGCACGAAACGTTCAGCGGTCAGGTCCGGACGCTGATGGTAACCCCGGGCGACGCCTTCGCCACCCAGGTACAACTCGCCCGCCACGCCGACCGGCAACGGCTGCAGGCCGCCGTCCAGGATATAGGCGCTGCGGTTGCCGACCGGCCGGCCAATCGGCATGAACGCCGAGTCGAATTCGGTGTCCGGGTACGCCAGCCAGATCAGCGGCGTGATCACCGTTTCCGTCGGGCCGTAACCATTGATCAGGCGCTTGGGTTGCAGCACCTGCTGCACCTCATCGAACGCGTGCTTGGCCATGCCTTCACCGCACGGGGTGTAGGAGCGGATCGGCAGATCGCGCCCCGCATCGCCCATGAAATCGGCGATCTGCGCCAGGTACGTCGGGGTGAAGCAGGCGATGGTGATGCCGTGCTTTTCGATCTCGGCGCAGGTGCGCTCCACGCTCCACAACTCGTCGTCCCGCGGCATCACCGCCGAACCGAACACCAGCGGCGTCAGCCAGCGTTCGTGGGCGCCGTCGAAGCTGATCGAGGCGAATTGCAGCTCCCGATCGTCCGGGGTCATGCCGTACAACTCGCCGATCGACAGGCAATGCATGGCCAGCGGACCGTGGGCCACGCTCACGCCTTTGGGCCGGCCGGTGGAGCCCGAGGTGTAGATCAGGTAGGCCAGGTTCTCGCCGCAGGTCAGGTTGACCGGGTTGATTTCCGACATCAAGTCCAGCAGTTCGCGGTCGATTTCCAGCACCGACAAGCCTTCGGGCAATGGCAGTTTTTCCCGCAGCCACGATTGGCTGAGCAGCAGCGAAATGCCGCTGTCTTCCATCAGATAACGCAGGCGTTCGGCCGGGTACGCCGGGTCCAGCGGCACGTAGGCGCCGCCGGCCTTGAGGATCGCCAGCAGGCCAATGATCATGTCCGGCGAGCGCTGCATCGCCAGGCCGACCCGCACTTCCGGGCCGATACCCAGTGTGCGCAGGCGGTGGGCCAATTGGTTGGCGCGACGGTTGAGCTGGTCGAAGCTCAATGCCAGGTCGTTGAAGATCAGCGCCGTGGCGTCCGGGCGGATGACGGCCTGGTTTTCGATCAACTGATGCACGCAGAGCGGGTTTTCCTGCGCGGTGAACGCCGGGTTCCACTCGAGCAACTGTTGCGCGCGTTCCGGTGCGGTCAGCAGGTCCAGTTCACTCAATGCCGCCTGTGGCGCGGCGACCATCGCCGCCAGCAATGCAGCCAGGTGCTCGCTCATGCGGGCAATGGCGTCGCTGCTGAAGTGCGCGCACTGGTAGCTCCAGTTCAGGCTGAGCTGGCTTTCGGCAGTGGCCGCCAGCGTCAGCGGGAAGTTGGTGCGTTCATGGTTCTGCGGGATCGAGAAGCTTAAACCGGCCGGCGCGCCCTGTTGCAGCGCTTCGGCCACCGGGAAGTTTTCGAACACCAGCAGGCTGTCGAACAGCGGCTCGCCGGCACGCCCGGCCCAGCGCTGAATGTCACCGAGGGCGGTGAACTCATGCTCACGCAATTCCAAGTTTTGCGCCTGCAAACGGGCAAGCCACTGCTCGACGCTTTCGACGGCGTCCGGGCTGCTGATCACCGGCAAGGTGTTGATGAACAGGCCAAGCTGGCTTTCTGCCCCCGGCAAATCCACCGGCCGCCCCGCCACCGTCGCGCCGAACGCGACGCTGCGCTGGCCGCTGTAGCGTTGCAGCAACAGCGCCCAGGCACCTTGCACCAGGGTGTTGAGGGTGACTTTCTGCTGCCGGGCAAAGTCGCTGAAGCCTTTGCTGGTGGCGACATCGAAGGTCTGGCGATGGTCGGCAAATTCCGCCGTCGACAGGTTTTTACTGTTGCCATGGGCCAGGCTCTGGGCCAGCAGGGTCGGGTTGTCCAGGGTCGCCAGTTGCTCGCGCCAGAACAGCTCGTCGGCCTGGGCGTCCTGACGTTGCAGCCAGCCGATGTAGTCGGCGAAACGCCCGGTGGTTGCCTGCACGTCCTGCCCGGCATAACGCTGCAGCACTTCGCTCAACAGCAGCGAGTTGCTCCAGCCATCGAGCAACAGGTGATGGTGGGTGTAGATCAGTTGCTGGCGCTCGTCGTCCAGGCGCACCAGGGTCAGGCGCATCAGCGGCGCCCGGGTCGAATCGAGTTGCAGGCGTTCGCTGTCGATCAACTGCGCCAGCGCTTCGGCCCGATCATCGCGGTCGCGCCAGTCGAGGCAGGTCAGCGGCAAGTGCAGCTGACGATGCACCAATTGCACCGGCGCTTCGAAGCCGTCCGGGAAGTGGAAACTGCTGCGCAGGATCGGGTGGGTGTCGAGCACCGCTTGCCAGGCGCGGCCCAGTCGCTCGGCATCGAGACCGCGGGCTTCGACGCTGAGCTGGTTCACGTAGGCACCGGATTCGGATTCGTAGAGGCTGTGGAACAGCAGACCGGCCTGCATCGGCGACAGCGGATACAGGTCTTCGATCTGCGCCGGCGGCACCGGCAGGCCATCGAGTTGCGCCTGGGTCAGACGGGCCAGCGGGAAGTCCGCCGGGGTCACGCCGCCCGCGCCATCGCTCAGGCAGTGGGCGATCAGCGCCAGCAACTCGTTTTGGTAATCCGCCGCCAGCGCTTCAATTTCACGCCGGTCGAAGCATTCGCGGCTGAAGGTCCAGTCCAGTTTCAGTTCACCGCCATAGACTTGGCCGTCCACCGACAGCCAGTTCGGCAAGGGTGCGTCTGCCGATTGTGCGGCACCGCTGGATTCGCGCGCCGGGGTGAACAACGCGTCCTCGGCAAAGCTCTGGTCGAACTGCCCGAGGTAGTTGAAGGTGACTCGTGCTTGCGGCAACGCAGCCAGCGCCGCCTGGGTCGAGGCGTCGCCCATGTAGCGCAACAGGCCGTAGCCCATGCCTTTGCCGGGGATCTCGCGCAACTGCTGCTTGATCGCCTTGATCGAACCGGCAAGGTCGGCGGTCGGGGTCAGGCACACCGGGAACAGGCTGGAGAACCAGCCGACGGTGCGGGTCAGGTCGATGTCGTCGAACAGCTCTTCGCGGCCGTGGCCTTCGAGCTGGATCAGCGCCGAAGCGTGGCCGGTCCAGCGGCTGAGGGTGCGGGCCAGGGCGGTCAGCAGCAGGTCGTTGACCTGGGTGCGGTAGATCGCCGGCGCCTGCTGCAGCAGCTGGCGGGTCTGTTCTCGGTCCAGGCCTATGCTGACGCCTTGGCGCAGATGCCCGGCCTGGCTGGCCTGGGCATTGGCGGCTGGCAGCGAATCATTGGCGAGGCGCAGCTGCGCCAGCCAGCCGTCCAGTTCGCCGGCAGCGGCTTCGGAGCGTGCGTACGCCTCGAGTTTGTCCGCCCAGGCCTGGAACGAGCTGGTCTTCGGCGGCAGGTCTTGCCCTTGGTAGGCCGCCTGCAAATCTTCCAGCAACACCCGCCAGGACACACCGTCCACCGCCAGGTGATGGATCACCAACAACAACCGTTGCGAGCCATCAGCCTGAGCGATCAAGGCCACGCGCAACAACGGTCCGTCTTGCAGGCTCAGGCTGCGCTGGGCTTCGTCGCACACCGATTCCAGCGAAGCCTCGCTGGCCACGCGGGCGGTCCAGAGCATGTCGACGACGTCGGCACTGTCGGCGCCGACATAACGCGCCGACCACTCTGTGGGAGCGAGCTTGCTCGCGATGAGGCCAGCACCGGCAACATTGATATTGCCTGACCCACCGCCATCGCGAGCAAGCTCGCTCCCACAGGGATCCTGCAGGGATTGCGGTGTCGTGGCGACCTGACTGAAGCGCAAACGCAGGGCATCATGCTGCTTGAGCAAGCGTTGCAATGCCGCTTGCAGGCGCGGCAATTCGAGGGTTTTCCGCGGTACCAACAGCACGGCCTGGTTCCAGTGCGCACGCTGCGGGATCGGCTCGTCGAAGAACCAGCGCTGGATCGGCGTGAGTGTTTGCACGCCGTCCACCGGCCCTTGATGCGCCAGCGGTGCGGCCTGTTCTTTCACGACGGCAGCCAGCGCTTGCAAGGTTTGCTGCTGGAACAGATCCCGCGGTTGCAGGCTCAGCCCGGCGCGACGGGCACGGCTGACGACCTGGATCGAAATGATCGAGTCGCCGCCCAGTTCGAAGAAATTGTCCTGCCGCCCGACCTGTTCCACGCCCAACACGTCCTGCCAGATCTGCGCCAGCACCTGTTCATGTGCGCTGCGCGGCGCTTCGAAGGCACGTTGGCTGACTTGTGCGGTCGGCGCAGGAAGGCGTTTGCGGTCGAGTTTGCCGTTGGGGCTCAGGGGCATTTGCTCGATCAGCACGGTCTGCGCCGGCACCATGTAATCCGGCAGGCTGGCGAGCAGATGGCTTTTCAGGGCTTCACGCCATGCGCCTTGCTGCTCGGTATTGGCATCGAGCAGTGCCCGATCCTGAGGCACGATGTACGCAACCAGCTGCTTGCCGCTCGGACCATCGAGCGCCAGAACCACGGCTTCTTGCACGTCGGCATGTTCTTGCAGGCGCGCTTCGATTTCCCCCAGCTCGATGCGCAAACCGCGAATCTTCACTTGATGGTCGATCCGCCCGCAGTAGTCGATGGCGCCATCGGCGCGGTAGCGCGCCAGGTCACCGGTGCGGTACAGGCGCTCGCCGCTGCCGAACGGGTCGACCACGAAACGCTCGGCAGTCAACGCACCACGGCGGTGATAACCGCGAGCCAGGCCGACACCGCCCAGGTACAACTCACCCACCGCACCCAGCGGCAAGGGTTGCAGTTCGCTGTCGAGGATGCAGGTGCGCAGGTTGGCGATCGGCCGGCCGATCGGCACGCTGTCGCGGCCTTCTTCCACGCAGGTCCAGTGGGTCACGTCGATGGCCGCTTCGGTCGGGCCATAGAGATTGTAGAGACTGGCTTGGGGCAGGCTGCGCAAGGTCTGGCGTTGCAGCTCCATCGGCAGCGCTTCGCCACTGCAGATGATCCGCTGCAATGAGGTGCAGGCCAGTGACTCATCGGCACCGATGAACGCCGAGAGCATCGACGGCACGAAGTGCAGCGTGGTGATCGCCTGCTCGACGATCAGCGCGGCCAGGCGTTGCGGATCGCGATGCTCGCCCGGCGCGGCGATGACCAGGGTCGCGCCCTTCATCAGCGGCCAGAAAAACTCCCACACCGACACGTCGAAACTGAACGGCGTTTTTTGCAGCACCCGGTCGCTCGGCAGCAGGTTGTACGCTTGCTGCATCCACTCCAGGCGGTTGTGCAGCGCCACGTGGCGGTTGCCTGCGCCTTTGGGTTTGCCGGTGGAACCGGAGGTGTAGATCACATAGGCGAGGTTTTCGGCCACCGCCAGATTGGGCCGATCAGTGCCCGGCAGATCGCTCAGCCAGTCATTTTCGGCGTGCAGGCACAGGGTGCGTACGCTGTCCGGGGTCGGCAATTGCGCCAGCAGATGCTCCTGGGTCAGCAACAGCGAAATGCCGCTGTCTTCGATCATGTAGCTCAGGCGATCAAGGGGGTACTCCGGGTCCAGCGGCACATAGGCGCCACCGGCCTTGAGAATCGCCAGCAGGCCGACGACCATTTCCAGCGAGCGGTCGCAGGCAATCCCCACCAGCACTTCCGGGCCGACGCCTTGGGCGCGCAGGTGATGAGCCAGGCGGTTGGCGCGCAGGTTCAGTTCGGCGTAACTCAAGGACTGGCCCTGGAACACTAACGCCGTCGCGTCACCGTTTTCAATCACGCGCTCTTCGAAATGCCGCTGCACGCAGACTT
>Ga0247818_10001350_pt1 | contig 15501 bp, 9 predicted proteins | sample 13C_Glucose_Day1_FD_192424 | JGI IMG/M metagenome (GOLD analysis project Ga0247818, IMG submission 192424) | Soil microbial communities from agricultural site in Penn Yan, New York, United States - 13C_Glucose_Day1 | ecosystem: Environmental > Terrestrial > Soil > Agricultural land | place: USA...
CGGGCCTCTTCGCTGGCAAGCCAGCTCCTACAGGTCCGAAGACAACCACGGACTCATGGCCAACACAAAACAGTGTAGGAGCCCGGCTTGCCGGCGAAGGCGGCCTTGAGTATTGCGCTGGTCTTTCGGGCCTCTTCGCTGGCAAGCCAGCTCCTACAAGTCCGAAGAAAACCACCGATTCATGCCCAACACAAAACAGTGTAGGAGCCCGGCTTGCCGGCGAAGGCGGCCTTGAGTATTGCGCTGGTCTCGTGGGCCTCTTCGCTGGCAAGCCAGCTCCTACATGTCCGAGGACAGCCAAGGACTCATGGCCAACACAAAACATTGTAGGAGCCCGGCTTGCCGGCGAAGGCTGCCTTGAGTATTGCGCTGGTCTTTCGGGCCTCTTCGCTGGCAAGCCAGCTCCTACAGGTCCGAAGACAACCACGGATTCATGGCCAACACACAACATTGTAGGAGCCCGGCTTGCCGGCGAAGGCTGCCTTGAGTATTGCGCTGGTCTTTCGGGCCTCTTCGCTGGCGATACGCCACTGACGCCTTCATAGCAAACATTTCGAGGCGTAATTTTCCGGCGCCTTGAAAGATTCCGCCTATGGACTACAAATACTCCAGCTATTAGCCGTCTGCCCAAGGGCGGTCTAGCCTTATCTAACGCCGGTGCGGTCTGGCCGGTCGAGACCTGATAAGAAGATAAAGCAGGAGTCAGTAACCGACTAGGCACACCTGGGTACATCGCGTTGGCAATTCGCTTGCCAGTGCCGCTGATGCCCGTTTGGCCACGATGATCAGTTGATCGACTTGCTGGGCCAACAGCCTGAGTCATTGATTTCACTCAACGCTATCGAACCTTGACCGGGACGATGGCTGAATGAACACGACCAAAGGTAGCTCACAGATGGGAACTGAAACGAAATGCCCGTTCAATCACGCCGCTGGTGGTGGCACCACGAACCGCGATTGGTGGCCGAACCAGCTGAATCTGAAGATCCTGCACCAGCACTCGCCCCTGTCTACCCCCGCGGACGAGGGCTTCAACTACGCCCAGGCGTTCAAGAGCCTGGATTTCGCCGCGCTCAAGCGTGACCTCACCGCCCTGATGACCGACTCGCAAGACTGGTGGCCGGCGGACTTCGGTCACTACGGCCCGCTGTTCGTCCGCATGGCCTGGCACTCCGCCGGCACCTACCGGACCGGCGATGGCCGAGGCGGCGCCGGCTCTGGCCAGCAGCGCTTCGCTCCGCTCAACAGTTGGCCGGACAACGTCAGCCTGGACAAGGCCCGTCGCCTGCTGTGGCCGATCAAGCAAAAGTATGGCAACAGCATTTCCTGGGCCGACCTGATCGTCCTGACCGGTAACGTCGCACTGGAATCCATGGGCTTCAAGACTTTCGGTTTTTCCGGCGGCCGACCTGACGTCTGGGAACCGGACGAAGATGTGTACTGGGGCTCGGAAAACAAATGGCTGGGCGGTGACGTTCGCTACGACAAGGCGCAAAAACCCGTGCAGGAGCCCGGCGACGGCCCGCTCGTTGCCGAACCGGGGAAAAACGAGGAGAGTCGTACGGAGCAAGGCCGCAATCTGGAAAACCCTCTGGCGGCCGTGCAAATGGGCCTGATCTATGTGAACCCGGAAGGCCCGGAAGGTAACCCGGACCCGGTAGCCGCCGGCAAGGACATCCGCGAGACCTTCGGCCGCATGGCCATGAACGACGAAGAAACCGTGGCACTGATTGCCGGCGGCCACGCGTTCGGCAAGACCCATGGCGCCGGCCCTGCCGACAACGTCGGTCCCGAGCCCGAAGCGGCCGGCCTTGAAGAACAGGGCCTGGGCTGGAGGAACAAGTTCGGCAGCGGCAAAGGCCCGGACACCATTACCAGCGGCCTGGAAGTGACCTGGACCACCACACCCACGAAGTGGAGCAACAATTTCCTGGAGAACGTGTTCGGCTTCGAATGGGAACTGACCAAGAGCCCGGCGGGCGCCCACCAGTGGACCCCGAAAAACGGTGCCGGTGCCGGGATCATTCCGGACGCGCACGACCCGTCCAAACGGCGCAATCCAACCATGCTGACCACGGACCTGGCGCTGCGCTTCGACCCGATCTACGAACCGATTTCCCGGCGCTTCCTGGAGAATCCCGACCAATTGGCCGACGCGTTCGCCCGCGCCTGGTACAAGCTGATCCACCGCGACATGGGGCCGCTGTCGCGCTACCTCGGCCCGGAAATGCCCAATGAAGAACTGCTGTGGCAAGACCCGATACCCGCAGTCGATCACCCACTGGTCAACGACAGTGACGTCGCAGCGCTGAAAAGCAAGCTGCTGGCTTCGGGCCTGTCGGTCTCGCAACTGGTTTCGACAGCGTGGGCGGCGGCGTCCACCTTCCGCGGTTCGGATAAGCGCGGCGGCGCCAACGGCGGGCGTTTGCGCCTGGCCCCACAGAAATTCTGGCAGGCCAACCAGCCCGACCAACTGGCGAGCGTGCTGGCAAAACTCGAGGGTATCCAGCAGGAATTCAACGCCGGCGGCAAGAAAATCTCCCTGGCCGACCTGATCGTCCTCGCCGGCTGTGCAGGCGTTGAACAGGCCGCGAAAAATGCCGGGCACACGATCACGGTGCCGTTCACCCCGGGGCGCATGGACGCTTCCCAGGAACAGACCGATGTCGAGTCTTTCGGTTTTCTCGAACCGATCGCCGATGGCTTCCGCAATTACCTCAAGGGTAAATACAGCGTATCGGCGGAGTCGCTGTTGATCGACAAGGCGCAGTTGCTGACCCTGACCGCACCGGAAATGACCGTGCTGATTGGCGGCCTGCGCGTGCTCAAGACCAACGTCGGCCAAACTTCCCACGGGGTCTTCACCACGCGGCCTGAAGCACTGACCACCGATTTCTTCACCAACCTGCTGGACATGGGCGTGGAGTGGAAACCGGTGTCGGACGCCCAGGAAGCGTTTGAAGCGAGCGATCGCAAGACCGGCCAGAAAAAGTGGACGGGCACTCGGGTCGACCTGGTCTTCGGCTCCAACTCGCAGTTGCGCGCGTTGTCGGAGTTCTATGCCAGTAACGGCGAGGAAAAGTTCATCAAGGACTTCGTGGCGGCCTGGACCAAGGTGATGAACCTTGACCGCTTCGACCTGAGGTGAGCTGACCGCCCGGCGTGAATGGGCGAGCGCGCAGCCATGACTGCGCGCTCGCCGATCACTCAGTGGGGTGCGCGATGGATGGTCTTGAGCAGGTCTTCGGGGCTGATGTGCCCGACGACCTGCTGCACGCTGCCCGGTTGCGGCAGATCGAGGATGTGCCCCTTCATCTTACCGATCACGTGCATCTCGCAAGGCTTGCAGTCGAATTTCAACGTCAGCACTTCGTCGCCATGGATCAACTGCATCGGCGCGACCTTGGTGCGCACGCCCGTCACGCCCTTGGCCTGCTTGGGACACAGGTTGAAGGAGAACCGCAGGCAGTGCTTGGTGATCATCACCGGTACTTCGCCCGTCTCTTCATGGGCCTCATAGGCCGCGTCGATCAGCTTCACCCCGTGACGGTGATAGAAGTCGCGGGCCTTCTGGTTATAGACGTTGGCCAGGAACGACAGGTGCGACTCCGGGTACACCGGTGGCGGCGTGGTTTCGGCTTTGCGGCCGCCCCGTGGGTGGGCCGCAATGCGTGCCACGGTCAGCGCTTCGATCACTTCGCGGCGCAAGGCCTTGAGCTGCGAGTTGGGGATGAAGAACGCCTGCGGAGCGTCCAGCTTGACGTTGGTGGCGTGGTACTCGGTGGTGCCCAGTTGGCCCAGCAGATCGTGCAGTTGGTCCAGGGCCTGCTCCGGCTTGTTGGCCACGCCGAATGGCCCCTCCAGGGCGACGCTGGCGCTGATGCCCTCTTCGCTGGTGGCGGTCAGTTCCAGGCGCTCTTCACGCAGGCGCGCCAGCCAGGAAAGACCGATCCGGCGCTCGGCGGAGGTCTTTTGCAGCGCCTGGGCCCAGTTGTGATCCAGGTTGCGGCTCAACGGGTGATTCGGGCGCAACTGGTGCAAGCCCTTGGGCATCTCGTTCGGCTCGACCCGGTAGCGATAGCGTTTCTCGCCGTCCTCTTCGAATTCGCCTTTGGGCTCGGCAATGTTGGTGCGCCAGCCCACCACTTCACGCTTGACCAGCACGTTGAGGCCGTCCCCGTTGGACAGCGGCTCGTGGGTGACCACCAGCAGGTCGCGCTTGCCGACTTTTTCCACCACGCCCACCGGCAGGCCGGTGAAGGTCGGCGAGTCGAAGGCGCCGATGTCGATCTTGCGCTCGCTGACGAAGTAGTCGGTGCTGCCACGGTGGAAGGTCTTGTCCGGGTCGGGCAGGAAGAAATGCGCGGTGCGGCCGCTGGACGCGCGGGCGAGGTCCGGACGATCTTCGAGCACAGCGTCCAGGCGCTGGCGGTAGTAGGCGGTGATGTTCTTCACGTAGCCCATGTCCTTGTAGCGCCCTTCGATCTTGAACGAGCGCACGCCGGCTTCCACCAGGGCGCGGATGTTGGCGCTCTGGTTGTTGTCCTTCATGGACAGCAGGTGCTTCTCGTAGGCGATCACCCCACCCTTTTCGTCCTTGAGGGTGTACGGCAGGCGGCAGGCCTGGGAGCAGTCACCGCGGTTGGCGCTGCGGCCGGTCTGCGCGTGGGAAATATTGCACTGGCCGGAAAACGCCACGCACAACGCGCCGTGGATGAAGAACTCGATCGCTGCCTCGGTTTCGTCGGCAATGGCGCGGATTTCCTGCAGGTTCAGCTCGCGAGCCAGTACCAGTTGCGAAAAACCGGCCTGGTCGAGGAACTTCGCCCGCTCCAGGGTGCGGATGTCGGTCTGGGTGCTGGCGTGCAGCTCGATCGGCGGGATGTCCAGTTCCATCACGCCCAGGTCCTGGACGATCAGCGCATCGACACCGGCATCGTACAGTTCGTGGATCAGCTTGCGGGCCGGCTCCAGCTCGTTGTCGTGCAGGATGGTGTTGATGGTGGTGAATACCCGGGCGTGGTAGCGATGGGCGAACTCCACCAGGGCGGCGATATCGCTCACCTCGTTGCAGGCGTTATGCCGGGCGCCGAAGCTCGGGCCGCCGAGGTAGACGGCATCAGCGCCATGCAGGATGGCCTCGCGGGCGATCGCCACGTCACGGGCGGGGCTGAGCAATTCCAGGTGATGTTTGGGCAGGGACATAATATTTTTTAGTCAGGCTGTCACGGTCGAGGCGCGCATTGTAGCGGTGAAATGCCCAGGCGGCACCCGTGTACTGCCAGGTGGCGGGTTCCGGGCGCGAAGATGCAGCTGCGCGTACCACAAACCCCTTGTAGGAGCTGGCTTGCCAGCGAAGGCGGCCTTAAATATCACGCTGCTATTTCGGGGCCTCTTCGCTGGCAAGCCAGCTCCTACAGGTTCGCGTGTGGGATTACAGTTAGGCTTTGGCGGCCATTGCGGTGACTTCCACCCGCATCCCTTCCACCGCCAGAGACGCTACGCCCACCGCGGCGCGTACTGGCCACGGCTTGGCGAAGAAGCGCTTGTAGACCTCGTTGAACGCGGCGCGGTCGGCCATGTCGGTGAGGTAGATGGTCAGGTGCAGCACCCGGTCCATGGAACTGCCGGCGCGCTCCAGCGCCACTTTCAACGCCTGCAGGGTGCATTCGCTTTGCAGGGTGATATCGCCCAGTTCAAGGCTGCCATCGGCACGGGTCGGAATCTGGGTGGAGACCAGCATGCCGCCGAAACCGGCGACGTCGGAGGAAATGGAGTCCGCATCGGGATCGGGAACGAAGGTCAGGTCTTGGTTTGCCATGGGGGTCTCTTGCTTGAGTGGGTAAGGCGGCGCTCGCGCATGTCAGCCGGGGCATTCATGGCGCAACGCCGGTTGCCCAGCCAGTTTACGGAACCCTCACGCCACCCGCTCGACTTTATCCGCTCGACGCTTCTTGCCCTCGCCGTTACCGCGCATCAACACCCAGCGCACGACCTTGTTCCAGGCATAACCCACCGCAACGCCGCCGACGATGGCGAGGACCACCGCGAGTACCGGATAGTCGCCAAGGCGCCGGGCCACCGACTGAAACTGGAAATGCGTCAAGTAGATATACAGCGTCGAGGACGCAATCAATGCCATGCCACGGGCCATGATCCCTGGCACGGGAATGGACCGCACCCAGATCACCAGGAGCGCGGCAGGCACGGCGATATCGACATGGCTCCAGATCTCCGCGGCGAACGGTCCATACCCCAGCATTGCCATCATGTCCTGCCAACCCACTACCAGCACGGTCACGACGCTGACGATCAACTTCTGGCGGGTTGTACCAGCGCTGTGAATGGCCATGCCGAGCACCATGATCGCCAGGTAATGCTGGGGCACGCGATTGAGCAGCGCGCTCGCATCGAACACCAAGGCACTGATCAGCACATCGGCCACCGCCAACACGCACGACGCGATGACAAAACAACGAAACGGGTCTGCACTGATGATGTTCCTGACGCGCTCGAACGACAGCACGAAGCCGATGATCACCAGCATCTGCACCAGCAGTTCTATGTACCAATAGGCGAAGTTGCCGACTGTATCGGCTGTAAACCAGTTGGAAATCAGCAGCAGCGATTGCCAATGCACTTTGTCGAACAGCATTTGCACCAACGCCGTGTACAGGATCGTCGGCACCGCGATGCTGGCAACGGACTTCACCAGCGTGCGCACGCTCCCGTACTCGTTGATGGCCTTGAATTGAAACCGTGCCAGGCTGACCCCGGAAATCAGGAACAGGGTCATGGTCTCGCCGAAAACCGGCCAGTGTGAAAACAGATGAAAATGGCCAATGACGATCAATACGATGGAAACCACGCGCATGAACACCGGCACTTCCATTGCCCGTATCGAGAACCTCGAGGCCTTGGTGTCGCTGGCCAGTTCACACAATTCAACGACCGGAATCATTTCCCATTGGTCGGGCAGATGACCGATCAGTTCCTCCAGCACCATTGAAGCCTGGACGAACGAGAGTGAATCCCCGCCCAGTTCGACGAAGGTCAATTGCGGATCGATGCGCGGCACTTCAAGAATTTGCGCCCATGCCTGGGTCAACTTGAGCGCCAGCGGAGACAGGTCCTGGCTGGAATTGGCGGGCGCCGCCTGGTTATCGACCAGCGCCTGCAACGCCCGCTTGTCGATCTTGCCGTTAGGCGTCAGTGCAATGGAATCCACGAACACGAACAACGCCGGCACCATGTAGTCGGGTAGCTGCTGCCCCACATGCTCACGCAGTTCAACCGATGAAACAGGCTGGGTGGAAACACAACAGGCCACCAGTTTCACGTTCGATCGGTCGCTATCGGCCAACACCACACACTGCTTGATCCGGGGGTGCCTGGTGATCGAGCCTTCGATTTCAGCAAGCTCGATGCGATGACCACGGATCTTGACCTGGCTGTCACCGCGCCCCCGGAACATGACACTGCCATCGGCCAGATAAGTGCCCAGGTCGCCAGTTCGGTAGCAGATATCACCTTCGGCCCGGGTAAACGGATTGACCACGAACTTTTCTGTGGTCAGTGCCGCGTCACCGTAGTACCCCAGGGACAGATACGGGCTGCGTATCAGGATTTCTCCGGTTTCGCCTTCTCCAACCAACTGGTTGGCCTCATTGACCAGCAACAGTTGCGCGCCCTCGATGCCTTTACCCAGCGGGATCCTTGAGTTGTCGAGCGCCGGATCGACCTGATGAAAGGCCATCGCCTGCGGCGTTTCGGTGGTGCCGTAGAAGTTGACGCTGATGGCATTGGGGGCGATCAGGCAGATTTGCTGGTACAGGGTGTTGCTCAAGGCATCGCCACCCCAAAACAGGTAGCGCAGCTCACCGAACTGCAAGCCACTGATTTTCGCCCCGGTCTCAATGAGTTTGCCCAGGGGCGGCGTGAGGTGAATGACCGAGATCCCGTGCTGGTGTATCCATTTGGCCAATGCCGCTGGATCGACAACGGTCGACTGGGCCGGGATAACGACCTTTGCACCAATCGACAGCGGCGTGAACACGTCCCTGTAGACCGGATCGTGGCCCAGTCCCGACAGCAGGGAAAAGCAACTCTCCCTGGTCAACGAATGACGCTGGCTATGCCATTCGATGAAATGAACCAAGGGCGAGTGATGGGTGACAATCCCCTTCGGCTCGCCGGTACTGCCCGATGTGAAGGTGATATACGCCGGGTGTGCGGGGTTGACGTCGGGCAAGCCCCTTGGCTCGACGGCGAAGGCCTTCAGCGCGTCGCCGGGCATTTCCGGGATGTTGACCACGCGGACCGCGGACGAACGCAGGGGATCGACCTCGAAGGCGGCCTCGCCACAGACCAGGACAAAGCTCGGCTCGAGCACCTGGATGATCTGCTCGATGCGCGAACGTGGATAAGCCATATCGGCCACGGTGAAGGTCAAGCCGGCGCGCGAGGCACCGAGCATGGCGTAGACCAGGCCAGCGCAGCGACCGGAAACGATCACGACCCGATCGGAAGCCTTCGCGCCCTGTCCAAGCAAAAAGGACGCAAGGCGCTGGCTGATCGCTTCAAGTTCGCCGTAGCTGCACGTGGCGTCATGAGAAACCACCGCCACGGCATCAGGTGTGCGTCCAGCGTGCTGCAGGAAATCCATGAATATCGGACGTTCGACGCAATACTCCAGATCCAGCGTCGGGTTCGGGCGCGCATCCTGCATATTATTGATCAACTCCCCAGGGCCTGTACGAGGTAGACACGACGGGAGGCTCGCAATCCGGAGATTCCCCCCCAAGAAGCTAGCACAGCTGCCATGGCCCGCCAGTGCGCCGGTCAACATGCGCAGGCCCCGTCAGCCTCGCCATTGCCTCGGACTGACCCCGGTCTTGCGCCGAAACGCCCGGGCCAGTGCCGAAGGGCTTTCATAACCGACCTCTTCGGCGATCAAGGCAATGGGCTTGCCTTCACGCAGGCGTTTCTGCGCCAGGCTGATGCGCCAGCTGAGCAGATAATCCGCCGGGGCCTGCCCGACCACCCGCTTGAAGTGCTCGGCGAAACTGGCCCGGGACATGTTGGCCGCCACCGCCAGTTCGGCCACGCTCCAGGCCTTGCCGGGTGACTCGTGCATGAGGTTCAAGGGGCGCGCCAGGCGCGTATCGGCCAGGCCTGCCATCATCCCCGGCTGCTGATTTCGACTGCTCAGGAGGTGGCGCAACAACAGGATCACCACCAGCTCGAACAGCCGATCCATCACTGCCTCACGGCCGCAGGTTCCGTCGAAGGCTTCGTTGAACAACCATTGCAGAGTGCCGGCCAAGGCCGGGATGTCCTCCAGTTTGAGCACCAGATAATCCGGTAGCGCCGTGGCCAGGGCATTGCCCGCACCGCCATCGAAGTCCAGGGACGCGCACACCAGCTGCGTATCGTTTTCCTGCGAGGCAAACAGCCGATGGCGATAGGGCCGGGGAAAAAAAATCAGGGTCGGTTCCGTAAGATGCAGTTCACGGTCATCCGCGAGCCTGAGGGAGATTTCGCCCGCCTGGAGCAGATGCAGATGCCCGCAGGCCTGGCTGCCATCGAACGCCGTGGTGCCGCAAAAGGTACCGCTGTGAAAGGTCCCGGCATTGACGCCGAAATGCGCTAGTAATGTGGACAAGCGATCCATGAAGGGCCTCCGGCAGCAGTTCTGGACGATCTGTCGCATATCCTCGACGATTTGCATCCAATAGGCCAACCCGACTCTCTAGCATTCACTCCGTACCCAGCGCCCTTCGCGCATCCATTACGGAGAATCACCATGTCACGCATTATCCCTGTCAGCCTGGAACACGCCACCGAGACCACCCGCCCCTTGCTCGACGGCGTGCAGAAGAAAATCGGTTTCCTGCCCAATGTGTTCCGCGTCCTGGCTCACGCCCCCGCCGTACTGGCCTCGTATCTGCAGAACTCGGCGGCATTGGCCAAGACATCCTTGAGCGCTGCGCAGAAGGAAGCGATTTTCCTCGCCACCTCCCAGGTCAACGGCTGCGACTACTGCCTGGCGGCGCACACGTTGTTCGCCGGCAAGGCCGGGCTTTCCAGCCAGCAAATCCTCAGCGCCCGCGAAGGCCGGCTCGATGCCTATGCGTTGCTCGCCCGGCAAATCAGCGAAAGCCGTGGTCACCTGGACAGCGAGCAAATCGCCGCGGCCCGCGCCGCCGGAATCGATGACGCGAAGATCATCGAAGTGATCGCCCACGTGGCCTCGCAAACGCTGACCAACTACCTGAACAACGTCGCCCTGACCGACATCGATTTTCCGGCCATCGACGCCTGAATCACCCTGCGGCCAGCGATGGCGGCGTAACGACCACCATCGCATCGCCAGCAAGCCGGCTCCTACAGATGCGCGTAATGCCCCCATTCAACATGCCCCCGCAAATCCTGTAGGAGCTGGCTTGCCAGCGATCAGGTATTGGTCTTCAACTTGGTCCACAGCCGCGTGGTCAAGCGGGCGATGGAGGCTGGCAGGTCTTCTACCGTGAACAGCTTGTCCATCACCGACTTGGGCGGGTAGATCGCCAGGTCCTGCTTCACCGCCGGCACCACCTCGGCGTCCGCGGCGCTGTTGGGGTTGGCGTAGTGGATGCTGTTGCTGATGTTGGCGATGACCTGCGGTTGCAGCAGGTAGTTCATGTAGGTGTAGCCGTTCTTCTGGTGCGGTGCGCTCTTGGGCATGACCACCATGTCGAACCACAGGGTAGAGCCTTCATCCGGGATCGAATAGGCAATGTCGATGCCGTTGTTCGCCTCCCTGGCACTGGCGGCCGCCTGCACGATGTCGCCGTTGAAGCCGATCACCGCGCAGACGTTGCCGTTGGCCAGGTCGCTGATGTACTTGGAGGCGTGGAAATACTGGACGTAAGGCCGGATCTTCAGCAGCGCCTGTTCGGCTTTCTTGTAGTCGGCAGGCTCGTGGCTGTGGGGCGGCAACCCCAGGTAGTTGAGGGTGATCGGCAGCACTTGCGTCGGGTTGTCGATGATCGCCACGCCACATTCGCTGAGTTTCCTGATATTGGCCTCATCGAAAAACAGGCTCCAGGACCGGGTGACGTCGATGTTGCCGAAGATCGCCTTGATCTTCTCGACGTTGTAACCAATGCCCGCGGTGCCCCACATGTAGGGATAACCGTACTGGTTGCCGGGATCGTTGACCTCGAGCTTTTTCATCAGCACCGGGTCAAGGTTGCTCCAGCCCGGCAGCTGGCTCCTGTCGAGTTTCTGGATGGCCCCGGCCTTGATCAGGCGCGAGAGGAAATGGTTCGACGGGCTGACCACGTCATACCCGGTGTTGCCGGTCATCAACTTCGATTCCAGCACTTCGTTGCTGTCATGGATGTCGTAGGTGGCCTTGATCCCGGTTTCTTTGCTGAACGTGGCCAGGGTGTCGTCGGCGATGTAGCCGTTCCAGTTGGAAATGTTCACGGTTTCATCGGCGTAGGCGGCGACGCTGAACGTAGAGAGCAGTGCCACCAGGGAAACAGTATTGACGCGCATGTTCGATCACCTTCGTGTTGAAGTGCTTTTGTTGTAGGGGCAAGGCGGTGTTCTAGATTTCGCTTCTGGCCCGGGCCTTCTCTACGCGCATGCGCAGCATGGCACCGATATCCAGCAAGGGTTTGGGCGGCAGCCAGCCGGGCTGGGCGCGATCGATCACCGATTGCAGGAGCGGCGAGTCGATACCCGATGCCAGCTCCGCCAGCAGCCGTCCCCACAACGTGCCCCGCGCCACGCCGGAGCCGTTGCACCCTGCCACGGCGAACACGCCCTCCTCGACCTTGGCGAAATACGGTTGCCCGGAGCGCGAAGCGCTGAGGTGGCCTGTCCAGGTGTACTGGATGTCCTGCGCGCCCAACATCGGGAAACGCCGCTGCAAACCCAGGACATGGTGCTGGCGTCGGGTCGCCAGTTCGCCGGGCGACAAGTCGTGGGCGCGATATTCGGCGGTGTTGCGGATCATCACCCGGCGATCCGGGGTCAGGCGCACCGTAGCCCCCAGGGGCCGGGTCGACAGCACGCCCCAGGGCTCGACGGCGCCAAGGGCCTGGAATTCTGCGTCGCTCAGGGGCCGGGTCAGGCTGGCGCTGAGTTCCATGGCGAAGGTGCCGCTGTCACTGATGCCGGAACGGGGAATGAAGGCATTGAGGCAAACCAGCACTTGCCCGGCCTCGATGCAGCCCTGGGCGCCGCTGGCGCGGATACGTCCATTACCCAGGCGCTGCAGACTGCTGATCTCGGTGTTTTCAAACAGGGTCACCTGCGGCGGCAGTGCATCGAGCAGCCCCTTGACGTACTTCGCCGGTTGCAGCAACGCATTACCATTGCCGCACCAGATCGCCGCCTGGTAATGCCCGGTTCCCAGTTTCTGGCGCAACGGCTCACCTCGCAGGAACTCTGCAGAAGCACCCACCGCGCGCAAGGTCTGCAGCTTGGCCTCGACCTCGGTCAACTTGCGCGGATCGCTGACCGCAAAGAAATACCCCGATTCGTGAAAGTCGCATTCGATGCCGTGCCGGATGATGCGCTTGCGCACCTCGTCGCTGGCGGCACGGCCAATCGCGGTATCGGCCTGGTAGCCGGCGAAACCCGCAGTGCCCTGCAACTCGGCATGGCTCGGATGCTCGTGGGCGACCACGAACCCCGAGTTGCGCGCCGATGCACCTTGCGCGGCGCGCTGGCGGTCGACCACCACGATGCGTGCCTGGGGATGCAGTTGCGCCAATGAGTGCGCGGCACACAGCCCGGTGATGCCGCCGCCGATCACCAGCCAGTCGGCCTGCTGCGTGCCCTTGAGCGGGTCGCGCAACGGGCTGTCCCCGGCTTGCGCAATCCAGCCACATACGTTTTCCATGCGTCACCTCGTAGACTGTCTTTGAGCCGGCCTCTCGGACATCCGCATGCACTATTTGCATGAGTGATTGGAGATGACGGCAGCCATGACTAGAATCTAAAGGGACAGCGCAACGACAACCAACGTTATTAAATCATCCAGGTATTCTTAAAACGCATGGATAACATTCGCCACATGCCCTCGCTACAGGGCCTGCAGGCCCTGGTCGAGGTTGCAGATTCAGGCAGCTTCACCCAGGCGGCACAAACGCTGTGCCTGACACAAAGCGCCGTGAGCCGCAAAATCCAGCAATTGGAGAGTCACTACGGCACCGCGATGTTCATCAGGACCAGCCGCAGCCTGCAGCTGACAGCCGAAGGCGAACAGGTGCTCGCCAGTGCGCGGCACATCCTTGAACACCTCAAGGCCCTGGAGGACCGCATTGCTCCGCAAAAGCGCCCGTTCCGCATCCGCATGCACGTGTCATTGGCGGTGCGCTGGCTGCTGCCCCGGCTGAGTGATTTCTACCGCCATCATCCACAGGTATCCCTGGCGATCGAGACCGTCGCCACCGAGGTGGTGGAACCGGCCAGCGACAGCGACGCCTACATCCTCTACCTGCCCGAACCGTCCGGGGCCGCGGATTGCCTGACCCTGTTCGAGGAAGCGCTGGTGCCGGTGTGTGCGCCCGGCCTGGGGTTGGCCTCACAGGAGGACCTTGCCGGCTTTGCGCTATTGCACCGTTCGAGCGACAGGAACGACTGGCGGTATTGGCTGGCCGCCAACGACGGCAGGTCACTGGACGAGTTTCGCCACCTTCCCTTCAACCTCGACGAACTGGCGCTGGATGCCGCCGCGCGCGGGCTGGGTGTAGCCATGACCGACATGACCTTGGCGGGCGAGTCGATCGAACGCGGCGTGCTGGTCATTCCGTTTGGCGAGCCGTTGAAGACCTGGGGGATTTACGCGCTGTGCCTGCAGCCGTCAGCGGCGGCGCACCCGGCGTGCGGGGCGATCTTGCAGTGGTTTGGCGAGCAGGTAGGAACAGCCCGCGACCTGTAGATACGCTGTTTCCGGTCAAGCTTTCGCTGAAAAGCCAGGCCGCGTCCATGGCGTCCTGACAGCCGATTCATCTCCCGCGTCTACACCCGATTCCCTGTAGGAGCTGGCTTGCCAGCGAAGGCGGCCTACCAGCCGGCCTCATCGGGTGCGTGAACACATTCCGCTGTGGATCGGGTATGGCCGTGCGAGATGGATTGGCTGTCAGGGCGCCTTCGCTGGCAAGCCAGCTCCTACAGGGGGACCGACACCTCAGTCATCTTCATGCAACTTGATCCCCCGCGCATGCAGCAGAGGTGGTACCACCAGCACCAGCAGCGTCAGGGCCATGAACACCGCCGAGATGGGCTGGGTCAGGAATATCGTCCAGTCCCCCTCACTGATCGACAGGGCATTGCGCAACTGTTTTTCGGCCATCGGCCCCAGCAGCATGCCGACGATCACCGGCGCCACCGGGAAATCGAAACGCCGCATCAATACCCCGGCCCAGCCGATCCCCAGCATCAGCAGCAGGTCGAAGGAGGAATGGCGCATGCCGTACACGCCGATGGTGGCGAACACCAGGATTCCAGCGTTCAGGTAAGGCCGGGGGATCTGCAGCAGCTTGACCCACAGGCCCACCAACGGCAGGTTCAATACCAGCAGGATGACGTTGCCGATGTACAGCGAGGCCACCAGGGTCCAGACCAGGTCGGCGGAGGTTTCGAAGAGCATCGGCCCCGGTTGCAGGTTGTAGTTCTGGAACGCCGCCAACAGGATCGCCGCCGTCGCCGACGTCGGTATGCCCAGGGTCAGCAACGGCACCAGCGAGCCTGTGGCGCTCGCATTGTTGGCCGCTTCCGGGCCGGCCACCCCTTCGATGGCGCCCTGGCCCTTGTTGGCCGAAAACTCCTTGGGGTACTTGCTCAGCTTGCGCTCGGTGGAATAGGACAGGAAGGTCGGGATCTCCGCACCGCCTGCCGGGATCGAGCCAAACGGGAAGCCAATCAGGGTGCCCCGCAGCCAGGCCGGCACCGAGCGTTTCCAGTCGGCACGGGTCATCCACAACGACGTCAGGCGGTGCCGGCCTTCCGCTTGCTCGGTTTGATAAAGCAGGCTGTACAGGGCCTCGCCCACCGCGAACAGACCGACCGCCACCAGCACCACCTCGATGCCATCCACCAGTTCGGGCACGCCCAGGGTGTAGCGGGCAATGCCGGATGTCGAGTCGAGGCCGATCAGGCCGATGGTCAAGCCAATCCCCAGTGAAGCGAAACCACGCAGCATCGAGGCGCCGAGCACCGCCGACACGGTGGTGAAGGACAGCACCAGGATCGCGAAGTACTCCGCCGGGCCGAAATTCAACGCCAGCCTGGCCACGACCGGGGCGAACAGGGTCAGCAGCACCGTCGCAATGGTGCCTGCGACGAAGGAGCCAATCGCCGCCGTCGCCAGCGCCGGCCCGGCCCGGCCATTGCGCGCCATGAGGTTGCCTTCCAGGGCCGTGACCATGGAAGACGACTCTCCGGGCGTGTTGAGCAGGATCGAGGTGGTCGAACCGCCGAACTGCGCGCCGTAGTAGATCC
>Ga0247818_10001351_pt1 | contig 15498 bp, 11 predicted proteins | sample 13C_Glucose_Day1_FD_192424 | JGI IMG/M metagenome (GOLD analysis project Ga0247818, IMG submission 192424) | Soil microbial communities from agricultural site in Penn Yan, New York, United States - 13C_Glucose_Day1 | ecosystem: Environmental > Terrestrial > Soil > Agricultural land | place...
GCCGGTGACCCTCGACGGCGCCATCGCGGCCGTCGTCGCCTCCGACATCGTCACCCGGGTCGCGGGCAAGCGGCTCGCGACGACGCTGGGACGCAAGATCCCCGTCGTCGGCGGCGTGGTCGGCATGGGCGCCGACGGCTACGCGACCTGGCGCATCGGCCGGTACGCCGACCGCGAGATGCTGCCCCGCCGCCGGTAGCCCGGGTCAGCCCTTGCGCCCGCGCAGCCTGCGGTAGGCGTCGAGCGAGCCGCGGCCGGCAGGGCTGCCCTCGAGCGTGGTGACCACCTTGCGCCGGGCGCGGTAGACCGTGGTCGCCCGGGCCCGGTCGAGCTCCTCGCGGACCTCCCGCAGCTCATCGTGCAGCCGCTCCTCCACCGCGCGCAGGCGCGCCCCCTCCACCAGCAGCGCGCTGATCGCGTCGAGGGCCGGCGGCAGCAGCTGGTCCGCCGTGGCGGAGTCGGGGTCGGCGAAGGTGCCCGCCTCGGGACCGAGCAGGTCGTCGAGCGAGCCGACCACGTCGTAGCCCCGCTCGGCGAGCACGCCGATCCAGCGCTCCGACAGCCCGCGCGCCCACGCGTGGTCCTCGGGGGCTAGGCCGAGCCGGGCCGACGCCACGCTGCGCGACAGCGTCTGGTGGGCGAGCGTCTCGCGCACCAGCGGGCGGTAGTCGGGGGGCGCGATGATCGAGGTCACCCGCTCGTTGATGGTGCGCAGGAGCGAGGTCTCCGGGACCCCGAGGGAGGGGTTCTCGCGCTCGGCGGTGAGGTCGAGGGGCAGGTCGTCGAGGCCGAAGGTCCGGGAGAACCGGCGCCACAGCTCGCCGCGGTCCGCGCCCGGCGGGGGCAGCGTGACCAGGTGCACGCGCTCGGGCGGCAGCGACGAGCCCCACCGCTCGAGGATGTCAGGGATCTCCTGCACCGCCCAGAACCACGAGCCGATGCGGGACTCGCGGCCCGGGTCGCGGATCGTGTCCAGGAACCTGGCGTACGTGATGTGGCTGCGGTGCTTCACGTTCTCCTGCCACTCGGCCGGGATCTGGCGCACCAGGTCGCGCGCCGACAGCACCAGGTGGACCTCGGCGTCACCGAGGGAGGCGAGCGCGCGCTCGACCTGGGTCGGGGTCGCCCGCGCGAAGATCTCGTGGCTCACGATCGAGGTGCCGTGCCACTCGCGCACCTCCGCGGCGAGCCGGTCCCACGCGCCGACGGCCTCGGTCTCGATGCCGCCCCACGGCAGGGTCATCAGGTCGAGCGCGGCGAGGAAGTGGGCGTCGAAGCGGTCGGCGGGGTAGAGGATGTCGTGCTCGCGCAGCACGGGCTGGTTGCGGAAGAGGACGTCCTGGAGGTAGGACGTGCCGGTCTTCGGGCAGCCCACGTGCAGCAGCACTCGCCTGCTCACCGCTCCACGCTCCTCTCCGTGCGCCACCCGGGATCGACGATCATCCGGATCGCCAGGTCCAGCACCTGCTGCCCGTCCACCCGGGCAGGCCCGGCGGGGCCGGGTCGGTCCGCCGCCGCGCGGGGCGCGAGGTCAGCGAGGTCGCCGACGACAGGGTAGCCAGCGCGGGTCAGTCGTCGTGCCATCCGCTCCGCGGACGACGCGACCCACTCGTGCTCCGCGGCCGGTACGACGACAGGGCCGACGCCGCTGTCGGGCATCCGGCGCTGCAGGGTGCGCATGAGCGCCGGTCGCTCGACCACCGGGACCCGGATGCCGACGACGGCCGAGACCCGGCGGGCCAGCTCGGCCTGGTCGGCGCCGGGCACACGAGCACGCGGCAGCCGGCGGACCCCGAGGTGCCCGGCGAGCTGGTCGAGGTCGGTGACGACCCGGACGAACGGCCGGCGGCCGCCCCACCGTCGTACGGAGTCGTCGAGGTCCACCCGGGCGGGCAGCTGGTCGCGCTCGCGCCAGAAGCGCAGCCAGTCGTGCCACGGCCTGCTGCCGTGCTCGAAGCAGCGTTGCGTCCAGGTGTGGGCGAGCAGGTCGTCGAGGGGTCCGCCGACCGCCACCACGAACGGCCGCGGGCCGCCCTCGGGACGGCCGCGACCGAGCAGGTGCTCGCGCACCGCGGCGACCACGAGTGGGTCGCCGACCAGCCGGAAACGGCGGCGCCACGGGCGCGCCACGGACCGGCGCACCGGGTCGGGTCCGAGCGCGACCAGGTCGTCGGCGAGCAGCGTGCTCGCCACCCGCAGCAGCTCGTGGGGGCTCACGGTGGCGGGATCGACGGGACGGGCGCCGAAGCCGGTCGACGCGGTGCCGGCCAGGGGCAGGTCGGCCTTGCCGCGGCCGGCCGCAGGGGCGGCGAGCACCCGGTCCGCGAGTCGAGTGCGCTCGCGGTCGTGGTCGCCACGGGGCTGCGCACTCGACTCCCGGGCCAGGTTGATCCGCCGCAGCAGCTCGAGCTGCTGGGCGCCGGGCACCGCACCACGTGCGGACCCGTCGGTCGCACCGGGATCGGTCCACTCCAGCCACGGCGTCGTGCCGCCGGCACGGAGGTGGTCGACCCACCCGTGCACGGACCCGGCTGGTCGGGTGGCGCCGGCGGTCACCGGTCCCGCAGCCGACGCGCGGCGTCGCGGAGCCGACCGCCGACCGTGTCGGCGGTGGCGCGGTTGGCGGCCTCCTGCGTCATCACCGTCAGGGCGTCGAGGGCTGCGCCGAGCTCGAGCTTCGCGCGCACCTGGTCGGGGTCCCGCCACTTCTCGCCCTCGGCGGGACGGCGCGGACGCAGGTCCTCGACGTCTCCGACGACGTCGACGCCACTGCCCTTGATCCACTCGATCCACGCGTCGGCCTGCTGCTCGGCGAAGCCGTAGCGGTCGGGCGGGAGCCGCACCGGGATCGCCTCCCGGGAGACCAGCACCTGCTGCGCGAGCAGCTCACGGATGAGGGCGTCGTACGCCGGGTCGCGCCACACGCCGAGCTCGAGGCGCCGGTTGAGCTTGCGCAGCAGCGAGGTCTCCGCGATGCCGAGCGAGCGGTTGTCGCGCTCGGAGTCGAGCGGCGCCCAGGCCGGGTCGATGCTGAAGGCCCGGCAGAACCGCAGCCACAGCTCGTCACCGTTGGGGCCGCGATCGTGGGGGACGGTGACGACGTGGACCCGCTCCGGCGGGATCTTGGCGCCCCAGCGGGACAGCACGGTGGGGAGGTCCATGGCGTTGAAGAACCACGTCTGGCTGCGCTCGACCTTGGTGAGGAAGCGCTTGAACGGCCACTTGCGGCCCTGCTTGATCGACTCCTGCCAGGCGGCGGGCAGCTGGCGGCCCAGGTCGCGCGCGGAGTAGATGACGTGGACCTCGTGGCCGGCGAGGTCGTTCATCGCCTTGGCCACCTTGTCGGGCTTGGCGCCGGCGAGGATCTCGTGGCTGATGATCACGTTGCCGTCGGCGCGCTGCACCTTGCGCATCATCGCGTCCCAGGCGCCCTCGGCATGCCCGGGAGCACCGCCCCAGTCCTGGTCGAGGAGGTCGAGCGCCGCCCGGAAGTGGAACATGTCGGAGCGACCACCACGCGGGCTGGGGATGGTCACGCCGTGGCGGGCCAGCGAGGCGGTGTTGAGCAGCAGCCGGTCCTGCAGGTAGGTGGTGCCGGTCTTGGGGGCGCCGATGTGGAGGTGGACGACGCGGCTCATGGCGCTGATTGTGCCCGAGCGAGGTGGTCCACCGGGAAGCGGCTGCCGCGCGACCCGCCGGACGACCACATCCCGGTGGACTACCCGGGGGTCCCGAGGGCGCGTACGACGGCGCTGGGGCTCGGGCGGCCGAGCTGGGCGGCCATCCACGTGCTGGTGGCGACGACCGCGCCGAGGTCGACGCCGTGCTCGATCCCGAGACCGGTCAGCATCCACACCAGGTCCTCGGTGGCGAGGTTGCCGGTGGCCGACTTGGCGTAGGGGCAGCCGCCGAGGCCGCCGGCACTGGCGTCGAACGTGGTGATGCCTGACCTGAGCGCCGACAGCGTGTTGGCGAGCGCCTGGCCGTAGGTGTCGTGGAAGTGCATGGCGAGCCGGTCGGTGCCGACGCCCGCGTCGGCGAACGCCGCGACGAGCGCCGTGACGTGGCCGGCGGTCGCGACACCGATGGTGTCGCCGATGCTGAGCTGGCTGGCGCCGAGGTCGAGCAGCCGGGTGCCCGCGGCGACGACCTGCTCGATCGGCACGGCACCCTCCCACGGGTCGCCGAAGCACATCGAGACGTAGGCGCGCACGTCGAGACCGGCCTCGCGGGCCCGGGCCACGGTCGGCTCGAACATCGCGAACTGCTCGTCGAAGGTGCGGTTGAGGTTCTTGCTGGCGAAGGTCTCCGTCGCGCTGCCGAAGATCGCGACGTGCCGCAGACCCAGCTCGAGGGCCCGGTCGAGGCCGCGCTCGTTGGGCACCAGCACGGGGAGGTCGCGGCCCTCGTCGCCGAGCTCGGTCATCAGCTCGGCGGCGTCGGCGAGCTGCGGCACCCAGCGCGGGTGCACGAAGCTGGTCGCCTCGACGATCGGGAGGCCCGCGGCCACGAGGCGTCGTACGAACTCGGCCTTGACCGCCACCGGGACGATCGCCTGCTCGTTCTGCAGGCCGTCGCGAGGACCGACCTCGTAGATCGTCACCCGCTCCGGCAGCCCGTCGGCGCGCACGGTCATCGGCAGGGCACTCATGCGCTCTCCTCCACGGTGAACAGCACCGCGCCCAGCTTCACGAGGTCGCCTGCGACGGCGCCCACGGTGGTGACCGTGCCGGCGAACGGCGCCTTGAGCGCGAGCTCCATCTTCATCGCCTCCATCACCCCCAGCGTCTCACCCTCCTCGACGGCCTGGCCCTCGGCGACGTTGACCGCGAGGACGGTGCCGGGCATGGGAGCGGTGAGGGTGCCGTCGCCGGCCTCCGGTCCGTGGTCGGCGAACGGGTCGGGGATCACGAACGTGAAGCGCTGTCCCCGGTGGACCAGGTCGACGGTGTCACCGACCCGGGTGGCCATCGCGTCGTGGTGCTCGCCGTCGACCAGCGCGGTCATGGTGCCGATGCCGGCGCGGAGGGGCAGCCCGCCCAGGCGCTGGACGACGTGGCTGCCGACGTGGTCCGCGGTGACCTCGACGACCTCGTCGAGCTGAACGATGAACGGCGCCGCCTCGCCGCCCACCCGGAAGCCGTCGCTGGCCCACGGTCCGCGGTGCCCGGCGTCCTCGCCCGGGGCGGGCGCGAGCATCAGGGCGGCGAGCACGCGCGCGGTCTCCGCCGAGGGGGCAGGTACGTCGTGGTGGTCGAGCCAGGCGGTGTCGATGGTCGCGTCCCGGAACTCGCGGGTGTCGGCGAGGGCGCGCAGGAAGCCCGTGTTGGTCGTCAGCCCCATGATGCCGACCCGGTCGAGCGCCCCCACCAGGCGGCCGATGGCCTCGTCGCGGTCACCGCCCCAGGCGATGACCTTGCCGAGCATGGGGTCGAAGGAGGTCGAGACCTCCTGCCCGGACTCGAGCGCGTGGTCGATGCGGACCCGCATCCCGCCGTCGTGGTGGAGGGCCGGACCCGACCCGAGCATGGCGCCACCCGGTCCCCACGAGACATGCCCGGCGCGGCCGGCCTGCGGCAGGAACCCGTTGAAGGAGTCCTCGGCGTAGACCCTGGCCTCGATCGCGTGGCCCTCGAGGGTGATGTCGTCCTGCGCGATACCGAGCGGCTCGCCAGTCGCAACACGGAGCTGCAGCTCGACCAGGTCGACCCGCTCACGGCCTCGATCGGTCTGCACCCGGACGACCTCCTCGGTGACCGGGTGCTCGACCTGCAGGCGCGTGTTCATCTCGAGGAAGTAGAAGTCGCCCGTCACGTTGTCGAGGAGGAACTCCACGGTGCCGGCGTTGGTGTAGCCCACCGCGCTCGCCAGGTCGACACCCGCGGTCGTGATGGCCGCCTGCTGCTCGGCGGTGAGCGTCGGCGCGGGCGCCTCCTCGAGCACCTTCTGGTGCCGTCGCTGCGTGGAGCAGTCGCGCTCGAAGAAGTGCAGCACGGTGCCGTGGGTGTCGCCCAGGACCTGGACCTCGATGTGGCGGCCCGACTCGACGTACTTCTCGATGAGCAGGGTGTCGTCGCCGAAGGCGCTCGCGGCCTCGCGCGCCGCCGCCGACGCGGCCTCCGGCAGCTCGGCGGCGGACCGCACGACGCGCATGCCCTTGCCGCCGCCGCCGGCGGCGGCCTTGACCAGCACCGGGTAGGCGAACGTCTCGGGGTCGTCGTCGAGGGCGTACGACGGCACGACGGGCACGCCCGCGGCCACGGCGACCTCGCGGGCCGCGTCCTTGCGGCCCATCGCATCCATCACCTCGGCGCTCGGCCCGACGAGCGTGATGCCCGCCTCCGCCAGCGCCCGAGCAAAGGGCGAGCGCTCGGACAGGAAACCGTAGCCCGGGTGGACGAAGCCCGCACCGGTGTCCCGGGCAGCGGCGACCACCGCGTCGATGTCGAGGTAGGACTCCACCCGGACCGCCTGGTCGGCCACCCGCACGTGCGGGGCGTCGGCGTCGAGGTGGGTGTGGATGGCGACCGTGCGCCAGCCGAGGCGCGCGGCCGTGCGCATCACGCGGATCGCGATCTCGCCGCGGTTGGCGACCAGGAGGGTGTTCATGGCCATCACATCCTGAAGATTCCGTAGGAGGGCTCGGGCACCGGGACCGCGGAGGTCACCGAGAGCGCCATGCCCAGGATGCGGCGGGTGTCGGCGGGGTCGATCACGCCGTCGTCCCACAGCCGCGCCGTGGAGTAGTAGGGCGAGCCCTGGGTCTCGTACTGCTCGCGGATCGGAGCCTTGAACTCCTCCTCGTCCTCGGCCGACCACTCCTGGCCGGCCTTCTCGAGGCCGTCGCGGCGCACGGTCGCGAGCACGCCCGCGGCCTGCTCGCCGCCCATGACCGAGATCCGGGCGTTGGGCCACATCCAGAGGAAGCGCGGGTCGTAGGCGCGACCGTTCATGCCGTAGTTGCCTGCCCCGAAGGAGCCGCCGATGACGACGGTGAACTTCGGCACCACGCTGCACGCCACGGCGGTGACGAGCTTGGCGCCGTCGCGGGCGATGCCCTTGTTCTCGTACTCGCGGCCGACCATGAAGCCGGTGATGTTCTGCAGGAACACCAGGGGGATCTTGCGCTGGTTGCACAGCTCGACGAAGTGCGCGCCCTTGAGCGCCGACTCGCTGAAGAGGATGCCGTTGTTGGCGACGATCCCGACCTCGTGGCCGTGGATGCGGGCGAAGCCGCACACCAGCGTGTCGCCGTAGAGCTTCTTGAACTCGTGGAAGCGGCTGCCGTCGACGATGCGCCGGACCACCTCGCGCACGTCGTATGGAGTGCGGGTGTCGGTGGGTACGACGTCGTAGATCGACTCCGGCGGCTCGTGCGGCTCCTCGACCGACTCGTGGTCGATGCGCGACGGCTCCGGCGGCGGCAGGGTGTCGATGACGCTGCGCAGGATCGCGAGCGCGTGGGCGTCGTCCTCGGCGAGGTGGTCGACCACGCCGGACGTGCGGGCGTGGACGTCGCCGCCGCCGAGGTCCTCCGCCGTGACGACCTCACCGGTCGCCGCCTTCACCAGCGGCGGTCCGCCGAGGAAGATCGTGCCCTGGTCGCGCACGATCACCGTCTCGTCGGACATCGCCGGGACGTAGGCGCCGCCGGCGGTGCACGACCCCATCACCGCCGCCAGCTGCGGCACGCCCTGGGCGGAGAGGTTCGCCTGGTTGAAGAAGATCCGGCCGAAGTGCTCGCGGTCGGGGAACACCTCGTCCTGCATCGGCAGGAACGCACCGCCGGAGTCGACGAGCGCGATGCACGGCAGCCGGCTCTCGGCGGCGACGGTCTGCGCGCGCAGGTGCTTCTTGACCGTCAACGGGTAGTAGGTGCCGCCCTTCACCGTCGCGTCGTTGGCGATCACCATGACCGGGCGGCCGTGGACCAGGCCGATGCCGGTGACGATGCTCGCCGAGGGCACGGCGTAGTCGTCGTCGCCCCCCGCGCCGCTGCCGTACATGCCGTAGGCCGCCAGCGGCGCGATCTCGAGGAACGGGCTGCCCGGGTCGAGCAGCCGGTCGACCCGGTCACGGACCAGCAGCTTGCCGCGGTCGGTGTGCTTCTTCCGCGCGCTCTCCGAACCGCCCTGGCGGACCCGGGCCAGCCGGGACCGGAGGTCGTCGACGAGCTCGCGCATGGTGGGGGTCGCCCCCGTCGTGGAGGACTTCTGCTCGGACACCCGATCAGGTTAGCGATCGTTAACCTGGCGTGTCCATCGACCGCCGACGCACGGCTCGCGCACCCCTGGTCGGCGCTCCTCCGACCTCCCCACCCCTACGGGGGTAGCGGAGCCGATCTACGATCCTTTCAGAAGCACGCATCAGTGGTCGGTGGGCCGTCGCGGGGGTGCGGCCCACTGCACCACAGGACGTCGGGGAGGCGCGCGTGATCCTGCTGGCACCCGCGGACGCGCAGCAGCACGTGGTGCTGCTCCCTGCACCACGGACGCCGGGGTCGGGGTTAGCAGGCACTAACCTCGGCGCCGTGACTCCCCGCCGCCAGCAGATCCTCGACATCGCGGCCGACCTCTTCGCGTCGCGGGGGTTCCACGGCGTGTCGGTCGCCGAGCTGGGCGCGGCCTGCGGCGTCTCCGGCCCCGCGCTCTACAAGCACTTCCCGTCCAAGGACGCGATGCTCGCCGAGATGCTGGTGACCATCAGCGAGACCCTCCTCGCCGAGGGCCGCTCCCGGGTCGCGACGGCCGGTGGCCCGCGCGAGGCGCTCGAGGCGCTGGTCGAGTGGCACATCGAGTTCGCCCTCGAGCACCGGGCGCTGATCGTCGTCCAGGACCGCGACTGGAGCAGCCTGCCCGACGAGGCCCGCGAGCGGGTCCGGTTCCTGCAGCGCGCCTACGTCGACGAGTGGGCCGCGCAGATCCGGCGCCACGACTCCACCCTCAGCCCCGAGGCGTCGCGCACCCGCGCGCACGTCCTCTTCGGCCTCCTCAACTCCACGCCCCACAGCGGCCGGTTGCCGGACCCGCAGATGCACGACGTGCTGCGCGACATGGCCCACGGCGCCCTCGGGCTCTCCTGAGGCGGTCACCAGGAGTCGAACGGGCTCTCGAGGCGCAGGAGCCTGGCCGCACGCACGGCCGCGTCCTCGGCGACGACCAGGTCGTCGACGTCGTCGGACCCGGCCGGCGGGTCTCCCTCCGACCCGGCACCCGGTGCTGCGTCGCCCGTCTGCCGGCGCACCCGCTGGTGCAGGTCGCGCAGCACCCGCTCGCGCGAGAGCCCACGCAGGTGGGTCAGGACGAACGGGTCCCCCTGGATCAGCCAGGCCAGCTGGGTGAGCACCGCGAGCGCGTGCGGGCACGGGTCGAGCCACGCGTCGCACGAGCAGGCCGACCCCAGCTCGCCGCCGTACGGCAGCAGCTCGACGCCCGCCTCCTCCACCGCCTCGACGAACGCGTGCGGCAGCTGGCCGGCGAGCAGCGCGCCGATCCGGCCCGACTCCGCCGCCACCAGCTCGACGAACGCCGCGGCGTCGGCCCGGTCGAGCACCGGCACGGTGACCTCGACGGTGAAGGCGTCGTGTCCGTCGGTCACCGCCGCCACCGCGCCGCCGTCGTCGACCGTGATGGCGCCGACCGCCCCCGCCCGCGCCAGCACCCGGCCGGCACGCAGCTCCTTCTCGCCGAACGCAGCCTCCTCCACCGCGCGCAGCACCGCCTTGCTCCACCAGGTCCCGGCCCCGCCACCCCGGCGCTGCGGGAGGCGGGGGTGGGTCGTCGCGGTGCTCATCGACGCAGCTCCACGAGGTCGCGGAGCTCCGCGTCGGACAGCTCGGTGAGCGCCGTCTCGCCCCGCGAGAGCACCGAGTCGGCCAGCGACCGCTTGCGTGCGAGCAGCTCGGCGATCTTCTCCTCGATGGTCCCCTGCGTGACGAACCGGTGCACCTGCACCGGTCGGGTCTGGCCGATGCGGTAGGCGCGGTCGGTCGCCTGGTCCTCGACGGCGGGGTTCCACCAGCGGTCGAAGTGGATGACGTGGTCGGCGCGGGTGAGGTTGAGCCCGGTGCCGCCGGCCTTCAGCGACAGCAGGAACACGGGTGTCTCACCTGCCTGGAACCGGGCGACCATGGCGTCGCGCTCGCGCACTGGTGTGCCGCCGTGCAGGAACTGGTGCGGCAGGCCCGCGGCCGTGAGGTGCCGCTCGAGGAGCCTGGCCATGGCGACGTACTGGGTGAAGACGAGCACCGCACCGCCCTCGGCCATCACCGTGCCGACGAGCTCGTCGAGCAGCTCGAGCTTCTCCGAGCGCCCGCGGAGCTTGGGGTTGGGCTGACGGAGGAAGTGGGCGGGGTGGTTGCAGATCTGCTTGAGCCCGGTGAGCAGCGCGAGCACGAGGCCGCGGCGGGTCTCCTCGTCGGCCTCCTCGATGCGACGCATCGACTCGCGCACGAGCGTCTCGTAGAGGACCACCTGCTCACGGCTCAGACCGAGCAGCTGGTCGGTCTCCGTCTTGGGCGGCAGCTCGGGGGCGACCCCGGGGTCGGACTTGCGCCGGCGCAGCAGGAACGGGCCGACGAGGTCGGCGAACAGGCGGGCCTTCGTGGGCTCGAGACCCGACTCGATGGGCCCGGCCCACACCTTGCGGAACGCGTTGCGGCTGCCGAGCAGGCCGGGGAGGGCCCAGTCGAGGATCGACCACAGCTCGGTCAGGTCGTTCTCGACGGGGGTGCCGGTCAGGGCCACGCGAGCGGTGCTCGGGATGGTGCGCAGCGCCCGCGCGGCCGCCGAGCGCGAGTTCTTCACGTGCTGGGCCTCGTCGGCCACGACCAGGTCCCACGGCACCTCGGCCAGGAGGGCGGCGTCGTTGCGCATCGTGCCGTAGGTGGTGAGCACGAACCCGCTGCTGACACCGTCGAGGTCGCGCGCGCTGCCATGGTGGCGGCGTACGGCGACCCCCGGCGCGAAGCGACGGATCTCGGCCTCCCAGTTGCCGAGCAGCGACGCCGGGCAGACCACCAGGGTCGGTGCGCCACCGCGGTGCAGGTGGAGCGCGATCAGCGTGATCGTCTTTCCGAGTCCCATGTCGTCGGCCAGGCACGCACCGAGGCCGAGTCCCGTCAGCTCGGCGAGCCAGGACAGGCCGCGGCGCTGGTAGTCGCGCAGCTCGGCGTGCAGCGCCGGAGGAACGTCGACCAGCTCTCCCGTCGCCGCCTCGCGCACGCGGTCCCGCACCGTGAGGAGGCTCGCCCCGACGACCGCCTCGTAGGGAGAGTCCTCGATGTCGACGACACCGGTGAGGGTGGCCGCCAGGGCCTCGACCGGCGTCACCGTGCGGATCAGCCGCTTGCGAGCGCGCTTGATCACCGCGGAGTCGACGGCGACCCAGTTGTCGCGCAGCCTGATGATCGGGCTGGTGGTGCGCGCCAGCTCGTCCATCTCGTCGTCGCTCAGCTCCTCGCCGTGCAACGAGAGCTGCCACTCGAAGCCGAACAACGCCTGCGGCCCGAAGAGACCGTCGTGCAGCGCCTCCTCGCGCGTCCCGGCCGGCGAGCGTCGACCCAGCTCGACGCGCTGGGTGACCTCCCGGTCGAGGTACTTCGGCCACATGACCGGGTGGCCCGCCTCGGTCAGGGCTGCGGCGCCGCCGTCGAGGAGCGAGAGGATCTCGTCGGAGTCGAGGGTGATCTCGTCGGGGACCCGCAGGTCGAGCAGCCGGTCGAGGACCGGCCAGGCGTCGGCGGCCGAGCGCAGGGCGATGGCGGCGTGGGTGCGGGCCCGGTCGCCGAACCCGTGGGCGGCCTCCGGACCGGACTCGGCCCACAGCTCGGAGGCGTCGGCGAGGTGGGCGGGGTTGTCGACGGCGTGCACCTGGAGCACCAGGCGTACGGCGCCGGCCACCAGCTCCTCCTCGTCGGCCTCCAGCCGGAAGGAGATGGACACCAGGTGGGGCCGGTCGTCACGCCCCCGCGCGCGGATGCGCGCGATGCGCTGCTGCAGCTGGTCGCTGAACGCGTCGGGGCTGCGCGGCTCCGACGGCGTACGACCGACCGGCGACGGGCCACGGTGGCGCGAGCGCCCCGGCGAGGTGCGGGGCATGGTGTCGACCACCGCGTCGAGCAGGCCGCGCACCATCCCCTCGGCGGTCGCCTCGTCGAAGCCGTCCCAGGCCCGCGACCGCGCCAGCTCGGCGATGCGGCGCTCGTCGGCAGCGTCGAGCCCCGCGACCTGCCAGTGCCGGCCCTCGGGGTCGGGGCCGAAGCGCCCGGACGCGACCAGCTGGAGCCCCATCAGCGCGGCGCCGGCGAGCAGGGCGACCGACGGGTGCACGTCGGCCTGGTCGCGGACCTTCCCGAGCACGGGCAGGGCCCCGCGGATCGGCATCACGATCGTGCGGCGCTCGTCGGTGAACTCGACCGAGCCCTCCCGGGGCGGCTCCCCCACCAGCAACCTGGCGGGACCGGTGACCGGGACGAGACTCATGCAGCCACCTTTCGTGCAACGGGCAACAGGACGCTAACGCGTGGCACTGACAGGGAGTTCCCACCCGCTACGGTCGGACGCCATGAGCCCTGAGCTGGACGTCCGTGGCCTCTTGGCCGCGCACCCCGTGATCGACGGCCACAACGACCTCCTGTGGGAGGCGCGCGAGCAGGCGGCGTACGACTTCTCGCGCCTCGACGTCGGCGCGGGCGGCACCGCGACCCACACTGACCTGCCGCGGATGCGCGCGGGCGGGATGGGTGCGCAGTTCTGGTCGGTCTACGTGCCGACCCGGCTGACCGGCGACGACGCGGTCAGCGCCACCCTCGAGCAGGTCGATGCGGCGCGCCTGCTCACCGAGCGGTACGCCGACCAGCTCGCGTGGGCGACCACCGCCGACGAGGTCGAGGAAGCGTGGGCCGAGGATCGGATCGCCTCGCTCGCCGGCGCGGAGGGTGGGCACTCGATCAACTGCTCCCTGGGCACGCTCCGCCGGCTGCACGCGCTCGGGGTGCGCTACCTGACGCTGACGCACAACGCGAACACCCCGTGGGCCGACTCGGCCACCGACCGGCCCGTCGCGGGCGGGCTCACCGCGTTCGGCCGCGAGGTCGTGCGGGAGATGAACCGGATGGGGATGATGGTCGACCTCTCCCACGTCTCGACCGACACGATGCGCGACGCGCTCGGGGTCGCCGAGGCGCCGGTGATCTTCAGCCACAGCTCGGCCCGCGCGGTGACCGACAGTCCCCGCAACGCGCCCGACGACGTGCTGGAGGCGATGGCCCGCGGGGGCGGCGTGTGCATGGTGACCTTCGTGCCGAAGTTCGTGAACGCCGCCTGCGCCGACGCCCACCGCGAGCTCGTCGCGGCCGCGGCGGAGCAGGGCATCGCCGAGGCGGACGGCGTACGGTTCGGGGCCTTCGAGCGCACCTGGTCGCTCGACCACCCCCCGCCGCGGGCCACGCTCGCCGACGTCGTGGCGCACTGCGAGCACGTGCGCGAGGTCGCGGGGATCGACCACATCGGGCTCGGCGGCGACTACGACGGGGTCGAGACCCTCCCCGACGGGCTCGAGGACGTGTCGACCTATCCCGCGCTGCTGGCCGAGCTGGCGGGGCGCGGGTGGTCGGCCGACGACCTCGCCCGGCTCACCTGCCGCAACACCCTGCGCGTGCTGCGCGACGTCGAGGCGGTGGCCGCGGACCTCCAGGCCGTGCGCGGCCCCAGCCTCGCCCGGATCGAGGACCTGGACGGCGTACCCGACGTCCCGCGCTCCCTGCACCCGCAGGGGTGACGCAGGCCACCGCAAAAACGATTGCTCGGTTGTCGGACGCAACCAATATCGTTCTCGGGTGACCGACATCCAGACCCAGCCCGGCGCCGCGCAGCCGGAGCACTCCGACAAGCTCGACAAGGGCGTCATGATGGTGGCCGGCGTGGTCGTCCTCGGCGCCATCATGTCGATCCTCGACATCACCGTCGTCTCCGTCGCGCTCAACACCTTCCAGGAGGAGTTCGACGCCACGGCCGCCGAGGTCGCGTGGACGATGACCGCCTACACCCTCGCCCTGGCCAGCGTCATCCCACTGACCGGCTGGGCCGCCGACCGGTTCGGCACCAAGCGCCTCTACCTCCTCGCGGTCGCGCTCTTCACCGCCGGCTCGGTCCTCTGCGCCGCGGCGACGTCGCTCGAGATGCTCGTCCTCTTCCGGGTCCTGCAGGGCCTCGGCGGCGGCATGCTGATGCCGCTCGGCATGACGATCCTGACCCGGGCCGCCGGCCCGGAGCGGGTCGGTCGCGTGATGGCCGTCCTCGGCATCCCGATGCTGCTCGGCCCGATCTTCGGCCCCATCCTCGGTGGCGCGCTGATCGAGAGCGCCTCGTGGCACTGGATCTTCCTGATCAACCTGCCCATCGGCATCGCCGCGCTCATCTACGCGTGGATCGTGCTGCCCAAGGACCACGTCGAGCCGTCGGAGACCTTCGACTGGCTGGGCATGCTGCTGCTCTCCCCGGGCCTGGCCGCGTTCCTGTTCGGCGTGAGCTCGATCCCCGAGGAGGGCACCGCGATGGCCCCCAAGGTGCTGGTCCCGATGATCCTGGGTGCCCTCCTGATCGCCGCCTTCGTGCCGTGGGCGCTCGCGAAGCGCAACGTCCACCCGCTCGTGGAGCTGCGCCTGTTCCAGAACCGCAACCTGACGGTCGCGATCATCGCGATGACGCTGTTCGCGATCGCGTTCTTCGGCGCCTCGCTGCTGTTCCCGCTCTACTTCATCCAGGTCCGCGGCGAGGGCACCCTGGCCACCGGCTGGCTGCTGGCCCCGCAGGGCGTCGGCGCCATGATCACGATGCCGATCGCCGGCATCCTGGCCGACAGGATCGGCCCCGGGAAGATCGTCCTCGTCGGCATCACGGTGATCACGATCGGCATGGCGATGTTCACCCAGATCGAGGCGGACACCTCCTACCCCTACATCCTGGGCGCGCTCTTCATCATGGGCCTCGGCATGGGCGGCACGATGATGCCGATCATGACCGCTGCTCTCGCGACGTTGACGGCGCACAACGTGGCCCGGGGCTCGACCCTGCTCAACATCACCCAGCAGGTGGCGGCCTCCATCGGCACCGCCCTCTTCTCGGTGATCCTGACCAACGAGATCACGGGCAGCAGGTCCGCCCAGCTCTACCTGGCGGCTGAGTCGGCCGATGGCGACCCCTCGGCCCTCACCGCGCTCGCGGCGCAGGTCGGACTGCCGCTCGACCAGTTCGAGGCGGTGCTCGCCTCGGGCCAGGTGGCTCTCGCCGACGCCTTCGCGACGGTCTTCATCGTCGCCACGGTCCTGGTCGCCTGCTGCCTCATCCCGGCCGCCTTCCTGCCCCGCAAGAAGGTCGCCCCGGTCGACCCGACCGCGGTGATGGTCCACTGACCGACCCCCCGTACGACGTCCGCGGCCCGTCCTCCTGCTAGGAGGGCGGGCCGCTGTCGTTCACGAGGCGTGCCGACGTCCCCGCC
>Ga0247818_10001353_pt1 | contig 15493 bp, 16 predicted proteins | sample 13C_Glucose_Day1_FD_192424 | JGI IMG/M metagenome (GOLD analysis project Ga0247818, IMG submission 192424) | Soil microbial communities from agricultural site in Penn Yan, New York, United States - 13C_Glucose_Day1 | ecosystem: Environmental > Terrestrial > Soil > Agricultural land | place...
TTCGCTGGCCAGGTACACCACCAGCGGGCTGACCAGTTCCGGTTTGAGTTGTTCGAACACTTGCGGCGGGATCAGGCCTTCGGTCATGCGGGTGCCGCCGGTGGGGGCGATGGCGTTGACCAGGATGTTGTTCTTGCGGCCTTCGATGGCCAGGGTGCGGGTCAGGCCGTAGAGGCCGAGCTTGGCCATGCCGTAGTTGGACTGGCCGAAGTTGCCGTAGATGCCCGAGGTCGATGCGGTGAAGATCACCCGGCCGTAGTTTTGCTCGCGCAGGTGCGGCCAGGCGGCGCGGGTGACCTTGTAGGCGCCTTCGACGTGGACCCGGTAAACCAGGTCCCAGTCGCCATCGTCCATTTTATGGAAGGTCTTGTCCCGCAGGATCCCGGCGTTGTTGACCACGACGTCGACCCGGCCAAATGCGTCAAGGGCGTTCTGGACGATTTTGTCGCCGTCGGTGACGGAGTCATGGTTGGCCTCGGCAATGCCGCCCGCCTCGCGGATTTCGGCCACCACACGGTCCGCCGCCGAGGCGTTTGCGCCTTCGCCCTGGGTCGAGCCACCGAGGTCGTTGACCAGCACTTTGGCGCCTTGTTTTGCGAACAACAGCGCATGCGCCCGTCCCAGGCCGCCACCTGCACCAGTGATGATCACGACTTTATCTTCGAAACGCACAGATTCGTTCATTGGGGAGGCTCCAGCAGGCCAGGGACAATGGAGCCGAGTGTCAGGCACGGCGATGCTGGTCACAATGAACACGGGGGAGGCTGAATGGTGTGCGATAAGGCTGGGGGATGATGAGTGCGTCAGCCGGTTGGCGAGGGAGCTTGCTCCCTTGCCACAGTAGCCATCAGGAACATGCCACCTTGCGCGGCGGCGACACCTGCTGATCGCGAAATTCCAGATAGTGCTTGAGCACCAGCCCCGGCGCTTCGGTCTGCGGGTAGTGGCCAATGCCGGGCAACAGGACCGTGTCCGGGTTCGGGATCAGCTGCCGATAGCGCTCGACCATATGCGCGCCGGAAACCGGATCGACTTCGCCATCGATCACCCGCAGTGGCACTTCGCCGCGCTGCATCGCGTCGACCCAGCGCTCACGCTGCACGCGCCGCTCGGGAATATAGTTGATCAACTTGTGCATGATCCGTGTCCCCTGATTAGTCTCGATCAGGCTCCAGAAATCATCCATCTCGCTCTCGGTGGGACGGCTCTGCGGGCCGAATATCTGGTGGAAACTCTTCACCAGACCGTCCCGGGAAAAGGCTCGCCCGATCATCCAGCCCAAGGGGCTGAGCAACAGTTTTTGCATCAGGACCGGACGATGGGTTTCGGGAAACAGGCCTCCGTTGAGGAATACGCAACTGGCGATATGAACGCGCGTTTCGTAGTGCCTGGCCAACAGTTCCTGGGCGACACTGTCACCATAATCGTGCGCGAGCACATGGACCGGCTGCTCGACGTTCAAATGAGCCAGCAACGCCTGCTGCAGATCAGCCTGCTCGAGCAGGCTGTATTCATGGTCCAGCGGTTTGGCGGAGTCGCCAAAGCCGAGCATGTCGCAGGCAATCACTCGATACCGCTGGACCAGGGGTTGCCACAGGTAATGCCAGTCCCAACTGGCGGTCGGGAAGCCATGGATGAGCAACAGCGGCTCACCCTGCCCCGCCGTCCAGTAACGGATGGTCTGGCCACGGAATACCAAGGTTTGGGCGCGCTTGCGCCAGACACAGAGGGGGATCTCGGCGAGAGGCATCAAAGTTTATAACCCGGGTCGAGTTTATCGAGTTTGCGCAGCAACGCCGGCCCTTTGACACTGGAGGATGAATGCACGGGGGTTACGCTCACGGCAAGGAACCTCGACTTTTTATTATGGAGTGTTACCAATGACTACCGAGTCTAGTCACCCTCTAGAGATCGTGTAGTTGCATTGGCAGCCAGCTTGATGGCCGAGCGAGTCAGGGCGCTGGCAGGCTGAATAAAGTCAAAGTACCTTGCTGTGCGAGCGGCCGGTCAGCCCCGCAGTGCGCTGACCAACTCCGCCAGCCAGGGCTCGGCGTCGGTTTCCGGAGTGACGCTTTCGCTGGCGTCCAGGCGCAGCATGGGCAGGACTTCGCGAATGCCCAGTTCGCCGAACAGTTCACGCATCTGCTCGCCACCGCCACAGAAGGTGTCGCCGTAGCTCGCATCGCCCAGACCGATCACGGCGCCCGGCAAACCACGCCAGGCCGCCGGCAACTGGTCGCGAATGGCGAAATACAACGGTTGCAGGTTGTCCGGCAGCTCGCCCATGCCAGTGGTCGAGGTCACGGCCAGAAAAGCCTCGGGGCCAAAGGCCATGACATCGGCGAGGCTCGCGCGCGGGTTATGAAAGGTTTCGAAGCCCGCGTTCTTCAAAATGCTCGCGGCGTGGCGGGCGACTTCTTCAGCCGTGCCGTATACCGAGCCGGAAAGGATGGCGACTTTCATCAATCTGATCCTGAAGGTGAGTAAAAAGAGTGGGATATTAACAGCCGCAGCAAAAAAGCTGCGATTAGCTCTCATTCAGCCTTGATGGCCGCTAGAGTTCTTTTAGAATGCTGCGCTCAATCAATCTGGAAAGGATCCTCCGATGATCAACGCTCAACTGCTGCAAATGGTGATCAACGCTTCCAACGACGGCATCGTGATTGCCGAAAAGGAAGGCGAGCAAGATAACATTCTGATCTACGTCAATCCGGCATTCGAGCGGCTGACCGGTTATACCAGCGAAGAAATCCTCTACCAGGACTGCCGTTTTCTTCAGTCCGGGGACCGCGATCAGGAAGCCCTGCCATTGATTCGAGAGGCACTGGACAGTGGCGGTTCCTGTCGGGAAATCCTCAGGAATTACCGCAAGGATGGCACACCGTTCTGGAACGAACTGTCGCTGTCGACGGTGAAGAATCCGAGCGACGGGCAGACTTATTTTGTCGGTGTGCAGAAGGACGTCAGCGTTCAGGTCAAGGCGCAGCAGCGCGTAGCGCAGCTGGAGGCGCAATTGGCTGAGGTCCAGGCCGAGCTCGCCGCACTCAAAGCGACGAACGGCGAAAACAAAACCGCGAATTAATGGTCAGTTACTACAATCACCGATGACTATGTCACTATTTCCTTCGAGCAGATCATGCAGCGCGACGCACTCCTGACGCAGGATGAACTGGATTTTATCCAGACCATGCAGCATAACCCTCAGTTAAATGTGCGGGATGCAACGTCGAGCCTGCTCGTCAACGGTGGTTCGCAGATCCGTGACTTGCTCACGCGCCTTGCCGCCCATGAGCAAGTCACCCTCCAGGCCACGTTCGAAAACCAGCAGATGACCTTTCCGCTGCAATTGGTGGAAGACGAGTTTCACGCGCTGCATTTACGTCTCGGCGTGCCCAGCATCTATGAAGACGGACCCAAGGTGCGGCCCTGGCGCCTGGTGCTCGATGAGCCGGTCGCGCTGGAAAACGCCCGCGGCCATCCTGGCCCGATGCGGGTACACGAAGTGTCGTTCAAAGGGGTGTTGCTGGAAGTTCGCAACAAGACCAAACCGCCCAGGCATTTCGCCTTGTGGTTCAGCCCGTCAGGCTATGAGCGGATTGCGTTGCGCGGCACCTTCGAGAAAGAAACCGAAAACGGCCTCTATGCCTATCAGTTGAACCAGGACGCCAAGGACGAAACCGAACGTCTGCGCCAATTCATCCTGCAACAGCATCGGCTGACTCATCCCGCCCTGCATCAGTGACTCAAGTATCGAGATTGCCGGCCAGAAACTGCTTCAACCGCTGGCGCATCACCGTTCCCTCGCTACCCAAAATACCGATCGACGATCCGACCAGGCTTTCCTGCGCCAGATCAGACGCCCCCCCAGCCAGCATCAACTGACAATCCAGGCTCATGGCCAGGCGATTCAAGCGTCGTGGCAACTCGGGGGCTGGCATATGATTGGAAAACAGCACCAGCGCCCGGGGCTGGATCCTTTCGCAGACCAGGGTCAATTCATCAAAAGGCTGACCCAGCGCCAGCACTTGAATGGCCGAATCGACACTGCTTAGAAACAGCGCCGTGACCAGCAGCTCGAGCTCCCGGCACTGATCGTTCAGCGGGCAGACAATCACGCGTCGCGGTTGCATGACCCGCGCCAGCAGCAGACGTTGCAACACGCGGGACCGCAAAAAACCATCCAGGAACAGCCATTCGCTGGCCTGGCCAAAAGCATCCTGGCGGTGCAGGAGCAGCTTCCACAGCGGCAGCAGAATGTTCTGAAACACCACCGTCAGCGGGTAACTGGAAAAAATCTGCCCATAGATCTGCTCCAGGAGAGCCTCATCAAAGGCACTGACCGCCGCCTGGACTTGCTCCTGCCATTGCGCGTAGTCCGCTTGCACCAGCTCATTGGGGATAATGTGCGACAGCGCCTGAAGCGGTGCGGTTTTGGCCAGTATCTTGCCGACCTTGCTGACCGCAACGCCGCGTTCGATCCAGCCGAGAATGTTGTGAATCCGCTCGATATCGTTCATCGAATACAAACGATGCCCGCTGTCGGTGCGCGTGGGCTGAATCAGGCCATAACGTCGTTCCCAGGCGCGTAGCGTGATCGGATTGACACCGGTCAGACGCGCCACTTCACGAATCGGAAACAGTTCTTCCCGTTCAAGCGAGGCGGCGCCTTGAACAGTCTGGACAACGTCTGTCAACACTGGCATGTACAGGTTACGTCCATGTTATTTGGATCCCATTGTACCGCGCTTGCCCCGTCTCTGTTCAAGACGTTGATCCGCGACAAATGAAACTGGCGTATCAGGTACTGCGTGCTGCCTGGACAAATGCCGCTTTCAAGCTCATCGTCGGTACGCCGCCCCGAGCGCGCTTGCTCTTACGGCAATAGGTAAAGGTCGCCCGTTCGCTGGTATAGTTTTGCACTCACTGCGACGCGAGCCGTTCATGACCTCTTCCACCGCCCCGATTCTGATCACCGGTGCCGGCCAGCGAGTCGGCCTGCACTGTGCCCGGCGCTTGCTCGAAGACGGCCACCCGGTGATCTTCAGCTACCGCAGCGAACGCCCCGGTGTGCAAACCCTGCGCGACCTGGGGGCGACCGCGGTGTTTGCGGACTTCTCCACCGAAGCCGGGATCTTCGCCTTCATCAGCGAACTGAAAACCCACACCGACAGCCTGCGGGCGATCGTCCATAACGCCTCCGAATGGCTGGCCGAAACCCCGGACACCGACGCAACCGCCTTTACCCGCATGTTCAACGTCCACATGTTGGCGCCCTACCTGATCAACCTGCATTGTGCCGACTTGCTGGAACGCTCATGCCCCGCCGATATCGTGCACATCGGCGATGACGTGACCCGCAAGGGCAGCAGCAAGCACATCGGCTATTGCGCCAGCAAAGCCGGGCTCGATAGCCTGACCCTGTCGTTCGCCGCCAAATACGCGCCGACCATCAAGGTCAACGGTATCGCGCCAGCCCTGCTACTGTTCAACCCCGACGACGACGCAGCGTACCGCGCCAAGGCATTGGCCAAGTCCGCGCTGGGCATCGAACCTGGCAGCGAAGTGATCTATCAAAGCGTGCGTTATCTGCTCGACAACCCTTATGTCACCGGCACGACCCTGACCGTCAACGGCGGACGGCACCTCAAGTAACTGCCCCCGCGAGGATGTTCCATGACGTTATCCCTGTCCCAGAGCTATCGCGAGATCCTCATCGGTCTCGGTGAAAACCCCGACCGTGAAGGCCTGCGCGACACCCCGGTGCGCGCAGCGAAGGCCATGCAGTACCTCTGCCATGGCTATGAGCAGAGTGTCGAAGAGATCGTCAACGGTGCGCTGTTCATGTCCGACAACGATGAAATGATCATCGTCGACAACATAGAGCTGTACTCGCTGTGCGAACATCACATGTTGCCCTTCATCGGCAAGGCTCATGTGGCTTATATTCCAACGGGCAAGGTGCTGGGCCTGTCGAAGATTGCGCGGCTGGTGGACATGTTCGCCCGTCGCCTGCAGATCCAGGAAAACCTCACCCGGCAAATCGCCGAAGCCGTGCAACATGTGACCGGCGCGGCGGGCGTCGCGGTGGTCATCGAAGCCCGGCACATGTGCATGATGATGCGCGGCGTCGAAAAACAGAATTCGACCATGAACACCTCGGTGATGCTCGGCGCCTTCCGCGACTCGAGCAACACCCGCCAGGAGTTTCTGCAATTGATCGGACGGAGCAAGTAGCAATGCCACAACTTCAACCAGGAATGGCGCGCATCCGGGTCAAGGACCTGTGCCTGCGCACCTTCATCGGGATCAACGAGGATGAAATCCTCAACAAGCAGGATGTGCTGATCAACCTGACCATCCTTTATGCCGCCCAGGAAGCGGTGCGTGACAACGACATCGATCACGCGCTCAACTACCGGACCATCACCAAGGCGATCATCGCCCACGTGGAGGGTAATCGCTTCGCCCTGCTCGAACGCCTGACCCAGGAAATTCTCGACCTGGTCATGGGCAACGAGTCGGTGCTGTATGCCGAGGTCGAAGTCGACAAGCCCCATGCCCTGCGTTTCGCCGAGTCGGTGTCGATTACGCTAGCGGCGAGCCGCTAAGCTTCAAGCTTCAAGCTTCAAGCGGTAAGCTAGAAGCCACCGCAATCCAACCTGCAGCTTGAAGCTTGCCACTTGAAGCTGTCTCTCCGAGACCCCCATGAACGATCAACAACGCCTGGAACTCGAAGCCGCCGCCTTTCGCCGGCTGGTCGCCCACCTGGACAGCCGCAAGGATGTGCAGAACATCGACCTGATGAACCTCTCCGGTTTCTGCCGCAATTGCTTGTCCAAGTGGTACAAGGCCGCAGCCGACGAACGCCAGATCGAGGTCAGCCTCGACGACGCCCGCGAAGTGGTCTACGGCATGCCGTACGCCGAGTGGAAAGCCCAATACCAGCAAGAAGCCAACGCCGAACAAAAAGCGGCGTTTGCCAAAGGAAAACCCAATGAGTGATTTGAATACCCTGCGCGCCAGCCTCAAGCGTGGCGAACATGTTTTTGCCGATACCCTGGCCTTTATCGCCGCCGGCTACGACTATCAGCCTCAGGCGTTCAACAATGGCGGCGTGGAAAACGCCGCCGGGCAGAACGAAGGCTCGTGCAAGACCCTGGGTCTGGCACTGCTGGAAGGCCTGAGCGATGAAGAAGCGCTGTTGGCGTTTGGCGAGCATTACCGTTCGGTGGTGGCGACGCCTGAAGGCAGTGATCATGGCAATATCCGCGCGTTGATTGCGCATGGATTGGCTGGCGTCAAGTTCACACAGCAACCACTGACCCGCCGGTAACCCCTTGTAGGAGCTGGCTTGCCAGCGAAGGCATCCTCATGGGCGATACATGACTCAAGGGCCTCTTCGCTGGCAAGCCAGCTCCTACAAGGTTTTGCGTTGTCTGGATGATTTGTATAACGCGCAAACCACATCCCGACTTTCAAGATTGACCCGGCGACGTTATTTCAATTGCCGGTCGTAGCTGCTCACAACATTCCTGAAAAGCAAACTGCGATCAGGGACTGACGTAGCGAATTATGTTCGCTTGCGGTCCCCGATTTTGCGCCGTAATACTGGCCAAAGACTTTAATGCCGAACGGTTAAAGGAGCCCCGTAGGAGCCAGGCTTGCCGGCGAATGCGCCCTCAAGACCGCCTTCGCCGGCAAGCCTGGCTCCTGTAAAAAGCGTTCACCTGACCGTTCGGATTAACCCCTTTCATGAAGCGAGATCACTGCCACCTACACGCCTGAGGTCGTCATGTATCACGACAATATAATTTATAAGAAAAAGTCCAACGATCCTCAATTCCTGCTTGGCGTCGCCGTGGTGTTGTTTCTCGGCTCCTACCTGATGAACCTGGGTAACAGCGCCCTCAGTCACTTCCTGCATCCGCTGCTGGGCAATGCGCCGGACAGCCTGACCGCACGCAATATCGCCATCGGCCTGGGCATCGCCGCACTGGGCACGCTGAACTTCCACGTCCTCGGGCGCTTGAAGTTCAAGGTGCAGACCACTGTGGTCTGGATCGAACTGTTGATCCTGTTCCTGGCGTTCTTCGACACCTTCGACCTGTCCTACAGCTTCATCCTCGACAAGATCGGCTTCCTGATCATCCAGGGCGCAGCCACCACGCTGTACATTTCCGCCCTCGCGATTGTGATCGCCTTTGTCCTGGCGTTGATCGGTGCCGTGGCCAAGCTGTCGAACAATGGCCTGGCCAATGCCATCGCCTCGTTCTACACCTCGTTCTTTCGCGGTGTGCCGCTGCTGATCCAGATCTACCTGATTTACCTGGGACTGCCGCAACTGGGTTATGTGGTCGACGCGGTACCGGCCGGCATCCTCGCATTGTCGTTGTGCTACGGCGCCTACATGACCGAGATTTTTCGCGCGGGCATCCAGAGCATTCCGGTAGGCCAGTGGGAAGCTTCACGGGCGCTGGGCATCAACCCGTTCAAGACCCTGAGCCGGGTGATCATGCCGCAAGCCTTGCGGGTGATCATCCCGCCCACCGGCAACCAGTTCATCGCCATGCTCAAGGACAGTTCGCTGGTGTCGGTGATCGGCGTCTGGGAACTGATGTACCTGGCCAAGACCCAGGGCCGCGCGGACTTCCGCCACCTGGAAATGCTGATCACCGCCGCGATGATCTACTGGGCCCTGTCGTTCATCCTCGAGCGGGTGCAGGCGCGGATCGAAAAACGGGTCAATCGATCCATTGCAAGGGGTTGATGGCTGATGACTCGGACCAATACCGCGGAACTACCGGACCTGGCACCTGCTGCGCAGACCAGCCCTTCAATGATTTCGATCATCGGCTTGAACAAGTGGTACGGCAATTTTCACGCCTTGCGCGATGTCGACCTGAACGTTGCCACCGGTGAAATCCTGGTGGTGTGCGGCCCCTCCGGCTCGGGCAAGTCGACGATGATTCGCTGCATCAACCACCTGGAAAACTTCCAGAAAGGCCAGATCAAGGTCAATGGCATCACCCTCACCAGCGAGGCCGAAAGTGTCAGCGCCGTGCGCAGGGAAATCGGCATGGTGTTCCAGAGCTTCAACCTGTTCCCGCATTTGAGCGTGATGGACAACCTGACCCTGGCTCCGCAACTGGTGCAAGGCGTGTCGTCCGCCGAGGCGAAAAAACGCGCTCAGGTGTACCTGGAGCGCGTACGCATTGCCGAGCATGCCGACAAGTATCCATCGCAATTGTCGGGCGGCCAGCAGCAACGCGTGGCAATTGCCCGGGCGCTGTGCATGAACCCCAAGGTCATGCTGTTCGACGAACCGACCTCGGCCCTGGACCCGGAGATGGTCCATGAAGTGCTGGACGTGATGGGCGAATTGGCCACCGATGGCATGACCATGATTTGCGTGACCCACGAGATGGGTTTTGCCAGCAAGGTCGCCGACCGCGTGCTGTTCATGGACCAGGGCCAGGTTATCGAGCAAGCCACCCCCGCCGAATTTTTCAACAACCCGCAGACCGAACGCGCACAACAGTTCCTGTCACAGATCATTGGTCACTGAGCACCGCATTGCCGCCCCAAAACAATAACGATAAGTGGAGATGGACATGATCAGCAAAAAACACCTGTTAGCCGCCGCTCTCTCGCTGGCGTTCGTTGGCGCCGCCAACGCCGGAGCCGTCCTGGACAAGATCCAGAGCAGCAAAACCATGACCGTCGCAACGTCGGCGACCTGGCCGCCCCAGGGTTTTATCAACGACAAGAATGAAATCGACGGGTTCGATATCGACGTCTCCAAGGAAATCGCCAAGCGCCTCGGGGTCGAGGTCAAGTTCATCACCCCCGACTGGGACGTGATCACCGCGGGCAAGTGGAACGGGCGCTGGGACATGTCGGTGGGTTCGATGACCGCCACCAAAAGTCGCGCACGGATCCTCGACTTCCCCGCGACCTACTACTACGTGCCGTATGTGTTCGCAGTCCATACCAAATCGGCGCTGACCGACCACAAGGCGCTCAATGACAAGACCATTGGCGTCGAAGGCGGCACCACCTCCGAGGACTATTTCAGCCAGGCGCTGGCCATCGAAACCACTGACGTGCCACCTGTGGTTTATGACGTGCAGACCAAAAAAATGAAAACCTATGCCGGCTCCCTCGGCCCGCTGGACGACTTGCGTCTGGGCGACGGTGTTCGTCTTGACGGCATCCTCACGCAACGCAGCACCCTGGAAGCGGCGATCAAGAAGAATTACCCGCTGCGTGCCGTCGACGACAGCATCGTGTTCTACGAACCGCTGGCGATTGCTACCGATAAAGGTGACCCGGAGTTGAAGGCCAAACTCGGTGAAATCATCGGCGCGATGCACAAGGACGGCACGCTGAGCAAGCTGTCGAACAAGTGGTATGGCGTGGACTACTCGATCATCAAGTAAACACGTGCCCCCTGTAGAAGCGAGCTCGCTCGCGAAGGACGTCAACGATGACGCGGGCCGCCTGAATGCACAAGGCGCCCTTGAGTTTTTCGCGAGCGAGCTCGCTCCTACAGATACCGCCCCTATGTAGGAGCGAGCTTGCTCGCGATGGACGTCAACGATGACGCGGGCCGCCTGAATGCACACGGCGCTCTTGAGTTTTTCGCGAGCGAGCTCGCTCCTACAGATACCGCCCCTATGTAGGAGCGAGCTTGCTCGCGAAGGACGTGAATGATGACGCGGGCAGCCTGAATGCACACGGCGCTCTTGAGTTTTTCGCGAGCGAGCTCGCTCCTACAAAGGATTGACCATGTCCTTCCCCACCACCTGGTACTCCAAAACCTCGCTGCCCCGCGCAGCCAGGCCTGAACTGAACACCGATGAAACCTGCGACGTCTGCATCATCGGCGCCGGGATTGCCGGCCTTACCGCCGCCCTGGAACTGACCCGTCGCGGCAAGCGCGTGATCATCCTTGAAGCCCATCAGGTCGCCTGGGGCGCGTCCGGGCGCAATGGCGGAGTGGTCTCCCCGGGCTGGGCCGAAGGCTCGGGGGCGATCCGCAAGAAGCTTGGACTGGAACACGCCAAGGCGCTGTTCCAGATGTCGGTCGAAGGCGTGGACATCGTCCGGCACAACATCGCCGAACTGGCCCTGCCCGGCTGCGCCCCATCCGCCGGTACGATTCGGGTCAAGCGTTACGACGACAGCGCGGGCGTGAAGAACCACATCGATAGCATGCGTCGCGACTTCGGCTATGCACTCAACTACCTCGACACCGCCCAGGTCCGCGAACGGGCGCACACCTTGCGCTATTTCCAGGGTGTCGAAGACCCGAACGCCCTGCACTTCCACCCGCTGAATTATTGCCTGGGCCTGGCGCTGGCCATCGAAGCGATCGGCGGACGGATTTTCGAGCAGTCAAAAATGCTGGCCTGGCGTCGCGTGGGCACCGACAAAATCGTCCAGACCGCCCAGGGTAACGTGCGCTGCCAGGACCTGGTGTTCTGCGCCGGCGGCTACGGAGGCCCGGAGCTGCAAAAACTCAGCCGCGCCTACCTGCCCATCGCGACCTACGTGGTGCTGACCGAACACCTGGGCGACTCGATCAAAACCGTACTCGACTCCGGTGCCGCGTTTTCCGACGACCGCCGCGCGTCGGACTACTATCGCATCGTCGAAGGCGATCGCCTGTTGTGGGGCGGACGCATCACCACCCGCAACGAGCAGAACGAACAAGCGCTCGCGGCGATGCTCAAGGCGGACATGGTCGCGGTCTATCCGCAACTGGCATCGGTAAAGATCGAACTGGCCTGGTCCGGCCTGATGGGCTATTCCACCAACAAAATGCCCAACCTGGGATCGCTCGAACCGGGCGTCTGGGCCTGCACTTCGTTTGGTGGCCATGGTTTGAACACCGGCTCGATTGGCGGACGGGTGATTGCCGAGGCGGTGTGTGGGGAAGCGGCGCGGCATGAACTGTTCAAGCCGTACCTGCTGGACTGGAACGGGGGGCCATTCGGCCGGGTGGCGGCCAATGCGATTTATCAGTCGTTAAAGGTGATGGATTTTGTCCAGGAGCGGCTGCGCGGTTGACCACAATCGACTCGGCCAACACAATCCGTGTAGGAGCTGGCTTGCCAGCGAAAGCGTCCGTTCAGTCGAAAAATTTTCCAGCTGACCCACCGCTTTCGCTGGCAAGCCAGCTCCTACAGGGAAGGTGGTGGACGCGTATTTGTTGTGGGCACAAAAAAACCGGCCGAGGCCGGTTTTTTCATGGCGACGAAATCAGGACTTGGCGTTCTGCAGATCGTCCAGGTAACGCTCGGCATCCAGTGCCGCCATGCAGCCGGCGCCGGCCGAGGTGATGGCCTGACGGTAAACGTGGTCAGCCACGTCACCGGCGGCAAAGATACCTTCGAGGCTGGTGGCCGTCGCATTGCCGTCACGGCCGCCCTGCACCACCAAGTAACCGTCTTTCAAGGTCAGCTGGCCTTCGAACAACGAGGTGTTCGGGGTGTGGCCGATGGCGATGAACACACCATCGACTGTCAGCTCGTCGAAGCTGCCGTCGTTGTTCTTCAGGCGAGCACCGGTCACGCCCATGTTGTCGCCCAGCACTTCGTCCAGGGTCGCGTTCAGTTTCAGGACGATCTTGCCTTCGGCAACCCGGGCATTGAGCTTGTCGATCAGGATCTTCTCGGCGCGGAAGGTTTCGCGACGGTGGATCAGGGTCACGGTGCTGGCGATGTTGGCCAGGTACAGGGCCTCTTCCACAGCGGTATTGCCGCCACCGACCACAGCCACTGGCTTGTTGCGATAGAAGAAACCGTCGCAGGTCGCGCAGGCGGAAACACCTTTGCCCATGAACGCTTCTTCCGACGGCAGGCCCAGGTAACGAGCGCTGGCGCCGGTGGCAATGATCAGTGCGTCACAGGTGTAGGTCGCGCTGTCGCCGGTCAGGGTGTACGGCTTGGCAGCGAAGTCCACGGCATTGATGTGATCGAAGACGATCTCGGTTTCAAAGCGCTCGGCGTGCTCTTTCATGCGTTCCATCAGCGCCGGGCCGGTCAGGCCATGGACATCGCCCGGCCAGTTGTCGACTTCAGTGGTGGTGGTCAGTTGACCGCCGGCCTGCATGCCGGTGATCAGCAAAGGCTTGAGGTTGGCACGGGCGGCATAAACGGCGGCGCTGTAACCGGCAGGGCCGGAACCGAGAATAATCACTCGCGAATGACGGACTTCAGACATGACCTGCTCCTGTTGACCGGCCTGGAATACCTGGCGCGGAACGCCGGATTGCCGGCGGGAATAAAAAAGGACTATGGAAAGCACTTGGGGAAGGCTTGGGCTCGACAGTCCTGTAAAAAGATTGGGTGCAGCGTATCGAGGGGGCGAAGATTAAGGAAATACGGTTTAACAATCCAGCTCATAGGCAGTCTCTATTCGATCGCGTTGGATACCTGAGCGCCTTTGTTACAGTTAATGTCGATACCGCTGCCGCGCTTTCGCCTGTCAGGCAAAGCCGGTAAGGTCGGCGCGTTTCCCTTTGCTTGGAGCACGTTATGCCCGCCCCCGTTCTGTCCGGCCCGCAATACCTGCGCGAAGGCCTCAGGCTGGTCCTCACCCCAAGCCTGCGTTTGTTCGTATTGTTGCCGCTCGCGATCAACCTGGTGCTGTTCGTCGGATTGATCTATTTGGCCAGCCATCAATTCAGCCTGTGGGTCGATACCTTGATGCCGTCCCTGCCGGAATGGCTGAGCTTCCTCAATTACGTCCTCTGGCCGCTGTTCGTGGTGCTGGTGGTGTTGATGGTGTTCTTTACCTTCACCATGCTCGCCAATGTCATCGCCGCGCCGTTCAACGGTTTCCTGGCGGAGAAAGTCGAAGTGGTGGTGCGCGGCACTGACGACTTCCCGGCCTTCAGCTGGGGTGAACTGATTGCCATGGTTCCCCGAACCTTCGCCCGGGAACTGCGCAAGCTGGGCTACTTCCTGCCCCGCGCCATCGGCTTGTTCATCCTCTCGTTCATTCCGGTGGTCAACATCATCGCCGCGCCGCTGTGGCTGCTGTTCGGGGTATGGATGATGGCGATCCAGTACATCGACTACCCGGCGGATAACCACAAGCTGGGCTGGAACGAGATGCTTGCCTGGCTGCGGCAGAAACGCTGGCAGAGCCTGGGTTTCGGCGGCAGTGTGTACCTGGTGCTGCTGATTCCGGTGGTCAATATCCTGATGATGCCGGCCGCCGTGGCGGGGGCGACGCTGTTCTGGGTCCGTGAACGCGGCGCGGAAAACCTGGTGGTCCAGCGCTGAACGGGTCATAAATCCATCATCAAACCGCCACAATGACGACATGGCCCCAGCCGATACTGGGGTCATGACGACAACTCTGCATATCACTCTGATCACCGAAACCTTTCCTCCGGAAATCAACGGCGTGGCCAACACCCTCGGCCGCTTGTGCGACGGCCTGCGCGCGCGCGGGCACCAGGTAGAACTGGTGCGGCCACGACAGGTGGGCGACGAGCAGCTGGGCAGCGACGATGAATTGCTGTTGTGTCGGGGCTGGCCGCTGCCGGGTTATCCCGGTTTGCAATGGGGTCAGTCATCGATGCACAAGTTGCTGCGACGCTGGAAACGCCATCGACCGGACGTGCTGTACATCGCCACGGAGGGACCGTTGGGACTGTCCGCATTGCGCGCGGCACGGCGCCTGGGGATCTGCGTGGTCAGTGGCTTTCACACCAATTTCCAGCAATACACCAGCCAGTACGGATTGGGCTTGCTGACGCGCCTGCTGACCCACTACCTGCGCTGGTTTCACAACCGTTCGACCCTGACCCTGGTGCCGAGCATCAGCCAGCGCCTGGAACTGGAGCGCCGGCATTTCGAGCGCCTGGCGTTACTGTCGCGAGGTGTCGACAGCCAGTTGTTTCATCCGGCCAAACGGCTGCAGTCACTGCGCGAGCAGTGGGGACTGGCCGAGAACGACATCGCCGTCATCCACGTAGGACGCCTGGCACCGGAGAAGAATACCGGGTTGCTCAGGCGCAGTTTCGATGCGCTGAAAGCGGCTTATCCACAGCGTACGATCAAGTTGATCGTGGTGGGTGACGGTCCGCAACGCGTGGTTCTGGAGAAAGAACTGCCCGAGGCGATTTTCTGTGGCTCGCAACGCGGCGAAGCCTTGGCCAGTCATTATGCGTCGGGGGATCTTTTTCTGTTTCCGAGCCTGACCGAAACCTTCGGCAATGTGGTGCTTGAGGCGCTCGCTTCGGGGCTGGGGGTGGTGTCCTACGATATGGCCGCGGCGGCCCAGCATATTCGCCATGGCTACAATGGCGTGCTGGCGATGCCGGGGGATGAACAGGCGTTTTGCGAAGCAGCGGTGTGGTTGCTGGAGCGGGAAGAGACCTTGCGCTGCGTACGGCTCAATGCGCGCCAGCATGCGAGTCGCCAGGGGTGGGCGGCGATTATCGAGCAGTTCGAGGGGCAGTTGCGGGGGGCTTGTT
>Ga0247818_10001354_pt1 | contig 15489 bp, 10 predicted proteins | sample 13C_Glucose_Day1_FD_192424 | JGI IMG/M metagenome (GOLD analysis project Ga0247818, IMG submission 192424) | Soil microbial communities from agricultural site in Penn Yan, New York, United States - 13C_Glucose_Day1 | ecosystem: Environmental > Terrestrial > Soil > Agricultural land | place...
TCTCGCCACCGATGCAGCGGCAGACGGCGACGCAGCGGCAGACGGCGACGCAGCGGCAGACGGCGACGCAGCGGCCGGTGAGGCCGCGGCATACACCGGTCGGGAGGCGTTGGCAGCGTTGCTCGGCCAGGCAGGGACGGGTGAGCGCGGCTCGGCCCTGCTGAGCGTCAACGGCCTGACCAAGCGCTACGGCGGCGTCAAGGCTCTCGACGACCTCGGCTTCGAGGTCCGCGCCGGCGAGATCCTGGCGCTCATCGGACCGAACGGCGCGGGCAAGACCACGGCGTTCAACGTCATCACCGGGGTGCTCGAGCCGACCTCGGGAACCGTGACGCTGCGCGGGAAGGAGGTCCAGGGTCGCCGCCCGCACACCGTCGCGGCCCTCGGGGCGACCCGGACCTTCCAGAACCTCCAGGTCTTCGGGAGCTCGACCGTCCTCGGCAACGTCAAGGTGGCGCGGCACCTGCGCAGCCGCTCCGGCATCGTGCGGGGCATGCTGGGGCTCTCGGGCCGCGAGGAGCGCGAGATCGAGCAGTCCGCGCGGACGGCCGTCGAGGCGCTGGGGCTGGGCGCCGACGCAGACCGACCTGTCACCGACCTGTCGTTCGGCCAACAGCGCAAGGTCGAGGTTGCCCGCGCCCTCGCCCTCGCGCCGGCCCTCCTCCTGCTCGACGAGCCCATGGCGGGCCTGTCCGGCCCGGAGCGCGACTCGCTCGCGTGGCTGCTGCGGAAGGCGCGAGAGGCGGGCATCTCCGTCCTGCTCGTCGAGCACGATGTGGACGCAGTGATGGCGCTTGCCGACCGGGTCGCCGTGCTGGACGACGGGCGGCTCATCGCCCTCGGCACCCCCGACCAGGTGCGCGCGAACCGGGCCGTCATCGCGGCCTACCTCGGGACGGGCGAGGACGACGAGGCGCTCGTGCGCAGCGCGGCAGCGGAGGTGGAGGCATGAGCCGCGGGCAGGCCCAGAGGGCCGAGGCGGGACTCGAGGTCAGCGGCCTCACCGCGGCATACGGCAAGCTGGAGGTGCTGCACGGTGTCGACGTCTCCGTGGCTCCCGCCGAGCTCGTCGCGGTCATCGGCTCCAACGGCGCCGGCAAGACGACGCTCCTGCGGGCTGTCTCGGGCCTGATCCACCCGACGGGCGGCTCGGTCCGCCTCGGCGGAGCGGACATCACCGCGCTCGGGGCGGAGCAGATCGCGGCCCGCGGCATGGCGCACGTCCCCGAGAACAGGCTGGTCTTCCCGTCCCTGACCGTCGCCGACAACCTCGAGCTCGGCGGCTGGACCCGGCGCCGCGATGGCGGGTTCGCCACTCGCAGGGCCGAGGCGCTGGAGCTCTTCCCCCGGCTGGCGGACCGTATCAGCCTTCCGGCCGGCGCACTCTCCGGCGGTGAGCAGCAGATGCTGGCGATGGCCAGAGCCCTCATGGCCGAGCCCTCCGTCGTCGTGCTCGACGAGCCCAGCCTGGGCCTGGCGCCCAAGGTCGTCGGCGAGATCATCACCGCCCTGGCCGCGCTGCGCGACTCCAAACACCTGGCCGTGCTGCTCATCGAGCAGAACATCCGCGCCGCCTTCACGGTCGCCGACCGCGTGCTGGTGATGGAGCGCGGATCCGTTGTGGCACAGGGCACGCCGGCTGAGCTGGCACAGGACGACCGCGTGCGTGCCGCTTACCTCGGCGGCGGGTCGACGTCGTCAGGCTCGGTGGCGGCGGTGACCACCCCATCCCACGCGGGCCGCCCGGACACGGCGCCCGCCCCTCAGGAGGAACCGTGAGCAGCAAGCCCTTCGCCTCGTCGGCAGACCTGACCCAGAAGACCGAGACCCTCGAGGTCCTCGCCGAGGGCGTCTACGCCCTCACCGCCGAGGGCGACCCGAACGTCGGCGCCATCGAGGGCGAGGACTTCGTGGTGGCCTTCGAGGCGCGCGCCACCCCCGTCGCCGCTCGGGAATGGCTCGACCGGCTGCGGGAACACACGGACAAGCCGATCCGCCACCTCGTGCTGTCGCACTACCACGCGGTGCGGGTCCTCGGAGCGTCCGCGTTCGACGCCGACGAGATCATCGCCCACGAGCGCACGAAGTTCCTCATCGAGGAGCGTGGGCAGCAGGACTGGGAGAGCGAGTTCGCCCGGATGCCAAGGCTTTTCAAGGAGCCGGACTCCATCCCGGGGCTGACCCACCCCACGCGAACGTTCAGCGACGAGCTGGTGATCCCTCTGGGCGGCGACCGCGGGGACCTCGTGTTGCGGTACTGCGGTCGGGGTCATACCGAGGGCGACATCGTCGCGTGGCTCCCCCGCCACCGCATCCTCTTCGCCGGAGACCTCGTGGAGGCCAGGGCGGCGCTCTACACCGGCGATGCGTTCCACCAGGAGTGGTCGACGTCAACCCTGGACGCGGTGGCCACACTCGGCGCCGAGCAGCTGGTCGGCGGCCGTGGCGCGGTGGCCCGTGGGGCTGCCGAGGTGTCGGCTGCGATCGAGCAGAGCCGCCACTTCCTCACGGTCATCATCGAGACCGTCAGGGAGGTCCAGGGCCGCCAGGGAACGCTCAAGGAGGCGTTCGACGCCTGCCACGCAGCGCTCGTCGACCAGTACGGCACCTGGCCGATCTTCGAGCACACCCTGCCGTTCGACGTGTCCCGCTGCTGGGACGAGCTGTCCGGCATCGAGCGGCCGGTGATCTGGACCGCCGAGCGTGATCGCGAGGTCTGGGATCAGCTCCAGTCATGACCGGGCAGCGATGACCGACCCGGCCGACCCGGACGAGTCGGCCGGGCCTACGGGGTCCACCGCACCTGCCGGGCCGACCGCACCTGCCGGGCCGACCGCACCTGCCGGGCCGCCCGCACCTGCCGCTCCCACCGCAGCCTTCAGGCCCACCGCACCTCGCAGGCCCTCCGCACTCTCCGGGCAGACCGCACCTGCGGGTCGCGTCGCGGTCATCGGCAACGGGCCGGTCGGCCAGACGACCGCCCTGCTGCTCGCCCGATGGGGCCTTCCCGTCGTGCTCCTCGACCAGCGGCTGGAACGCGACCTCGTGGGCAGCAAGGCGATCTGCCAGCAGCGCGACGTCCTCGACGTATGGGCCTCCTGCGGCGGTCGTCGGATCGCCGAGGAGGGTCTCACCTGGTCGCGAGCCCGCACCTTCTACCGGGAGCACGAGCTCTTCTGCACCGACCTGCAGGACTCCGGCCGGTCCCCCTTCCCGCCCTTCGTCAACATCTCGCAGGCGCGCACCGAGGAGATCCTCGATGACGCCATCGCTGCGCAGCCCCTGATCGAGCAGCGCTGGGGCCATGAGGTCGTCGGCCTCGACGAGGCGGCGGACGGCGTGATCCTGGGCTGCGACACCGCGTCCGGCCCGGTGACGGTTGAGGCCCGGTATGCCGTGGCGTGCGGCGGCGCCCGTGGCCGCCGGCTCCGGGAGCTGCTGGGGGTGGGCTTCGAGGGCCGCAGCTTCGCCGACTCCTTCCTGATCTGTGACATCAGGGCGGACCTCCCGGGGTGGGAGAACGAACGCCGTTTCTACTTCGACCCCGAGTGGAACCCGGGGCGTCAGGTCCTCATCCACCCCTGCCCGGGCGGGCTGTTCCGCATCGACTGGCAGGTCGCCCCCTCCTTCGACCTCGAGCGGGCGCGCGCGGACGGCTCGCTCGACGCGCGGATCCGGCAGGTCATCGGCGACCGGCCGTACGAGATCGACTGGACCTCCGTCTACACCTTCCATGCCCGGATCGCCGACAGGTTCCGCTCGGGCAGGGTCCTGCTGGCCGGGGACGTGGCGCACCTGGTGGCGCCGTTCGGGGCACGCGGACTCAACTCGGGGGTGGGCGACGCCGACAACGCGGCCTGGAAGCTCGCCTTCGTGCTGCGCGGCTGGTCGGGCGAGACCCTGCTGGACAGCTATGCGAGCGAGCGCCGGGCAGCGGCCGTCGAGAACCTCGAGGTGACCTCGGCGACGATGGACTTCCTCGTGCCGCAGTCACCCGAGGGGATCGAGCGGCGACGGGGGCTCCTGGACGCGGCCGTGACCGACCCCGGGGTCCACGAGCGGGTCGACTCCGGCCGGCTGGCCGAGCCCTTCTGGTACGTCGACTCGCCGCTGACCACCGGCAGCCCGGACAGACCCTGGCCTGGGCGGCCGAAGCGCGGCCAGGCGCCGGCCCCCGTGCCCGGGGTCATCTGTCCGGACGGGCCGGTGTCGGACCCGACCGATCCGTCGGTGACCCACATGCGCCAGCTGTGCCGCTCCGGACTCCTCGTGCTCGTCGGACCGGACAGCGCTCGCGAGCCTGCCGAGCAGGCCCTCGAGACGGCTCTGCCCGCAGACCTCCCACGCAGGGTCGTCGCGCTCGACGTGATCGACACCGAGGGCGTGATCCGCGGCGCGCTGCGGGTGGCGCCCGCGTCCGACGAGATGTGGCTGGTCCGCCCGGACGCCTACCTCGCCGCCTGCGTCACCTCGCTGCCCGGACTGGCGGACGCCGCGCAGCGGCTCCTCCCGCGGTGACCTCCCGCGGTGGTCCCGGGGCTCGCGGTCGCTCCCCCGCACAACATCCCGGACAGGTCTTCCCCGCACACGTCTCCCGGCAGCACGTCCCGCCGGCGAGGCCGGGACCCGACGATCGCCCGTCCCCTAGAGTGCCGGCATGGGGCGGAGGCAGGGGCAGCGGTCGAGACTCTGGCTCCTGATCCCGATCACCCTGCTCGCGGTCTCCGTCGCCGTGCTGGCGCTGGCGGGCACGGCCCTTCGGTCGATGTACTTCCAGGACCCCGCCCCGATCACCCCGGGCGACCGGGTCACGACCGGTTGGAGCGGGATGTCCCTCCTGCGCGACGAGGGTGAGACCGCGCCGGCCTACTGCGCCCTCACCAGCCCCGACGGCGTGCGCGTGACCGTCGAGGAGCTCACCGGTGAGAGCGTGGTCCTCGACACCGGGACCTTCCAGCACGTGGCCGCGACGCGGGGCAGGGTGCCGGCCGGCACCTACGACTTCTCGTGCTCGGCCGGGGGTGAGGGCCTGTATGCCGCGCGCCGCCTGGCGCTGGCTGACGCGGCGCTGGTGGGCGCCGCGGGGCTGGGTCTCCTGGCGGTCTCGCTCGCCACCGGCACCGTCGCAGTCGTCCTGGGGAGCGGGCGACGCTCCCGGCTGTCCCCGCGGGCCGGTTGAATAGCGGCATGTCCCTTACCGCACGCGGCAACGAGCGCGTCGCGGTGGTGGTCGACCCCACGCCGGGGTCCGCCGCAGGAGCGGCTGTCGTGGGAGTGGGTCTCGCACAGTGCCTGGCCCTGGATGACCTCCCTCGTCTGGTGGCCCAGGTCGAGGCGGAGCAGGCACCGCGGTGGACGTGGTGGTCGGCGGCCCATGACGCTCGACCGCTCGTCGCGGCGCGGGTCTCCCTCGCCCGCTGCTGGGACATCGCCGAGGCCCACCGTCTCGCGGCCGGAGGATGGCAGGCATCGCCGCCCCTCGCCTGGGCCACGGCCCGCGGGCTGGAGCCGGAGGGCCTCCCGCAGCCCGCGGCCGGTGACCTGTTCGACTTCGGGGCAGCCGACGCCGAGACTGCGGCGCCGGACGCGGTGGTGCGCGCCGACGGCTACCTGAGGCCGGAGGCAGGCTCGCCCGCCTGGCCGATGGACAGCGCGCGCCTGCTGGCGTGGGCCCAGGCCGCCCTCGAGTGCGCCGCCGGCCAGGAGGACCGCCTCGCCGGTGCCGACCCCCGGGCCCTGGCGACCGCGCACTCGGAGTCGGCCGCGGCCCTCCTGTGCGTCGAGCTCGAGCGGGACGGGCTGCCCGTGGACCGCGGGACCGCGGAGCGCCTCATCCGGGAGTCTTCCGGGCCGCGGCCGACCAGCGAGGGCCACGCCAGGGAGGTGCGTGCCCAGCGCGATGCGCAGGTGCTGCGCCATGTGCCGGGGCGCGAGTCCACCGACCTGCGCAACCCCCTTCAGGTCCGCGAGCTGCTGGCTTCGGTGGGGGTGGTCGTTCCCAACACCCGCAAGTGGGTCCTCGCACCCTTCCGCGACACCCATGCGGTCGTCGACGCCCTGCTGGAGTGGCGCAAGGCGGAGCGGATCGCCACCACCTACGGCTACGGCTGGCTCGCGGCGCATGTCGGGTCCGACGACCGGTTGCGCGGCGCCTGGACCGCGTGCGACGGCGCTGCGGGCCGCATGACGGCACAGAACGGCCTGCACAACCTGCCGGCAACGTTGCGGCCGGCCATCACCGCCCACGCCGGCCACGTGTTCGTCCGGGCCGACCTCGGCCAGATCGAGCCCCGGGTGCTTGCCGCGGTGTCCGGCGACCGGGCCTTCGCCGCGGCCACCCGGGCCGACGACCTCTATGCGCCGGTGGCCACCGCTCTCGGCGTGGAGCGGCCCATCGCCAAGGTGGCCGTGCTCGCGGCGATGTACGGCCAGCGCAGCGGTGCGGCAGGCGAGGCTCTCAAGGGCCTCGAGCGCGCGTACCCGACCGCGATGGCCTACCTCGACCGCGCGTATGCCGCGGGCGTGCGCCGCGCACCCCTGCGCACGTTCGGGGGGCGGGCGATCCCCCTCGACCAGGTCCTGACACAGGACTCCGGCGGATCCCCCACCGGCGAGCCGACCCGCGGCGGGCCTCACCACGGCGGCCCGACCAGTGCTCTCCACGGCGGGCCGATCAGTGCGGGGCACGAGAGCGAACGGCACGACCGGGAGGGGGCGGACAGCGCGGCGCGGAGTGCGGCGCGCGACGCCGCCCGCGGCCGTTTCGCGCGCAACGCTGTGATCCAGGGCGCCGCTGCCGAGCTGTTCAAGGCCTGGGCTGCGACCGTCCGGGCCACGACCCGGGAGCTCGGTGCGCAGATCGTCCTGTGCCTGCACGACGAGCTGCTCGTGCACGTGCCCGAGGACTCCGCCGAGCAGACCAGGGAACGCCTCCTGACCGCCCTCGACGACAGCGCCCGCCGCTGGACGGGCAGCACCGAGGTCCGTTTCGTCGCCGACGCGAGCATCATCCAGCGGTGGTCCGACGCAAAAGCATGAACTGTGCCCTCCGACGCGCGCCACGACAGGAGCATCTCTCTCTGACGTGACAAGGTGACCCCATGAGCGACGTCATGAGCACTGCGCGGCAGGCCAGCGACCACCCCGCGCTGGAGACCGCTGCCCGGGTCGGCTACGCCATCAGCGGCGTGCTGCACCTCGTCATCGGGTGGATCGCCCTGCAGGTGGCCTGGGGTTTCGGCACGGCGGGCAGGAGCGCGGACCAGACCGGGGCCCTCCAGGCGCTGGCCGGGAACGGCATGGGCAAGGCCGTGCTGTGGGTCGGCGTGCTGGGCTTCCTCGGGCTCGGGCTGTGGCAGCTGGCGGACACCGCTGTTGGCCACCCCGGCTCGGACGCGGAGGCCTGGGGCGGTCGGGCCAAGGCGCTGAGCAAGGCGGTCATCTACCTGGCGCTCTCGTGGACGACGTTCTCGTTCGCCCGCGGCGGCTCCGCCGACAGCAAGCAGCAGACCGTCGACTTCACCTCCAGCCTCATGGAGAAGCCGGGCGGCCGCTGGCTCGTGGGCCTCGTCGGCCTCGTCATCATCGGCGTGGGCGGCTACCACGTGTGGAAGGGAGCGACGAAACGCTTCCTGCGCGACCTCGAGGAGCACCCGGGCATGTGGGCCACCCGCGCGGGCGTGGTCGGCTACATCGCCAAGGGCGTGGCACTTGCGGTGGTCGGCGGCCTGTTCATCGCGGCCGGCATGCATGGCAACGCCAAGGAGTCCTCGGGCCTCGACGGTGCCCTGCGCACGCTCAAGGAGCAGCCCTTCGGCCCCGCGCTGCTGACCGGGATCGCGGCGGGCATCGCCGCCTACGGCCTCTACAGCTTCAGCCGGGCCAGGCACGCGCGAGTCTGACCCGCAGACCGGCTCACGCGCGCGGCGCCACGGTGGCGCGCACGCGGCATACGGGCTCGGGCACGCCGAAGGGCGGGGAGGACACCTCCCCGCCCTTCGGCATGCGTGGCCCTGCCGCGGCTCAGTCGCCGGGCTCGGTGTCCTCGCCGTCTTCGCTGACCTTGCGGAGGAACTGCTCGAGCTCGGCACCGATCTCGTCGGCGGAGGGCAGCTCGCTCACGTCGGTGGCGAGCAGGCTCGGCTTCTGCAGGCCCTCGATGAAGGTGTCGTACTGGCGCTCGAGAGCCGCCACGACCTGGGCCACCTCGTCGGATCCCGCGACCTCCTGCGCGATCTCCGCCCGGTTCAGGCCGGCGGCGGCCACCAGCTCGTCGATCGGCAGGTTGAGGCCGGTGGCCGCGGTGATCGCGTTGAGCGCGGTCACGGCGCCGTCGGCGAACTCCGTCTGCACGAGGTACTGCGGGACGTGCACGGCGAAGCCGAGGGCATCGTGGCCGGACTCCCCGAGCCGCAGCTCGAGGAGGGCGAGCAGGCTGCCCGGCACCTGGACACGGCCGAACGGGTTGATCTGCTCGGGGATGAGCCGGGGGTCGGTGGCGTGGGCGGTGACACCGATCGGCCGAGTGTGCGGCACCCCCATGGGGATGCCGTGGGCCGTCACGACGAGGTTGACTCCCAGCTGCCCGACCAGCCCGCGGATCGCCTCCGCCACCCGCTCCCACTGGTAGTCCGGCTCGGGACCGGACAGGAGGAGGTATGGGGTGCCGTCGCGGTCGATCATGCGGTGCAGCGCGAGGCAGGGGTCGTCGTAGCTGACCCAGCGATTCGTGTCGAAGACCATGCCGGGCCGGCGACCGCGGTAGTCCAGGAGCTGGTCGGTGTCGAAGGATGCCACGACAAAGCTCTCGGAGGTGGCGAGCAGGTGGTCGGTGAGGAGCCGCTGGGTGTGCCCGGCGTCGACGAAACCGCCCAGGGCAACGACCATGACCGACGCCTGCAGGTCCTGCGGGTCAGCATCAGTCTCGAAGCGGTAGAGCTCGGACGGGTTCAGCACGGTGGGTACCTCTCTTGGTGGTCGTACAGGAGGCTCAACGCCATAGCCTGCCAAGGGATTCCTCCCGGGGTGACGGCGCCCCGCGCGATGCACGTCACACGGCCCGGCTACGGCGTCTCGTCGTGGCGCGCGCTCCCACGGACCCGCGAGCGCGAACGCGCTGGTCACAGGGCGTGTCGCGGCCTGGAGACGCCACTAAAGCCGGGTCGGTCCGCCTGCTCAGGCCGTGACGAGGGAGATCCCCAGGCGCCTGGCCACCTCGGGGCCGCACACCGCAGCGAGGTAGTCGGGGTCGCCCACGACGATGAGCCGGTCCGTGGCCCGCGACAGCCCGACGTAGAGCTTCTCGCGGTCGCGGTCGTGGACGGCGTCCTTGTTGACGCAGAGCACCACCGCCTTGCGCTCGAGGCCCTTGCAGCCGAGGACGTGGCCGTAGAACGTGGCGTCCTCGTCCCAGAAGGAGTTCCAGTACGCCTCCGGGTCCACCTCGGCCAGGTCCTTCTGGACGGGGTGTCGGCTGCCCACGGTGAGCAGGGCGATGTCCCGGTCGCGCCACCCCTCCTCGAGCAGGGCGTCGACGTGGTCGTCGGCGACGTCGAGCGCGTCCGACGCGGCGCAGGGGACGAAGGTGACGTCCGGGCCGGGGCCGCCGAGCAGGCGCATCCGGTTGGGCGCCAGCGGGTTGATCACCTCGCCGATCTGGGTGGTGTTGCGCAGGTTGTGGTCCAGCACCAGAGGGACCAGCGGAACCGGCGGCTCTCCGAAGCGCTGGAAGACCCGCTGGTTGGCGTCGGAGTAGAGGTAGAGACCACCCGACTCGGGATCGCGCAGCGCGCCCAGCACCGGCTGCCACCACTCCTCCGCGAAGTCCTGGGCCTCGTCGACGATCACCGCGTCGAAGCGTCGGCTCTCCGGGATGCCCTCGGCGAGAGAGGCCATCTCGGCCGGCAGCTCGTGCTCGTAGTAGGGCGTGTCGGCGGTGTCTGCGCCCTGCTGGGCCCGCCAGTTCGCGACGGGCTGGGCGCCCCAGGACAGGCCCCACTCCTCGAAGGTGCCGACGAAGGCCGGCTTCTCGCGCCGGCTCCAGCCCGAGGTCACGCGGCGGAAGTACGCGGCGAGACCGCGGGAGTAGCAGATGAGGGCGACGCGCTGGGCGGGCACGTCGCCGCGACCATGGGTCAGCTGCTTCGCGTGGGTCAGAGCCATGACGGTCTTTCCCGAGCCTGCGCCACCCCGGATCTCGACGCGGTTGAGCAGGCGGGTGACCCGCAGAAGGGTGAGCTGCTCCTGGGTGAGCCGGTCGATGGTCTGCTCCCGCTCGTCCGCCTCCGCCGTCAGCGAGTGCACCGGGCGGTTCCGGCCGCGCAGGATGTCGACCACGAGCTCGACGTCGTCATCGTCGGCGGCCCGGTTGTGGCTCTCCTGCTCGGCGATCAGCGCCCGCAGGCGCTGGCCGAGATGGGGCAGGTCGTCACGGCCGCTCACCAGCCACCGCGGGCCGGCGGGCAGGGCGAACCCCTCGTCGACCACGGTGTTGGGGAGCACGACGGCGTGCCCCCAGCGGAGCCGGCGCCGGGACGTGCCCTTCCACCGCGGGTCGGCCTCGACGTAGGCGCGCGCCGCATACCGGGCGTCGCGCGCCTGGCCAACCGGGTCGAGCTCGATGTCCTCGCCTCTGCGGCGGCGCGTCCAGTGGTGGCCGTCATGGGCGATCGATCCGCCCTTGACCTCGACGGCGACGATGCCGTAGCCGGGCATGAGGACGAGCAGGTCGACCTCGTGGTCCTTGGTCTGGTCGGTGAACCGCTGGTTCGCGACGAGGACGTCCTGGGGCCTCAGCGCGTCCCGGAGGTGGCGCCACGCCGTCTCCTCCGCCGGGGAGGCGAACTTCGGCGACTCGGGGATGCAGGTGACCATGGCCGTCAGCCTGCCTGCGCATCGACCGGGAACGGCGTCGACCCGCCGTGGACGCCGGCGAACAGCGAGCCGATGTCGTCGGCGATCGAGCACACCTGTCCGCAGGCACGCCTCACCGAGCGCGCCGCGACCTGGTCGGCCGGGACCCGGAGCTCGACCCACACCCGGTCGCCGGCATGCACGACCTTCGCGTGGCTGGTCCGCTGGTTGAGCTCGTTGACCTCGCGCAGCACCGCGGCCGTCGGCCTGATGCCCGTGGCCGCCATCCCCCAGACCCGGACCCCGAGCGGCCGGTCCTCCACAGTGACGAAACACGCCGACGTCCCCTTGCTGAACGGCACGTCGCCGTCGCCGTCCTTGACCAGGCTCGTCGTGTCGAACTGCTCCATCAACAGGCGCTCGACGTACACCCGGAACCACGCCCTCTTCCCCATGGCATCCCCTCTCGACCCCTGCAGCGGAGCCCCACTCCGCCGCTGAGAGCGAGTCAAGCAGAGGGGGCTGACACGCCGGTGGCCTGTGGACCGGCAGGTCAGGGTGCCAGCGCGGCCAGGGCCTTCAGCACGCGCTTCTCCGAGACCGGATGCGCCGTGCCGAGCACGTTGGCGAAGAGGCTCACGCGCAGCTCCTCGATCATCCAGCCAGCCTCGAGGACCGGCTGTGAGCGGCGGTCCACCGGCGCGAGCGAGTCGAGCAGGTCGGCATACGCCTCTTCCACGCGGTCGACGACCTGCTGGCTCTGCGCGTCGCGCGCGAGTGCTGTCGGCGCCTTCTCGATGCGGTGCTGCATCGCCCGCAGGTAGCGGTGCAGGTGCCCGAGCCGGCCCAGCCCCGTGTCGGCCACGAAACCCGGGTAGACGAGACTGGCCAGCTGCGCCCTCAAGTCGGCGGCCATGCCCGCGACCGCTGGTCCGGTGAGGGCGTCGATGTCGCGCCGGACATCCCGCGCCAGCGACAGCACGGGCTCCACCTCGTCGACCACGGTGAGGACGCGCGTCGCCGCATGGGTGCGGACCGCCGCCAGCACGTCCGCAAAGGTCTCCGGGTCACGGACACTGCCGGGCGCACGCTCGGCCACGATGGCGTCGACGGCGCAGGCGAGGCAGTCGTCGAGCAGCGCAGGAACGCTGCCGTGGGGGTTGCTGCCCAGGGCCAGCTTCTGGGCATTGGTCAGGCGCGCGAGCACGCGCTTCCACGGAGCCGAGGTGTTGAGCAGCAGGAGGCGCCGCACGCCCAGGCGGGTGGCCGCCCGCGCCTCGCGCTCTCCCGGAAGGACGACAAGGTCGACGCTGTCGGCCCGGTCGACCAGCGCCGGGTAGCCCTGGACCACCTGACCGCCCGAATGCGTCTCGAAGGTCTCCGGCAGGACGCCGAAGTCCCACTGCCGCAGGCCCTTGCGCTCGATGGCGGCGCCCGCGCGCGACATGCGCCGCTGCACGTCGCCAGCCAACCTCGACTTCAGCGTCTCGAGGTCCTTGCCCGTGGCCAGCGGACGGCCACCGCCGTCGTCGACGCTGAAGGTGATCCTGAGGTGGTCGGGGACCCGCGAGACGTCCCACTCGCCAGGACCCACCCGGATGCCTGTGCGCGCGTGCAGCACGCGCACGAGCTCGTCCGTGAGCCGGCGGCCGTCACCCGGCCGTGCGTCGGCCAGCGCCGCTGCAGCGTGGTCCGGCGTCGGCACGAAGTGCCGCCGGGTGGCCTTGGGCAGCGACTTCAGCAGAGCCGTCGCCAGCTCGGCCCGCAGGCCCGGCACCTGCCAGTCGAACCCGGTGTCCTCGACCTGGTTGAGCACCTGGACCGGGACGTGCACGGTCACACCGTCCGCCGCCGCCCCCGGCTCGAACTGGTAGGTCACCGGCAGCTCGAGGCCGCCCTGGACCCACACCCGCGGGTAGTCCTGCGTGGAGACGGCCTCCGCGCTGTCCCGCGTGAGCAGGTCCTCGGTGAAGGACAGGAGCTGGGGAGTCTCCCGCCGGGCCCGCTTCCACCAGCTGTCGAAGTGGCGCGCCGACACGACGTCGGCGGGAACGCGCTGGTCGTAGAACTCGACCAGGGCCTCGTCGTCGACGATGAGGTCCCGGCGGCGCGCTCGTTCCTCGAGCTCTGAGAGGCGTTGCAGCAGAGCCTGGTTCGCCCGGAAGAACTCGTGGTGGGTCTCCCAGTCGCCCTCGACGAGCGCATGCCTGATGAAGAGGTCGCGCGACTCCTCCGGGTTGATCCGGCCGTACTGCACCGTGCGTGCCGCGACGAGGGGGACGCCGTAGAGGGTGACGCGCTCGGTGGCGAGGGCGGCCCCCTGCTTGCGGGACCAGCGCGGCTCGCTGTAGCTGCGCTTCACCAGGTGCGGGGCCAGCCGTTCGGCCCAGACCGGGTCGATCCTGGCGTTGGTGCGGGCCCACAGCCGCGACGTCTCGACCAGCTCCGCGGACATCACCCACGTCGGCTGTCGGCGGAACAGCGTCGAGCCCGGCGAGATGGCGAACCGGGCGCCGCGGGCGCCGAGGTAGTCGCGCTTGACCTCGTCACGCAGCCCGATGTGCGACAGCAGCCCGGCGAGGAGGGACTGGTGGATGAGGTCGGCGTTGGGCGTGGCGTCGTCGGTGGCCGTGCCCTGGTCGGGGTCGATCCCCTGCTGACGGCATGCCTGGCGCAGCTGGCTGTGCAGATCCTGCCACTCGCGCACGCGCAGGTAGTGCAGGAACTCGTTCTTGCACATGCGCCGGAAAGCGCTGCTGCTCAAGGCTTTCTGCTGCGTCTTGAGGTAGCGCCAGAGGTTCACGAGGGACACGAAGTCCGAGTGCTCGTCGCGGAAGCGGGCGTGCGACTGGTCGGCCTGGGTCTGCTTGTCGGCCGGCCGCTCCCGCGGATCCTGCATCGACAGCGCCGCCACGATCACGAGCACCTCTCGGGTGCAGCCGTTCCGGTCAGCCTCGATCAGCATGCGACCCAGGCGTGGGTCGACAGGGAGCCGGGCCAGAGACCTGCCGTATGCCGTGAGCCTCCGTCCGCGGCCGCGTGCCCTCTGCGGGCCCGCGCCCGCGCGGGAAGGTGACTCGCCGGCATACGTGTCAAAGGCCTGGAGCTCCTCCAGGAGCCGCACCCCATCGGCGATCTGGCGCGAGTCGGGAGCGTCCACGAACGGGAAGGCCGCGATGTCGCCGAGGCCGAGGGAGGTCATCTGCAGGATGACGGAGGCGAGGTTGGTCCGCTGGATCTCGGGTTCGGTGAACTCCGGCCGGCTCTCGTAGTCCTCCTCGGAGTACAGCCGGATGCAGATGCCGTCGGCCACCCGGCCGCAGCGGCCGGCCCGCTGGTTGGCACTGGCCTGCGAGATCGGCTCGATCGGCAGTCGCTGCACCTTCGTGCGCTGGCTGTACCGGGAGATCCGCGCCGTGCCGGCATCGACGACATAGCGGATGCCCGGGACCGTCAGAGAGGTCTCGGCGACGTTGGTCGCGAGGACGACCCGGCGACCACTGTGCTGGCTGAAGACGCGGTGCTGCTCCGCCGCGGAGAGCCGCGCGAAGAGCGGCAGGATCTCGGTCTGTGGGAGCTCCATCGACGCGAGCGCGTCTGCGGTGTCACGGATCTCGCGCTCGCCCGACAGGAAGACCAGGATGTCTCCGGAGCGGTTCTCGGTCCAGAGCTCCTCGACGGCCTCGCACACTCCGGTGACCTGGTCGCGCTCGGCCGCTGCGCTGGGCGCCGAGGAGCCAGGCCCGCCCCCGTCGGGGTCGACGAGCGGCCGGTAGCGCACCTCGACCGGGTAGGTGCGGCCCGAGACCTCGACGATGGGCGCCGGCGTCCCGTCCGCGGCGGCGAAGTGCTGGGCGAAGCGCTCTGGGTCGATGGTCGCCGAGGTGATGATGAGCTTGAGGTCGGGGCGGCGTGGGAGCAGCTGCTTGAGGTAGCCGAGGATGAAGTCGATGTTGAGGGACCGCTCGTGCGCCTCGTCGATGATGATCGTGTCGTACCTGCTCAGCGTGCGGTCGTGCTGCATCTCGTTCAGGAGGATGCCGTCGGTCATGACCTTGACGAGCGTCGTGTCACTCGACTGGTCGGTGAAGCGGACCTGGTAGCCGATGGCGGTGCCGAGCTCGACCTCCAGCTCCTCGGCGATGCGCTCGGCGACCGAGCGCGCTGCGATGCGCCGTGGCTGGGTGTGGCCGATGAGACCGTCCACCCCGCGGCCGAGCTCGAGGCAGATCTTGGGCAGCTGCGTGGTCTTGCCCGAGCCGGTCTCCCCCGCCACGACCACCACCTGATGGTCCCGGATCGCGGCGGCGATGTCCTCTCTGCGCTCGACGACGGGGAGGTGCTCGGGGTAGTGCAGATCGGGCACGGGAATGGCATGGCGAGGCCGCCGTGCCCGCGTACCCGCCCCCTCGTCGAGTCGGTGGTCGGGTGTCCTGCCGGCACCACGCGGCCCTCCCTGCCCTCTGCGCCCGCGCCCCCGACGACGGCCCGCAGGTCGCGACGGCTGCTGCCCGAAGCCGTCCTGGTCCCGGGCAGGCGGCTGCTCGGCAGGTTGGGGCGTGGGCATGGCGCTCAGCATACGTCCGTGCCCCACTCCCGCCGCCTCCAGCGCCGCCTCCAGGAGTCCCTCGGCGGAGC
>Ga0247818_10001355_pt1 | contig 15473 bp, 3 predicted proteins | sample 13C_Glucose_Day1_FD_192424 | JGI IMG/M metagenome (GOLD analysis project Ga0247818, IMG submission 192424) | Soil microbial communities from agricultural site in Penn Yan, New York, United States - 13C_Glucose_Day1 | ecosystem: Environmental > Terrestrial > Soil > Agricultural land | place: USA...
CCGAGCTGCGCGTCGAGGATCTCGGCGTCGAGGTCGACGACGACCTGACCGCCGAGGTGCTTGGGCTTGGCCGCGACGAAGCGGACCGTGCAGCCGGTCAGGTCCAGCGGCCGGCCGTCGTCACCGACGAACTGCAGCCCGAGCGCGAACGACTTGCGGGTCTCGAGCGAGAGGACCGTCGTGTCGCGCGGGGTGTTGCCCAGGTGTCCCACGTCGGGCCCCTTCCTCGTGAAGAAGCCACCGGGCCGGGCGGCTAACCCAGCCCGGTGGCTGTTGCTGTGCGGGTGCTGCTACTCGGCAGGCGGCCCGGCGGGCGGAGCGCCCTCGGCCGGCGGGGCACCCTCGGCGGGAGCGCCCTCGGCGCCACCCTCCGACGCGCCCTGCAGTGCGTCGATCGCGACGCCTGCCAGCTCCTGGATCTGCTGCAGGAGCTCGATGAGCTGGTCCATGTCCTGGTCCTTCCAGAGTCGAGGGTCTGAGTCCGGCCGCCCGGCGGGGGGTTATCCGGGCGGCCGGAGCACTCAGATCTGGTTGTGCGCGACGTCGCCGGTCTGCTGCACCGGCAGCGAAGCGTCGAGGTTCGTCGTCGCGTTGTACGGCGAGTGGAACCACTCGGGCGTGGACTTGAGCGTGTCGGCGCCGGACAGCGGGTAGGTGCTCGGCGAGACACCGACCTGCGCACGGGCCGCGGCCACCTTGGCAGCGACGTAGTCGAAGCTGTCGTCGACGACCTGCAGGTTGCTCAGGGTGTCGGGGAGGAAGAGCGGGACGACGCCCTCGGACAGCTGGTCGATGACCCAGCAGTCGTAGGAGAAGTCCTGCACGTACTCCTTGCCCTTGAACCGGGTGCCGCCGTCCTGCTCGCGACGCTCGGAGAAGTGCTCGTAGGTCTGGATCGCGTTCTTGTACGCGGCCAGGGCGATGACCTGACGGAGCGTCCGGCCCACCGTGGTGGAGTTGGCCACCGGGTCGACGACCAGGTTGGTGTCGGTGAACACCTTGGGCAGGAACTCCGGGTGGATCTTGTGGAGCTTCCACGAGCCCTTCAGCGTGCCGAGGTAGCCCGCGGCGTTGGCGCCGGAGATGTCGCCGTCCTTCAGCAGCTTGAACGCCGACTCGGTCCCGGCACCGGCGTCGATGAGCGCGTTGATGAACACGAGCTCGAGGGCGCTGGTGACGAGCAGGAAGCGCTCGTTGTTGCCGAAGTTGGAGTCGAACCAGTTGTCGCTGAACAGCAGCGTGAGCGCGTCGAGCGTGGACAGCGGGTCCGCGTCGTCGAGGAACATGCCCTTGATCGTGGCGAACGACGGCTGGATCTGGTTGTCGGCGTCCTCGCCCGGCTCCGCGATCCACTTGTAGTCCGCGGCGTTGCCGGTGCAGGCGATCCGGTTGGCGCCGGCGGTGACCGGGCCGGGAGCGTCGGCGCCCTGGCGAGGCACGAGCTTGCCGGTCATGTGACCGGAGACCGCCGCGAGCAGGCAGTACTTGTCGTGGTCGCGGAGCACCGTGGTCTGCATCTTGCGACCGGTGTACTCCTGGACGATGTTCTTGATCGGCGAGAAGCGGAGCTGCTCGTCGAACACCGTGAAGCCGAAGGAGCGGTGGCGGCTCATGGAGTAGGTGCGCCACTCGATGGGCGGCACGCCGTTCTTCCACTCGCCGGTGAACTCCGACCCCGAGTAGTGGTCGGCACCGATGCGCGCGATGTCGGCGTCGACGATGTAGTCGTCGACCCGGATGTCGGGCACACGGATGGACCGCGCGTTCGGGTTCGGCTTGATCTCCGAGCCGGTGAACATGCCGGCCACCGGAGAGGTGATGCGAAGGTACGTGGCCAGAGCGACCTGGTAGTCGGTCAGGCTGTCCTTCTGGACCGGAGCGACCATGTCGCTGCCTCCTTCGAGTACATGGCGCCCGGTTTGTCAGGCGCTGTCGGACATCACACTAGATGTCCGATTTGTACTCTATGAAGCAGGCACGACTGTTCCGTCAGAAGTAGGTGCAGATGCGGGCTCTACTACACCTAGTTTCTGCATCAACAGCTGGTTGGCCGCCATCAGCTGGCTCATCTGGTCCTGCAGCTGGACGATCGCCTGGGAGTGCAGCTCGGCGTCGACCTCGGCCTGGGCCGCCAGCGCACCGATCGACTCCTCGAATCCGGCGATGCGCTGGGTCTGCGCGTCGGCCTCCTCGCTCTCGCCCTTCCAGTGCAGGCCGATCTGCTTGGCCGTGCCGGCGCCGGAGAGCTCGATCTGCTTGCCGATGATGAAGTGCATGGCGCGGGCGGCCTGCGTGATCATCTCGGTGTTCTGCGTGGCGGCCAGCGCGGGCATCGCCTGGGACAGCGGGACGAACAGCTCGTTGAGCACCCGGAGCTGCTTCTCGTCCTCCATCTCCACCAGCGAGCCGGGCACGACCCGCACCCAGTACTGCACCGCGAGCTTCTCGAAGTCGACGTCGATGGTGCCGTCGTCCTTGATCAGCTCCGGGGGCAGGCCCGCCTCGAGGATGAGCTTGCGGGACTCGGCGTTCAGCGTCACCGACTTCACCGCCTTCAGCTCCTGGAAGTACACCGTCAGGGCGTACGAGCAGTAGTGGCTGAAGAAGGACTCGATCGCCTTCTGGTAGTTGTTCGTGGTGATGTCGACCATCGCCTGCTGGGCCTCGACACCCTGCGGCGTGGCGGACATGCCGTTGCCCGCCTGGGTCGCCATCTGCTGGTCGGCCGCGCCGACGAGCGACACCATGGATCCGAGGTTCTGCTGGCTGATCGAGCCGTACTGCATCAGCGTGTTGGTGTTCACCTCGAACGGCTCGATCTTCGCGTTCGGGTTGGACACCTGGGTGTACTTGCCCGGGGACAGGTTCGGCACGGTGTTGATCGCGCCGTAGCCGATGATGCTCGGGTTGATGTTGCGGTACCACAGCTTCATCGCGCCGTTGAGCATCAGATCCTGGAAGTCCTGGCGGCCGGTGAGCAGCTCCACCTGGCTCTTGCCCAGCGGCTGCTGGCTGTCCTTCTCGAGCACCAGGAAGTGCACCGGGTGCTCCTTGAGCGGGTGCTTGTTCTTCTCGATCCGGAGCAGGTTCTTGGTGTTCGCCGAGAACGTGAGGAAGTTGTCGCCGCCCGAGGAGTACCAGGTGATCACCTCGTAGCCGTCGGGGATGTTCGTCTTCTTGGTGCGGTGGTCGACGCTCTGCTCCTCGCGCGGACGCGGCGGGAGCTTGATCAGCTCCTTCAGCGCGGCCGGGTCCCAGCCGGGCGCCTGGCCGACGAGCAGCGCGTACGCCTCGCCGCGGGTCAGGTAGCGCCGGATGAACACCCAGCTCGCCTCGCGCACGTCCTTCACGCCCGGCTCGGGGAAGACGTCGCGGTAGTGGATCGTGTCGTACTTCATGAACCAGCCGCCGCGCGCGTTCTGCAGCAGCGCCGGCACGACACAGTCGAAGCCGAGCGTGAGCGCCTGCTTCACCGAGGCGAACAGGTTCTGCTGCATGTCGTTGCTGTACTGGTCCGACCCGATGATCTTCGTGGTCAGGATGAACCGCGCGAAGATCCCCTCGAACGAGTCGTCGTCGAACTGGCTGAGCACCTCGACGTTCGGGGTGTTCTGCACCAGGTTGCGCGCGATCCGGCGCACCATGCCCGCGGTCTCGCCGGAGGAGACGTTGGGCAGGTCCGGCTTCGGGCTGATGACCTCGCCGTCGGCCAGCTTCTCGAGCGTGCCGTAGTTGTGGACGCGCGCGTCCATCTCCCGCTTGTAGTCGGTGAAAGCCCGCCACAGCTGGGTGGCAAGCGGGCTGTTCCCGCGCACGTCGAGACAGCCATCCCGGTCATCGACGCGGTACTCGTCGTACCACTCGGTGAAGTCGGTGACGTTGGTGTTCCCCACTCCTACTGCCACTGCTTCAGCCTTCCTCGCTCTGACCAGACGCGCTCGCGCCGGACGGTAGCCCGACGCAAGATCGGGTTGCTGGTGTTGATGAACGACACGTTGTTGCCGTACGGCGACTGGTTGTCCGGCATCGAGTACATCTTCGAGAAGTAGGCTCCCCCACCACCGCCGCCGTAGCCGCCATAGCCACGCCGGCCGTAGTTGCGCCAGCCCGAACCGTTACCGAAGTCGACCCAGCCGGAGCCGCCGCCGTCCTTCTCGAACGGCTTGAACGGCTGGTACTCGGACTCGGCCGCGGCCTTGATCGCGTCCTCGATGGCCTTGCCGATCTCGACGTCGGTCGGGATGTAGCGGCGGTCGTCGATCGGCTTGATCGCCCGCAGGCCGGTGTTGTTGCCGTTGACCAGGTCGATCACGTTGCCGCGCTCGTCGAGCTTGGTGGCGTCGCCGTCGGGCTGGATCTGGAAGGAGAACGGCTTCAGGCCGAGCGCGCCCATCAGCTTGTCCCGGGTGAAGCCGGTCGCCCACGGGCGTCCGTCCGGGCCCATCACGTAGGTGGTGTTCAGCTGCGCGTAGACCTGCTTCGGCTCGTAGCCGATGCCGCCCTCGTCCGCTCCGGCGAACAGCAGGTCAGACAGGCCCTTCACGCCCGTGTCCTCGAACGGGCCGTACATGATCCGCTTCATCCGGCTGATCGCCTTGGTCTCGTCCAGGCCCATGTCGATCCCCTCCTGGGTGATCTCCTTGGCCCAGTCGTTGGAGATCTCCTGGCGCATCTCGAACGGGATGTAGGCGCCGCGCAGGGACTCGTCGCCGAGCTTCACGCTCTGGTGCATCAGCCCCCGGTAGACCGCCTTCGCGCCCTCCTTGGTGAGCTTCTCGTAGCCGGCGACGTCGTCCATGATCGACAGCGCCAGTGGCCCGCTGGCCGCCTCGTACGCGCGAGCCTGCTGCCAGATCTTGTCGTCGAGGTTCGGGTCGAAGGTCCCCGACGCCTTGGCCGCCGCGTACGCCGAGGTGGCCACCCGGCCCTTGATCTCGTCGGCGGTGACGTTCGGGCCGTTGCCCAGGTCCGACCGGGCGCCGGCCTCGAGCACGAGCCGCTCGAACGCCTCCCGGTCGATCGGAGCCTTCTCGATCGAGCGGGTCTTGATCGGCATGTTGTAGCGCCAGTAGCTGCTCTGGTCGAGCCCGCCGGTGAACAGCGAGGAAATCAGCGCCAGCGTGGCCCGGTTCTCCGTCAGCACCGCACGCGAGGCCGCGTCCTTGCTGCGGTCGATGTAGCCGGACTGCACCTCGCCGTCGTCGTTGATGAACGACTCGAGCGCCAGGTCGTTCTGCCGGGCGTTGCCCTCGATGTCCCGCTGGATCGTGCCGTCGGAGTCGGTCAGCGGCAGCACGTACGGGTTGCGGTCGTACTCGTCGAAGCCGATGTAGAGCTGGTTCACGAAGCTGTTCTCGAACAGCATCCGCTCGTACACGCCCACCGCGGTGGTCAGCAGGCTGGCCTGCTCGATCGCCTCGGCCGGGGTGCCGTCCTTGTTGACCGCGTCGGCGGTGGCGGTCAGCTCGCCGACGGTCTCGACGGCCTCGTGCCACATCATCGTGTTGATCAGCGGGAACGCGCCGAGCGCATCCTCGAAGCCCCAGCCGACGTGGCGGAAGTCGCCGGTCTCGAAGAACTTCTCCATGCCCATCACCGGGGACAGGAACTGCTTGAGCATCCAGTGTGGCTTGCCCATCCGCAGCTGCGGCGGGAGGAAGTCGAAGAACATCGCGTCCGCGTTGCGGAAGTCGTTCTCGATCCGGCGCGGGTCGTACAGGTCGCCGACGCCCTGGTGCTCGGCCATCAGCCGGCGCTTCTTCATCTCGTCGTCCTCGCCGCTCAGGCCGAGCCCGCCGGCCATCAGGCCGAAGGCGAACAGCCCAGCGTGGGTGAGGCCGCCGCGGATGAACGCGCGCGACAGGTCGATGCCCTCGATCACCGAGGACATGTCGAAGGTCCCATCCTCCTCGGGGGTGAACGGCCGCTCCGGGTGGCGGAGCTTCGCCTGCGCCCGGCCGATCAGCGACTTCGGGCCCTTCTTCCGCCCGTCCAGCCACATCGCCGCCATCTGATCCAGCCCCTGCAGGCCGGTGATCGTGGTCGCCACGTTCATCGCGTAGCCGGAGAACAGCAGCGGCAGCTTCAGCACGACGTTGCCGAACATGTTCGCGCCCGCGTTGCTGGACTCCGAGAGCGGCTCGTAGATCCCGCGCAGCGCCCGGGACAGCGTGGTCTCCTTCAGCGAGCGGATCTGCGCGATCGCGTTCGAGCCCGCCCGGTGCGCGTCCGGGTAGTTCTTCTGCAGGAACAGCGGGTCGTTCATCATCTGCGCGACCAGCGTGTTCACGCCGATCACGTTCAGCGTCGGGGTGGCGAGGATGTGCTGCAGCGCGCCCTCCATGTAGCGCCGCGCCAGCGTGTCCGCACGCATGCCCCAGGTCGGGTCCTGCATCCGGGAGCCGAACCGGGCGTACGCCTCGAGCGCCCGGGACGGCAGCCCCATGCCCTGCTCCTCGTGCGGCCGGCGGAAGTGCAGCTCGCCGTAGACCAGCCGCTTGAAGTCCGCGCGCTGGCCCATCACCGCGTAGAGCCGGCCGAGGCTGGTGAGCTCGTCGGTCTCGAAGCGGTGGACGCCCAGCCGGGCCATCGCCTGCGCCGTGGCACCGGTGGTGGCCTGGCCGGTGATGGTGTTGGCCAGCCGGTCCAGGCCGCCGCGGATCCACTGCTCCGGGCCCATCGAGAGGTACAGCGCCGGGTTGATCAGCGCGGTGCCGACGCGCAGGTTGATCAGCGCACGGACGAAGGCGTTGGTCGCCGTGCCCGAGTCGATCATCTCCACGCCGTTCTTGCGGAAGTTCTTCATCGTCACGTCGACCGGGATCGGGATGTCCCGCTCCTTGCGCCACTTCCGTCGTACGTCGCGCCGCCGCGCGATCTCGCTGGCGGGCGCGGCCTTGGCGTAGAACTTGCCGGAGATCCGGGACTGCCCGACCAGCTCCTCCACCGAGGTCTTCATCTGGTCGAACAGGATCGGGTCGGTGGCCAGCAGGTCGGTGTCCTCGTTGATCGAGACGACCATCCGGTTGAGGCTCTCGTCGAGCAGGTTCACCGACACCAGCGCGTCGACCGAGACGGGCAGGTCCATCAGCGACCGGGTCGCGTTCTGGTAGGTGTGCACGAAGCCGTCGAGCGCGAGCAGGTACAGCGGGTCGAACAGGTTGTCGCTGGTCAGCGCGGAGCCGAGCGAGACCTTCACCCAGCCGTCCCAGTCGGTGACCGCGGTGTCGCCGCCGACCGCCTCGCGCGGGCGCCACGGCCGCGCGTGGTTCTTGTTCGCACGGTAGATCGCCTGCAGGTCGAACAGGTGGGTCTGCGGCACCTCACCGCCGAGCACCGGCAGGTAGCCGTCGGTGACGTTCTCGAGGATCTCGCGGGCCGCCTCGATCGCGCCCTTGGCCGAGACGCGGCCGACGTTGCGGCCGGACTCGTCCTGGCCGTCGGGCATGCCGAGCAGCTGGCGGACCCAGAAGTCGACGACGCCGACCTGGCTCTCCTTGAGGTTCAGCGTCTTGACGACCCGGACCGCGAGGTCGTGGTACGTCTTCTGGTTCCGCTCCCGCGCCTTCTCGTCGTCACCCCACAGCTCGTTGTCCTGGTCGAGCTCCTGGCGGAACATGATCATCGCGGCGCGGGCGTTCTCCCGGCGCATCGCCTCGGCCGGCGTCTGCGCCCGCCACGCCTTGAACGAGGCGTCCTTGATCGGCACGTCGGTGAACATCCGCCACACCGTGCCGTCCTCGGCGGCGGCCTCGAGCGGGACCACCCCGGCGCCCTCGATGAATGCCTTGGCCTTGGCGATGTCGTACTGGTACGCGGTCTCCACGCCGGTCGCGCCGTAGGCGATCGCGGCCGAGTGCTGGCTGACCTGCTGCCGCCCGGTCTCGTCGAACGACATGCCGTTCTTCACCGGGTTGTCGCCCGAGGAGTGCGCCTCGGCGAACTGCAGGAAGCCCTCGAGGTTCTTGCGCGGGTCCGCGTTGAGCACCTGGAAGGTGAAGTCCTCGAGCAGCACGTAGCCGGTGCCGTCGTTGTTCGGGTTGTGCAGCTGCGCGTTGAAGCGGTCGTTCATCTCCTTGCGCAGCGGCGAGCCGAGCTTGGCGTGGTCGAAGACCTGCGTGAACAGCCGCGGCATCAGCCGGGACTGCTTGTCGGTGGTGGTCGCGCCCTCGGCGTTGAAGCCGCCGGAGGACAGCACGTGCTCGGGCTTGGCGCCCGGGGTCAGCAGGTACGTCAGGATCGCGTGCGCGATCTGGTTCTGCACCGGGGTCTGGTCCTGCAGCCGGCCGAAGGCGTTCCCGGCCAGCGCGACCGCCTCGCCCGGGAACAGCTTGGCGACCGAGGCGTCGAAGCGCGGCGCGTTGATCAGCTCGTCGGCCGCGCGCACCGAGATCCGCTCGCCGCGGGTGGCGACCTCGTGCAGGATCTCGCGGGTCTTGGCCTGGGCGGCGGGGTTGGTGCCCTTGCCCGGGAAGAAGAACTCAGTGACGTCGGGCAGGAAGTTGACGCCGAAGAAGGCGAAGGCGTTGCGGTGGTTGTCCACCATGTCCGCCACCGACTCCTTGCTCAGCGCGTCGTCGGCCGAGCCGATGATGTCGATGCCCCAGTGCGGGAAGAACCCGTGCTCGGGCAGCACGATGTCGTCGCCCTTCGGGGTCAGCACGTACTTCATGCCGTTCCACTCGAGCTGCTTCTTGTCGCCGAAGACGCTCAGCGGCACCTCGAGCTCGACGGTCAGGCCGTAGCCGGCGCGGTGCCGGAACTCGACCACGTTGCCGGTGTGGATGGTGGCGGCGTCCTCGGCCTTCGACGGGAACACCGCGACGTTCGAGGCGCCCAGAGAGCCGGGCCGCTGGCGGGCGAACCGCTCCTCCATCTGCCAGCGCGCGAGCCCCTTCATCCCGTGGCGGTACAGGACCACCCGGCCCTGCTGGTCGACCAGCGGGATGATGTGCCCTCGGCCGAACTCCGACTCCGGCGGCGGCAGCACCGAGCCGGGTGTCTCGTCGAAGCGGCCGAGCAGCGCGTCGAACTTGGTGAGGAAGTCCGGGTCGCCGTCCGCCTGCTCGAGCAGGAACGCCCGGCCCTCGACGGTGTTCAGGCCGCGCAGGTGCGCCTGCACCGCAGCGATCTGCCCGGCCGTGACCGGGACGTTGAGCCCGGCCATCGCCGAGGTCGGCACCAGGTTGGAGACCACCGCGACCGCGCCGAGCCGCTCGCTGGTGCGGATCGCCCACGCCGCGTTCTCGTGCACCGGCAGGCCGGAGACCGAGAGCACCGCGACCCGGGAGCGTGCGGAGATGCCCTCGGTGGCGGTCAGCGTCGAGATCCGGGCGCGCTGGTTCTGGTACCGCGAGCCGAACTCGGCCGGCTGGTACACGTGCTGCGATCCGGCGATGGGCTCGTACTGCTTGTCGCCCATCATGTACTCGGCCATCTCGGCGCGGACGTCGGTGGCGGCGCCGGCGGACAGCACGACGATCGCGCCCCGGTCGGCGAAGTAGTCCAGCCGCTGCTTGGCCAGCTTCTTGTCGCCGCCGAACGAGTCGAGCTCGACGACCACCAGGTCGCCGGGCGCGATCCGGTACGCCGGGCGCACCTTCTGGCCGAGGTCGGCCTGGGACAGCAGCCCCTGCAGCGGCTGCGACGACGCGCCCTCGCGGAAGATCCAGCCGGTGCGGTTCGTGTCCGAGGCGAGCTGGTTGTTCAGGTCGCGCAGCAGCATGTTCGACAGCGCCTGGTCCTCGGGGTTCCGCGGGCCGATCGGCAGCCCGAGCTCGGCCCAGTGGAACGTGAGGCTCTCGGCGGTCAGCATCGTCTCGGCCGCGGCCTTGGCCCGCAGCAGGTTGGTGGCGGCGTTGAAGCCGACACCGTCGGTGGCGGTGCGCTGCGCCTCGCCGCGGTCGATGTAGATGGGCGACTTCAGCTCGGAGAAGAACTTCATCCGGGCGTCGAAGGCGTTGCGGGTCTTCTCGTCCAGCATCGTCCGCACGGTCAGCTGCGACTGCCGGGCGCGGGCCGACACCTTCGTCTCGTGCAGCGCCGGGGACTCCCCGGCCACGCCCCGGGCGAACCGCTCGAGCATGGTGGCGGAGACACCGGCGTACGGCGGGACGCGGGACGGGTCGACCTGCAGCTGGTCCTCGAAGATCCGGGCGACACCCTGGGTGCCCTGCTCACCCAGCATCGAGCGGAGCACGTCGTCGCTGGGGATCCACAGCTCGGCGTTCTCCGGCAGCGGCTCACCGGCCTCCTGCCGACGGATGACATCCTCGGCCGGGAGCAGCACCGGCTGCCCGTTCTCGGTGCCGCGGACGAAGTGCCGCAGCTTCATGTCCTTGTAGACCGCGTTGTAGAACTCGACGTCGAGGTTGCCGAAGCCGAGGTCGGTGGCCAGCATGACCTGCGTCTTCATCCGCAGCACCCGGCCGAGGTCGGCCTGCCACTGTGCCTCGATCTGCTGCCGCTCGGCGGCCGGCACGGTCTCGATCACCTGCAGCGCGGAGAGGCCGAGCTTGCTGGCGTCCAGCGCGGCGGCCTGGTTCTCCGGGTTGATCGAGCCCTGGGTGAACCACAGCGTCGAGATCAGCGACTCGTGCCGGTCGGCGTCGAGCTTGAACGAGGTGCCCTCGAAGTAGACGTTGTTGTGCCAGTTCGGCCCGCCCTCGACGTTGGCCGGCTGGTCGTCGGGGTGGAAGAACTCCACGTCGACCATGACGGCCTCGGGGTCCAGCCGCATCCGGCGGGCCACCTGGTCGGCCGCGCGCTGCAGCCGGTCCACGCTGATCAGGTAGTAGCCGGAGTCGCGCACCGAGTCGTCGCCGAACCACTTCCGGCCCAGCTGCGGGGACTCGGCGAACAGGTCGACCTCGACCATCTGGTTGATCCGGTCGTTCCAGACCCGCATGGTCACGCTGCGGGCGAACCGGTTGTTCAGCTGCGCCAGCGGCCGGATCCGGTTCACGCCCGCGGGCGAGGTCATCGTGACGTCGTCGGTCAGGTCACGCTTCAGGTCGAGGAAGCCCAGGCTGGTCTTGCTCAGCAGCGTCTCGTCCGGCTTGTGGAAGGTCCGTCGCGTCGCGGCCATGATCGTGGCCAGTCGCTTCGGGCTGTTGCCGGCCATCGCGATCGCCGGGGCGCCCGCCGAGGAGTCCAGCCGCTCGTTCGCCGCGATCGAGGCGCGCGGGATGTCCGAGGTCCACGGGCCCAGCCGGTCGGAGTCGAGGATCGTGGTGGAGAGCAGACGGTAGAACTCGCCCTTGGGCAGCGGGTCGTCGTTCTGACGCCCGGCCATCCGGTGGATCTTGACCGCAGCCTGCAGCAGCGGGCCGTTCTCGTCGAGCATCTGCTCGACCAGGTAGGACCAGGACGTGTCGAAGTAGCGGGCGTCCTCGATCCGGTCGGCGTCCGGCCACGGCGACACCGGGACGCCCGGCGCGGTGGTGGAGGCGACGTCGTCGAGGTAGTGACCGATCACCGAGCGGGACAGCAGCTCCCACTCCTTGTCGGTCAGGTTCGGCTGGCCGCCGTACGACGGGTTCAGCATCTGCCGGGTGAGCTTGCGCAGCACCAGCTTCGACTCGACCGCCGACTCGAGCATCGGCAGATTGAGGTCCACGTACTCGAGCACGGCCTGCTTGCGGGCCGGGTCGGTGGCCGGGTCCCCGGTGACCGAGAACATCTCCACGACCGTGCCGGCCACGTCGTCGGTGCGGAGCAGCTCGACGCGGCGCACGAAGCGGTCGTGCACGTCGTTGATCGCAGCCATCTGCTCGGCCCACGTCGGGTCGTTCGGGCTGGTCTTCGCCTGCTCGGCCACCGCCGCCAGGTCGACGTCGCGCTGCTTCTCGTGCTCGACCAGCAGCGCGGACAGCACGGCGTCGGCGTCGTCGGTCTCGGAGATCTCGACGCCCAGCATCCGCGCGGTGCGCAGCCGGCGCTGTGCGGCGCGGACCTCGTCCATCACCTCGGCCATGCTGGTGCCCGGCACCGAGGCGATCGAGCCGACCGCCTGCATCACCCGGGCGACCTCGTGGAAGGTGCGGGTCGTCATCGACTCGAGCTCGTAGTCGGTGAGCATGTGGTCGGCCGCGGCGGTCCGGGCGATCACGATGTCGTTGACCATCCGCTTCACCGCGGTGTGGTTGCGGCCCGGGAACGACCGGGACACGCCCTCGAGCATCGAGAGGTACTTGAACGCCGACGCCTGCGAGAGCTTGTCGTTGTGCGCGAACAGCTCGGAGTAGGAGACCCCGCGCAGCAGCTCGCTCAGCGACTTGCCGACCAGGAACTGCGGGACCAGGCGGCCGTCGCCGGTGCGCTCCATCACCTGCGGGAACAGCACTGCGCGGGCGTAGGGGCGGGTCTTCGGGTTGTCCAGCAGCTCGAGCATCTCGGCCGGGGTCGGCTTCGTCCAGGTGACCTGGCGGCCGTAGTCGTCCATCGTGCGGCCGCCGTCCTTGGCCACCATCGGCAGCGCGCTGCCGACCGCGTCGATGTTGGCCGCGGTGAGGCTGGCCATCAGCCGCTCGTAGTTCGTGACGAACCCGCCGACCTGGTCGCGGGAGGCGTCGTGGTCGCCGGAGGGCGCGACGTTCGGCGGGTTGGTGCCCTTCGTGTGCGAGCGCGGGTTGAAGCCGCGGGCCGCACCGACCACCTCGGCCAACATCTCCTGCGGACCGGTGGAGACCATCCAGTCGCCGGCCAGCTTGATCGCCTCGACGAACTTCTCGTAGGTCTCCCGGTCGCCTGAGTCGAGCACGACGTCCTCGCCGGCGTCCTTACGCATCACCCGGCGGATCTGGGCGCGGGTGCGCGCGTCGTTCTTCATCGAGGTCTTCTCGTCGACGAGCTCGGACACCGCGGCCTCCGCGCGGGAGCGCAGCACGGTGATCGCCTCGCGCAGCTCCGCGCCGGGCAGCACGGTGGTCCAGCCGCCGCGCGCCTTGTCCGCGTCGAACTCCGCGACGTCGTCGACCCACGCCACGATCGGCGCCTGCTCACCGAGGATGCCCGGGGTGGTGTTCACCCAGGACAGGAAGTCGGCTAGATCCTCCGACGACTCGAGCTTGTTGATGAAGGTCTGGTACAGCAGCCCGCCGTCACGCTCCTTGGCCAGCCGGTACATGATCCGGTGCATCCGGCGCGGCAGCCGGTCGAACTGCCGGGCGTTGTCCCGCTCGTCGGCGCCCTCTTCGTCGACGTGCTGCTTCATGCCCAGCGCGTTCCACTGCGCGATCAGCAGGTTCCGCCAGTACAGCATCTCGGCGGCCTTGGCGTCGGGCTCGGCGAACATGTCGAACAGCCAGTTGCTGGCGTACACGTGGTCGCCGCGCACCTGGAACGACGCGGCGGCCGCGGCGTTGGGGATCAGGTTCATCACCTGGCGGGCCAGGTCCGGGCGGCCGGCCAGCAGCTCCTGCACCAGCTCGCGGTTGAGGCCGTCGACGGCCGACTGGCCCTGGCCGTACAGCTCGGCGAGCGCGCGGCGGACCTGCTGGTGCGCGACCCGGAAGTCCTTGCCGACCCGGTCGGAGCGGTCGGCGAACTCGCCCTTGACGGTGTCGCCGTCGAGGTAGATCCGCTCGTTGCCGACGTGGAGGATCGCGTCGACGACCGAGCGGAACGCCGAGACCTTCGGGCCATCCTCGTCGCCGACGACGTCGTCGAGCCGGTACGGCATGTCCTTGGGCTTGCGGGTGCCGAGGTACGCCGGGTCGGACTGCAGGTTGCGGGTGGTGTCGCGCCGGTCGAGGGTCGACTTCGAGACGTACTCGCGGAGGAACTGCTCGACGGTCAGGTGCGGGCCGAACGAGGCCGCATCCTCACCGAGCAGCGTGTAGAGCTGCTGGGAGCCGACCACCTCGATGAAGGTCTCCTCGGCACCGTAGGGGTAGTCGCGGGAGTTCTGCCGGGTCATCCGCTCAAGCCGGGCGTGCTTGGCCTTCAGCTCCGGGCTGGCGTCGAGGATCCGCGCCTTCGCGCGCTTGTCGGCCATGATCGCCTGCTTCAGCAGCATCTGCGCGAGGCTGATCGTGGCGCGGCCGTCCCAGGTGGGCTCGCCCTGGTCGGTGAACTGCAGGTCCGCGACCGCCATGTTCGCCACGATCACCAGCGCCTGGTTCCGGTCGAGCCGGTCGTCGAGCTTCTGCGCGTCGGCGGCGAGCCGCTCGAGCTGCAGGTAGACCTTGCCGGAGATGTCGTCGGCCGCCTGGATCCGGTCCAGCTCCGACTGCGCCACCTGCTGGCCCAGCTCGCGGTAGAGCTCGGCCATCTCGGTCAGCTCGGCCGGCTCGATGCCCTGGGCGGACAGCACGTTGCTGCCCATCACCGTGTAGTGCAGCTTCTGGAACTTGCGGAACATCGAGTCGCCCGGCGCCCACAGCCCCAGCGTCTGGCCGAGGGTGGCGAGCCGCTCCACCTTCCGGGCCCGCACCTCGCTCTGCTGCTGGTTCGGCGCGACCAGCGTGGTGTTCGGCGCGGCCACCTGCACCCGGTGCGCGGCGTAGGACTCCTGGAAGGACTGCAGGTTGGAGACGATCAGCTGGTCCAGCCACAGCCACTCGTTGCTCAGGTTGGACCGGGCGAAGTCGGTGATCTGGCCACCGGCGGAGTCCGCCAGCCCGTCCAGCAGCTTGGCCCGGGCGTCCTTGTCGTTGGCGCGGACCGCGGCGAAGAAGCCGTCCAGCACCTCGTCGAGGACGGTGTCCTCGACGACGCCGGTGTAGCGGCGGCGGACCGCGGCCGCGATGTCCTGCAGCGTCTTCTCCGCGAAGCCGCGCATCGTCGCGGTGCCGTGCTCGAGCGCCTCGGACAGGTAGTCCACGACGTACTTCTCGTACTTCGGGGCCCCGACGTTGACCGCCGAGCCGGCACCGATGAAGTGGGCACCCGAGCGCGCGGAGCCGAACTCGACGTCGTCGAAGATCAGCTGCGCCTGCTGCCGCATCTTGTCGCCGTCGTAGTCGCCCCGGATCGCGGGCAGGATCGCGTGGCTGACCTGCAGCAGGTTGTCGGTGCGGGCCGCGGTCAGCTGCGCGCTCACCTGCGGCAGCAGCACCTGGAACGAGCCGGACTGGTCCTGGGGGTCCCGGACGAACACCAGCGACACCGCGCGGGCCAGCGCCAGCTTGTCGTCGTCGGTGAGCACCTCGCCCTGGTAGTCGTTCATCTCCCGGGTGAACGCCTTGCGCAGCAGCTCGTTGATCTCGACCGCCTGCGCCTCGACCTCGGCGTAGGTGTCGGCGGCCATGATCGCCTCGAGGTGGTCGTCCAGCGCCAGGTTCAGCCGCTGCCCCCACGCCATCGTGGCCTCGGCCTGCGCCACCTGCAGCTGCCGCTTCGTCACCTCGGCGGCGAGCTCGGCGTCGACCGGATCCGCGGCCAGCGCCGCCTCCGCCTGCGCCAGCCGCTCGGTCAGCGTCCGGTGCGCGATCGCCACCCCGCGCAGGTGGTTGTCGAGGTTGGTGATCGTC
>Ga0247818_10001356_pt1 | contig 15470 bp, 15 predicted proteins | sample 13C_Glucose_Day1_FD_192424 | JGI IMG/M metagenome (GOLD analysis project Ga0247818, IMG submission 192424) | Soil microbial communities from agricultural site in Penn Yan, New York, United States - 13C_Glucose_Day1 | ecosystem: Environmental > Terrestrial > Soil > Agricultural land | place...
CGGGTGCCTCGGGGGGCAGCGGGGGGTACTGCTCACGCTCACGCTGCTGCGGGACCCACACACCGCCCGGCGGGGTGTCGGAGGCGTACTGCCCGGCATAGGGATCGGCCGGCTGCTGCGCGGCGCCGTAGGAGTCGTAGCCGCTGTCGTAGGAGTCGTACGAGGGGTACTGCCCGGCTCCCGGGGCGCCGCCCGTTCCGATGTACGGGTCGGAGTAGGCCGCGTAGCCCGCCTGGTCCGTGCCGTAGTCGTACTGCCCCGCGTAGGTGCCCTGGCCCTGGTGGGTGTCCTGGCTCTCGTAGCCGCCCTGGGTGTACGGGTCCTGGGACGGCTGCTCGTAGCCGTTGTACGGGTCGTAGGCGGCGTACTGCGGCTGCGCGCCGTGCTGGTCCTGCCCGTGCTGGTCGTGCTGGTCCTGCCGGCCACCGCCGGTCCGCGACTCGTCGGTGTAGATGCCGTACTGCCCGGTGTCGTCCGGCATCGGCTGCGGCTCGTAGACCGCCGAGGGGGCTGCCTGCGGCTCCGGGGCGCCCTCGTACTCCAGGCCGGAGACCTCGAGGGTGGGCTTCGCGCCGCCCTGGGCGGCCCCGCCGCGACGGCGGCGGCTCTCGCCCGGGCTGCCGCCTATGGCCCATCCGGTCGAGAAACCGCGCCGGAAGGAGAGCGTCACATAGGTCTGCCCGGTCGCGAAGGCGATGGCCCCGAGGGCGATCACCAGCACGGAGGGGATGAGCACACCCAGGACGACGCCCAGGAAGCCCGCGAAGGCGAGCAGACGCCAGCGCAGCCGCGCCTTGTACTGCAGCAGCACCTCGCCCAGCAGCCACAGCGCCACTATGCCGAATGCGATGTAGAGGACCGTCCAGCCCACGCCCGCCCCCTCCTGCGGCCACCGCCCCGGTTGGTGGCGGGTACGGCCGGTCAGGACTGCTTGTGCAGTCCGAGATTCTCGTAGATCTCGAGTGTCGCCGTCGAGTTGTTGAGCGTGATGAAGTGCAGCCCCGGGACACCCTCGGAGATCAGCTTCGCGCAGAACTCCGTGGCGAACTCGATGCCAATGGAGCGTACAGCCGCCGGGTCGTCCTTCGCGGCGAGGATGCGTTCTTTCAGTGCGGACGGCAGGGACGCGTTGCTGAGCTGGGCGAATCGTTCCAGTTGTTTCACGCTGGTGAGCGGCATCACCTCGGGAATGACCGGGGTCTCGCAACCGGCGGCGACCACACGGTCACGCATCTGGAGATAGCTCTCCGGGTGGAAGAACATCTGGGTGATCGCGTAGTCGGCGCCGGCCCTGCACTTGTCGACGAAATGCCTGACGTCGGAGTCCCAGTCGGACGACCGCGGATGCATTTCGGGAAAAGCGGCGACGCCGACGCAGAAGTCGCCGGCCTCCTTGATGAGCCTGACGAGATCGGCGGCGTACCGCACCCCCTGCGGGTGCTCGATCCACTCGCCCATCGGGTCGCCGGGCGGGTCACCGCGCACCGCGAGGATGTTGCGGATCCCGGCGTCCGCGTACTGCCCCACCATGTTGCGCAGCTCGGCGATCGAGTGGTCGACCGCGGTGAGGTGGGCCACCGGGGTGAGCGTGGAGTCCGCGGCGATCTGCTGGGTCGCCCGCACGGTCCCGGCACGGGTCGACCCGCCGGCCCCGTACGTCACGGAGACGAAGCTCGGTCCCACCGCCTCTACCCGGCGCAGGGCGTTCCAGAGATTCCGCTCGCCCTTCTCGGTCTTGGGCGCCCAGAACTCGAACGAGTAGGACATCTCGCCGGTCGCGAGGAGCTCACGCACGGTGCGCGCGTGATCCGTCCTGGTGGAAGGTGTACCAAGGGCCATACCGGGAGGTTAACCAGGGCCTGGCGGTACCCCAACCATAGACAGGAATTTGTCCGGAATGAGGCGGATTTTGTCCACCCCTCGGACATCTCCCCTTCACCCGTCACCCGGCCCGCTGGAAGACGGGCCTCCGGTTCAGCTGGAGCGCTCCCTGATGCGCCGTGCGAGGGCTTCGGTCGCCGCCGCCGGATCGGCGGCCTCGGTGATGGCGCGCACGACGACGACGCGGCGTGCTCCGGCGTCCAGGACCTCGTCCAGATTGCCGGCATCGATTCCGCCGATGGCGAACCACGGCCTTGTCGTGCCGAGCGAGGCCGCGTAGCGCACGAGGCCCAGGCCCGGCGCGTGCCGGCCGGGCTTGGTCGGCGTGGGCCAGCAGGGGCCCGTGCAGAAGTAGTCGACGCCCGTCTCGGCGGCGGCGGCGTCGACCTCGGCCTCCGCATGGGTGGAGCGCCCGATCACGGTCCCCTCGCCCAGGACGGCGCGGGCGGCGGGCACCGGCAGGTCACCCTGCCCGAGGTGCAGTACGTCGGAGCCGATGGCGTGGGCGACGTCCGCCCTGTCGTTCACCGCCAGGAGCGCACCGTGGCGCTTGCAGGCATCGGCGAACACCGCCAGGTGGTCCAGCTCCTCGGCCGCCTCCATGCCCTTGTCGCGCAACTGGACGATGTCGACCCCGCTGGACAGCACCGCGTCGAGGAATTCGGGGAGATCACCCTGTCGCTTCCGGGCGTCCGTGCACAGGTAGAGCCGGGCGTCGGAGAGCTGGGAGCGAGGCGTGGACATGATGGATTCCCCCGTCGGTGCGTCGATGGATCACTGGTACGTCGGAGAACGGACGAGCCGGTAACGGCGGAGTGCGGGCCGCGTGTGTCACGGCCCGCACCCCGCTCACGGTCGCCCGGTCAGACGGCGAGCGCCTGGGCCCGGCGCTTCACCTCCGTACCGCGATTCTCGCTCAGGGCCTGCGCCGGCGTTCCGGGCAGGGTCGGGTCGGGGGTGAAGAGCCACTCCAGCATCTCTCCGTCGTTGTAGCCGTCGTCCCTCAGGAGCGTCAGGGTCCCTGCGAGACCCTTGACCACCTTGGTGCCGTCGATGAAGGCGGCAGGCACCTGGAGCGTCCGGTTCTCACCACGGCGTACGGCGATGAGCTGGCCTTCCTTGACCAGCTGCCGCACGCGCGTCACCTCGACATCGAGCATTTCCGCGATGTCGGGAAGGTGGAGCCAGGCGGGGACGAGAGCATCGATCTTTGCGTCAATCTCGGTCACAAGGACAAGCGTGCCATCCCGGACCGACAGCCGGTAGCCGGGCCGGGCGTACGAGGCCGCGCCTACTCCGCGAGAGCCGCCGATTTCAGCGGTACGGAGGAGTCGGCCGCCTTCACGGGATCGATCCGGGCCCCTGCTTCGACGAGCCGGCGCCCCTGGGCCAGATCGCGCGGCCTGCTGACGGCCAGCACGGCGACCAGGACTTCCCCGCGCAGCCAGCAGACCGTCCAGGACGGGTCCGCGGGGTCGCCCCGCCACAGCAGGGTGTCGGCCCCGGCGTGGTGCCCGGCGTACTGCACGAAGCGGCCGAACTGCTCGGACCAGAAGTAGGGCACCGGGTCGTACGTCCTGGCCACACCGTCGGCGAGGGCGGCGGCGACCGCCCGGGGGCCCTGGAGCGCGTTGTCCCAGTGGTGCACGAGCAGCCGGACCCCGTAACGGGCGGAAGGGAACGACGCGCAGTCGCCCACCGCGTGGACGTCGGGCAGCGAGGTGCGCAGCGAGCTGTCCGCGGTGACCGACCCGTCCGGCCCCAGGGCGATGCCGGAGTCCGCCAGCCAGCGCGTGGCGGGCCGCGCGCCGATGCCGACGACGACCGCCCCGGCGGGCACGGTCCGGCCGTCCGTGAGGTGGACGGCGCCCGGCTCCACGCGTGCGACCCGTGCCCCGGTGAGGAGTTCGGCTCCGCTCTCGGCGTACCAGGCGGCCATCGGGGCGGCGACCTCGGCGGGCATGGTGCCGGCGAGGGGGCGGTCGGCGGCCTCGACGACGGTCACCGCACACCCGGCCGCGCGCGCCGCGGTGGCGAACTCGGCACCGATCCAGCCCGCTCCGACGATCACCACGTCGTGCTGCCGTTCCAGGACGGGCCGCAGCCGGGCGGCGTCGTCGAGGGTGCGCAGGAGATGCACGCCGGGCACACCTTCGGAGCCGGGCAGCACCACGGGTTCCGCCCCGGTGGCGAGGACGAGTGCGTCGTAGCCGACAGGGCCCTCGGGGGTGTCCAGCTCGTGGTCGGCCGCGCGCAGGCCGGTCACGTCGAGCCCCAGGCGCAGGGTGATGTCGAGGGCCTCGAAGTCGACGTCGAAGGCGGAGTCCTCGGCCTTGCCGAGCAGCACCGCCTTCGACAGGGGCGGCCGGTCGTAGGGCTGGTGCGGTTCCGCGCCGATGAGGGTGACGGCGCCGGTGAAGCCCTGTTCGCGCAGGGCCACCGCCGTCTGCACACCCGCCATGCCCGCGCCGACGATCACGACGTCGCGGGGCGGGGCTCCCGCCGCCCGGTCCTGTGTCTGCTCGCTCACCCGTCCACCCTAGTCACCTGGCGTGACGTCAGCCCGCGAGCTCCTCGACCACGCTCGTCCCACTGCCCTCCTGGGACTCCCATTCCCACTTCTCGTCGAGGCGCACGCGCCCGTCGGGGAGTTCCGTGACCGTCGAGACGCAGTGCCCGGAGGACGTCGTGCCGTCCTGCTTCAACTGGACGTAGCGGAAGTCCAGTACGTCGGCTTCCCGGGTGCCGACGAGGTGTCCGCGGACGACGTCACCGCCCTCGTAGTCGGCCCATATACGGCCGTCCCGCTCGTGATAGGTGAAGCGGGTCCGGGTGCCGACCTGCCCGGGGGCCTGGTCGGCGACGGGCGAGAGGACGAGTCCGTCGAGTGAACGGGCCACGGGTACTGCTCCCTTACTGGCTTCGGGCGGTGGGGTTTAGGCTGGCCACCGTAAGGCACTCGCGGGAGTCCGGACGCACCGGGCTGAGAGGGAGGCTGGCCGGCCTCCGACCGTACGAACCTGATCCGGGTCATGCCGGCGAAGGGAGGGGCTGGACGCCCATGCACATCTCCGCACGGAGTTCCGACGTCCTGGTCATCGGCGGCGGTATCATCGGCCTGGTGACCGCCTGGCGGTCGGCCCAGCGCGGTCTGCGCACCGCGCTGGCCGACCCGGAACCCGGCGGCGGCGCCGCGCAGGTCGCCGCCGGGATGCTCGCCGCCGTCACCGAACTCCACTACGGCGAGCAGATGCTGCTCGGCCTGAGCCTCGCCTCGGCGGCGCGCTATCCGGCGTTCGTGGCAGAGCTGGAGGAGGCGAGCGGGCAGGAGACCGGCTTCCGGACCTGCGGCACGCTGGCGGTGGCCCTGGACTCCGACGACCGGGCCCATCTCCGGGAGCTGCACGCCCTGCAGGAGCGTTCAGGGCTTGAATCGGAGTGGCTCAGTGGCCGCGAGTGCCGTCGTCTGGAGCCGATGCTCGCCCCCGGTGTGCGCGGCGGGCTGCGGGTCGACGGCGACCACCAGGTGGACCCCAGGAGGCTCGCCTCGGCACTGGTCACGGCCTGCGAGAGGGCCGGGGTGGTCTTCCACCGGGCCTGGGCGCAGCGCCTCTCGTCCACAGGAGGCCGCGCGACGGGCGCGGTCCTCGCGGACGGTACGGAGCTGGCCGCCGGCCAGGTCGTACTCGCCGGCGGGAGCCTCAGCGGCCGGCTCGCCGGACTGCCCGATCCGGTCGTGCCGCCGGTGCGTCCGGTCAAGGGGCAGGTGCTCCGGCTGACCGTGCCCCCGGCGTACGCCCCCTTCCTCAGCAGGACGGTCCGGGCCGTCGTCCGCGGCAGCCAGGTCTACCTCGTGCCGCGTGCCGACGGTGAACTGGTGGTGGGCGCCACCACCGAGGAGATGGGCTGGGACACCACCGTGACCGCGGGCGGTGTCTACGAGCTGCTGCGCGACGCCCATGAGCTGGTGCCCGGCATCACCGAACTCCCGCTGAAGGAGACGCGGGCCGGGCTGCGGCCCTCCTCGCCCGACAACGCGCCGCTGCTCGGCCCCACCGCGATGCCCGGGCTGCATCTCGCCACCGGGCACCACCGCAACGGGGTGCTGCTGACGCCCGTGACCGGTGACGTGATGGCCCATGTGCTGACCACCGGTGAGCTGCCCGAGGCGGGCCGCCCCTTCGCCCCGCACCGTTTCGGCCGTTCCCCCCTGACCGCATCCCCCGAAGCCCTCGCGCCGCAGGAGCAGCCCGCATGACACAGCCCGCGCCCGGTCCCGGCACCGTCCCCGCCGTCGCACCCGTCACCGCCCCGGTCTCGATCTCCGTCAACGGGGAACCCCGCACCGTCCCCGCGGGCACCGCGCTGGACGCCCTGGTCGCGACGCTGACCACGGCCCACTCCGGTGTCGCCGCCGCGGTCGACGAGGCGGTCGTCCCGCGCGGCGCGTGGGCCGCCACCACGCTCGTGGAGGGCAACCGCGTCGAGGTGCTCACCGCGGTCCAGGGAGGCTGACCATGTCCGACGATCTCCTCGCTCTCGGCTCCTCCACGTTCTCGTCGCGGCTCATCATGGGAACGGGCGGGGCGCCGAGCCTCGACGTGCTGGAGCGCTCCCTGATCGCCTCCGGCACCGAACTGACCACCGTCGCGATGCGCCGGCTCGACCCCACCGTGCAGGGGTCCGTCCTCTCCGTACTGGAGCGCCTCTCCATCCGGGTCCTGCCCAACACGGCGGGCTGCTTCACCGCCGGGGAGGCGGTGCTCACCGCCCGGCTGGCCAGGGAGGCGCTCGGCACCGACTGGATCAAGCTCGAGGTGGTCGCCGACGAGCGGACCCTGCTGCCCGATCCGATCGAGCTGCTGGACGCCGCGGAGGCACTGGTCGACGACGGCTTCACGGTCCTGCCGTACACCAACGACGACCCCGTCCTGGCCCGCAGGCTCCAGGACGTGGGGTGCGCGGCGATCATGCCGCTCGGCTCCCCCATCGGCTCGGGCCTCGGCATCCGCAATCCGCACAACTTCCAGCTGATCGTCGAGCAGGCCGAGGTCCCGGTGATCCTGGACGCCGGGGCGGGCACGGCGTCGGACGCGGCCCTGGCGATGGAGCTGGGCTGCGCCGCCGTGATGCTCGCCTCGGCGGTGACCCGGGCGCAGGAACCGGAGCTGATGGCCGCGGCGATGCGCCACGCGGTCGAGGGCGGGCGCCTGGCGTACCGCGCGGGGCGCATCCCGCGCCGCCACTTCGCCGAGGCCTCCTCCCCCGTCGGCGGCCGGGCGGTGCTGGACCCGGAGCGCCCCGCCTTCTGAAAGACCCGCACGCGAGGCCCCGCCGGTCACGACCCGTGCATGCCCCTGTCACGGCTCGGCTCCAGAACGACTGCCCGGTACCCCTGGCCCATCCGTGGTGTCCGTGGCAGCTCGTAGACTCGCTCCGTGGACACGACCCTCCAGGACCCCCTTGTCGGGCAGCTGCTCGACGGCCGCTATCGCATCGACGCACGCATCGCCGTCGGCGGTATGGCCACGGTCTACCGGGCCGTGGACACCCGCCTGGACCGTGTGCTGGCCCTCAAGGTGATGCATCCGGCGCTGGCGACCGACGCCGCGTTCGTCGAGCGCTTCATCCGTGAGGCGAAGTCCGTCGCGCGGCTCGCTCACCCGAACGTGGTGGGCGTGTTCGACCAGGGCGCCGAGGGCGCGTACGTCTACCTGGCGATGGAGTACGTCGCGGGGTGCACCCTGCGCGACGTGCTGCGCGAGCGGGGCGCCCTGCAGCCCAGGGCCGCGCTGGACATCCTGGAGCCGATCCTCGCCGCGCTCGGGGCCGCGCACCGGGCGGGCTTCGTCCACCGCGACATGAAGCCGGAGAACGTCCTGATAGGGGACGACGGCCGGGTGAAGGTCGCCGACTTCGGCCTCGTACGCGCCGTGGGCACCGCCACGGACACCACCGGCTCGCTCCTGGGGACGGTCTCCTACCTCGCCCCGGAGCAGATCGAGCAGGGCACCGCCGACACCCGCTCCGACGTGTACGCCTGCGGTGTGGTGCTGTACGAGATGCTCACGGGAGGCAAGCCGCACTCCGGTGACACCGCCGCACAGGTCATCTACCAGCACCTCAACGAGGACGTCCCGCCCCCGTCGCTCGCCGTCCCCGGCCTGGCCGCCGGCCTGGACGAGCTGGTGGCGACGGCCACCGCGCGCAACCCCGAGCTGCGTCCGCACGACGCGGTGGCCCTCCTCGCCCTGTCCCGTGAGGCGCGCGGCGCGCTCACCGGGGAACAGCTGGACGCGATGCCCCCGCAGGCCCTCGCGGAGACGCGCGACGCCGGTGAGGACCGCACGAGCGTGATCCCCCGGGTGATACCGGCCGGCCAGGGCACCGCACACCACACCAGCCGGCTGGAGATGCCCCCTGCCCTGCCGCCGGACCAGGGGCGCGTCCGGCGCGGGATGTCCTTCGCCGGGGGTGGTCGTCGCGGGGTGTACGCCGCGCTCGTCGCGCTGCTGCTCGTGCTGGGAGCCGGCGCGGGCGTCTGGTACATCAACTCGGGACAGTTCACCCGGGTCCCCTCTCTCCTGGGCCAGACGCAGAGCGCGGCGGAACAGCGGCTCTCGGACGCCGGACTGGACCTCAAGGGGGTCCAGCGCGCCTACAGCGACACGGTCGAGCGCGGCAAGGTGGTCAGCAGCGATCCCGGCTCGGGCGACCGGATCCGGAACAACGACGCGGTGGAGCTGGTGATCTCGCGTGGCCCGGAGATCGTGAAGGTGCCCGACGTCGAGGGCCTCTCGCTCGGTGACGCCCGGCGCGACCTGAAGAAGGCGGGGCTGGCTCCCGGGATGGTGACCCGGGAGTTCAGCGAGGAGACCGGCCGGGGTGAGGTGATCCGTACGGACCCGGCCATGGGCACGGAACGGCGCCCCGACTCCGCGGTCGCGCTGGTGGTCAGCAAGGGCAGCCCGGTCGACGTCCCCGACGTCACGGGCCTCGGCGTCGAGGAGGCGGAGGCCGCCCTCGACGAGGCGGGTCTGAAGGCGAAGGTCCTGTCCGAGCGGGTCCACGCCCCCGAGGCCGAGGGCGAGATCGCGCGGCAGACGCCCGGCAGCGGCGCGGAGGCCGCGGAGGGCGACACCGTGGAGCTGACGGTCTCCAAGGGGCCGCGCATGCTCGCTGTCCCCGATGTCACGGGCAAGGACGTCGACGAGGCGCGGAGCACACTGGAAGAGGCGGGGTTCGAGGTCAAGGTCGACCGCCCGCTCCTCTCGTTCAGCGACACGGTCGGGAGCCAGTCGGTGGAGGGTGGGGAGAAGGCCGCCGAAGGCTCCACGATCACCATCAGGACCAAGACCCTCTGAGAAGCACCGAGGACTGACAGCACATGCGCAATCCCGTAGGCGGTCACGTGCCGGTGGCCGGCGGACTCGCCAAGGTCGGCCTCGGCTACGCACGCGAGCTGGCGGCCGAGACCGTGCAGGTCTTCGTCGCCAACCCGCGAGGCTGGGCCACTCCGTCCGGGAACCCGGCGCAGGACGAGCTGTTCCGTGCCGAGTGCGCCGCCGAGTCCGTTCCCGCGTACGTCCACGCTCCGTACCTGATCAACTTCGGCTCGCACACGGAGGCCACGGTCGAGCAGTCGGTCCTGTCCCTGCGCCACTCGCTGCGGCGGGCCAGGGAGATCGGCGCCCTGGGTGTGGTGGTGCACACCGGGTCCGCGACGGGCGGACGGCCGCGTTCCGACGCCCTCGCCCAGGTGCGTACGCACATGCTTCCGCTGCTGGACGAGCTGACCCATGACGACGACCCGTTCCTGCTCCTGGAGTCGACCGCAGGCCAGGGCTCCTCGCTCTGTTCACGGACGTGGGACTTCGGTCCGTACTTCGAGGCCCTGGACTCCCACCCCAAGCTGGGGATCTGCCTGGACACCTGCCACATCTACGCGGCGGGGCACGACCTGACCGGTCCCACGGGAATGCGCCAGACCCTGGATCTCCTGGTGGAGACGGTGGGTGAGGGCCGGCTGAAGCTGATCCACGCCAACGACTCCAAGGACGTGGTGGGGGCGCACAAGGACCGGCACGAGAACATCGGCGCGGGTCACATAGGCGCCGAGCCGTTCCGTGAGCTGTTCTCACACCCGGCGACCGAAGGCGTCCCGCTGATCATCGAGACGCCCGGCGGCAAGGAAGGTCACGCGGCGGACGTGGCGCGGCTGAAGGAGCTCCGGGACGCCCGCTGACGGGCGGGGGCGCCCGGGTGGCCCCGGCACCGCCTCGGTGCGGGGGCGTCAGAGCTCGGGGCCGTCCCCCGGCTCCTCCTGGTAGGAGTAGCGCTGCTCGCTCCACGGGTCGCCGATGTTGTGGTAGCCGCGCTCTTCCCAGAACCCGCGGCGGTCGGCGGTCATGTACTCGATGCCCCGGACCCACTTGGGGCCCTTCCAGGCGTACAGGTGCGGCACGACGAGACGCAGCGGAAATCCGTGTTCCGCGGTGAGCAGTTCACCGTCCTTGTGGGTGGCGAACAGCGTCAGGTCGGACGTGAAGTCCGCCAGCCGCAGATTCGAGCTGAACCCGTATTCCGCCCAGACCATGACGTGGGTGACCTGAGGCGCGGGCGGAGCGAGTTCCACGATCTCGCGGGCCAGGATTCCGCCCCATTCAGCTCCGAGCATGCTGAATTTGGTCACGCAGTGGAGATCCGCCTCGACGGACGAGAAGGGCAGCGCGGAGAATTGCTGGTGATTCCAGCAGTGCTTGTCCCCGTCGGCCGTTGCCCCGAAGACCCGGAACTCCCAGCGGTCGGGCTTGAATTTGGGCACGGGCCCGTAATGGGTGACCGGCCAGCCGCGCTGCAGCCGCTGACCCGGCGGAAGCCCGGACTGCTCTGCTGTGCCGCGTTCCCGGCTTTCCGGATGACCCATGCCTCCATGGTGACAGACAGGCAGGGGTGGTCATGACCAGGGGAGAGTGGATTCGGGCAACTCATACTAAGCATGCACTTACTGGACGACCACGTGGCGCGATGCGAGGATGCGCGCACACGTACCCCGTTCACGGTGGAAGGAGCCTCTGCGATGCAGGGCGACCCCGAGGTCCTCGAGTTCCTGAACGAACAGCTGACCGCCGAATTGACTGCCATCAATCAGTACTTCCTGCACGCGAAGATGCAGGACAACTTCGGCTGGACGAAGCTCGCCAAGTACACCCGGGCCGAGTCGTTCGACGAGATGAAGCACGCGGAGATCCTCACCGACCGGATCCTGTTCCTGGACGGGCTGCCCAACTACCAGCGGCTCTTCCACGTGCGGGTCGGCCAGACGGTCACCGAGATGTTCCAGGCCGACCGCCAGGTCGAGGTGGAGGCGATCGACCGCCTCAAGCGGGGAATCGAGGTCATGCGCGGCAAGGGGGACATCACCTCGGCGAACATCTTCGAGTCCATCCTGGAGGACGAGGAGCACCACATCGACTACCTCGACACCCAGTTGGAACTCGTGGAGAAGCTCGGCGAGCCGCTCTACATCGCCCAGCTGATCGAGCAGCCCGAGAGCTGATCCGGCCCGGACCGTGCGCGCGGGCCGCGGATGCGGCCGCGAAGCCCCTCAGGCGGCGTCGGAGAGCCTGCCGTCCGGCACGGCGGCGAAGGTGGCGACGGGCGCACCGGCCGGGGCGCCCGCCGGCGCCGTACGTCCCTCGACGAGGTCACGGCGCGGGCAGTCCCCCCGGCCGAGCAGTGCCTGGATCCTGCGGACGCAGCCGCCGCAGTCGGTACCGGCCTTGCAGGCGGAAGCGATCTGGCGGGGTGTGCACGCTCCGCCGTCCGCATGCTGCTTGACCTGGTCCTCCGTGATGCCGAAGCAGGAGCAGACGTACATGCGGTTCACCTCCCGACGGGTCGATCGCTGCGCCGTCCCGAAGTCTCGGTGAGGCTAACCTAACCTTACCCGGGACCCCTCTCCCGCAAAAGCCCCGGTACGCCCGTGGGGCACGGATCACATGGATCCGTGCCCCACGGGCGTCACTCACGGTGATTCCTACTGGTCGCGGTACATCTCGGCGACGAGGAAGGCCAGGTCGAGCGACTGGCTGCGGTTGAGGCGCGGGTCGCAGGCGGTCTCGTAGCGCTGGTGGAGGTCGTCCACGAAGATCTCGTGGCCGCCGCCGACGCACTCGGTGACATCGTCACCGGTGAGCTCCACGTGGATGCCGCCCGGGTGCGTCCCGAGCTCCTTGTGCACCTCGAAGAAGCCCTTGACCTCGTCCAGGACGTCGTCGAAGCGGCGCGTCTTGTGGCCGGATGCGGCCTCGAACGTGTTCCCGTGCATCGGGTCGGTCACCCACACCACCGTGGCACCGGAGGCGGTCACCTTCTCGACGAGCTCGGGGAGCTTGTCGCGGACCTTGTCGGCGCCCATGCGGACGATGAAGGTCAGCCGGCCGGGCTCGCGGTCGGGGTCGAGGCGGTCGATGTAGCCGAGTGCCTCGTCGACGGTGGTCGTCGGGCCGAGCTTGATCCCGATGGGGTTGCGGATCTTCGACGCGAACTCGATGTGCGCGCCGTCCATCTGCCGGGTGCGCTCACCGACCCAGACCATGTGGCCCGAGGTGTCGTAGAGCTGGCCGGTGCGTGAGTCGGTGCGGGTCAGGGACGACTCGTAGTCGAGCAGCAGCGCCTCGTGCGAGGCGTAGAACTCGACCGCCTTGAACTCGGCCGGGTCCGTGCCGCACGCCTTCATGAAGTTCAGCGCGTTGTCGATCTCGCGGGCGAGCGCTTCGTAACGCTGGCCGGAGGGCGAGGACTTCACGAAGTCCTGGTTCCAGGCGTGCACCTGGCGCAGGTCGGCGTAACCGCCGGTGGTGAAGGCTCGGACCAGGTTCAGCGTGGAGGCGGACGCGTGGTACATCTGCTTCAGCCGCTGAGGGTCCGGGACACGGGCGGCCTCGGTGAATTCGAAGCCGTTGACGGAGTCGCCGCGGTAGGTCGGCAGCGTCACGCCGTCACGGGTCTCGGTCGGCTTCGAGCGCGGCTTGGAGTACTGCCCCGCGATCCGGCCGATCTTCACGACCGGCACGGAGGCGGCGTAGGTGAGGACGGCGCTCATCTGGAGCAGCGTCTTCAGCTTGGCCCGGATGTGCTCGGCCGACACGGCGTCGAAGGCTTCGGCGCAGTCGCCACCCTGCAGCAGGAACGCCTCGCCCTTGGCGACGGCTCCCAGGCGGGCGCGCAGCTGGTCGCACTCGCCCGCGAAGACGAGCGGCGGATACGACTCGAGGTCCGCGAGTGCTTCGCGCAGGGCCTCGGCATCGGGGTACTCGGGCTGCTGCGCCGCGGGAAGGTCTCGCCAGGTGTGGCCACCGGCGACGGAGGTATTGGCGTTCACGGTCACGCTCCCAACATTACGGGGTCCCGGGGCGCGTCCATCCGGGCGCTCAGCAAATGAGACGCCCGCTCGTTTGTCCACGGCATCCGCTAGGGTTCGTGCCATGTTCGCGCAGACGACCCAGAACTGGTGGTGGACCGCTCATCCGGCGGCCCGCTGATTCATCGCGCGTACAGACTTCGCGAAGGCCGCCCGAGGGGCGGCCTTCTCTGCGTTTCGGAGCCGGGAGCCGTTCCTCCATCAGGAAGGAACGCCCATGCCCGACCGCCCCGCAGATCTCCTGTCCGCCCTGCTCGGGGAGGACGCCCCGCCCTTCGCCCTGCTGCGCAGACGTACACCCGGACGGGACCACGACACCGTCGAGGTCCTGATCGGCGAGGTGCGGGAGGTGGAGCGGCTCGCGGAGATCCCCGTCGGCCCCCTGCCCTCGCTGGCGCTGGTGCCGTTCCGGCAGATCAGGGAGCGCGGCTTCGACGTACGCGACGACGGCACCCCGCTCTCCGTGCTCGTCGCCACCGAGGTGTACGAGCTGCCACTGGCCGAGGTGCTCGCCCAGCTGCCCCGCCACGCGGTGCGCGTCGAGGGCGGCTCCTTCGACGTCCCCGACGCGGAGTACGAGGACGTCGTCCGCCGGGTCGTCGAGGACGAGATCGGCCGGGGCGAGGGCGCGAACTTCGTGATCCGCCGGACCTTCGGCGGTGAGATCCCCGGTTTCGGCCGCGCCGACGCCCTGGCCCTGTTCCGCAGGATGCTCGCCGACGAGCGGGGCGCGTACTGGACGTTCGTCGTGCACACGGGAGGCGGCGCCGGTGCGGCGTCCCAGCAGGGCGGCCGTACCCTGGTCGGCGCCAGCCCCGAGGCACATGTGCGGATGAGCGGCGGCACGGTCGTGATGAACCCGATCAGCGGGACCTACCGCTACCCGGAGGAGGGGCCGGGGGCCGAGAGCCTGCTGGCGTTCCTCGGTGACCGCAAGGAGACGGAGGAGCTCTCCATGGTGGTCGACGAGGAACTCAAGATGATGTGCACGGTCGGGGACATGGGCGGCGTGGTGATCGGGCCACGGCTGAAGGAGATGGCGCATCTCGCGCACACCGAGTACGAATTGCGCGGGCGCTCCTCGCTCGACGTGCGCGAGGTCCTGAAGGAGACCATGTTCGCGGCGACCGTCACCGGCTCCCCGGTGCAGAACGCCTGCCGGGTGATCGAGCGGTACGAACCGGGAGGCCGCGGTTACTACGCGGGCGCGCTGGCCCTCCTGCGCCAGGAGCCCGGTGGGGCGCAGACCCTGGACTCGCCGATCCTGATCCGCACCGCCGACATCTCGGCCGAAGGCCGGCTGAGCGTGCCGGTGGGGGCGACGCTGGTACGCCGTTCCGATCCTGCGGGCGAGGTCGCCGAGACCCATGCGAAGGCGGCCGGCGTCCTGGCGGCGCTGGGTGTCAGGCCGGGCAGACCCGAGGCGGAGGCGAGCCGGCCGCGACTGGCGTCCGACCCACGGGTGCAGGCGGCCCTGGACGACCGCCGTGGTGGACTCGCGCCCTTCTGGCTGCGGATGCAGGAGCGCACGCGGGACCTGTCCGGCCACGCTCTGGTGGTGGACGGCGAGGACACCTTCACGGCGATGCTGGCGCATCTGCTGCGCTCCTCGGGCCTCGGGGTCTCGGTGCACCGCTACGACGAGCCCGGACTGCGGGAGAGGGCGCGGGCGCACAGAGGGCCCGTGGTCCTGGGTCCCGGCCCCGGCGATCCGGGCGACGTCGCGGACCGGAAGATGCGGCTGCTGCGGGAGATGGCGGCCGAGCTCGTGCGGGAGCACCGGCACGGGCTGCTGGGCGTCTGCCTCGGCCATGAGCTGATCGCGGCGGAGCTGGGCCTGGAGATCGTACGGAAGCCGGTCCCTTACCAGGGGACGCAGACTCGGATCGATCTGTTCGGCAGGCCCGAGACCGTGGGCTTCTACAACAGCTTCACCGCGCACTGCGACGACGCGGCGGCTGCGGAGCTCGGTGCGCACGGCATCGAGGTGAGCCGGGAGCGGACGTCAGGGGAGCTGCACGCACTGCGGGGCACCGGCTTCGCCTCGGTGCAGTTCCACCCGGAGTCGGTGCTGACCCTGCGCGGCTCCACGATCGTGACCGAGCTGCTGGCGGCACTGCCGGTGCCCGGCTGAGGAACCGGCGGGACCGGACCGGTTCGGCCC
>Ga0247818_10001358_pt1 | contig 15465 bp, 22 predicted proteins | sample 13C_Glucose_Day1_FD_192424 | JGI IMG/M metagenome (GOLD analysis project Ga0247818, IMG submission 192424) | Soil microbial communities from agricultural site in Penn Yan, New York, United States - 13C_Glucose_Day1 | ecosystem: Environmental > Terrestrial > Soil > Agricultural land | place...
GTCCTCTTCGCTGTACACGATCACCATCTCGACGAGGCCGACCGCTGAACGGGGCGTCTGCCCGGCCATCCGCTCCGCCCGTGCCGCCTCGTCCTCGGGAGTCTCGGCGTAGCGGGCATCCGTCCCCGGCACCTCGGCGAGCACCGCCGGGACCGGGCCCGCGAACAACCCGCCGCCCGCGAGGGTGCCGGGTTCCAGCTGAGCCAGGCCCACCTCACCGGCGTCGCCGAGCCCGGCGAGCAGGTTGTCGTAGTCGTCGAACGTCCAGCCGGTGCTGTCGAGGTCGGGCAGCCCCGACAGGAACTCGGCGAGGGCCCGGTCGTCGTAGCCGGACTTGTCGCTGGACCGGTTGTCGGCCGTGAGCATCTTCTGGGCGGTCACGTCGTCGACGTCGAGGACGGCCGCCGCCATGTGTGTCCAGCCGAGGACCTCGGTGGCGGCCTCGTAGCGGTGGTTGCCGACAACGATCCGGCCGCTGGAACGCTGCACGATGATCGGCTGGTACTGGCCGAACGCTTCCAGTTTCTGGGCGATGTCGGCGACGTCGCCCCGGCGTGGGTTGCCGGGCCACGGCTGCATGTCGGTGACAGGGGTGGACAGGTGGGCTAGCTCGGGACGGATGTTGTCGCTCACAGAGCCTCCGTCACGCGGTGTACATGATTCGTCACAAAGCGCAGCATAAGCGGGCATACTGGCGAATGGCGCCAACACCGGGCATCGGCACCGCTGCCGGGTGGCTACGCCGGTAGCAGCCCCGCCAAGAGGCCGCTACGACAGTGCCCCGGCAGCCGTGAGCTGCCGGGGCACTGTTCGCGACAACACGCCTTACCGGCCGAGCGCCTTGCGGCTGAACATCCGGAACGGGGTGAACCCGTTCGGGCGCAGCACCAGCACGACGCACTCCATCAGCACGTGCTGCGGGTCGCGGTCCTTGTAGTCGGTGGTCCGGCGACGGGCCACCTCGACCACGCGGCGCATCCCCTCGTGGATCTTCGGCAGCTCGGCTGCCAGGAACTCGGCCAGCCACGCCCCGCCAGTGCCCGCGTCGTAGGCCACGCGGAAGGCGTCCCACGCCCGGCCGTAGTCGCTGACCGCGTACATGGACTCGGCCTCGTAGTCCTCGGTGGCGCCGCGAGCGAAGCCGGTCAGCTGCTCGCCGTAGGTGAGCGGGGTGCCGTCGACGATCACCTTGACGGGGATCGCCGCGATGACGGCGGCCACGATCTCCGAGGGCATCGCGGCGTTGCCGTAGCCGCCGCTGTAGGCGTCGGTGGCGACGGTGCCCTCGCAGGCCGGGCAAACTCCGCCGTCAAGCGGCTTGGCCACGTCGGCGACCATGCCGGGCGTGTACTCGCCGACCGTGTCGTGGCGGGTGTGGTCCGCGCGGTAGTAGTCGCAGGCGCGGCACTGACCGCCGCCGCGCCTGCCGGTGCCCTTGCACTTGCCGCAGGCGACCCAGCCGTGTACCTGGTGGCGTCCGGCGCCGACCTCGGGCCGGTTGAACTTGCAGCGCGTGCAGGCTACCTGGCCCACGGTCAGCTCTCGGGTCGCCGGGTCGTAGTGCCAGCCGGTGAAGGTGAGCGTGTCGGTCATGGGGGGGTCCTTCCGGTCGGGGCGGGCTCCCAGCCCGCCTAAGATGACTATACACCGTGCGGCCAATGATGTATAGTCATGTTCACGAAAGGAGGCGACCGCCTTGACCGTCATCCAGCTCCGCAAACTCGACCCCGCCCACGTGCGCACCTTCCTCGCACTCGCCGAGGACATCGCCCGCCGCAACGGCAACCGGCGCGGCGTCGGCCGCCCGATCGCCCTCATCACCGACGACGTCCGCTTCTACAACACCCACCTGCACCACGGCCGCAAGGTCACACAGCGCGCCGGGCTGTTCGGCCAGTACAACATCATCCCCTCCGGCACGCTCATCTACATCGCCCCCAACCTGCCCGCCACCGAGCAGGCCGAGACCCTCGCCCACGAGGTCGCGCACCACCACACCGTCGGCAGCCACGGCACCTCCTGGCGCCGCATGTACGCGATGCTCCTCGTCGCCCTCGCGCGGGCGTTCGGCCGTCGCATCCGCCACGAGACCCGCCACGTGGCATGCGTCGTGCGCTACGTCACCCCGCAGCGCGACAACAGCCCCGGCGGCTACTGGTACAAGAACCAGTCCACGCGCGAACTACGGGACCAGGCCGAACGCAAGGCCATCGAACAGATGGCCGCCGCCAGCCTCAAGGCCCGGAAGTGGCTCGCCGTTGCGGCCTAACCGGCGCCCTATGTATAGTCAACTTTGCGGGTAGGGAGCCCGTCCACCGAAGGGACCGAACATGACCACCCCCACCGACAGCGGCGCATACGTCAGCGGCCTCGACCAGCTCGACACCGACCTCGTCCACCAGGCGGTCCTACTCGCCCGCCGGGTCGCCCGCGCCAACGGCAACCGCCACGCCAACCGGCCCATCGACCTCATCACCGGCGACCTCGGCCACTTCGACGTCTACCGCCGCGCCACCGGCGACATCGATACCAAGCTCACGCGCGGTGTCTTCGCCCGCCTCACCATCGGCCACGGCATCTGGATCAACCAGGACCGCACCCGCATGCAGCAGGTCGTCACCTACGCCCACGAACTCGCTCACCTCCTTTCCGGCCACGGCCACGGCCACCTGTTCCGCCGCCTCTACCTCATGCTTGTCCCGCTCCTCGCGGACCTGTTCGGCGTCCTGATCAACATGGAAGCCATCGTGTGGGACTGCGTCGACCGCTACTACCAGCCCCGCAAGAGCCCCGCCATCCGCACCGCCGTCGCGATCGGCGGCCAGCACCTCGACCTCACCATCGCCTACATGCGCGACGCCGAGGCCGCACGGTTGCTGCACGGCGCCAGCACCGCCATCCAGCGCTACCTGGCACCCCGAACCGAGGCCAACCCGAGGGGGGCTTCCCGCCCGTGATCCCAGCCGCAGCCCACACCCCGGTCCTCGTCTACTTCGACACGGACCGGGTCACCACACCGGCCGAGATCTGCCAGGCGTGCTCCGACCCGGACGCCGGACGCTGGGTCCCGGCCTCCTTCTGTCCCGAAGCGAAGGCCAAGATGGACCAAGCGCCCCGCCAGACAGGAAAGGCCCCACAGTGACACTGGACCGCGTCATCGTCTACGCCCTACTCGCGGCCATGATCGCCGGGGAGGTGGGCATGTATGTGCGGTGTCGGCGCGTGGCCCGCAGCCTGGGCCTCACGCGGGACCACACCCGGTTTCTGAACCGGCTCATCAGGTCTCACCCGGACGGCACCCACCTCGTCAGCCCCGAACGCGACTACGTCCTCGTGGTCGAGCGGTCCTACCTCGTCAAGGCCATCGTCCGGTTCTACCGCGCCGACCTCCACGCGCCGTCCTACAGCGGCGAGCACGGCATGGTGACCGGCCACCGCTTCTGGGTGATGAACACCAACCCGACGCTCATCGGCATGCTGCCGGTCGGCTACGCCATGGTGCGCGACGACAACCAGGAATTCGAACTCGTCGACCCGCCGCGCAAGTCGAAGCGGGAGATACTGGCCAGCGGGCTGCGGGTGCTTCGGTTCATGAACCGCACCGGCGCGGGTCTCGCCACCGGCGCCGACGTCGACCAGCTCATCGAGCAGGTCCTGGCCGCGAAGGTCACCGCGCCCGGCGACACCGACGACGAGGAGGGCGACGGCTAGGGCGCCAGCGCGGTCCTGGCCAGCATCAGCAGCGCCGAAGCGCTGCCGCAGCACAACCAAACCATCCCGACGGCTCCGGCGACCACCAGGACCCATGCCCCCGTAAATACGGCGGCGTCCCTGGCGCACGTCCCGGGGCTCATCAGTGCAGCGGCCACACGCCGGTCACGTCGGCCAGCCAGCGGGCGCCGATCGCCAGGACCACGACGATGAACGCCACGACAGCAAGGACGCCGATCGCCTGCCCGGCCTGCGTGGTGCGGTCCACCCACGTCGCTGGCGCCGGGCCGGACGCCGCCGGTTCCCGCTGCTCGATACCTTCTGCATCGGTCACGGGGCACCCCTACCGGCAGCCACGTTGAAGCCGGTCGAAGCCGTTCTTGATGACGACGTGGGAATGGTCCGGGCACGCCACGAACTTCCACGACAGGCCCAGCCACATCAGCAGCGGAGACAGCGGGTTGCGCATGATCACTGCGCGCCCGCAGATCAGGTCGTCCCTGGAGTGGCAGACCTGGCAGCCTTTGCGGATCGCCCGTTCCAGGAGCCAGACGCCCGGCGACAGGCGTGACGGCGCGCCTCGCGGGGTTACCTTGACGCCGCTGGGGATCGGCGTTGCGTAGACGGCCACCGGCTCACCGGTGGCCGGGTCGGGCTCGTAGCGGCACAGTGCCTGCGCTGAGGACGCCTCCACGACGGCGTCCGCGACAGTTACCTGACCGGGCTGGCGAGCGGCGTGCCTTCCCATGGGGGTCATGCTAGCGGCCATAGCCGCATGTGGACGTGTATCTGCGCCGTGTTGCGGGGCGCCCGCAACACGATGTATAGTGTTCTTAGCCCGGTTTGGGAGCCGGGGCCGCCACCGAACCGCAAAGGAAGTCCGACATGTTCAAGCACCTGGACCGTACCGAGAAGCTGATGCTCAGCTACTTCGGGGTCATCCTGATCTGCGTCGGCGCCATGTTCGCCATGCTGGTCGCCGGGAGCCCGCAGTGATCAACTGGCCGAGCATCGACACCGCCGCGTACGCCCGCAAAACCTCAGGCAAGGGCGACCTCGAATGGGCGCTCACCATCGCGTACAAGGGCACCCGGGCCGTCACCAGCCGCACCACCCGCACCATCGTCGGACGCACGCCCGAGTTCCGCTACGCCGACGTCCCGGCCGGGACCGAGGTGGTCCTGGAGGGTTTCAGCAACGCCGGGTTCAACGGCATCCAGGTCAGCGCCCGGACCCTCGACGGCCGCTTCGTCGTCACGTACTGGGACAGCATCGACGAGAACACCCTCACCCGCCGGTAACCGACCGCCCACTTCTCCCTCCCCCTGGACGCGAACCGCGTCCAGGGGGAGCGTCGTTTCCGGGTACCGTCCCAAGCGATCCGGCTAGCATGGGTATCGCCTAGAAGGTTCCCCCTCTAGGCGGTTGGCGCGGTCCCGTCACCCGGGTTCACGATCGTCTGGCGGGGCCGCCCCCACACTCAGATCCGCAGCGGCCCGCTGCGCGAACCTGTTCGAGTCCCCGAGCCGGTCCATGTTGCTGGTCCCGCCGAGCAGGAGCCCGGCGGCCAGCCCGAGCGCCCCGAACAGCGGCCCTTGCAGCCAACCCCAGCCCATGTAGTAGACGGCCATCCCCAGGCACAGGGCGCCCCCTACGGCGACCGCCGCCTGGACCATGTCGCTTCGGCCACGCCTGATCAGCTTCTGCTGGCTGGCCAGGACCTCATCAAGCAGCATCCGCACTCCCACTGGCGAGGCGCAGCCGGTTGACGGCGTCGAACACGGCGAGCCGGTCGAGCCGCGCCAGGTCGATGATCATCGCCACTAGCTCTGGCACCAGCTCGGCCGGGACGTGGATCGACTGTAGGGGCGTGACCATGAGCACCAGGCCGTCCGAACACGGGGCCAGGTTCAGGGACACGCCCGGCCCGTCCGAGCAGCCCCGCTCGCTGTCGCTCGGGGCGTAACTCCAATGCATAGCCGAACCCTACGACGCGGCGTCCAGGTTGCCTCGTGCCGGGCGCCGCGCCACCCGGTCCGCCGCGTGGGTCCCGGGATGGCCCTCCGGGCGGCAGCCCCGGGGGCAGCCGGTTGCCTCGGCGAGCACGATGCCGCCGGTGTAGCAGGCGGTGGCCGCACGGTGGTCATGCGAGCTGTGCCCGAGGCAGCCGGGCGCTGGCTCGCCAAGGTGCGCGAGCAGCCCACCGCCGGGCCTGCATTCGCTGGTGCCGTCTGCGTGCACGACAAGGACCCCGGCGCACTGCGGCCACGTCAGCAGGCGCCGCCGCGCCGGGTCGCGGTCGACCCAGCGCCGCTCGTAAGCGTGGGCCGTGTCGAGGCAGCGCCGCCTGGTATGGAAACGCACGGGCGGTCCACCGGGCAGGTCGAGGTTGTCGCCGGGATAGTCGACGTAACGCTGGCGCGGGTTGACCATCTCGCCGCAGGCCCAGCACGAACCGGGCTGCCGCCGGGTGAACTGCTCCACAACGGCCATGCTGGCGGCCACCTCGGCGTCGGTGAGGTCAGCGCGGCACGGCATCGGCTCGCCGCAGCAGGAACACGAGGGCCACCGGCCCGACGCCGGGTAGATGTACCACAGTGCGCGGTGCCTGGCCCGGCGGTCGAACCGGCCGTCCGGGACCGGGCCGTCGGGTGGCGCCCACGACGGACGGGCACCCCCCACATAGGTTGCAGTGATCCGGCGGGGCGCCTTCGCCCACGTCAAGACATCGGGCTGCCCAGCCTCCTGCCACTCCTCGCGGTCTTCGTCGTCGAGGGGGAGCGGCTCCACGTTGCGGACCCGCCACACCGTGTGGGCGTGGGCGATGAGTTCGCCGGGCTGCGGGTCCCCGTAGGCGGAGTGGGCGGTGATCGGCGTCCAGGCACGCATACGGTCCCCTCGGCGGCTAGTCGCGGTCCCCTGCGCGGAGCTTCGCTATGTCAACGTAGTCCGGCTCACGGCGCGGCTGGCCGCCGAGCCCCAGGGCGGCCCGCTCGTCGCCGGTCAGGCACCGGGCGCAGGCAGGCGCGTAGCCGCCCCGCCGCTTGCGCAGGCGCGACGTCGTGCAGCGGGTGTAGCGGCCCCGTATCCTGCGCCCGCAGGCAGGGGCGAGCCGGGCATACATGACGCTCCTCCGAGATCGTTTACGCCTAGTGCAACATCAAGGGCCTGGTGGTGGTGACGGGGCGCCCGGTCGCTCCGGCAGGGCACCGCTCGTTTACCTCAGTGGCCTGAATTGTCCGTATCGTGCCGTATGGCATCAACCAGGTATTTACACGAGAGGTGTGAACGTGAGAAGGATCTATAAGTCGGGCGTGCTCGCCACCGGGATGCTCGCCGCTGTCGCCTTCGCCGCACCGGCCGCCGCATCCCCCGAAACGGACGCACACACGCTGATGGCCGACGCCGTCGCGCGTTCCTTCGGCGGCAGTGACCACCGGCAGGCGTTCCTCGCCGCAGCGACCGGCAGCGCCGCCAGCGCCGCCGCGTGGCAGGTCTGCGGCAGCGCCACCGTAGCGGGCGTCGGCGCCACCGTAGACACGGCACGAGACCTCATGTACGGCGACTGCGCCAACGCCAACGCCAGGCTGTCCCAGGACACCGCACCGCCCGTGATCGGGGCACTCAACGACTCCGCCGTACTTGCCCTGCCATGGCAGGTGTGCGGGTCCGACGCGGTCGCCGGGGTCGGCGCCACCGTCTCCGTCCACGCACCCAAGACCGTCGTCGGCGACTGCCGCAACGCCAACGTCCACATCGACGGCGACGAACACGGCGGCTACCTGGAGCGGGCAGCCGCGCGGCGCCCGCAGCCGCGCCCGCACCGCGCGGAGCCCCGCTCCCTGCACCGCCACGACCCGCAGGCACTCGCATCGGTGGGTAGCGGCTCGGCCGTGATCGTCGCGCCGTGGCAGATCTGCGGCAGCGCCGCCGTCGGCGGCGTAGGCGTCACGGTGCCGGTCAACTCGCCGCACACCGTGTACGGGGACTGCGACAACGCGAACGTGCGTATCGAGCAGGACGAACCGACCGCCGTCGTGTCGGTCGCCGACAACTCGGCCGTGATCGTGGCCGCGTGGCAGGTGTGCGGGTCCGACGCGGTCGCCGGGGTCGGCGCCGTGGTCAATGTCAACTCGCCGAACGTGGTGTACGGCGACTGCAACAACGCCAACGTCACCATCGACTGACCCCCCAGGTGCGGGGCCCCTCTCGTGGTGGCCCCGCACCTAACTGTGGACCCGGGCGTAACCGGCGCCGCCGCACCGGCGGCACGCCTGCCGTACATACACGCTTCCCCGCTCGCCGGGATCGAGCAGCAACTCACCCGGGTCCGGCCCGGCGGGCACGAGGTGCGCCGCCCGCGCCGCCCGCCGCGTCATCGGCCCGACGATCATCCGGGAACGCACCAGTAGCCCGGTGCCCCGGCAGCCCCGGCAGCACTCCTGCTCAAGGGCGTACGCGTTCACGGCACCGGGTCGCTGGCCATCCAGCACTGCGGGAAGTCGGGGTGCTCATGCCACAGCAGCGCGAATTCCAGGGCCAGGTTCTTCAACGTCTCCGAGGCGCCGACCGCATACGAGCACCCGGCCGCGCCGACCACGATCGCGCCGCGCTCGTCGAGGTACAGCCGCGTTTCGAGGGTTTGCAGGATCGCGGTGCCGAACCGGGTCAGGCGGTCATCGGCGCCCAGCTCCGCGACCCGCGCCCGGCAGAACCTGATCGTCGCAGGCCAGTTCATGCCCGGCCAGGCTGCCGGAGGGCGAATCCGGCAGCCTGGTCAAGGTTATGCGCTGGCGGCGGCCATCCACGGCCACGCCGCCGCGCGTCCCGCCTCCATCAGCGGGATCATGGCAAACGTCGCGTCGGTGAGGCCGCCGAACTCATGCCACAGCCCGTGCCCGGACGGTATCGCTGCGGCCTCGTAGCCGACCAGGTTGAACCCGTACAGCGGCACATGCTCGGGTAGCAACCCGCTGCCCGGCGTCACGCCCCACCGGCCGCCGATCGTCTGCATGTCGCTCATCAGGATCACCCGGTCATGGCCGCTGTAGGTGGCGCGGATCGCCCCGGCCATGTCCGTGCCGTGACCGGCCTCCCCGTTACGGCGGTTGAACCCGTCGACCTCCCTGAGCAGACTCATGCCCGGCCGCACCGGATGCGCGAACGGTGTGCCGTCAGCCCACCCGTACAGATCCGAGCCCGGGTTGCGCAGGCACAACGCCACCCCGAACACCGCCGCCGCCCGCTGCGCGGTCATCTTCGACTTCCCCGACATCGCCGTGCGGGCCATCGACAGCGACGTGTCGACGAGGATCAGGCTGCGCCCCGGCAGCACCGGCAGATTCCGCAGAGACGCTTCGAGCGCCGCTTCAAGCGCCGGACCCCAGCGCAGGCCGTGGGCCTCCTCATACGCGGACAGGAACCGGAACGGAAGCTGCCTGGACTTTGCGACCCGGCCCGGGTCGGACAGCCGTGCGATCACCTTGCTGGCCGCGTCGGCGCCGAGACCGGCCTCGTCGAAGCCGCGCAGGTTACGCAGCAGCGCCATGTAGCCCATGCCCGGGATCAACGCCTCCCACAGCCTCGCCCGCGCCTCGCTGCCGCCGGGCAGCTTCCCGGCCAGCGACAGCACGTCCTGGTGGGTGAGCCCGGCCGCACGTACCGCGTCCGCGTCGAACAAGGCCTCAACGCCCTCGTCGGTGGCCCGCACGATCAGCTCGGCCTGCGCCCTGACCATCGGCAGCAGGTCCAGCGGCGACATGCGCTCACTGAACCGGCGTGCCCGTTCGTAGGCGTTGTCGAACGTGTACTCGCGGCCACGGTCCACCCCGGCACGGTGCAGCGCATACCGGAACAGGGCCTCCTGCTCCGGCGTCTGCGGCACCGGCCGCGTCAACGCGATGATGTCGCCGAACCGCAGCGCCGACGCGGGCGTGTCGTACTTGAGCAGCGCGTACTCATCCCACAGACCGCCCGTGATCGCGTCGTTGACGCCCAGGCGCAGCGGGATCGGCAGCGCCCGCCCGTACGTCGACCGCCAGTAGGCGATCAGCTCCCCGGGCTCGTCGCCGCGCTGCAACACGCTGCGCACGATGCCCCGCGAGCCCGGCACCCGGGCGGCGAGCATCGCGTGCGTCGCGTCGGCCGCCGCCATCACCGGCCCGGTGCGCATGTTCCCCGGCCCGCGCAGCCATCCCAGGAACCCGGCCATCCACTCCGGCTCGACCGGCGCGATCGCGGTGACCAGCTCCCGCAGCCGCGCGGTACGCGCGGCACCCGACTCGTAGAAGGTGTCCTCGCCACCGAGGTTGTTGACCCCGAGCAGGAACAGCTCGCCCTGCTGGGACCGCTCGAACCCAGGACCGCCCTCAAACGTCGTCAGGGTCGGGTTGGGCCTGGTCACGATCGGGGACTGGCTGGCTGGCCGGGCCCGGGTCTTGGTGTTGAGCTTCATCTCAGCGCCCCTCTCATGGCACGTAACACATGGCCGGACATGGTGATGCCCCCTGCGGTGCGCCCGCGCACGGGGGCACGCGGTCCGCAGAGGGCATCAACCGATGGGTTCTCCCCTAGGAATCAGGTGGGGACGGTATTTTTCAAGCCGTGAAGTAACCGGCCCCGGCACACGGGGGAGAGCCCTATTCAATTGTCGAAGACGGTGATAGGCGGTGCCCTAGGAACAATTCGGCGACGGGAACGTAAGGTGCTCTGCCAGCTGAGCTACAGGACCTCCGGCAAGCCGGACTTTTGGCGGCCCCGACGGGACTCGAACCCGTGGCAACCCGCTTAAGAGGCGAAGTAACCGGCACCTACACACGGGGCACCACCCCCTTATTCAAATGTCAATGCCGGGCCTAGGAACAATCGCACGACGGGTCCAGGATCACTAATCCTGTTTGAATGGCAGTGAAGTAACCGGCGTGCTGCACACGGGCTCAGCGAAACCACTATAAGCACGCTCCCGGCGGCACGCGACACATTTCCGTCAGGTCGGCGCGGCAGCCCACCGATGCGTACGCTGGGGCATCGTTTCACCCCCGCCTGGAGGAACCCGACAGCCATGGAAAGCATCCACCTCCCCGACGCCCGGCAGGCCACCGAACCACTGCACCGGCTCCTCGCCGACCTGGAAGAACGCCTGAACCAAGCCGGGTGGGACCAGAAGCCGACCATCCACGTGATCACCGTGGCGGGCCTGGACACCCTCGCGCTGCGGGAGGTCGACATCCCGAACCGGCACTGGCGCGAAGCCAGCGGCCACCCCGTCAACCTGATGGAAGCGTACGCGAAGGCGATGCACCTCCTCGGCGAGCTGCCGCCGGGATGGCCACGCGTCGCGGACCCGGTCACCGGCACGCACCGGCCGGTGCCGCTGCTCGGGCTGGTGTCCGCCAGCGAGGGCTGGGGCCTCGTCGACGCCGCCGCTGAGCTGGCCGCCGAACGCAAGCGTTCCGGACGTCCGGTGCCCCGGTTCGTCGACCATCCCGAGCGGGTCGAGATCCGCACCATCGGCGCGCACCTGCTCGACGGCCCGATGGTCATCCTGCTGCGCCAGCGCAACCAGCCGTGCAGCCTGCTCCAACCGAACGGCCGCGACCTACAGGGCTGCATGGACGGCGCGGTGCCACAGATGCAGCTCGAACTGCTGCACGCCGCGCAGAAGGCGTACCGCCGGATCGGGGTGATCGAGTGACCGGTCCCGGCGCGACACACCCGCGCCGGGACCGGTCACTCAGCTCACGTGCCCGGCCGCCACATCGGCCAGAACGCGGGGCCGTCGCCGGGCAGCCGGTGCTCAGGCCCCGACACATAGCCAGCGCGTAGATACAGCCGCCGGTTGTGTTCGCTGCTGGCCTCCAGATACGCGGCCATGCCCCGGCCCTCCAGCCAGCGGTGCTGGAACCCGAGCAGCTGCGACCCGAGCCGCTGGTTCTGCCGGGCCGGGTCAACGGCGAGGAACGCCAGATACCAGTGCGCGATCGCCGGGTGCAGCCGAGCGAACCGCTCGTCGATGACCGCGAACCGTTCCGCCCACGGACCGCACGCCTGCGCGATCCGCTCGCCGAGGCCCTCCGGCGCCGCTTTGGGGCCCTGCATGTGGTCGTACCACAGCGCCACCGCCGCCACGTCCGGGGTGACCAGGGCGCTGCCGCGTTCCAGCGCGTCGGCGAACATGACGCGGAAGAACCGGCCCAGTACCGCGTACCGCTCGTCCGGGTCGGGCACCGCCCAACCGGTCAGCGGGTTGTCCATGAACGCCGCCGCGAGGACACCGCTGGCCCGGTCCGTGTCGGAGAGCCGGGCACCGCGCATGGTCACCGTGTCAGAGGTCAACGCGCACCGGCTCACCGGCGCCGAGGCCGATCCGCGCATACACGCCCGGCCGGGCCATCTTGAGGTACAGCGCCCACAGCGCGCCCAGGGCCGCGACAGCCCCGAACGCCGCCGGGAACATCCACGCCGCCGGGTGCCCGGCGGGTACGCCGAGGAGGGCGTCGTACTGGCTCAGCGTGAAGTACAGCAGCAGCCCGAGGGCCGCTGCGGCGGTCACCGGCGCGATGACGCGCCGCCACACGTTGTCGTCGCCCGGACGGCGCATGAAGTAGCCCACCACCGCCACACTGCACGCGATCATGAGTAGGAGCAGCCCGAGGCCGCCGGACACGCCGAGCCAGAAGAACATACGCGCGAACGGGTCCCACCCGCCGGTGGCGTACAGGGCGATGACCCCGGCGCCGATCATCGACTGCACCAGCGACGCGACGACCGGCGCACCGGTGCGGGGGCTGGCCATCCCCAGTGCGCTCGGCAGCACATGCTCGCGGCCCAGCGAGAACAGGTACCGGGCGACCATGTTGTGGAACGCGAGCAGCGCCGCGAAAAGGCTGGTCGCGAACAGCAGATGACCGGTGTCGCCCATGAACGCGGGCAGGTGCGGCCCGGCCAGGTTGAACAGCAGCTCGTTGGACTCCGCACCGGCCCTCGCCACGATCTGGTCCGGTCCGGTGCCGACGCTCATCGCCCACGCCGACAGCGCGTACAGGGCGCCGGTGAGTCCGAGCGCCAGGTACGTCGCGCGGGCTGTGGTGGTGCGCGGGTTGCGGGTCTCCTCGGACAGCACGACGGTGGCCTCGAAGCCGGAGAACCCGGTGATCGCGATCACGAACGCCGCCGATATTCCCGCGCTCATCAGCTGCCCCGGGTTGAGGGTGGTCCAGGTGACCGTTCCGCCCGCCGGGTTGGCGACCATCACCACGTCGTACACGAACGCGACGAGGACCTCGGCGACGAGGAGCACGGCGAGGACCACTGAGTTGATTTTCACGCGGAGCAGCCCGAGGACCGCGACGCAGGCCCACGCGATCAGGGCCCACTGCCACCAGTTCAGCGTCCACCCGAACCGCTGCCCGGTGTACCCGGCGACGACGACGCCCCAGCCGCCGTACAGGCCGGTCTGGAGCATGTTGTAGGCCAGCACGGCGACGTTGGCCGACGCGACCCCGGGGATACGGCCCAGGCCGTGGGTGATGTAGGTGTAGAACGCTCCGGCGTTGACGATGTGGCGGCTCATCGCGACGTACCCGACCGCGAACACGCCGAGGATGACGGCGGTGGCCAGGTACACGACGGGTATGCCGGTGATGCCGGTGATGCCGTACGCGGCGGTGGCTACACCGGCCACGACCGTCAGCGGGGCGGCCCCGGCGAGGGCGAAGAAAACCACTTCGGGGACGCCGAGGCGCCCTTCGGCGAGGGTGGCGCTCACCCGGGACGGGGTGGGTGTGCGCTGTGTGTCTGCAACCACTTCGGATGCTCCATTGTGGGGTGAGGGGATCGAACAAACGGGGAGCCTATACGGGCAACCGGGTGCCGGTGTGCCCGTGCGGCCGAGACGGTTACCGGCTGCTCAGCACGGCGTCGCTGATCGCGCCGCGTGCCTCACTGACCAGGGCACCGACGGGCGGCCACAGGTTCCCGACGACGTGTTGCAGGTAGCGGGCCGAATCGGTTGGGGCACCGTCGAGGAGGCGCCCCTCCATCCCGGCGGCCCAGGCGAACCCGGCGAGGCAGCCCTCGTGGTAGTTGAGGGGGCGCAGCAGCCGCAGCTGGGTTGTGATGATGCTGATCGGGGCTGCGGCCCTGACGCTGTCAACTGGGACATGGGTGACCTGCCCGCCGAACAGCTTGGACCGTTTCGCAGGGCGTACGTGCCCGGCGCGGGTCAGCCGCTCGGCGACCCGGTCCGGCGCGGTCCGGGCGAGGTAGGTCAGCCAGGTACGGACGCTGTGGCCCTGGTCGGCTTCGGCACGCAGCTCGTCGAGCACGACGTGCGCGGTGGAGCAGGCGGGTGCTTTGTCGGCCAGGATGGTCAGCCTGCCGTCGGCAGCCGTCAGATGGTGGCTGGTGGCGAGTTCCCCGAGGAGGGCCGCTGCCAACCCGAGCCCGACAGCGCGGGCGTGGAGCAGTGGTCGTCCGGTGGAGTCGTCGTGAGTCAGGCGCCAGAAGTCGTCGGCGAGCACGTGCAGGGGGTTTCCTCACCGTGAGAAGGGGGGCACGGTGCCCGGCGGCGCAGGCCGCCGGGCACGAGGTTGGTCAGGATTTCGCGCCCAGTCTTGCGGCGTTTTCCCGCAGAACGTCGAGCAGCGGCGCTTCGCCGCGCAGGATACCGAGGATCGTGACTGGCCGCGACAGGACCGGGACGGCCGCCGCTTCGGCTTCCATGCGCGCCAGCCGGTCCTGGTAGTGGTCGATCTCAGCGGTGAGCGACCGCTTGTCGGCGCAGGGCCATGCCCGGCCGCAACTGCACAGCTCGGGTGAAACCAGCCGGTGGTAATGCACCTTCGTCCGGGCGGTCTCGATTCGGTCCCACGCATACTCGCGGATCTCGGCGAGTGTCATCGCGCGGCGGCCCATGTGTTCACCTGCCTCAGGAATATGTCCACGGGGGTTCAATCGATTGTCACCCATGCGGGGCGCGAGGGGTATCGCCTGCTCACGGTGAAGGGTTTAATTATTTAATCCCTACAACCCAGGAGGAGCCCACCCCGTTATGCCCGCCACCGCACCGAATGAACTCCTGCGCGCCGCACTCACCGAAACGCGCTGGACCTACGAAGCCGCCGTTAGGGCCGTCAACAATGTCGCCGCCGAACGCGGCCAGCGGATACGCACCAGCCCGGCTAGCCTGCACCAGTGGCTCAGCGGTGTCTCGCCGCGCCCGGCCACCGTGGTGTACCTCGCCGAGGCGTTCTCCCGGCGTCTGCGACGCCGGGTCGAACCGGCCGATCTCGGCTACCATGTGACAACCACACCCATCGATAAGGTGAGGGAGCCCCTCGCGTCCCTCACCGACCTAGGACGTGACGACGTGGACCGCCGTAACCTGCTCACCAGCGCCATCTACTCCCTCGGCGCGCTCGCGCTGCCGTTCAGTGACGTGCGGCCCCGCGCCGCGCACGCCGCCCGCACCGGCCGCCAGGTCGGCGCCGCCGACGTCGATACCGTGATGGCCATCGCCCGCCAGTTCGACAGTATCGACGAGCGCTACGGCGGCGGCACCGGCCGCGAAGCGGTCACCGCGTTCCTCGCCAACGACGTGGCCGCGTTCTGTGCCGCCGCGTCCGGGCGCATCCGGCAGGACATGTTCGCCGCCGCCGTCGAGCTTGCGTTCCTGGCCGGTTGGAAGAACCACGACCTCCAGCGCGAAGGCACCGCCCAGCGCTACTACCTCCACGCCCACGACCTAGCCTGCGA
>Ga0247818_10001362_pt1 | contig 15431 bp, 18 predicted proteins | sample 13C_Glucose_Day1_FD_192424 | JGI IMG/M metagenome (GOLD analysis project Ga0247818, IMG submission 192424) | Soil microbial communities from agricultural site in Penn Yan, New York, United States - 13C_Glucose_Day1 | ecosystem: Environmental > Terrestrial > Soil > Agricultural land | place...
ATCTTCTAACGCATCCCATACCGTAAATTCTTCGCCGATCTTGATTCCAAGTAAGCTTTCCCATCGCGCCAGCCCCCACGTTGCTGTATCTACGAACATCTGCGCCAGAACGTCGTCAATGTCGAGCATGAGGCGAAGTTGTGCGCCCGCTTCCGCACTGATAATCGCATCTGATTCGCGAATTTCTTCGTAGTACTTCGGGATATAGTCGAGCATAGCGCGCTTTATATCACGGGTATTATTCACGTCAAGCTCACCGTCCCTTTAACGGCAACCTTTCCGTCAGAAACTACGAGGTTACCCGTTCCTCCATTTACGGTCAATCCGCTGTAGTCGAGTACGTTTGGTATATCAAGTAGTAAGTTCGCGATTTGTGAGTATCTGATAACCGCATCAGTAAACGCTAACTCTTCGAGGTAATCCGTTAATGCTTGCTCAAATTCTGCTTTTATCGCGAATAAATCTCCGCCGGATTGAAGCGTAAGGGTCGCGTTCACGTTAATAGCAGTTTCGAGTGCGCCAGCCACCGTCACAGTTGCTCCGAAAGGTCTGACCGATTCGATGTACGTAGTTGCTGCGTCGACCACCGATTGGGTTGGCGCTTTTCTGTCAGCGCTTAGTAGGACAACTTTCACCGTGCCAGGACCGTTCCATAACGGATATACTTTCGCATCACTAACTCCGACGACTTCCTTCGCCCATTGCAGATAATGATTCGCATTTCCACTAGTTGCCGGCTTCTGTACGCGATCCTTTAGGCGTCCGAGTAGTTCTTCGTCAGTCTCTTCGTCTGCCCCTCCGCTAAAAGCGAGCGAGTTTGTCGCCGTAACCACTCCGTATAAATCGCCCGGCGCTAATGTCGTTATACGCCCAGCCGATATGTTTCCGTCAGCTCCGCCAATCTGCGCTTCTGCCACGACCGTAGCCGTACCACCCGTCAGGATAACTTCGTCTTTCGTCAGGAAATAAACCGGCTCCTCGTCGTCCGTCATTACTAAAGTATCGACTGGAACAAGCGTATCAGCAGGTCCGGTCAGAATGACGCTTCCTTGCGATTTCGCCGCAGGTTTACGCGTTACGCCAAATTCCCCTGCCCGTAAGTCTAGCCAGTATCCTTCCGTTGTTTCAGCGAATCCAAGCATCAAAACTGCGTCCAACTCTACGTATGCCAGCGATGTTTCGATTGCTGACGGATACAGTAAATCGTGTGCAACCGAACCTTCCCGCTTATCAATCGAGTCGTCCAATTCGGCCAACATCGATTCATGAATTACTTCTGGCGTTTTATATTCATACATTCACTTCCACCTCCTCCGTAATTTCAACGTCTAAATCCGCAGGTACAACCGTCACGCTAAGAAACAACTTGTCGCCTTCCCGCGTAAATGTCGTTTGTACGTCGTCTATCCGTTCGTCATACGCTAGTGCTTCGTAAACAATCCGAGGGATTTCTGCGTCGAGTAAGTCCTCCGTGACGACATCATCGCCGATAAGCTCGTTTAATTCGCAACCATAGTCGTCCGAATAGATGGCGAACCTTGCCCGTTCCGTTAGAATTGCTTTACGGATGTACTGGCGCAGCGCCTCTCCTTCATTGATAAACTTTCCGATGGTTCCTGTTTCGAAGTTAATCGCCCATGTTTTCGACGGCTCAACGACTACCTCCGTTTCTTCCTGCTCGTCTAATATCTCCGAGTAATTTTCGGGAATTAACGCCATACTTACACCGCCTTATCTATAACGAAATATAGTTGCGTATCGTCGTCGCCAATAATGATTACGCGATCACCAACCGCAAGACCGCCGTCAGCCGCCGTCTTCGAAACGATTAAGTCGTCCATGTCGAGGTCAATTTCGTCAACTCCGACACGAATCTGAAGGTTAGGCATAGGCGCCAACACTTCGCCTAGCTCGATGGTGACATCCTTGTTGTGGCCGTGTTGGCGGATTAGTTGGACGAACTTCGATGCCGATGAGCCTTCGAGTCCAATGCGTTTATCCATCGTTAAATCACCCTCCTTATTTCCATGTAATGACTGCCCCAGTAGCCTGTCGTATAGCTATGTTCCTTGCAGCCGGACGATGCTAAACTGACGCAAAAGCCTGGTCGCGTTACGATGCCGACGTGTGAAACTCCGGAGCGATACGTTCCTTGGAAGAACACTAAATCGCCAGCTCTAGCGTTGACCTTCGAAACTTGCGAACCTTTACGTATCTGCGCTGATGTTCCTGAGCCGATATCCTTGCCGATGGCTTTCTTGAATACGTAGTTAGTAAATCCGGAACAATCGCCCGTCCCGCCTGCGATATTCTTGCTTCCGAATACATACCGGATTGATCCCTTGAAGCTTCGCGCCAACTTAACGACACTGGCCGCCTTATCCAATTGCGCACTTCCTGTCTCGGCATTTGCTGCGAGTTTCTGCTTCCACTTACTTTCGATGCTCGCCCATTTAGCCGCCTTGCTCCGTGCGTCTGCCCGTCCGTTACCACGTTCAAGAATCGAAACTTGGATATTCTTAACGCCGAACGCTCTAGCTTTCGAAGCCACGACCGCGATATCGATTTTCTTATTCTTGATAGCTCCGCCGGTATCTTCCGCAAGGTAAAGTCCGCTGTATTCGTTGGCACTCGGTACGTAAACCGCCACGACTGAGCCAAGTGGAATTACGTTAGGGTCGACGGCGATTGTTCGTCCTTCGACTACCTTCGTGCTGCTGGCCGTTAAGCCCGTTCCGCTTCCGTTTATACCGCCGAGCGATGGTGCGTAGGCCGTTGCGATGTAGCCCGTCGTATATGAGATTCCTTTGATTTTCGACCCATCGATCGACATTGCTGTGCCCGCCGTTACCTTCGCCGGTTCTTCCGGTGGCTCGTATTCTAGCTCGTTTAGTTCGAGTGTTTTCGAAACAGTAAGATCCATCGAATGGAGTCCGTTAGGCTCAAACGTATGCGAATCGGTAATTACGTAAAAGCCTCCGCTGATGCCCGTCATCTTTTCGCTGACCTGGACCATCTTTCCGGATATAATCGACTTGTCTCCGAGAGCCTCTACGCTGGATTCCTTCGCCACTTTGTTGATCTCCTTCAATAAGGCGTTAGCTATCGGCTTAAGTTGTGCGTCCGTCTTCTCGCTTTCATGATCCTTCTCGCGCATTAGACCGTATTTCTTAATGGAATCCGAATCACTAACCGTGACACCCTTCGATTCCTCGCCGTTCTTACCCGTCAGCCGGACCGAGTTGCGAAGGTCTTCGATAGACTCCGAATAATTAGCGCTAAGTAAATTCGATCCATCCTTTATAATCAAGCGCTTGACCACCGACTTCTTTTCGTGAAGCACAAGCTTTCCGCCTTCGTTTCCAAGCATAAAAACCCTGCCGGTCTTCTTTCGAGTCTCCGTCAAGGCTATCGTTATCATGTCGTATATAGTTTTATTGCGCAGGATTAGCTTAGGAATTACGTATCCCGTATCGTCAATATCGCCGTAAGGAATATCGAATTTCTTACAGATCGTACGGATAATTTGCGAGGCCTTCTGCTTAACGAACTTAATGGAGTCCGAGTTTTTCGTAAGGTAATGGTTATAGTCGTACGCCGTAAACGAAAAGGAGCCATCGCTGGCTATTTCCGTATTAAAGATAACGCCGCGAAATACTTCTGTGCCATCTACGTAAAAACGGATATCCTTACCAACTTCGATGTCAACCGCCTTAGTCGTCCCGTTTACCGTATTGTTCAGCGATACTTCGCACGAACGACTTGCCTGCGTTGTTTCTCCGGACCATTCTACCGACGTTATTAAATCCGTCAACTTAACGTAACTGGTCGAGCTATTGTAGTACCGAAGTGAAATACTCATTTCGGAATCACCAACCGCTGCTTCGGATAGATAAGATTCGGATTCTTGCCGATGAGCTTTTTATTTGCGTTGTATATCTTACGCCACTTCATCGCATCGCCGTAGATAGACCGCTTCTTCGCGATATTCCACAGACAGTCGCCTTTCTTAACTACGTAGATTTTCTTCGGAGCTGGCTTCGGTTTAGGTGGGCGTGGTTTCGGCTTCGGTTTCTTAATCGTTACCTTCTCGACTTTAACCTCGCGCCATTCCTTTAGAGACAGCGAAAAATAAACGTCTCCTGGCGATCCGGCACGCTCAGCTTCGACCTCAAAGTCGCGTATTGTTACTTCCACATTAACTGCGGCGGCCCCCGTCACGACATAGCGAATAGGCTGCCGTTTGCTCCGCCAGCTTTCGATTTTCTTTACGAATGAAGTAGGTGAGATAAAGTTGGAATATCCGCAGTACGTCGGATTGTAATCGCGAGGCCAGAACGTTGAGATTTCGAATTCCTTTAGGCCGCGCTTCTTTATAATCGTAATTTCGCCTAGTCCCTCGACTTCAGTATCCTCGTATTCAAACGGTGAGTTGTACGCGTTAGACTCCGGATTTACGGGGAGGCGTACCTTATCTTTTCCGCTGATTAACCAATATTCAACCGCCATTTATACGCCCCCATTTCCCGCAGCTTCTATTTCGTCCGCAATATATTTCATGATTTCCTTCGCGGCCTTCTTCGTGCTGTTACCACCGTTTATGATAATATTGCCGAATTGATACGTATTGCCTCCGCCTCTTCCAGAAGAGTACGCCTTGTTTTCCTGCTTCGTTAAGACACGCTCGCCTCTATGCAGACTAGCACCATATCCATCGTAAGGTACACGTGATAATCCGCCGGCATGCGAAGTTTGACGCCCCTGCCCGACTGATTTACTGTACTGAGGAGCACTAGTGACATTGCCCCAGCTAACTTTCGGAACAATCGGAATGTTAACCCCCGGTATCTTGTTAAGAACGCCAATCATACTATTAACTTTTGAAATAACCGTGTTGACCATCGTACCTGCTTTCGATGCGATAGTGTCGAAGTTTTGGTAAATTGCAACGCCTGCCGAAACGATTGAACCAAACGGTCCAAGCAATGCTAGTACTCCGTATTTAAGAACCCCAAGTTTATTCCAAAGCTCGATTGTTTTCGATTTAACCGTGTCCCAGTTGCGATACAAGTAAACACCTGCCGCGACAAGCAGTCCTAATGCAGCGATTACCAGTCCGATAGGGTTCGCTAAAAGGACACCATTAAAAAATGCCTGCGCAGTTGATGCTCCGACCACAGCAACTTTATAAGCGTTCATCATTGTCGTAATGGTCGAAACGATGGTGAGAGCAATTATCGCGATTCTCATTGCTACGAAACCTGCGGTTAAAGCTACTATGGTTTCTTTAATCGGCGTCCAGTTATCTCTTATCGTAATAGCTAAATTTAGAGCTGCCAGTCCGCCGTTCTTAATATTCTCGCCCCAAGTCGCAATCTGTTCCGGCTTCAAGCTCGCAATCCACTCAGACATTGCATTCGCTCCGTCTCTGATTACTGGCATCAACGGTGTTAATACAGATATTTGCAACGTTTCAAGGGCGCCTTTAAATTGCTCAACTGCCCCTGCTGCGTTGTTCATCTTTTCTTTCGCGACTTCTAATGCCGTAACTTTTGACATCTCCGCGTTAAACTCTCTTACTCCATTGGATCCTTCTTTATAAAGAATATTGGCAGCCCTAATCGCATCACTACCGAAAAGAGTTTCCATCGTAGACATTCGTTGTTGGTCCGTCATACCTTTCATCGATGTCCGTAAAAGACCGGAAATATCATTAAGACTCTTTAACTGACCCTGCGCATTAAAAAAGGCGTTTGCCCCATCTTCCGCCATCAAACCTAGATCAAAGAAAGCCTCCGTCTGAGCTTTTGTTTTCGGCTGTAAATTTGAGAGCATCGTTTTAAGAGATGTACCTGCGTCTGAGCCTTTTAAGCCATTATTAGCGAACAAACCTAGCGCAGTGTTCGTATCTTTAAACGACATCCCTACTCCTGCCGCAACTGCGGAAACCTGGGATAAACCATATCGAAGTTCACCGACTGACGTTGCCGAGGCGTTGGCTGTTCCAGCAAGAATATTGGAGGCGTCGGCCGCAGTCATCCCATCCGATGAAAATGCGTTCAACGCAGTCGACATAATCTCCGACGCATCTGCGAGTTCCAATCCCCCTGCTGTTGCAAGGTTTAGCGCCGCCTCTAACCCGCCCGCTTGGACCGCTGCTGGCGTTAATCCAGCCTTAAGTAATTCCTCGATACCCTGCGCTGCTTCTAACGCCGAGTATTTCGTCTGAGTACCCATATCGAGGGCTAATTGTTGCATTTTCGCCATCTCTGCGCCGGAAGCTCCTGTTAGCGCCTTGATGCTTGAAAGTTGTGCTTCGAAGTCCATCGCTTTACCTACGGAAGACATCGCAACCGCTACCGCACCGATTGAAGCCGTGGCTACTCCTAACCCTTTAACTAAGTCGCCAACTCCTGATTTCATTTGTCCCAACGACCTGTTAGCATTGCGTATACCTTTCGAAAAGCTTGCGTCGTTTAGCCGTAAAACTGCCGTTAAATTGAAGGCCATTCAATTACCTCCTTCCTTACGTATTCTGCTGCTTGCGTTCATCGTCGAGAACGAGTTGCATCGACGCGTAGATGAATGCCTTGTGTCGTTGTTCTTTCTGATAAATTTCATCTGGCGCGATTCCTTGCCGATGGAAAATATGGTGCAATATTGACGCTTCCCAATCGGCTTTTATTAGTTTTTTGCGTCTTCAACCTGCTCATCGAAGTCACCAAATCCGGAGATATCCATGATTGCTTTCGTAATCTTCGCTATTTCTCCGGCTAATAAAGCCTTCTGCACGCAATCACCTGCATCTGATGCTCCGTATTTTTCCAACAACTTTGAATCGCCGAAATTAAGATTAGTGCACGCCGTTGCGATAATATTTCCACCGAACTTCTGCTCGTCGAGTGTTTTACCGAATGTTGATTGCTCCGTCAGTCTACCGATTGTTTTACCGTCTACCGCTTTAACAGTTAAATCTACGCCTAATCGTTTCATAGGTACTGATGTCTCTACGTTTATATCCGCACCAAGTAAAGCTGCCAATGCGTCTTGTTTTTGTTTCGCCATATATAAAAACCTCCTGGGTAATTTTCGAATTTAAAGACGAGCCCCCGAAAGAGCCCGCCGTTTTTTTATAATCCTTTAATTTCGTCTAGTAGTTCAAATCCGCTAAAAGTAAACGGTAATTCTTCCTCAACAATCGAGTTCACTTCGAATGAGCTCAACGGAATCCGGTCGAACTGTACGCCTTTAAGACGAATACGCTCTGCACCGAAGGATTCCGGATCACTCAGTTTGAAGATTAGTTCAGTGACGTAAGGCTTACTACGATCATTTGCTATTGCGCCAATACGTTTAATAAATTGAGACGTTATTTTATAACCTTTAATATTGCCGGTTGCAGTAAGGCCCATAGATTTATGGCCTTTCATGCGTGTTCCAGAACGGCTAACTTCTTCCTTGTCAATTTCGATGAGTGCTTCCGCCGACTGAATGTTAGTCTGCCAAACACCCTCGCACCATACTTCGCCATATGAGCCATTTATCGTACGTGTTGCGTCTAATGCCATTTAAAATCGTCCCTTCTTCGTCATTTAGACGTTAATTGTTAAGAAAATGCGCTCCATCGAATCAATCTCGCGGTAAGAAATCTGCATGAAGACCGTATCGCCAACGCTAGGATTCTGCGTATCTAGTGCGACCACGATATCCGTCAGTACGTTGTTACTTTCGAGGGATTCTAGGTACGCTTTGATTGCGCTAATAAGAGCCGCTTGCCCATCCGCACTATTGTCGAGCTTGCCGATATAGTTATCGCGAGCCGTCTTTTCAACGTCCGTTGCAACCGCTTGGCGTGCGCGAGTTGAGCGAATCTTCGTCTGTGCAGTCGTAATGCCTTGCTCGATTTTCACCTTTTCGCCATCGTTAACAAGGACGAGTGAGCCTGCTTGCAAGGCCGTAATGATTTCGCTGTTACGTAAGCGTTTCGTCACATCATCGACCGCTACTTCCGTAAAAGTAATGGAGCGATTGATTGCCGTACCTGCGATTAAGCCTGCGATATGGGCCGCATACTTTCCGCTTGAATAGTCGGTGCCATCGATAGTTACGCCTGTGATAAGGTTTACTACGTAGTCGTCAAGCAACGCCGCTGAGCGAGTATTTCCTGTCGCTGGGTTAGCGTCGTCTGCCGCCGTTCCGCCCGTAACGAACATGAAGTGCTTGCGTTCTGCGCGGTTTGCGATTACCCATGCCAACGTGTTAGTTCGTTCGGTTGGGCTAGGCTCTCCGTCGAATACAAAAACGTTGAACGGGCGTGCTTCAAATGCATTACGCATGTCTGTGAAGTCCGCAGTTGCTGGCGTTGCAGGCATCGTATAAACAAGTACCTCTTTCGCGCCGCCTTGTAGAGCGAATTTAATCGACTGGATGTTGTCAGCTCCGAAGTGTTCCACCGCACCTGTTTCGTCGCTCACCGTGTAAAATGTCTTAGCTGTAGCTGATCCGCCCGTATACGTGTTTAACGGGATTGCTACGATTCCTCTTGCGCCGCCCGTGATTTGTCCCTCTGCCGCATTTACGAAATTCGTATATAAGCCGGGGCGAATCGGTAGGTCCATCGGATCCCATTGAGTAATTGCCATTTATTCGTCCTCCTCTTTGAATACTGTCTTGCCGCTTTCTATGTCGGACCAAGTAAAGCCATCCGGAGATGCTACTTCGCCCTGCACCGTCGTGCCAGCCTCGACGTCCGTCCATTGATAGCCGTCGTTAAGGTTGTTCGGCGTTTCGGTTCCGTCTAACGTGCTCCATGTGCCGGCCGTCTTATCTGTGTAAGTGCCGACTTCCAGGTTATTTACCGGCTCATAAGCTATCTGCGTCCTTGACTCGCGTATTTCCGCCTCTAACATGCCGATGACCGCATATACGCCCGTCGTCTCGGTCTTGAACGATTGCGACAAAGAAAAAGACCCGATACGCATGTACCGAGCCGTGCTTCCTAACGGAATTTCTTGTTTATCGTTCATCTTGCGTTCGACCGCTTGCATTTTCGTTAAACAATCGAGTTGGCTAGTTCCAAAGTATACGAGCTGATATGTCTGATCGATACGGTAACTAGACGCTGTCTCTGTAATCGTCGTACTTCTGACGAGCTCAATAGCCAGCTCCGCTACCTTGTATTTGTCCGGCATATTCTGCAACTTAAACGTGGCGCCCGGTAGCTCAGGCGCAACAAAATCGCGAATACTTTGAATCTCCGTTTTAATGTCTGCCAAGCCTACCACCCCGCCTTTTTAAGTGCTTCCGCTATATCTTCTTCAAGCCATCGTTTCCACTTCGCCTCGTCCGCTGATTGGTCGAGGAACTCTTCGACGGTTCCCGTGGTTCGTAGCTTTTTGCCCGCCTCAGCCATGTGTCCTTCGTGAATGTAATAACCGTAGTTAAATCCTTTTTGCGATGCGTTTGCTGTAACGATAACCTTCTGATTGAGGTCGTTACCTTCGGCTTCGCCCGCTATTTGCCGACGTAAGTTACCGCCGCCTTTAGGAGCTATCGGAGCAATGTCACGAGCCCTACGTACCCAATCGTCCTTGATTTCGTCCATAGCCTGCTTGGCTCCGCGCCCTGCTGCGTCTGGCGACTTGGCGATTAGATGGCGTAGTGGTCCGAGGTCTAATTCGAAATCCTTCGCCATTATAAAAGCACCGCCGTTAGCGTAGGCTTTCCGTTAATCATGCGGATCGGCTCAATCTTTATCGGAGTACGTTCGATCGTCACGCCTAATTCGTTCGTGTATTCGATTACGTCGTCATAACGCACGTCCGGTAATTTGTTGAACAGGATTTCCATACCGCTGACCACTTCTTCGCCTAGCTGATTTTGTACGACTTGCGTACGCTCATCTACGCGGCATTTTAACGTGAAGCTAGTCGGTTCTCCGCCTTCGCCCCACTCGTCCGCCACGCCCTTACGCTGAATAGTTACGGATTGCTTCATCGGAATCATCGCCATTACAACGTCGTCCATTTCACGGAACGGCCCGAGGATACTTCCACGTCGTTCGCTTCGTTAATGAGGTCGACTACTTCCGTCGGAACGAGTGCGTCGAGCCCTTTCTTCGCCCAATCCTTGAACGTAAAGCTGATGCCTTTGAGCGAGAATCCTGCCACACCTTGCTGCTGAAGCTTATTCGTATCGTTATACGCGCTTGCCAACACCGCGCCGAAAAGATAAACGGCTTCGTTCGGTATCGTTAGTCCGTTGAATTTACGGTTAAGTGTTCGGCTTGCTACGTTTAATAACGCCGTCTTGCGTGTGGTATCCCCGTCGATAAAGTCCTCGTTGTCGAGAGTGTTAAGCGTGATGTATTCCGTTGCCACTACTAAGTCCCACTCCATAAAATCGCCTCCTTATTTTTCGGAGGTTTTCTTCGCAGGAGCTTTCGGTTTTGCAACCTTAGTCGGCTTCGGCGTTTCCTCCGCTTTTGGTTCGTCGACGCGCTGTGCGTCTGCAATATTCGATAAAACTTCGATCGTGGCTTCGTCTTCAGTTGCGAAACGTCCGCCGCTGAACCTCTTAAATTCGCCATCTACGTAAAAGCCAAGCTCTTTGTATTGCGATTTATATTCCGCCATATCCTTCACCACCTAAAAAAGAAAGCCCGCAGAAGCCTGCGAGCCGTTAGTTTGAACTGCGCTACTTAGTTAAGTCCTTTAAGACGTCCGTGCGCTTTCTCTTGTTGGAATTCAAGCGTGTATTCGCCGACTAGCATACCGACAGTGTAATCGCCTTTTTCGCCCATGTATTTGTGGAAGAATTCGCGACCGACTAATGGACGGATAGCCATACGGTTAGCATCGACGAAAAGTAACTCATCAGGAGCCAAGTTGTTGTTCAACGCGATTTCGAATTTACCGAAGTCATTTACTAGCGTGTCAACTACTTCTCCACGAGAATTTTCTTCACGGCTGATTTGAATTTTGTTCGCATCAAGTGCGGATAACTTACGTTTTTGTTTCGCACCAACGATTACTTTGAAGTCTCCCCCAGTAGCGAATCCGCCAGCTTCGTAGATTGATTGTCCAAGGTTCGTGATAGCATCTAGTGAAATCGCTCCAGCAACGTTAGTAACGTTAGTTTGGATAAACTGACGAATACCTTTCATTTGGCGGATTTGACCACTTTCATATTGAACGCCGTTGATAAGCGCTTTTTCTAATGACAACGCAAGCTCAACTTGTTTCTTTTGTTTTTCGTACTCGTAAAGATCGCCGATTCCGTATTGTTGAACCGCTGCAGCAGTACCAGAGATTTCAACAGAGTCGTCAAAGATTTGCGTTTTGTTAGACTTAGCCACACGCGCTTTGTAACGAGCCGAACGGACGTCAGCGCCCTCTTGGCCTTCTACGAATTGAACTTCGACTTTAGTAGCGTCATTGATTGCGGCAGCAGTTGTGCTTGCGTATCCACGCGTTACAGTTAGCGTTTTAGTTCCTACGTTAATAGCAGTTACTAACAGTAATTCGTCACCGATTTTGATAACGTGGTTAACGCGGAATGGCTCTGCGTCAGCTACAACAACGGCAGTCGCTACGTTAGTTACAGCGCCTACTACAGTAGATTCGTCAGCGTACATTTCATCCTCGAACCATTGGTGCGTAGTTTGCGTTACTGGCGCTGCGAATCCTAACATGTTAAGTAGTGGCGTTTGGTGTTGGTTAAGCAATAAGATTTCATCTACTACCGATTGTTTTTTCCCGATTAAACTTGCATCATAGATTTTTGCCATTTTATTATTTCCCCCTGAGTGTTTGGTTTTTTGGTATTAAAAAAGACGCGTCAATTATTTGACCCGTCCGTATTACTTATTTAGTTCGGCCTTTAATGCTGCGTAGGCCATTTTATCTTCGATACGTCCGCTTGCCTTCGCTTTTGCAGCCGCTTCTTTAAGTAGTTGCTCGGCTGTTTTGTCGGCGCGCTCCATATTTCCATTCGTGCTTTCACCGATTGGTTTCGGCTGCTTTTTCGCAAGCAAGAACGGTTTATTGTCAACGAGCGCCTTTATTGCGTCTTCCATTCCGACCACTTTTCCGTCTTCGACTGTCACGGCCGATAAGTCCGCAAGAACGAATGCGTCGTCAAGATGGTTAACGTTTTGGCTCGTAGCAATCTGATTAAATGCGTTGCGGATCTTTTCGTTCTGGACCGCCTTCTCTAAATCAGCTAATTGCTGAGCCAGCGTCTGCTCTTTCGTATCCTTTTCCGCTAGTTGCGCTTGTAGCTTTTCGAGTTCGGTCATCTCCGCTTCCTGGCGTTCTTTCTCCGCCTGCTCAAACGTTGATAATTTCGTCTTTAAATCGTTGTAGTCGGCGTATTTACTTTTAACGCGACCTTTCTCTTTGCCGATTAATGCGTCTAGCTCGGCTTGCGTCATCGTCACCGTTTTAACTTCTGGCGTTTCGTCCGCAGGTGTTACAGGTGCTTCGACTTGCGCTTCGCTCGTGCCCGTTACAACTTCGTTTAATTCTTCGCTCATTTGTTACCTCCCGTTTACCCGCCGTCGCGCATTAATTTAAAGCAGCCGTTTAGTTTAACGTCGTAACGTTCGGACATAGAAAAAGAGTCAGTTATGCCGACCTATGCTTTCAAGTAAAACCACGCTGACATCACGTGCGCGGCTGTTGAGTCCGCGTTTGATAAAACTAACGAGGCATATCTTGCTTTAGTAGGAACTAGCGCACTTTTTCGTGAGACTGTACTTGACGGGATAACCGTGAAATCCGCTGAGTGGTATGTTACGCCGTCGTGCGACCACCTAATATCCCCTGAACTAGAAGCAGTCGCGTCGTTCAGAAATGTGATCGCGATTTCAGAGAATCCGTTTGTATCTATCCAAGGGCCCGCTTTTGTACTACTTAACGCCACACTTTCCTGGTTATGTGTTTGAATAGTTTGCTGATTATTTCCTGCTATTTTTACCGGAAGACCCAGCGTTTCCGTAATAGCTTCACCGCTTGAATGGTGTATCGCTGTTGTCCGCTCTACTATCTTTCCTTGCGAATTATACTGCGCCATTATTAGCCTCCCTTTCCGGCCTTCTAACCGGAGTTATTAAATGTTTGCAATTCGGATGGAATATTTCTCTACGTGGCAAATCGCCAATATACGGATAATCGCCCGGAGCTTCTCGCACCAACTTGACGATTTTACCCTCCCATTTCGCGCAGGCATCTTTCGCGCCGTGCTTCGATATGACTCCGTAAAGTACATTGCGACCAAGTGCGTCGTTTGTTGTAGCTTCCATATGTGTTCGGCTCATCTTCGTTCTTACCGCCATCTCGGCGTATACTTCCGGCTTCCACCGGCGCCCACTTGCGTCGATTATTCCGGACTTTGTTGCGGCGTCTAGCTGCGAAAGTAAATCCCGCTTTAGCGAAGCCGTTCCGTTTATGCCTTGCGTCAAGTTACTGCGCATTGTTTCTGCGGCAGCCTGACGAATAGCAATCCGAACTTTACGGTCAACGTTTTGCGTAATTTGCAGCAGGTCGTCTTGCGTATCGGCCACCGCCGTCTTGATGAGGTCGCGATTCAGCTTGTTAAACTTAACGATGTTCACGGCTTCCTGCGCCGTCTCCGCTAACCCCAACGCAACAAGCGACCGAACTACGCCGTCCGTCGCTGACTTTTCGATATTTAATGTCGCCCAGTCCGCCGCCTGTCCATCGAGCTCTTTAAGGATCCGTTTGATTTCCGCCTGAGTTGCTAGTATCTGAGCGCGTTCGAAATTCGTAAGGCCGAGGCGGAGTAATTCGTTAGATACGGAAGCCATCGCCTTTTCGTAATAGCCGCGAAGGGTTGAAACTTCGTAGCTATACGTTGGCGTCGGTAACTCCTTGAACTCCGGCATTACTTACGTACTTCCTTCCGGATGACCAGCGAAATGTACAGAGATAGTATGAAACGATTAATCATCCGTACCACCTCCGCCGTTATTGAATACCGAGCCGTCTACGAAGCCATTAAACGCCTTCTCGTCTTCACTAATCCTGCGCCTAATTTCGGCTGCCTTTCCGTCATCTACGCTGTCCTGGCGTTTGATAGCACTAAGCACATCAAGTGTCGGTTTCTGCGTACGAATCTGCGCGATTTCCGCTTGCTCTTTCTCATTAACCGGAATTCCGTCTTGCCACGCAATAGTCGGATAAATTGGCTTGAATTTCGCTTCTCCGTGCGCTACGTCGAGTAATTGGCACGAATACAACGCGTCACGAACCGCTTTGTCGTAGTGAGTACGTATACGATTCACTTTCGAAAGGATCGGTAAGAAGCGAGCCTTAATCGAACCGCTGTCCGTATGTGACGTTCCTGTTCCGCCTGAGTTATCGCCAAGCACAGTTCCGAATAACCACTGCGGAGTCTCTGCGATTTGGAAAGCCAGCGCGAGTAATACTTCAAGCTCTTTAAAAGCCGAATTAAGTTGTCCGTCCCACGTCATGTAGCCGGGAATTGGATCCTCTTTCGTAATCGGAAAGAATTTACCGCCGAATCGCACCGAATTTCCACCGCTATCTGGGTCAGGTCCGTATGCTGTCGGGTCGCTGTGCTTCCAAAGAATATAATCAATTTGCACAAGTCGGTCATTTATCGCAGCTAGTATCGAATCAAGCTTTTCAAGTCCGCCGATACCTTCCCAATCGTCATCGACCGATTTGTACGGGATGTGATGTACGAGCATTTGCGGAACGCCCGTTTCTACGACGTCCTCTTCTTTATCTGTCGCAACCTTTTCGCCAATCCTATACGTCTGTAACGGATAGCCGTACGAATTATCCACGCCACCTTCGAATTCATGTAGGCGGTATTTTTCGTAAATGATATAGCCGGGAATGTGCCGCTCGATATTTAAGAACGGGACCTCGCTGTCTTGGGTAACCACATATTCGACTGTCGCAATGTTAACGGCCTTAAACGTTTTAATATTGCCACGCGATGTTTCCGGGAAGACGCAATCAGCGCTAACATGCTCGATGATCGGCTCCATTTTCACATCTTCGGGAATACTTCCGCCCATCTTAAGGACTTCCGAAAAGTCTTGGCGGTAATCGTAGCGTACCTTCAGCCAAGAATCACCTCGATATCCGTTACCTACGCAGCTTTCGTGAATCTGCTTAACTAGGTCGTTCTCTTCTACGTAACTACTTAGCGCCTGTTGCTCCGGACTACTATCCGGCAATCCCGATTCAAATCCCGGGGGTTCTCCGACAAGTAAGTCAGCCGGCTTGGTTACGATGATATCCGGTATGTTAGCCGCAATATAAAGCTTCTTAAGTTGCTCGGCGTGCGGCGTATCTTTAAGGATTTCCGTAGCTCGCTCGTATACTTCCGCCTGACGACCTTCGAAAATACGCTTCATCCGTTTATACTTCGAAATA